>JAEEGL011447328.1_pt1 | contig 29979 bp, 32 predicted proteins | sample 9134231 | NCBI WGS metagenome assembly JAEEGL01 (sample SAMN16246548, study PRJNA631951) | gut metagenome | biome: gut microbiome; feature: rumen; material: fiber-attached | host: Bos | place: Iran: Karaj | collected 2018-10 | reverse complement strand
TGCAACTGATGCTCTTGTAATATCCGAAACGATAACACCAACTGTTGTTGTTTTACGGCTTGCAAGTCCACGGGCAATAGCGTTTGGGCGGTATCCTAATTCATTAATAACACGTAATACTCTATCTCTTGTTTCTTGTTTAACCTTTTCAGGATTGTTTAAAACTCTAGATACAGTAGCTAAAGAAACCTTTGCTGCTCCTGCAACATCATAAATTGTTGTGTTACTCATAAAAATTACCTCCTAACAATATTATTATAACATATGTTATAATTTATGTAAATTACTTTGTTTCATTTTATGAAAATTTATGAAAACTGGCGTTATACCTATATTTTTTGAATTTATATTTATGAAAATGGCCTGTTTTTTACCCGTTTTTTACACTTTGTTTTCATAAATAAAGAGATATTTATACATAAATATTCTCTTAAACATATAAAAAATGATATAATAGTTATATAGGAAGTGATATTATGAATATAAAGCATTTAAAATATGCCCTAGAAGTTCAAAAAACAGGTTCAATTAATAAGGCCGCAGAAAACTTATACATTGACCAACCAAACTTAAGTCGTGCCATAAAGGAGCTTGAAACTGATTTAAATATAACAATATTTGAGCGTTCAAGTAAAGGTATTATTGTGACTGCTGATGGAGAACGTCTACTTCAATACTCAAGAATTATTTTAAAAGAGTTAGATGAAATGGAAGAAATGTTTAAAGAAAAGAAAACTAATAAACAAAACTTCTCTATTTCCGTTCCTCGTGCCGCCTATATTTCTTATGCCTTTGCGAATTTTACAAATAATATTTCTAAGGATAATCCAGCTGAAATATTCTATAATGAAACAAACTCAAGTCATACTTTAGATAACGTATTATCTAGTGATTATAATTTAGGTATCTTAAGATTTGCTGAAAAATATAATACACACTTTAAAGAGACATTTATTGAAAAGAATTTAGAAAGTAGATTAGTTACCGAATTTAGTTATGTTTTAATCATGTCAAAGGATTCCCCTTTAGCAAAGCTTGATAGAATTAGCTTTGATGATTTGGCTAATTATATTGAAATAACACATGCTGACCCATTTGTTCCATCACTACCTCTATCTAAGATTAAAAAAGAGGAATTACCTGATAATATTGATAAGAGAATATTTGTCTTTGAACGTGGTAGTCAGCTTGATATTTTATCAACTAATAAAAATACATATATGTGGGTATCTCCTATATCAGAGGTTACACTATCACAATATGGCTTAATAGAGCGAAAATGCTTTGAAAACACAAAGATATATAAAGACGTTTTAGTATATAGAAAGAATTATAACCTAACTGATCTAGATAGAATGTTTATTGAAGAATTATACAAATCAGTAAATGAATATATTAAGTAGGTGAAATTATGGATGAAAAGCTCATAAAAGGAAATAAAGAATTTATAGATACTATTAATAGTAATAAAGAGTTTAGAGATTTAAATGAATCACTTATTGCTAACGGACAACACCCATATGCATTAGTTATTACATGCAGTGATTCAAGAGTTATACCTGAACTAATATTTAATAAAACACTTGGTGAAATATTTGTTATTAGAACGGCTGGTAATGTTATTAATGATGGAGAATTAGGAACTATAGAATATGCTATAGAGCATTTAAAAATAAAAGAAATAATTGTTTTAGCTCATACTTATTGTGGAGCGGTACATGCCGCAGTTCATAAAGAAAGCGGTAAATATATAAATAAAATATTAGATAAGATTAAAACTAATATAGGTAGTGAAACTGATGAAGTTAAAGCATCTATATTAAACGCTAATAAGGTTAAAGATTATATCCTAAAACAATTCCCTGGATTTGATGGAAAAGTTATATCAGCTATATATGATCTAAAGACAAATATAGTAAAAATAGTATAAAAAAAATAGCGAGATTCTCGCTATTTTTATTTATTTTCCAATTTTGCATCTATCATAGATGAAATCTACATTTTTGAAATAATAATCAAGAGTAAAACAATTATCTAATTCTTCTTTTGATAGAATAGACATAACTTTTTCATTTTGAGAAAGTAATGTTTTATAATCTTTTCTTTCGTTATATGCTGTCATAGCAATAGGTTGAACTGTGTCGTATGCTTCTTCTCTAACTAAACCTTTTTCGATTAAAGCATTCATTACTCTTTGAGCAAATATAACTCCATTAGTCTTATAGATATTTTCAATCATAACCTCAGGATATACAACAACATTTTCTAAAATACCTTTAAATCTATTTAACATATAATCAAGTAATTCAGTTGCATCAGGTAAAATAATACGTTCAGTAGCTGAGTGAGAAATATCTCTTTCATGCCATAAAGCAACATTCTCATAGAATGTTAACATATATCCTCTCATGACTCTAGCACATCCACAAATGTTTTCTGAAGAAATAGGATTTCTCTTATGAGGCATTGCGCTACTTCCTTTTTGGCCTTTAGTAAATGCTTCTTCTAATTCATGAACTTCAGTTCTTTGAAGATTTCTTATTTCAAAAGCCATTTGTTCCATGCTTGCTGCGATACAAGCAAGCGTAGCCATATAATAAGCATGTCTATCTCTTTGAAGTACTTGTGTACTAACATTAGCTGAATTAATTCCTAAGTGTTCACATACATAATCTTGAATAAATGGTGGAATGTTTGCGAAGTTTCCAACAGCTCCACTCATCTTACCACATTCAACATTAGCTCTTGCAGCATTGAATCTTTCAAGATTTCTCTTCATTTCTTCATGCCATAAAACCCATTTTAAACCAAATGAAGTAATATCAGCATGAATACCATGAGTTCTACCAATACAAGGTGTAGTTTTAAATCTAATAGCTTGCTTTTCTAATACTTTCATAAATTCAATGATATCTTCATATAAAATATCATTTGCTTGTTTAATTAAGTATCCATTTGCTGTATCTACTACATCTGTAGAAGTTAGTCCATAATGAACCCATTTCTTTTCTTCACCAAGTGATTCACTTACACATCTAGTGAAAGCTACAACATCATGCTTAGTTTGTAATTCTATTTCTGAGATTCTATCAATATTAAACTTAGCATTTTCTTCAATCTTGTCAACATCAGCTTTAGGAATAACACCAAGTTCACTCCAAGCTCTATCAGATAATATTTCAACTTTTAAGTAGGCATTGAATTTGTTTTCTTCAGTCCATACTTTACGCATTTTTTCTCTTGAATATCTAGGTATCATAAAACCCTCCAAAAATTATAATTTTAAATCGTTTCCTGTAATTAATTTATAAGCTTCTAAATACTTAGCTATTGTCTTATCAATAACATCTTGTGGTAATAAGTATCCACTATTTGGATTAGCCTTTAGCCAATCACGTACAAATTGCTTATCAAATGATGGTTGTGAATGACCAGCTTCATAACCTTCAAGTGGCCAGAATCTTGATGAGTCTGGTGTAAGCATTTCATCACCAATAACAATATTATCATTTTCATCTAGACCAAATTCAAACTTTGTATCTGCGATGATAATACCTCTTTCTAAAGCATATTCACTACACTTCTTATATAAAGCGATTGTGCTATCCTTTAAAATTCTAGCATATTCTAAGCCCTTACCAGGGAATTTCTTTTCTAATACATCAATTGATTGTTCAAAGCTGATGTTTTCATCATGATCACCAATTTCAGCTTTTGTACTAGGTGTATAAATAGGTTCAGGTAATTTATCAGATTCCTTTAAACCAGCAGGAAGCTTGATTCCACAAACAGTTCCGTTTTCTTTATAGCTAGCCCAACCAGATCCTGTAATATAACCTCTAACGATACATTCTATTGGAAGCATTCTTAACTTCTTACATTTCATGATTTTGCCTCTATATTCTTCATTTTGGAATTGTTTAGGCATATCTTCTAGTTTAGTTGAAATCATATGATTATCAATAATATCACTAGTTAAATCAAACCAGAACTTAGACATTTGTGTAAGTACAGCACCCTTATTAACAATCTTGTTTTTAAGAATAACATCAAATGCAGAAATTCTATCTGTAGCAACCATTATGATACTATCAGTATTATCATAAACTTCTCTTACTTTTCCTTCATATAATAGTTTACATTTTCCCATAAAATAACCTCCATTATTTTTAATACAATAGTATTATATCATTTTTAATTTTTAAATAATATAGATTATTATCTTCAAGAAATACGAAAACGATTTCTAAAATTTATATTATTTTTTAAATAAATATAAAAAGCACAAAACTGTGCTTTTTTTAGATGTTATTTAAATATAATTTATAATTGTAATCATCAAAACAAACAAATATAACTAATTCTAGTGATTTAGCCTTAAATTCCTTAGCAATACTAATAGCTATCTTACAAGCATCCTCTCTAGGATAACCATATACTCCTGTAGAAATGGAAGGAAAAGCAATTGACTTTAAATTATACTTATCAGCTAATTCTAAGCTGTTTCTATAAGAATTTGATAGTAGTCTAGCATCTTCATTATTATCCATATATACAGGCCCAGCTGTATGAATAATGTATTTTGCTTTTAAGTTATATCCATTAGTTATAACAGCTTCTCCTGTTTTAATTGGTGCTAGCTTATTACATTCTTCTTGTAACTTATATCCACCAGCTTTTTCAAAAATTGCACCACATACGCCAGAACCCCATCTAAGCTCTTTATTTGCGGCATTGACGATAACATCAACACCCATTTCTGTGATATCACCTTTAATAACTTTAATATCCATAAGTGCACCTCCTATTAATTTATAAATATAGAATATCCTTATAATCATTATATAATATAATGACTATTTTTTCACTATCATTTAGAAAAAAATTGCCTACAATAAGGCAATTTTATTTCTTTATTCCTTTTCTTGCATAATAGTCTGCTTTATCCTGATACATCATTTGATCAGATATTTTAACCATCTCTTCTAAATCCTTAGTTTGACTATCGTTATAACAATAACCAATAGAAATACTATATTTAGTTAAAGCTACTCTTTCTCTAATCTTTTTAGTTAATTCATTTAGTTCTTCTTCATTTGTTTTCTTACAAACAATGATAAACTCATCTCCACCAATTCTATAAATTGATTGTTTTGACTTTGATACTTCTAAAAAGCAATTAGCAACTGTTGTAATTGCTTCATCACCTGCCAAATGTCCATAAGTATCATTAATAACTTTAAGACCATTCATATCAATAGATATAATTGCAGTGATTTCTTTATAATTGTTTTTAATAGATGCATAATAAGCTTGTCTATTAAGTAGACCAGTTAGGGCATCTTTTTTTGTAAGCTGTAATATCATAAATACATAATAAACAAATAAAGCAATAGCTATAGTTGTACAGAATATCTTAGAATATTCTTTTCCTATAGTCAATGGGAATATTAAACCAGTAAGTAGGGCAAATGCTAGAAAAGCAATTGGTAAGATTTCTGAAGCTGTTTTGTTACTTTGTTTAAACAAAATATAGATTAAGAATATACTATATCCGCCTACACCTATATATGGCAAATAACCTAATACTCCACGTTTAAGAGTTCCATCACTATCAATACTAAATACTATTCCTGTGAATATAGAAATAATATTTATAATAGCTAAAACTATAGCTGGAACTAATATATACCAGTGTGTCCTTTTTACCAAAGCATACATAATTAAAGCAATGATAATTGGGGTAGCACTATATCTTATAGCTGTTAAAACATTACGTAAATCAGGCAGCTTATCTACTTCTCCTAAATGAAATTCAAAAAATACAACAAGTGATAATACAAAAACTACACCTATTAAAACATACATTCTTTTAATTGTGCTTTTGTTTAAAAAAACGGTAATAATTAACATAATTGCAAAAGCCATTAAAACTAATATCAAGGCCCAGTTTTGTAAAATGTATTCTTTCAATACATCCAATACCATCACCTCCAAATCATTATAACTATACTTATATTATAACATTTTATATACAAAAATAAAAACCTACAAAATTGTAGGCCTTTTATCTTTTCTCTAAATTGTTTTTTTCATAATATAAATTCTTATCTTCATACATTTTTTGATCGGCAATAGATATTAAATTTTCTATATTAATTTTATCATAGCTACTAGCCTTTGCATAACCGCTTGATAAGGATAATCCAGTTGCTAGAGTGCCATGCCAAGATGCCGCATTATCCTTTAGTGTAGCCATTAACTCTTCTATTTCATCATCATTAGTACTATGGATAAAGACAATAAATTCATCTCCACCTGTTCTAAAACATTTACCATATTTTATGAATGTATTACTTATACATTGTGATGCACCACAAATAAGTTCATCACCTGCTAAATGCCCTAAAGTATCATTAACTCTTTTTAATCCATTAATATCAATAGAAATCGCAACTAAATCAGTTGGTATATCCTTTTCAAGATTAGTTATTTCTTGATTATAGGCATATCTACTAGATATACCTGTAAGTGGATCAACAGATATTTTAATTAATTGCTCATGCTTTTGTTCATCTGAGGCAAGCTCACTAAATTCTTGATTATGTATATAAAGTAAGGCAAGACACATAACTATAGAAATATAAGCTGTTCTTACAGAACGTCCTAATACTTCTTGCATAACTATACCTGTTAAAACAAATAATAGTATAGCTATTAATGAAACAATATTTTGCCTTTTAAATTTCATACCATAAATGAAGAATTCTATTATAACTAATACTGTTATTATTAAGTAAGAAACAACATAAACATTATATCCATTACCATGTGTGTATATATTTTCATCATTTACTGTTATCATCCATCCTGTGAAGAAAGATACAATTTGATACAATATATTAAATCCTATAAAGATATAAATAAGCTTTTTTACTACTCCTTTTGTTCCAAACTGTAGTACTACTGCTCCACCTGCAATAGGAGTTAAGATATAATCTAATAACTTAACCACTCTTAAAGCCCAAGGAGAATAATTCATATTACCATTTAATTGTATGCCTAGCCACTCAAATATAGTCGCAATGCCTAATATGATATATGTAAAATATAGGATATACTTCTTTTCTTTTGTGAATCTATTGTTTTCATGAACTAAAATACATAAAACAACTAATGCAATCCATATTAAGACAGTTATCGGTGTGTAATAATCCATATGTATCCTCCTTTCACTATAATAGTTAAAGTATCTACATTTTAATTATACTACTTATAATTAATTAATGTAACAATTTATGCAAATTTTTAAGCAAAAAATAATCCCTACTAAATTTATAGGGATTATTTATTTTTTAAGCACTAAGCTTACGATATTTTCTGTATGGATTGTGTGTGGAAATTGATCAACTGGATGACACTCTTTAACATCATATAAATCAATTAATTTAGAAATATCATCAACTTGAGTTATTGGATTACATGAGATATAAATTATTCTATTTGGTTTTAATCTTCTAACAGAATTAATAAATTCTATTTCACATCCACTTCTAGGTGGATCAACAAATAAACAATCTATTTTTTCATGATAATTATTCATAAATTTCTTACAATCATCTAAATAAAATCTAGCATTATTTATGTTATTGTATTTGGCATTAGAAATCGCATCATTAACCGCTTCTTTAACGATTTCAACTCCTATTACTTTTTTGACTTTATCTGCTAGTGATAAGCTAATTGTACCTATTCCTGAATAACAATCTAAAACTATGTCATTTTTATTTAAATGAGCCATTTCAATAGCTTTAGAATATAGTTTTTCTGTTTGAATAGGATTAACCTGATAGAATGATCTATGGCTTATTTTATAACTAATACCTAACAATTTATCAGTTATATAGCCTACTCCAAATAATACTCTATCCTTATTTCCAAATACGACACTTGTGTTTCTTGGATTAGTATTTTGAATAATAGTTTTTATTTCTTTATGTTTTTTTGTTAAGCTTTTAACAAGTTCATTACGTCCAGGGAATAATTCATTATTAGTCACAAATACAACTAATACTTCATTAGTATTAATACCTATTCTAAGCATTACATGTCTTAATACTCCACCGAATCCCTCTGGTTTTATTTTAAGCTTATCTAGTTCTTCTTTTATAGATATTAATATTTCATTAAGAAGTTTATTTTGAATTAAACAATTTTTATTATAGACTACTTCATGACTAGCCTCTTCATACATACCATATACTATTTTCTTATTCTCATAAGAAATACTAGCAATAACCTTGTTTCTATAGTTATATGGATTCTCCATACCTATACAATCACTAACATTTATATTAATACCTTTATTTTTAAATAGTAAATGAATATTATTTTTCTTAAACTCTAATTGTTTTTTATACTCTAAATGCATCAACTTACAGCTTCCACATTTAGTATAGCTACTACAATTTACATTTACTCTATCAATTGAAGGTTTAGTTATATCCAAAACTTTGGCATAAACTGTTTTACCCTTTATACCTTCAACTTGGCAGTTAGCTTCTTCATTTGGAAGTAAATAATCAACATAAAAGCAAAAATCGGCGCATTTACAAACGCCTTTTGCATCAGTTGATAAATATGTACATTTTAAATCAAGAAAATCATTTTTCTTCATAAAAATCCTCATCACTTTTTACTTTTATGTTTTTTTCTTTTAACATTCTTGTTAGTAAGCCACACCCTTTTATTTTGGTATGACTAAAAGTTCCATCATATATAAAATGTACTCCACATGTAGGACTACTTTCTTTTAATATAACTTCATTAACATTGTTATCTATAATCATTTTTAAAGCTATTTTGCAACCATCAAGCACCTTATCAGTAACATCAACGCCTTCTTTATTAATTGCTCTATCATTTATTAATTCAAAAGGGATTCTAGGAACTGGTAGTCCTCCAAATACTTCAGGACAAATAACAATTATTTCATTATCTTTTTCTAATTCTTTTATTTTATCTTTAAGATTATTACTTCCGTTATACTTACAGTTATGGCCAAGTAGACATTTACTTACTGCTAGCTTCACTTAAGGCACCTTCAATTTTTTCTTTAGCTTCATCTCTAAAGCTAATCTTAGCAAGTGGTAAGAATAAGAATTTGTAATTAGAATCTCTTAGATAAAATCCACATCCATTTATTAGATATACTCTACCCATATAGATAATAGCTTTTTTATTAATTACAAAAGCTTCTTTAATTTCTTTTTCTTCAATTAAATTGTAGTTATTAAAGAAATCTTTTAGGAAGAATAATACTAATAAATATGTTGTAAGTAAAGCAGGTAATACTAGTGATAATAAAACACTATTAGCAATAAATATACCTACTCCTATTGCTAAAATCATTAATACTGGACATACAAATAAGCTTATAGTAAAGAGCTTATCTATAATTTTAGAACTCTTCTTTTTTGATTCTAATTTATGCTCCATCAAATCATTAATGTTAAGCTTCATATCAACTATTACTTCATTCTTACTTCTTAGTGATAGTCTATAAACTATACTTTGGTAGCAGATAAATAATATTATTAAATCTAATGCTACTAAAGGTATAATGATAAATATTGACATATCATCATAAATTGAAAAGAATATACACGCAAATATAGCAGCAAACGCTAAGCCACTTAAAAATGCGCGCATAAAATATTTATCCTTCATATCATCCATTTTAACCACATCCTTAATCTATTACTTTAATTTTGGAATAAGCATCCTTATTATCAATAACTATTTGATTACTTATTCTATTCTTTAATTCACTTACATGTGAAATAACACCAATAACTCGATCTGATTGTCTTAAGCTACATAAAGCATTATATGCTAGATCTAATTGTGTAGCATCAAGTGTACCAAAGCCTTCATCAATAAATAGTGTATCTATAGATACAAAGCTTTGGTTTCTTCTAATAATGTTAGAAATACCTAAAGCAAGTGATAGTGCAGCCGCAAATGATTCACCACCAGATAATGTTCTAACACTTCTTGTTGTACCTGTATTATTATCAAATACATTTATTTCTAAGCCCTTATTACCTTGACCAGTTAATGATTCATCTCTAACAAGCTGATATCTTGATTTAGACATAATATTAAGTAAGACATTAGCCTCATCTATTACATCTTCAAAATAAATACCTAAAACATATTGTTCAAACTTCATCTTTCCATTAGCTAGATTACTTATCTTAAGTATCTTATTTCTTAAATCAATCTTATCTTTAACTTGACTATATTTAGCCTTAATTTCTTCAATTTGGCTATTTATAGTTTTAATACTACTATTTAAGTTAATAATCTCTTCGTTAAGCGAATTAATGGTTTCTTCATTACTATTAATTTCTAGTGTTATACTAGATAAATCAGCAACTTCTTTATTATTAACTAATTCATTTAAATTATTAATTGTATTAGTTGCAATGGCATACTTAGAATCATAATTTCTAACATATTCTGTTATTTCATCATAATTAGTATTTAGACATAAATTAAATTCTTCATCACTACTAAATAAAGCTTTTAATTCATCTATTTCTTTTTGATATACATCCTTTTTCGCAATAGCTGCGCTTATATCATTTTTAATACTTGAAACTTTTTTACCTATTTCAATAATTTCGTTTAAGGCATCTACTTCACCAGTAGAATATTGTTTAACTAATGCTTCAAAGTTATTAATCTTTTCTGTTAGAACATTAATTTCATCTTCAATTTCTTCAAGCTTTCTTGTATTAGGATATAATTCAAGTTTAATTTTAGTTTTGTTTAATTCTTCTACTCTATTTGCATTATCCAAATCTATTTTTTTGATATCTTCATCAATTTTATTTATTTTTTCATTTAGTTCATCTAGCTTTTCTTTTTCAGCTAAATATTCTTCATTTATTTTATTATGCCTATTAATTCTATCATCCAAATCATTAATATCCATGTTGTAGTTACCGATATATTCATCAATATTATCTAAATCTAAATCATATTCACTAACTAGTGGATCTTCCGCTAAGAAGTCTTCAATTTTGATTCTTTCATCAACAACTTCTTTTTTCTTCGCATAAATCATATCCATATCAGCATTAGCTTTAGCAATATCAGATACTATCTTATTATAATCATCTTGTGTGACATCGCAGTCAAAAATAGCTAAATTAGGGTGTTCTGTTGCTCCACATACAGGGCAAGGCATACCATTAGTTAAATTATGTGCAAACTCAGATGCCCTATTAAGCTTTAGCTTCTTTTCAGTTATAGCTTTTGTATTAGATAATTCAAGTGTTTCTCTTCTAAGCTCATTAATAGAAGCATCAAAGCCTCTTATCTTTTCGATATAATCAATTTTACTTTCAAGCTTTTTCTTAATGTCTTTAAAGTGATCCAATTCATCTTTCTTATCTTGTTTTTCTTTATATAGTTGAGATACATTTTCTAATTTGCTTTCTAAGTTTTTAACAAATTCATTTAGTTTATCTAAATCTATTTTTAAAGCATCTTTTTCTTCAATAAAGTTATCTCTATCTATATTATAGTCATTTAAATCAGCATCAAGCTTTAAGAATAAATCATTTAATTCTTTAAATTTTGATGCGGATTCTTTTTCTTGGTTAAGCTTAATCCTAGCTTCTCTAATAGATTCTATATCACTTCTATTATTTTCTAGTTCTAACTTTTTAGTCGCAAATTCATTTTTGATTTCGTTTTGTCTTTTTTCTTCTAGCTCTAGATTTTTAATACTTTCTTCTAAATTAGTGATATTTTGTTTTTCTAAATCTAGTGCTTCCATAGCTTTTTTAAGTCTAGAAGCATTATTAGATTTTTCTAAAACAGTTCTATAATTTGCTATTAGATTATCATTATTTAGTTTATCTAATTCTATTTTTGCTAGATTATATTCTTCTATTTGTTCGTTTAGTTTTTCAAGGGATTGATACTTTTCATTTAACTCTTTATTCTTTAAAACTAAATTATCATACTTTTCCTTCTTTTCGCTTCGTAGAGCCTCTTTCTCACTACTTAATGAATCAATTTCATTAATGATATCATTATAATTTTGCATTATTTTGATATCTAAATCTTTATACCTTTCATCAACATGAGATATTAAAGTATTAAGTATGGCAACCTTTTCTTCAATCTCTTTAGTTTTAATATCACAATCTCTTTTAATACGCTCTTGAAAATCAAATAGTGGTTTAGTTTTAAAGATGTTTCTAAATACAGGTTGTCTTTCAGTGGTATTAGCGCGTAGTAATGTTTGGAACTCATTTTGTGGTAACATAACTACTTGTCTAAACATATCACATGTTAAACCAAATAAATTAGGTATAATATTATCTATTTCACTAACACTACTAGATATTAGTTTTCCATTACATTCTAATCTTGCTTCATGGCTTATATTACTAACTCTATTAGTTTCAGCTTTATAAGCTCTTTGATCAGGACGTCTATAAATTAGATAATTTTCATTTGATAGACTAAACTCTAATTCAATATATGTAGGAGTATTTTCATCAACATAATTACTACGTATACGCTCTTTAGAACTACTACTACTACTTAGTGAACCATATAAGGCATAACAAATCGCATCAAAAATTGATGTCTTTCCACTACCTGTAGGACCTGTGATTAAAAATAAACCATCCTTATTTAGATTTGTAAAATCTATAACCTCTTTTTCTTTATAAGGGCCAAATGCTTGCATAGTAAGCTTTAAGAATTTCATTCTTCTCCACCCCCTATAAGATATTTTTTAACTATTTCTTTTTCTTCTAAAGATATTTCTTTATTTTCCATTTCGTTATAAAATATAGAGAATAATTCTAAATAATCCTTTTCTTGAGCTATTTTCTTCTCTAACACTCTTTTAGTCTCTTTAGCTTCCTCTATTTTTATTTCCATTAAATATGGATAGATTGCTTTTAGACTAAAATAAGCATTAACTTCATTTGTTGGAAGTATTGCTCTAAAGAAATCTGTTTTATAATTATAGTTTTTATAGAAGACTTCATTAGTCAATTCTAAAACTGTTCCTTTTATATCAACTAAATCTCTTTTTGGAGTTAAAGGCACTAAATTAAATTCTTTAGTTTCTGAATCAACTATAACTACACTTTTATTACTATTAACTTCAGAGAATGAATATTTTAGAATAGATCCACTATATCTAAAATTATCTAAACCAACCTTCTGACTTGTATGCATATGTCCTAGTGCTACATAATCATAAGTTTTAAACATTAAAACATCTAAGTAATCTAAACCACCTACATTATAATTAATCTCTGATTCGCTTTCGATTAATTTTTCCATGTTGTATGTGAAATAATCATGAGCAACAAGCATATTAAAGCAACTAGAATCGTAACCAAAGTCATCTAAGATATATTTATATGCTTCTTCTAGTGTTTTAAAATCTTCATTATAGTAATCTTTAAATTGATGAATGTTTCTATAAGGAATACAACTAAAAATACAATTATCTATTTTTACTTTTTGTGGTTCATCAATGATATGGATATTATTGTATTTTAAAATGTGATTTAAATATGCAACTCTATCACCATCATGATTACCAAGTATAGAAATTAAATATTTTTTATTCTTATTTAAGAAGTTTAAGAAATCACCAAATAAATCTAGTGCTTCCTTACTTGCGATTGCTCTATCGAAGATATCACCAGCAATAACAACAACATCTACATTATTAGCTAAAATAATATCTTCAATTTTCTTAATGATATATTCTTGATCTTCTAGTAATGAATATCCATTTAGCATCTTACCTAAATGTAGATCTGCTGTATGTAATATCTTCATAAGCTCCCTCCTTAATACATTCTTTTTTCTTCGTTCATAAATACTTCTTTTATAGTTCCACCACCAAGACAAATTTCCCCATTATAAAGTACACAAGCTTGTCCTGGAGTTACGGCTCTTACATGATCGTATTTTACTTCATATAAATTATCGCCTAAATATGAGATTTCTACATCATTATCAGGTTGACGATATCTAAACTTAGCTGTACATTTTCCAAGGTATTCTCCATTAATAAAATTAACATTTTCAAGTATACACCTATTTGAATATAGGTATTCATTATCAAAGCCTTGGCCTATTATAAGCTCATTTTTTTCTAGGTTTTTACCTAGTACAAACCAAGCATCATTATCAAAATTATTTAATCCACCTATTTTTATACCTTTACGTTGCCCTATAGTATAATACATTAACCCGTCATGTCTTCCCATAACAGTGCCATCAAGTAAAACCATATTACCAGGTTTAGCAGGTAGATAATTAGATAAGAATTCATTAAATCTTCTTTCACCTATAAAACAAATACCTGTAGAATCTTTCTTTTTTGCAACATTTAAATTATATTCTAGTGCTTTTTTTCTTACATCAGGCTTTATCATATTTCCTATTGGAAATAGTGCTTTATCTAACTGATCGCTAGTTAATTGGCACAAGAAATATGTTTGGTCTTTATTATTATCTTTTGCGCGAAGCAAATAAGAACCATGATCAGTATGCTTAACATTAGCATAATGCCCCATTGCTATATAATCTGCATTTTGTTTCATCGCAAAATCTAAAAAGCACTTAAATTTGATTTCTTTATTACATAAAATATCAGGGTTAGGTGTTCTACCCTTTTTATATTCCTCTAAAAAGTATGAAAATACTTTATCCCAATATTCACTTACAAAATCTATTCTATGTAATTTGATGCCTAATTTGTTCGCAACATCTAAAGCATCCATATAGTCCTTTTCTTGTGGACAAACATCATTAAAGTCATTAGGATTACCTAAGATGTCATTATTAAGCATAGAGTCCCAGTTACGCATAAATGCGCCTTCAACTTCATAGCCATCATTTATTAAATTTATCGCAGCTACAGCTGAATCAACTCCACCTGATAATCCTAATATTACTTTCATTATTTTATTCTCCTTAATACATCACTTGGCATAACAAATCCACTTCTAGGATCTAATGCCATATCAAATACTCTTATTCCATCAGGAGAAGCTTCTCTCTTAAATTGTTGACTATAGAATCTATTAAAGAAATTTTTAATATAGCTAGAACCATCAATATCAAAAGCTTTTCCAAGCAAATAATTAATCTTTTCAACTGTATAACCATTTTCTAAATAGTTATATAAAATGAAATCATTAATTTCATATTTTCCAACAGTATCTTCTGTCTTTTGATCTTTCTTAAGCTCAGGAGATATAGGTGTATCTATAATGTCATATAATGTAGATTTGCAATCTTTAAATTCATAATCTGCATAACATTTAACCATAAACTTAACTAAAGTCTTTGGAATATTTGAATTAACATTATACATACTCATTTGATCTCCATTATAAGTAGCCCAACCTAAAGCTATTTCAGACATATCACCTGTGCCTAATACAATACCATTATTATCATTAGCCACATCCATTAAAATTAATGTACGAATTCTAGCTTGAGCATTCTCATAAGTTACATTTAAATTATCTTTATCATGATTAATATCTTCAAAATGGCTTAGTACAGACTTTTCTATTGATATTTCTCTACGTGTTACACCTAGCTTTTCCATTAATACATCCGCATTAGTCTTAGTTCTAGTGCTAGTACCTAAACCTGGCATAGTAATTGCAATAATATCTTTTACATCTCTTTTTAAACGTTTAAATGCTTTATATGCAGATAGTAAAGCAAGTGTAGAATCAAGACCACCTGATATACCTACTATAACACTCTTTGAGTTAGTTACTTCTATTCTTCTTGCTAGAGCTAATTCCATTATATTAGCTATAGCTTCAAATGATTCTTTAATATTTTCTTTAGGTACATAAGGAGTTGAATCTATCTTAGGTAAGTATTCCTTTTCACCTAAAGTGAAATATACATTTTGCATATAAGTATCAACAATACCTATAGAATCATTTAGGGCAATGAATCTATCTCTAGCATAATTAATTTTATCGATATCACAAATTGTATACATTATATCTGTATCAAGTTGATATAGCTTAGCGCTATTTAAAATCTTACCATTTTGAGCAACTACTCTTGCTCCGCCAAATATACAGCTACTTGTTGAATCAGTTAAACCAGTTGATGTATATGAATATATACAACAACACTCTTTAGATTTAGATGCAATAAAGTTTCTTCTTGATTCATCTTTTCCATATACTTCATCACTAGCTGCGATATTAAAGATTAAGTTACATCCATTAATAGAATAAATGCTAGACATAGAAATAGGAGCAAACATATCATAACAAATTTCTACACCAAATTTAATCTTATTAAATTCATCAGCAAATATGATATTACCAAATGGTACTTCTAAATCAGCATATACTACTGTATCAAAGTCATAATCTGTTTTAAACCATCTTTTTTCTCTAAATTCACCCATGTTAGGTAAGAATGATTTAGGTACGATACCTAAAATAACATCATTCTGAATAACTAGAGCACAATTAAATAAGGCATTATCAATTTTAATAGGCGCACCCATTATAACAATTCCTTTAAATGTGTTTGTATTTAAAAACTCTTTAACGGCTAATTCTGCTTCATTAATGATGTCATTTGCATAAAATAAATCACCTAAAGAATAGCCAGTTATAGCAAGCTCAGGGAAAGTTACGATATCAGCATCAACTTTTTTTAGAGCTTTTTTAATTTCATTAATATTATCAACTACACTACCTAAATATACTTTAGGAGTTACATTTGCTAGTTTTAAAAATCCATTTTTCATTTTATCACCCCATATAATTTATTATCTACAATGTATTTGTAGACATCTTCTGGAATTAAATCTTTATTTAATGTTTCTCTAAATTCAGTACTAGAGATTTCATAATCAATTTCAATGATTAAAAAATGTGATTTATAATCAGGATATTTATCCATGATTATTTCTTGTAAATCTCTATTGTGTCTATTAAAAACAATGAATTTAAAGTCTCTTAATAAATCCTTATAGTCAATCCACTTATCTAAGTTTATTAAATTGTCTGAGCCAATTACATAATATAAATCATCATATTCTTCTTTAAGCCTATTTAACAAGTTATAAGTTCCTAAATATTTATCGTTATGTTCATAATCAGAAACAATTATTCTATAGTCTAATAATTTAGCCATCTCAAATCTATGATTAAAAGGGATTAGAGAAGCTTTATTATAACTATCTCCTACAGGAACGACAATAATATTATTAGGCCTAAATGTCAAAAAAAGCTTGTCAATGATTAATTTATGGGCTTTAGTTGGTGGATTAAATGATCCTCCGTAAACAATATTCATACGCATCACTCCATTATTATTATATCACATAATAATAATATTTACATTTATATTTTAAAAACTCTTAATAAATGTTATAATTTCTATGAGGAATGGTAATATGGATGAATTAAATGAAAAAAAAATAGAAGAAAATAATAGTCCAGTAGCTGATGAAAATGCCCATACATATCATACTGTAGATGCAAAACCTGTCACATTAAAAGATGACTATAACTTCTTCTTTAGATCAAAATTTAAATATTTTATGTCTAGATTTATCATGATTTTTGTAGGTATTATCTGTTACCCATTTATCTGGCTATTCACAGGCTTAAGAGTAAGGGGTAGAAAAAACTACAAAAAGATAAAGAAAAAAGGATGTATTCTTATATCTAACCATATAAATCCAGGTGATGCTTTTTTTACTGGCTGGACATTAATGAGGCGTAGAGTTTATATCACAAGCCTACAATCCAATTTAGGATTACCTTTTGGTTTTGGTAAATTGATAAGAATCATGGGTGCTGTACCTATTCCTGAAGAGAAAAAACAAATACCTAGATTTAGAAAACAATTCTTAGAGGAAATAGAAAGAAAAAGAAAAATCTTAATCTATCCTGAAGCAGCCCTAATACCTTTTTGTGATCATATTAGACCATTTAAAAAAGGAGCCTTCCGTCTAGCTTTAGTTGAAGATACACCAATACTTCCTATAGTATACACTTATAGAAAGCCTAAAGGTTTATATAGACTTTTTAGAAGAAAGCCATGTTTAACATTAAATTTCTTAGAACCATATTATCCATCTAATGAAGGTTCACATGCTGAAAGAATAGAGCGTGCAATGAATGATTTGCATACACAAATGTCAGATTTCTTTAACGAGAAATCAACATATTTCTATCACAAAAAAGAAAAGAAAAAGAAAAACAAAAATAAAGAAGAAAATATAATTGAACAACCAACAGAAGAAAAAAAGGACGAATAATCGTCCTTTTATTATTTGGCTTAAATTAGCGCTTTTCTTAATTTAGAAAATATTAATAAAGAATAATACGCTTAATATAAAAGCAAGTAGACTTAAGGCTACACCTGCAATACCAAAGCCACCTTTAGTTTCTGATTTAACACCTAAAACAGAGAATACTAATGCAGGAATTATAATAAATAAATTAGCTAAGAAAGCAGCAAATACTAGCATAGATAATAGTGATAAAACAAAACCAATAATCGCAAATGCACTACGACATGGACTATAGTCAGCTGCATATTTAACTCTCGCTTTTGGCTTTCTAGTTTTAGTATTACTATTATTAGTTAAGCTCTTAAAAAATTCATCATTATTTCTTTCTTCTTTTAACCTTGTTCCACATGATGGACAATATACTTCATCCATTTCTAAATTATATCCACAATTTTTACATACCATTTTTTTCTCCCCCTTTGGTCATCCCGAGTATTATTATATCAAAAAAAATTACAAATACAAGTACTTTTGTATTACTTTTGTAATTTTTTTAAATACAAAATAAAAAAAGAGGGCTAACCCTCTTTTAATCGTATATATAATTATACCAATCCCATTCAGGATGATCTTTTACTTCCATACAGAATACTGTAATAATAATAACTGTTAATAAAAATCCTATTATTGCACCTATAATACTAAATATAAGACCTTTTTTCGCAAAGCTCTTTTTAGATATAGAATTACATCCAAGCTTAGAGAATATAATACCTCCAATACCATCAATAAACACAAATGGCATCCAGCATAAGCATAAAGATACAATGCCTAAAACATAACCTATAATCGCAAATGCTTTTAGATATCCTTTTTCATTTGTCGTATTTTCTTTTTTAACTTCTACTTTCTCAAAAGGATCATCATATTTTTCCTCTTCTTTTTCAAGAGGTTCCCCACATATAGGACAATAATCTAAATTTTTACTTTCATATCCACAATTTTTACACTTCATAATTATCCCCTCCATTATTATTTTATATCAATGAATAACAAAAAAGCAATCATTACTGATTGCCTTATTATTAATTAGTTGTAGGTAATAGGGCCATTAATACAAAGCCTGCAGCAATACACATAAAGCCTATTATTAAACCTATTAATCCCATAGCTTTCTTTTTAGATTTGGTAAAGCCCATAGTTGAAAAGGTAATAGTAACAGCATCAGCTATAAACACCATAAAGATACAAAAAATGATTAAAATAGCTTTTTCTAATCTTCCACCTTGACTATCTTTTGCTTCATAACCATATCTTATATAATATAGATATGCTGTAGTAAAGATAGCATAAATAGATGCAGCAAAACCAATTATAGAAAATATCTTACCCTTTTTACTAGTTCTAGGAATTTGGTTTTCTACTCTTTGTTTTGGCCTAGCTAGAGGCGCTCCGCACATTGTGCAGAACTTCATATTATCGCTTACTTCATTACCACATTTTGTGCAAAACATACTATCTCCCCTTTATTAATATTTCCCCTTATAAAGCGATTAATTAGTGCTTTATATTTAATAAATCATAGATGTTTTCGATTGTTTGTAATTCTTTTCTAACCTTAACAATTTCTGTTCCATCTTTATCAAAGATAATAACATCTTTTTCTTCAGGAAGCATACAGTGGTGTACTCCACCTTTTCCATTCATAGAATTTTGGTATGATCCAGTTCCTAAAAGTCCAATTAAATCATCATCACAATCAGGGATTAAGAAATATCCCTTTTCTTTATCAAAGTATACATCATCACAATCACATGTAATACCCGCAAGTCTTGCTTTAACCATCTTCTTATCAAGATTATTAATTGGCTTAATTAGAATTGGTTCACCTAAAGCATACATTTCAGGTAAGGCAATAAGTAATGATGAATCTACTATATACCAAGGATACTTTCCAGTATTCTTAGTTCCAACAACTTTATAAATATTAACTGTAGAATCCTTTTGGCTATATTTACCATTTTCACCAATGATATTAGGAATTCTTACATTTTCTTTTTTACATAAATCTTCAATATGTTTTAAAATAGCTTCTGCATATTTATCATAATCAAATTCATAGTCTATTGGTAGTGGTGTACCTCCACCAAAGTCAAAATTAACAACAGAATCTAATTGTTTAGATGCTTTTACATAGTATTTGAATGCTATATCAAAGTTTTTGAAGAATTTGTCTTCTTCAAAATCAAAACCTCTTTGATGATAATGAATAGTATCAAGTATTAATTTAGTATTCTTAATATCACCTAAGATATAGTTAATTTCATCATCCATTAAACCAAATCTATCATCTGGTACTTCTGGTTCATAAAGTGATGATAAGTGAATTCTAAATCCTATTCTTAAATTGATATTCTTTTCTTTTAAATATTCATATTCATAGATATCATCAATAATAGTAATAATGTTATATCCTAGATTATGAGCTAAAACAATCGCATCAAGATAATTATCTTGCTTTAAACCATTACAAACAATTAGTTTGTGTTTAAATTCAGGATACTTTTCAAACATCTTTAAAGATAAAACTAAATCATAATATGATGAAGTTTCAAGCCCATCACTATAGATAAAGGCACTTTCAATTTCATCCTTTCCATAATTAGCTTTATTCGCATTTAAATAATAGAATTTACCACTATAATTGGTATTTGTTATAGCCTTAGAAAAGGCATCCTTAAGCGATAAAATACGATCTTTTATTACATCTAGAAATGTAATAGTAAGTGGTGTACCAAATCTTTTAGCTAAATCAGCTAAACAATAACCATAGTAATATAATTTACCATCTTTTTCTTCAATAAGCTTTCTCATTTTGTTATCCTACTAACTCCTTATAATTTAAAATTTTGATTTGCCCCATTGCATATCCAAATTTCGTGATTATTTGCTGGTTATTTGGCCATGTTCATGATACTATAGGATAACCTATAACATATAAGGCGTATTTATGTTGCTTCTAATCCTTATTTTTTGTTATTTTGCCTTAGCAATAATTAAATCACATAAAATAAAATAGCACATTAAGAATAATAATGCAATATGTTTCTTTATATTTATATAAAAGTTTTTATTCTCAATTGAGAATTACCATAATTTTTGGTATAATTATTCTTTGTAAGGGGTAATAATTATGGATTATAAAACTTATATCGTAATTCCATCATATGAACCAAATTTTAGGCTGTTAGATTTAGTAGATGAATTGAACAGTTTTTTTAAAACTATAAATATTGTTATAGTTAATGATGGTACTACTGATTTAGAGATTTTTAATCAAGTAAAAGAAAAAAAGAATGTTACTCTTTTAACACATGAAGTAAATAAAGGAAAAGGTGAAGCTTTAAAAACGGCTTTTAGATATTTAAAATCACTAAACGAAAAAATGATTATATCAACTATTGATTCAGATGGACAACATTCTGTTAAAGATATAGCTAGATGTATAAAGTTCTATAAGACTATTAACGAAGGACTACTACTAGGTTCTAGAATGTTTGAAGGTGATGTACCTATTAAAAGTAAAATAGGTAATAATACATCTAGATATTTAATAAGATGCTGTATGAATAAATATGTATATGACTCTCAAACAGGTTTAAGAGTATTTAATGATAATTTACTAGATTTCTTACTTAAAGTTAAGGGATCTAGATTTGAATATGAAATGAATATGATAATTGATATTATAAAATCAAGAATAACTTTAACAGAAATGAAAATAGATACAATTTACTTTGATAATAATAGTAAAACTCATTTTAGGCCTATTAAAGATTTCTTAAAAATAAGCTCAACTATTTTATTATATCACTTACCATATACTATTAGCTTATTCTTATATATTTTATCTTTTATTCTGTTTGAAACATTAATAAAAAATCCTTTATTTACGCACTTTTCTTTAATCACATCAACTCTTATTTTCTTATATTTACCATATATATTAAACAGGTTAAATATCTTAAGAGGCACAAGGCAAATTGAAAAATATACAGACTTCTATTTTAATAAAATAGTAGCCTTTATAGGGTTAAATACAGGATTATATTTATTATTTAATTTAGCTTTAGGTAATATTTTATCTATGTTCTTAGCATTAATAATTACAATTATAACTTATAATTTATATAATACTTTCACATCATTTAAAAAGGAGATTTACTTATGTTAGAACCATGGCAAATTGTACTAATAGTTTTAGGTGTAATACTATTAATATTAATGTTTATATATGTTCCACCATTCTTTATAGCTTTAAAGGTTTATAAAAAAGAATTAGTTAGAACAGATAAATCCAAATGGAATAGAGAATGTAGTGCTCCAGATAATGAGGAACAATTAAGAATGCATAATACTGGTCTTGATTATATGGAACCATTTAAAGGAAATATTAAAGAAGTTAAAATAGAAAATGATGGTTTAAATTTATATGGTGAATTCTTTGATTTTGGATCTAAGAAAACAGCCATACTTCTTCAAGGCAGAACGGAATCATTATTATATTGTTACTATTATGCAAAGCCATATAAAGAAGCTGGTTTTAATATTCTAGTAGTTGATTCAAGAGCACACGGAAATAGTGATGGAATATATAATTGTGTTGGTTTAAAAGAATATAAAGATATTATTAAATGGGCAACATTTATTCATGATGAATATAAACAAGAAGAAATAATTATTCATGGTATATGTATAGGAGCTTCTACTGCTCTATATGCATCATTTTATGGGCCTGATTATATAAGAGCAGTTATTACTGATGGTATGTATATAAACTTCTATGAAACATTTAAAAATCATATGATAGTTGATCATAGACCAATATTTCCTTTCTTAGGAGAAATTGCCTTTATTATGCGATTAAAAGCTGGTGTAAATATTAAAAAAGGGCCACTTAATATAATCGATAAATATCATAAGCCTATTCTATTCTTATATAGTAAAGAAGATAAGTTTTCCTTACCTAATAAATCAGAAATACTCTTTAATAAATGCAGTAGCGAGAATAAAAAAATAGTATGGTTTGATAAGGGAGCTCATTCCCACATAAGAATAAACAATACTGAAAAATATGATGATTCTATCAAAGAATTTATAAAAGATAATAATCTATAAAAATAAGAAGAGTTGCCTCTTCTTTTTTTATTCTATATTTATAAATTTAACATCATCAAATCTAAAGCTAGAACTTTTACACATTGATGAAATAGTAATATATAATTTATTATTTAATAATTGTATTTCATTACCATCAAAGAAACTAGGGAGTTTATCTACATTAACATCCTTTGCGCCAAAAAATCTAATAATTATTTTAGAAGTAACTCCTTTAGGCCAGCATAAAGCATTTTGCCCATCCAAATAAATATCTAAATATTTCTTAGTGTATTCTACGTTGAATATTTTAGCTTCATGAAAACCACCTGTAAGAAGATATAAATATCTTATCTCAGGGCTATCAAAATAGCTTATGATTTCTTTATGTGTACACTTTTTAATATATTCATCTAATAATGTTTCTAATCCGTTTTTTTCTATAAGATTATAGGCCCTTTTATCATAGGCTTTTAGATATTCTTCATAATAAATATATTTAGAATTAAGTGCTTCTTTTATTAATATTATTTTTTTAATTAAATCAGTATTAGTGTTATTCATAATATCACCTAATTAATCAAATAGTTTTTCTGCATTAGTCTTAGTTTGTTTTCTTTTTTCTAATGTGTTATTAAATACTTTCTCTGCGATAGCTGGGAACAATTCATATATTACTTTTGTGCCTTCTTCTGTTATACCACCTTTAGTAGCAACTCTATCTACCACTTCATTAAATGTCATATTTCTAGTAATCATTAATTCACTTGTTGAATTAATAGTATTTAATACCATTTTAACTATTTCTTCCTCAGTTAAATTAGTATGTTTTTTAGCTTCTTTACACATACAATCAAACATAGCTGCAATAAAGCCAGGCATACAGCTAACTAGTTCAGAACCCATTCCCATTTCTTTTTCATCTAATATAATAGTACTTCCTATTGTTTTAAATAAATCAACTACTTTATTTTTATCACTTATATTCATTTTATCATTATAACAAATTAATGTTTGTGATTTATTTATTTCAGCTGTGACACTAGGTATTACTTTAGCCATTTTATGTTCTATTATTTTGTTCATAGAATCAAATGTTACACTACCGTTTAAAGATATTATTATAGTGTTATCTTTAACAAAATCTTTTATATCAAGTAAAACATCTTTTAAATCAATAGGTCTAACACATAAAATTACAATATCTACTTTACTAGCTAGCTCACTATTAGTTTTACATATATTTATATTCTTATTTATATTGTTTAATTTTTCTATATTTCTATTTGAAACATATAAAGCATAATTATTAGATTCATAAAATTTATCTAATAACATTTTACCCATACTACCATAACCGATAATACCAATATTCATAATATCACTATCCTTACAAAATAATTATAGCACAAAGAAGAGATTAATGGTCTCTTCTTTTTCTAATTATAATCTTTATATGAATATTCGTATTTATATGCTAACACTTCATCTTTATCATAACGATTCTCTTCAATTATTCTACTATTTTCATATGCATATTCTGTTTTACCATTATAATTCCAATATGGTTCAACACCCTTATACTTTACAACGCTAGTTTTATTGTTGTTGGTATCATAAGAAGTTTCAGTTTTGCCACACATTTCCCATGTTTCATAGTCTTTTGAATCATATTGAATCATAACTGTTTCTCTATTTTTATCATCATATTTATATTCATTCTTGTATTCGTTAAGCCACACACTACTATATCTACCAGTATAGAAAGATTCTGACGTCATATTATTATATTCATCATATGTGTATACATATAATTCATCTTCCACATATTCCTTACTATACTTGGCATATGAATGCATTTCAATCAAATTATTATTGTCATCATATGTATACAAATTTTTATAGTTGCATCTACCCTTCCATTCTTCATCTTTAGCCATTTCATGAGTAAGTGTTGTCATATTACCTTTGGAATCATATGTATATTCTTCAGTCCACCACTTGTAAAACGATTCTTTATTGCCCACTAAATAATTTATTATCTTAGATAGTTTATCTCCATCATATTTATATTCTGTTTTTGATTCTTTTTTTAAAGAACCATCTTCTTTAGTATAATTAACCTCTTTTGTTTTTTTATTATTCTCATAAAACATTTTTGAGATGGTAGTTAAACAGGTAGCATCTTTTGTTTCCTTGTCATAAGAATACTTATAAATATACATTATATTACCATTTTCATCATATATAGTATCTATTCTATTTTTTTCTTTCGTTTTTCCATTATAAGTTATTTTTGATTCTAAATAACCTTTCCCCGAGTAATCATATTCACCAGGTGTTTTAGGTTCTATAATTTTGTCTTTGTTAGATGCACAACCAGAAAAAGCTATAGCCATGAACAAAAACAAAATAGTCATTATCCTTTTCATAATATCACATCCTATTTATTATTATACAATAAAAACAATTTTATTTCTTTTTTTGCCTAATCGAGTGTTCAAGCAATCTTTTTTTCATAACTTCATTAGGGTTTTCTCCATTAAGAACGAATTGTCTATTAAATCTTTCTAACGATGGCTTTTGATCTTCATCATATTCTTTAAAACTTTTTGATATTTCAATATATTTATTCATTAGGTAACCAATCTTTTTTCCTTGATAATCAAATAAGTAATTAACATCTTTTGATAAAGCCATAAGTTTATCAATAAATAATTCCATTTCTTTATCTAAAGATATGAACTTATACTTACATTCGCTTGTTCCGTCTCCTTCTATAGGTATTAAGCAAAGAGAGAAGATAAGGAAAGATAGCCTTTTTAGATTATCTGTAAGCATAAACGAATTGTCAGGTGTATTGTCTACTCCTCTTATCAAATAATCTATCGAACAATTAAAGTAATCAGCTAGCAAGACAAGTTTTTCAAGCGAAGGCATATCTCCTTCTCCGCTTTCATATGTCACATATGAACGCAAACTTAAATTATAATCCCCTATTTCACTAATTAATTGCTCTTGCGTTACTCCTTTTCCCTTTCTTAAGTGTTTTAAATTATTGGCTATATTTCTAGATATTTCTTTCGGCGTCATATAAAATGTGCAACTCCTTTCACATTTATATGATAGCCTTCTCGATAACATTTTGTCAATAACACACATATAATTATCTTGAAAGGAGGTGAGTATATGCCTACAAAGAAAGGAGCCCATGGCAAACTTAGACACTATAATTCGAGAAACGGTAGATATGAAAAAGAAAATATCAAAATAGAAAAAACTTTATCTTCATTTGAAAAAGAAATGTTGAGACGCGAAAACCTCAAAAACAAATCAAAAAATAGCAAGGACAAATTACTTCCAAATATATACTCTGAATTGGAAAAAAGCATGCCAGGGTGTATAATAGGAGTGAATAATATCGTATATGATAAAATCCATAGCAAGACTAGAGAACTCGACTTAGAAACAAAAGATTTCATCATAGAAATCAAATCTGGAACCGCTAGGCGTTGTGCTTCTCAGCTACTTGAGCAGCAAGAATACGCCAAATCCATCGGGAAGAGTTCAGTCGTATATGCTCCTAATATATTAGCAGCTACCGAAGCAGATTACAAGAAAAAAGGTATTGTTGTTATAAAAGATAAAACTGACTTAATAAAACTTATCAAAGGAGGAAAGAAAAAATGAATAAACTAACTATTATTACTAACGAAAACTTGGATTTTGACAAGGTAAAAACATTATTAAAAAAATCTTTTCCAAATAAGGAAATAAAAGATGAAAAACAAAATTATTTATTTCTTGGCAAATTCCCTACAGAATTTATACTAGAATTAAATATAGATGATTATTTCGATAATCCAGAATATGCTTTTAGCCAAGAGACTATAGATTTAATTCCATTTAAAAATAAATATTGCAACGACATATCTTATCATAGTTTTACAATAATAAAGAATGTCGTTAAAATATTACTAGATTTATATCCTGAAATGTGGATATATGATGATGATTATCTATGGATTGGATCCGCAAAAGATTTCATATTAAGCAATCACCAAGAACCAAACTCAGGTTATGTTAGCCCAAATCATCCAAGCCTACTAAAATAGCACAAAAAAAGAAGAGATTGAGGGGTCTCTTCTTTTTCTATTTTTAAATAACCATTTTCTAACTTTAATTTTAATATACTGTACAAATTATCTCTTAGAGAATTGTGGTGCTCTACGTGCTTTCTTAAGACCATATTTCTTACGTTCTTTAGCACGAGGATCTCTTGTAACTAAACCAGCTGGTTTTAAGATCTTACGTAAATCTGGATCAATTTCCATTAATGCTCTAGTAATTCCTAAACGGATAGCTCCAGCTTGTCCTGAAATACCACCGCCACATACATTAACTGTAACATCGAATTTTTCTTTGTTTTCAGTCATTTCAAGTGGTTGAAGTACATCTAGTCTAATAGCTGCTGATGGAATGTAATCTTCAAATGTTCTACCGTTAATTGTAATAATTCCCTTACCTGTAGTTAAACGTACACGAGCAACTGAGCTCTTTCTACGTCCTGTTCCTAAATATTGAATCTTCTTTGCCATGTTCTATTCCTCCTACTTAATAACCTTTAATTCCTTTGGTTGTTGTGCCTTTTGAGCATAATCAGAACCTGCATAAACAAATAAATGTCTATAGCATTGATCACCAAGTTTAGTGTGAGGAAGCATACCTTTAATAGCATCTTCAACCATTCTTGTAGGGAATTTCTTCATTTGATCTTTAGCAACAGTAGCTGTTAAGCCTCCGTTGTATTCAGAATGATGGTAGTAAATTTTTTGATTCCACTTCTTACCAGTTAATTTGATTTTGTCAGCATTAATTACAATTACGTAATCTCCACAATCACAGTTTGGAGTAAAGATTGGTTTATTCTTACCTCTTAATACAGCGGCAACTTGAGTAGCTAGACGACCTAAAGCCATTCCAGTAGCATCAACGATAAACCATTCTCTTTGTACAGTTTGGGCACTTGCCATATAAGTTTTCATAGTTAGTTTTCCTCCTTAAATTTATTTTAAGGGCTTTTGTGGGTTTAAAAATGTACCATTAATATAATAATATATTATTTTATATATGTCAATATATTTTTACTTCGGAAAAATAGAAAAGGGAGAATAGATATTCTCCCAGTAATTTACTTACCAGTAATTTTGTTTAATTCTTCTCTTAAGACAAGATTTTCTTCTCTTAACTTTTCTTTCATTTGCATAACATAATCTATTTCTTTCTTTACTGAATCTCTTTCTCTTTGTAAGTCCCTGATATTACATTCTACGATTCCCTGTGCAGAAACTGAACGAGTTTTACCACTTGGCAATTCCGATTTACAAGGCATAACATCAATTAAAGAAGTATAACTTAATTTCGCCTTATCTTCATCAGTTAAATCAACCGCAGGAGCCCACTTTATCTGTGACTCTAATTTATCTAGTTTCACTCTTAGTTCTTGAATTCTTTGATTGTACTCACTTATTCTTTTACTGTTTCTTTCAATTTTTATCTTAATATCATATAGCTCCATTATTTATCCCCCTATTTAGATTAATTTGTTATCTTTTAGATATTCTAAAAAGCCATTTAATCCCTCTATTATGTCTTTTTTTGTTTCTTTGAAATTACCTGTATACCATGGATCACTTATCGATTTATTATGATATCCTGCAAAATCTAAAAGTAGTTTTATTTTATTATTTTTATCAGGCCCAACTATTCTTAAAGTATTACTTATGTTGTATGTATCTGCGCAAATTAAATAGTCAAATTTATCATAATCACTTCTTAATAATTGTTCGGCTCTTTTATTCTCAAAATTAGTATAAGCTGTTTTACCAATACCTAAACTAATTAATTCTTTTCTTGCAGGAGGATATATTTTATTACCTATGCCATTATAAATTTCTTCACTGCTTGTAGCCCTAGATTCAATTATGAAATTATCTTTTATATTTAATTTTTCAACCATATCTTTAAATATAAATTCAGCCATAGGACTACGACAAATATTGCCATGGCACACGAAAAGCACTCTAGTCATAAATTTTTCTCCTCTCAAAATGCCCTATAATGCCGTGTTTTGGGGCGTTCTGCCCACTTCTGCAAGAGCATGAATTTTTAAAATGCTACCATAAAGTTAGCTGCCGTGGAGCGAAAAAGTTTCAATTTTACTCTCTATACATACAAATGGTACCTTGCGACAATTTAAAACCGTTTTTTTCATAGAACTTGAATGCAGGGGCATATTCAATGGTGTAAAGTACAACTCCTGCATATCCAGCTTCCCGGCTATAATCTAAAATCGCATTCAATAATTGTCTTCCAATTCCTTGCCCCTGTCTTTCAGGTAATACTGCCATCTCATTGATATATATTTCTTTTTTACTTCCCGATATTTTACATAATGCAAATATACATCC
>JAEEGL011356867.1_pt1 | contig 29979 bp, 14 predicted proteins | sample 9134231 | NCBI WGS metagenome assembly JAEEGL01 (sample SAMN16246548, study PRJNA631951) | gut metagenome | biome: gut microbiome; feature: rumen; material: fiber-attached | host: Bos | place: Iran: Karaj | collected 2018-10 | reverse complement strand
TAACAGAAGGGGTGATAGGCTGGATAATATGGATATATCAAGTAATCAAAGGAACGATAAACAGGACAAACAATATTTCCTAAACGGAATCAGTTAAGTCCTGTCGAGTGGGAATAAATGTAAAAAACGCGAGAAGCCTTGAAAATCAAGGCTTCTTTTTTATAGGAACATAACTGTCTGGTCATCGATCCATGAGTTTTGGGGAACATCATGGATCTTATCATCATCTCGGTAATTACCGATCAGAAAAGGTGATTCGGGGTCATGCTGGCTGCTCTGGGCCAAAACTATTTGAGGTTCGGCATTGGCATAGCAGTATCTGCATAGATGCCTGCAGGTGTTGTAGGCACCGATATCGCAGGAAAGATAGCATGCACACTCTGCGCGGGCATATTTTTTCTTAGGGGCATTGAGTCGGTGACCGATGGCGTTCTCATAATCGCTGATCTTCATACATCCACTGCAGTCCGCACCGAAGGCTGCCAGTTCGTCTCCCTCTGCGCAGGGCTTGACGATCATGCCATGGGAGGCTGCTATTTTGATGATCTCCTTGCCAAGGTAGAGGCGCTGCTCTTTTGTGAGCTCCCGGACTTCCGGGAAGTTCCGTCTGACCTTCGAATAAAGATCGATAAAGCTGATGACTACAGTATTGGTATATCCTTCAAGAGCCGCGGACATTTCTGAGAAGGCGCGGAGATGGTAATCCATGGAATACTTGTCCGAGATGAAAATCGGGTCGTAGCGCCAGCCTATGGAGTTCAGGCCTACCATCTGGGAAAGTTTTTTGAAATCATCCAGAAGGCGGTGCTTATCCGGAACATTTGGCTCTATGTCTCTGCCGTAGGGCGTGATCGTAACAAACCAGTACTGGCCGTAGTCCCGGAGCAGATCCATATATTGAAACATGGGAGCGGGATTCTTGGTACAGAAACCGATGACGTCCACAACTGAAGGGTCGAGGCGGTAGCGGCTGACCTGACTTGGATCAAAGGGATTGCGTACGCAGACAAAGCCTTCTCTAAGCCTGTTTGCAAACCACTCTGAATAGAACGCAGGGATGTCTGTGCGCTGTCCTGTATTAATGATCAAACTGTTTCACCGCCTTTCCTTTTTGTGCTTTGATTATACCATTATTCTTATATAAGAATAAACATTATTAAGTTGAGAATAAGATAAGAACTGACTTGCCGTAAATATGTGCTACTTTTTAGTTTTTTTAAAAAATATGACGCAGTTCAACAGAGACCTGCGTCATATTTTTATTGTTTTGCGGGAGAAGACGCATTGCGGAACCATATGTGCCAGATGAAGATTTTTTGGGAAAAAGTGACGCAGTTTGCTTAGAATTTGCGTTGTTTTTTTAGCCTTTTAAAAAATATGACACAGCAAAATTTTAACTATGCAGGTGCTGCCTTTTTTGATGTTTTGGCTGGCATCAGACTCTCATTTGTTTTATAATCATAAAAAAGATGTTTGAATTAAATGAATAATTAATCTGTTTTTAATCTTTAATAAATTGTATTTTAAACTTTGCCCGTTATTATAGAACCATCAAAAGTCACTAAGGCACGGACGATGGTTCCGGGAAAGGATATAAAAATGGATAACTATGAAAAGGTAGAAAAATTAGTAGAAAAGGCAGGCGTTACTTACGAAGACGCAAAAGCAGCTCTCGATAAGGCTAACGGAGATCTCCTGGATGCCATGATCATCCTTGAGAAGGAGGGCAAGGCCGAGGCTCCCAAGCAGAGCAGCTATTCCACACAGTACGATGAACAGGCTCAGTACGTATCTGTAGAGGAGCAGGTCGAAAACGACCGTAAGAGTTACGACAGAGCAGAGCAGCGCAGGGAGAGAAAAGAAAAGGTAAAGGGCGGTTTCAGCAAGGTAATGCACGTTCTGGCCAATAACTTCCTTCTCATCTCAAAGAAAGGCGAAAACATCGCCAAGCTTCCTCTGTGGGCAGTGATCCTCATCCTGTTGGCAGCATGGCACATCACTTTGATCGCAGTGATCATTTCACTCTTCTGCGGAGTAAGTTACTCCTTCAAGGGCGAGGCTGATATGACAGCTGCAAATAACGTAATGGATAAAGCTTCCGGCGCCGCTGAAAAGGTAAAAGAAGAGTACGAAAAGTTATAACTGAAATTTGAATTCGGAGGATAAAGTGACTGCAAGGATCCTTATAGTCGAAGACGAAGAAAAGCTGGCTCGCTTCATAGAGCTGGAGCTCACACATGAGGGGTATGATGTAAATAAAGCAGGCGACGGCCGTACAGCGCTTGATATGGCGCTCAATGAAGATTACGACCTTATCCTTTTGGACATAATGCTTCCGGGTCTCAATGGCCTGGAAGTATTACGGCGTCTGAATAACGAGAAGCAGACTCCGGTGATCCTTCTTACTGCGAGGGATTCCGTCATGGATAAGGTATCCGGCCTGGATGCCGGGGCCGTGGACTATATAACCAAGCCTTTCGCCATAGAAGAGCTTTTGGCCAGGATCCGCGTGGCGCTGAAATTCCGCCATGCTCAGGACGGCAGGGAGAAGGCTGATGAGAACGGCGCATCCTCTGTGAAGCAGGAGCCGGGTGTACTGACCTGGGGACTTCTGGTTCTGGATGATAAGAGGAGGACCGTAAGCTATGATGGCCACGAAATAAGCCTGACCAACAGGGAATTCCTCATGCTGAAACTTCTTTTGGAGAACCGGGGGATAGTGCTTTCGAGGGATACACTCCTCGACCGTGTCTGCGGTTATGATTACATAGGCGAGACAAATGTAGTAGACGTATATATCAGACATCTTCGTTCCAAGATCGATGATGTCTTCGGAATAAAGATGATTCAAACTATCAGAGGAGCAGGATATGTCATCCGTTGATAATACAAGCGGCAAAATGAATTCCATAACGAGAAGGCTCTGCGGGACCTTTTTGAGACAAAGGGCGGTAAGGATACTGGTATCCACAGTCCTGCTCTTTGTTTTGACCTGCGCCGGATGGCTGGCTCTTCAGGAGTATCTCGCCTTCGGAAGCGTAGAGTGGAATGCCGGCAGAAAGTTTTTTACGGAAAGAGCCATCGGAGGCAAGGTCACGGAGCTTTTCTATGAGGTGACCCACGCCGGAGCTGCGCCTCTGGAGGTGGCCTTCGGCAAGACCTTTATGATCATCTGCATCGTCTTTGTAGCGCTCCTGTTATTAAGACTTCTCTGGATGGCCTTGATATCCTTGCCGCGCTACAGCACTCATGTGCGCAAAATACTGGAGCCCCTTAATGAACTGGCCTTAAAGGCAGATGAACTGTCGAGGATGGAATTCGGGGAGGATAAGTATCACGTGCTTGAGGATGCCATCGCTCACCTGGATGCTGATGAATCTTCGAAGCTATCCCTGGGGGACAGCGATCTTTTGGGCATAGAGGCTGCAATAAACAATCTTCTGACCCGCATACGCGAAGCCAACAGGCAGCAGGCCAGATTCGTCAATGACGCGTCCCACGAGCTTCGCACACCTATAGCTGTCATCGGCGGTTACGCTGACATGCTGGAGCGCTGGGGCAAGAACGATGAAAAGATACTCAACGAGTCCATTTCGGCGATCCAGACGGAGACTGCCAGAATGAATCATCTGGTGGAGCAGCTGCTTTTCCTTGCAAGGGGAGACAGCGGAAGGACCAAACTCAATAAAGAAGAAGTGAAGCTTGCTGATCTCATGAGGGAAGCCTATGAAGAGTCGGTGATGATAGACGAAAAGCATGTGTACAGGTTTCGGCAGGATGGAGATCCGAACACATCAGCGGATGTGGGCCTTCTGAAGCAGGCGGTGCGCATACTCATAGACAATGCGGCTAAATACACCAGAGAAGGTGACGAGATAATCCTGAGCTGCGGAACTGAGGACGGACATCCTTATCTTCAGGTCCAGGATTGCGGTATAGGCATGGCCGAAGCTGACGCCCGCCACATGTTTGAACGCTTCTACAGGGCTGATAAAGCCAGAAGTTTCGAGGGCACTGGTCTGGGTCTGTCCATTGCCAAGTGGATAGTTGACAAGCATCAGGGCCATTTCGAAGTGCTTTCCAGACAAGATTTGGGAACCAGGATAAGAATAGTGCTTTGATATCTGATATATGAAAAACCCCGCTGTGAAGCGGGGTTCGTTATTTCTGATCTTAGAATACGTATTCCTTCATGCGGCGGAAGGCTTCTTCGACCCTTGTGAAAGGAAGAGCCAGGTTGAGGCGGATGGAATCCGGACGGTTGAACTGTCTGCCGTCCTGCCAGAGGATGCCGACTTCCACGCCGGATTTCAGAAGCTCATCTAGGTTTTTACCGTGATCTTTGAGCCACTGACTGCAGTCCAGCAGAAGCATATATGTGCCTTCGGGACGAGATACCTCTACGCCCTTGAAATTCTCTCTGATAAAGTCGACTGCGTAATCGACGTTCTTTGTAAGTACCTGACGAAGTTCATCGACCCACTCGCTGCCTTCATCGGAGTAAGCCCCGATCAGCGCATGCATGGAAAGAACGTTCATGGAGTTATATACCGGAAGAGAGGACTGTCTTACGATGCGCTCTCTCAGATAATCGTTATAGATTATGTGATAACTTCCCACAAGACCTGCCAGGTTGAAAGTCTTGGAAGGTGCATAGAATGCCACTGTGCGGTTTCTGGCATCTTCGGAGACGGACTGAAGAGGCACGTGCTGATTGCCTCTCAGTATAAGATCGGACCAGATCTCATCGGAAACGACATAAACATCATTTCTTTTGAATATCTCATAGGCCTTCTCCAGTTCCTCTCTGGTCCAGACACGGCCTGTAGGATTATGAGGAGAGCAGAAGATGGCTGCGTGGATGTGATATCTGCGGATCTTCGCTTCCATATCTTCGTAGTTCATGCGCCAAACGCCGTCTTCATCCTTTACCAGGTCGCTGCCGACCAGATGATAGCCTATGTCACCGATCTCTTCAAGGAAACCGACATAAGTCGGACCGTGGACCAGAACATGGTCTCCCGGGGAGCAAAGAACTGCAAGCGCGCTGGCAACACCGCCCAGAACGCCGTTCTGGTAGCCTATGTGGCGAGGCTCCAGGCCTGTGACGTGATTTCTTTTCTCGTGCCAGTTGATTATGCTGTCATAATATTCTTTTCTCGGCGCAAAATATCCGAAGGCAGGGTGACCGGCGCGTTTTATGATGGCATCGGTGATGGTGTGGACCGTAGGGAAATTCATGTCTGCGACCCACATGGGAATGATATCGAAACCTTCTCTGATATCTCCTTTGGGGGCTATGCCATAGGGGTCTGTACCCGGGGACACAGCGATGGCATCCATGCCTTTTCTATCCAAAATACTGGTAAAATCATATTTCATAGACGTTCCTCCTTATCATCCGAGCACTTTTTTGATGACTCTCATGGCATTATCCCAGGCGATGGCCTGAACTTCCTTCTCAGTGAAGCCTACTTCGGAGAGGGCCTTGAGGAAGTTCTGCGCCTTTGAAGCGTTTTCGATGCCGGGAGTTCCCTCGGTAGGGTCGAAGTAGTTGGAGAAATCGAATCCACAGGCCACATATTCGGGACCTACGAGGTCGGCAATGTAGCGGGCGTGCTTGGCGAGATCCAGGACAGTTGCTGTCTCCATATCTTCGCAGATGAAGCCTTTCCAACCGTTCATGCCGATGACTCCGCCGCGCTCTGCTATGGCTTTGATCTGCTCATCCCTGAGGTTTCTGGGAGCAGAGCAGAGGGACATGGCGTTGGAATGGGAAGCGATGATGGGACCGGTGGTGTTTGCCATGATATCCCAGAAGGTCTTCTGGCTGGCGTGGGAAACGTCGATGATCATACCTAACTCTTCCATTCTGCGTACTGTGTATTCCCCAAGAGGAGTGAGCCCTTTGTCTTCTCCGGTGAATTCCACACCTGAAGCGAATGCATTGTCATCGTTCCAGGTGAGCATTCCATGGCGGAAGCCCAGATCGTACATCATATCTATCATGCCGGGCTCGCCGTTGAATCCGTAGAAGCCTTCGATACCGAGGATGATGGGGATCCTGCCGCTTGCTGCGACAGCTTCCATCTCAGCGGTGTTGCGGGCGATACCGACAGCTTCAGTGTCGCGGAATTCCTTGAAGCATCTGGCCAGCATGCGCATCATGTACTCCTGTATAGAGACGGCATCTACTTTGAAATACTCGAAGGCATCTTCATATTTTCCGGGAAGCCAGAGGGCGAAGATCTGTCCGCCGATCTCGCCGGCTTCGTAGTCCGGCAGATGATATTTGGCAAGGATATCGGTCTCGCCTTGACCGGCTTTATTGGCGATATCCATCATTGTGTCTGTATGAAGGTCGAATACTTTCATGATCAAAATATCCTTTCTTTAGAAGTATAAATCAATTATACCCTCAGAAATCCTTACCGTCCATAGGATTTTGTGGTATAATGATCATAAAGAAGCGCAGAACTTCTATTTTTTGTCAGAGGAGAAATAATGAACGGCTATAAGAAAGACTATAAACTTGAAACTAAATTCTTTCAGCACAGGGACCTGAGAGAGATGCTCAGATGGTGCGGCGAAACTTATCAGGACAAGACAGCTTTTATCACCAAGATCCGCAGCAAAGAATCCAAGGACCCGGTATATATCAACACTTCCTACAAAGAATTTTTTGAGGAAATGGTCTGTGTGGGCACAGCGCTCGTCGCTCATGGAATGAAGGACGCGAGGATAGGAGTCGTAGGTGAGAACAGCTTCCGCTGGATACTGGCTTACGCAGCTGCAGGCTGCGGAGCAGGAGTCACCGTGCCTCTTGATCCGCTGCTTCAGGAGGACGAACTTCTCAGCTGTATCGAGCGTGCGGACATACGCTGCCTCTTTTATGACAGGAAACACCAGAACATGGTGAATAACATAGCAAATTCAGGTAAGGTGGATATCAGGCTTTATGTTCTTTTGGACTGGGTGGATGAGAAACCTGAGGGAGATCGGTTCATGCTTTTCAAGGACCTTTCCGATGAGGGCAAAGCCATGATAGAGGAAGGGGACAGATCCTATCTGGATGCTGAGATAGATCCTGAGGTCATGTCTTTTCTGCTCTTTACGTCGGGAACAACGTCAAAATCCAAGGCGGTAATGCTTTCACACAAGAATCTCATGAGCTGCAACTGGGGGATGAACTGTGAAGAACTTTTCTTCCCGGACGACGTTAACATGATGATCCTGCCGCTCCATCATATCTATGGCTTTTCAGGGCTGCTGACCTTCCTGTCACAGGGACTGACCAACTGCTTCACCGACGGACTCAAGTACATAGTGAAGAACATGAAGGAATACGGTGTTTCTGTAATCATGAGCGTGCCTCTTCTCCTTGAAAGCATGTACAAGAAGATCCTTCAGGGTATTGAGAAGCAGGGCAAGATGGGTCAGATCCAGACGGCTCTCAAGATCTGCGCAGCCTCCGACAAGGTAGGCATAAACCTGAGACAGAAGCTGTTCAAGGCCATTATCAACAACCTGGGCGGACGTATGCGTTTCATCATAAACGGCGCTGCGGCTCTGGATCCTGTAGTTCAGAAGGGACTCAATGAGTTCGGCATCCTGACGGTGCAGGGCTACGGTCTGACGGAGACTTCGCCTACTATCGCCAGCGAGACTTACAGATATCTCAGACCCGGTTCTGTGGGCAAGGTCATGCCTAACGTTGAAGCCAGGATAGAGGATCCTGATGAAGAGGGCATAGGTGAACTTGTAGTAAGAGGCGATAACGTAATGCTTGGCTACTATAACGATCCTGAGGCAACAGCGGAAGTCATGGAAGAGGACGGTTGGTTCCACACCGGAGACCTGGCCAGATTCGATGAAGACGGATATCTTTTCATCTGCGGACGTAAGAAGAATGTCATCGTCATGAAGAACGGCAAGAACGTCTTCCCTGAGGAGATAGAGAATATCATCAACATGCTTCCATATGTGTCTGAAAGTATTTTGGTCACCAGAAACAAGGCCAATGATTTCGTTCTTTGGATAAAGGCGGTAGTGGATGAGGAATACAAGAGAGAAAACGGACTGAGCGATGAAGAGCTGGAAGCCAGGTTCGATAAGGACATGGAGGAAATCAACGCGCAGCTTCCTTCGTACAAGGTCATCAAGCGCTGGTTCCTCTCCGATATACCCACCATAAAGACTACGACCAGGAAGACCAAACGCCACGAAGAAAAGAAACAGATAGAGAAAGAGATAGAGGAGAGAGGGCTGAAATAGCCCTCTTTTATCTTGCCAAAACGGGCAAAAATGGGATATAATGATTAACAGTGTTTAAGGAGAAAGCCCGGTCCGGCCGGGCGTTATGAAAAAATGACTTTAAAAGAACTTAAGATCGGACAGAGTGCTGTCATAACAAGCGTCGGCGGAGAAGGCGCTTTAAGACAGCACTTCCTTGACATGGGAGTTATTCCCGGAGCTGAGGTGACAGTGGTCAAGTATGCTCCCATGGGAGACCCCATGGAGCTCCAGATCCATGGCTATGAGCTGACTCTGAGACTGGCTGATGCAGACCAGATAGGAGTGGAATCCATAGAGGAGAGGAGCAATCCGCACAAAAGAATAGACAGAATAGATGATTCCTACCATCCGGGTCTTGGTGAAGATGGAAAGTACCATTCCAAGGAGAACGAGGATCCGCTTCCAGATGGAACGGTCCTGACCTATGCCCTTGTGGGAAACCAGAACAGCGGCAAGACGACGCTCTTCAACCAGCTGACCGGTTCCAACCAGCACGTGGGAAATTTCCCCGGAGTAACTGTAGACCGCAAGGACGGCCCTATCAAAGGCCATGCCGACACTCTCATAACAGACCTTCCGGGCATTTACTCCATGTCTCCGTACTCCAGTGAGGAGATCGTATCCAGAAACTTCGTCCTGGATTATGAAACCAGACCTACAGCTATCATCAACATAGTCGATGCCACCAACATTGAGAGGAACATGTATCTCACCATCCAGCTTCTGGAGATGGGCATCCCCATGGTGGTTGCTTTAAATATGATGGATGAGGTAACGGGAAACGGCGGAGCCATAGACATCAATAAGATGGAGGACATGCTGGGAGTTCCTGTAGTGCCCATTTCAGCAGCCAAGAATCAGGGCGTCGACGAACTTGTGGACCATGCTCTCCACATAGCTAAGTATCAGGAACGCCCCACAAGGCAGGACTTCTGCAGCAAGGATGACCACGGCGGCGCCATTCACCGTGCCATTCACGCCGTGCAGCATATAATAGAGGATCATGCAGACAAGGCCGGACTCCCTGTCAGATTCGCAGCAGTCAAGGTGGTGGAGGGAGACCCTCTCATCACAGAGCAGCTGAAACTGGACGATAATGAGCTTGAGATGATAGAGCACGTTGTCCTTCAGATGGAAAGAGAAGGCGGCATGGACAGAAGCGCGGCCATCGCGGATATGCGCTTTGACTTCATCGAGAGAGTCTGCGAAAACACTGTCAGGAAACCCCGCGAGAGCAAAGAACGTATCCGCTCTGAGCGTATCGACAGCATACTCACAGGCAAGTGGACGGCTATCCCGTGCTTCATAGGCATCATGGGCCTGGTCTTCGTGCTCACCTTTAACGTGATCGGACTTTTCTTCCAGGATCTTTTGGAAAAAGGCATCGGGGCACTGACGGATGTGGTAGATTCAGCCTTAACGGCCGGAAACGTCAACGAAGTCATCCACGGCCTCATAATCGGAGGCATCTTCGAGGGAGTCGGAAGCGTTCTCAGTTTCCTGCCCATAGTGGTGACCATGTTTTTCTTCCTTTCAATTATGGAAGACAGCGGATATATAGCAAGAGTAGCTTTCTTCATGGATAAGCTTCTGAGGAAGATCGGACTTTCCGGAAGAAGCATCGTACCCATGCTCATCGGCTTCGGATGTACGGTTCCCGCCGTCATGGCCACAAGGACCCTGCCCAGCAGGCGCGACAGAAGGATGACCATTCTTCTGACACCCTTCATGAGCTGCTCTGCCAAGATACCTATCTATGGCTTCTTTGTAAGCGCATTCTTCCCGGGAAAGGGCGGTCTGATCATGATCGGTCTGTACCTTCTGGGAGTCATCGTCGCCATTCTGGTGGCGCTGCTTTTCAAAAACTCACTCTTTAAGGGCGAGGCGGTTCCTTTCGTCATGGAGCTTCCCAACTACCGCATGCCCGGTGCAAAAAACGTTCTGCGCCTCATGTGGGAGAAGGCCAAGGATTTCATCACCAGGGCTTTCAGCGTGATCCTCGTCGCCACGGTGGTGGTATGGTTCCTGAAGACCTTTGACATGCACCTGGGACTGGTCGAGGATTCATCACAAAGCATCATGGGCCAGCTGGCCGGTGTGCTGGTGCCCATCTTCGAGCCTCTGGGACTGGGCGACTGGAGGATCGTCACCTCCCTCATCAGTGGATTCATGGCCAAGGAAAGCGTTGTGGCCACCATGGAAATGCTCTTCAAGGAAGGTATTACCAGCGCGCTCACAGCCTTATCGGCAGCGACCCTTCTGGTGTACTCGCTGCTCTACACTCCCTGCGTCGCTGCGGTGGCTTCCATCAAACGTGAGATGGGAGGCAAGTGGGCCTTCGGAGTTGTGATCTGGCAGTGCGCAGTAGCCTGGGTCGTAGCTCTCATCTTTAAGCTGATCCTGGCAGGCATAGGTCTGTAAACCGCGCGAACAGGTTTTAAATATACGTACATAAAAACAGGCTCTGAGGCAGATATGCTCCAGAGCCTGTTGTAATAATAAGTGATTTAAAATGTGCTTACCGGGAGTATGGCCCGATCAGCTTTCCGGTGAAGTTACCAATGGAACAGTCTCATCTGTTACCTCCACCGTCATGATCCCATCGTCCACCCTTACGTGGGCGATTTTTTTATGATCGGCGGAGTTTTTGATCTTGGCCTTGCTGCCGATGAAAATGTTATCCACGGTCACAGGCTGGAAATCATAGCAGGGGCAGTTGGCGAAACCGTAGGCTTCAGGTCTTGTTCTGAAGAAATTAGGGTAGCTTTCGTCAAAATAAGCTGTGCCGAGAGTTTTTTGTGTAACCACGTCCTGAGCGGTGGCTGTGACCTTGTGATGGAAGTTACCGGTCCTGAGGAGATCGATGACGGGGCGGGCCTTGTCTGGATAGGCTGTGCCGCTTGAGTTTCTGCCGGTGATTAGGTAACCGTCATCTCCATATCTGATATTACCCTTTTCGTCGACCTCGGCTCTTGAAATGCCGAAAAATACCACCTTGTCAGGGTCGATGCCGCTGTTCCTTATGATGGTGTTCAAGGCTTCTGCGTCCGCGGCGGTTCCGATGTAGGCCAGGTCATGATAAGTGTTGTCAACACTGAGCTGTTTGAATTCGATGGAGACGGCCAGACCCTTGGCTGCGCATTGCTTAAGCATCTTGGTGAGGGTGGGGACTCCGGAAAGAGCAGGGGTGTTCTTGATCTTGGACCAGGTCTTGCGGCATACATAAGATTTGACACCGTAGTTTCTGGTGAATTTGGCATCGTGGTTGACTACGAACTTGCCGTCCTTGGTCTTCCAGATGTCGATCTCAACGCCGTAAGCTCCGGCCTGCTTCGCCACTTCCAAAGCATTTTTGACCTCAACGCCGTCTATGTAGTTTCCGGCTGCGGAAACGCGGTTTTCGTTATTGGCATAAGGGAGGACACGATGGACGAACCAGGCGATGGTCCTGATGGCTACGGTCTTTTTCCAGCCTTCTCCGCGGATCTCCACGTTATCAGTGTCCGCGATGTACTGATTTCCGCTGGCGTCAGTGCGTTTGGCAAAGCCGTCGGACCTGTAGACGGAACCTGTGATGTGTCCCATAGGAGGTTCATCCAGGATCACATATTCTACCTGTTCACCTTTGTGCTCATCGGGAATGGATCCGGCGAGATCGTAGGTGTTCAGGTCGTTATCTTCCAAAGAATTGAGAAGCACGGCCTTGCTGTCGGGATCGTAGACCCGGACGGGATCTTCCTGAGGCTCCGGATCTGCAGGAGGCTCAGGCTCGGGTCCGGGCTCATCTGAGGGCTCAGGATCAGCAGCAGGGGCCTTCTTTTCGGTCCTTACGGTCTTGGCCTTGGAATAGGGACTTATCCTTTTATTCCTTATGGTCTTGATGACGAAGGTGTAGCTTTTATTATACTTCCCCGTGAACTTATATGTAAGTCTTTTGGTGGTTATTAAGCGGGTGTATACCTTCTTGGTCCCTTTTTTATAGACCTTATATTTCTTGTTGTATTTTTTCAGCTTGTACTTGGAAGTGTCTGAATATTTTTTGCGGTTGGCTGAAGTTCTCTTGACAGTTTTCAGGTAGTTCCAGACGGTTTTGGTGGTACGCCTGTAGACTTTGTACTTGTCGGCACCTTTGATCTTAGACCAGCTCAGGGTCACCACGTTGCCGGAAACCGACGCTGATATGGTCTTAGGCGCAGAAGGCCTGGTCTGGGCAGCCCCGAAAGCCATACCAGGGAAGGACATGGTCAGAGCAACTATGAGGGACAGAACTGCCGCTGCGAGTTTTTTGCTGAATGCTTTCATGATGATCTCACTTACCTTTCCATCTAAGCAAACAATATATATCATAAATATTATATCCCAAAAAATTATCTTTTCCAAGTGGTTTCGGCCCATGGCGGACCGGCCGCCCTCAGAGAGGATCACGTCATAAATATAATCGTCAACAACGATATATTGGGTTTATTGACGGCCATAAATATGGTATAATCAAATTGTAAATTTTGAAAGGAGTATCGGGTCATCCGAAGAGAATATCATGAATACAGAAACACGTGATTTAGTGATCCGCACCAGCTGCCTTGAGGACCTGGAGTATTTCTGCGAGTGGGAGAAATGGCCGGAAGTGACGGAGTTTTTCAGTATCAGCAAGGATCAGACCAGAGATGATGTCTACCGCAAGTATTATCATGATCTGGAAGATGAGGGAGCCATGCAGTTCACCATCCTTCTAAAACAGGAGGACGGGTCTGAGCCGGTTCCTGTAGGACGTATAGTCCTGGCGGATCTGATCCCCGGTTGGAAAGGCGAAGTCTGGAGGATCTACATAGCAGACAAGAATCTGAGAAATAAAGGCTACGGAGCTCAGGCTCTTAAGGCCACCATGGACTACATGTTCAGGGAACTCGACATGGAGAGGGTATATCTGGACTTCTACACAGGAAACCCTGCAGAGTATCTCTATAAGAAAATGGGCTTTACTGAGGAGGGAGTCCTCAGGGAGAACTGCAGGAAAGACGGAGTCCTTTATGACGTCCATCTGATGTCCATGCTCAGGGGAGAATATTTTGCCAAATATTCTAAAGAGTAATACTTATCTCGACATTTATTGCTGGATATATTATCCATTTTATAGTATAATTAATTTGTTAATGTGGATTTTTGCACCCATGACAGTTAGCTAATATAATCAAAGGGAAGAAGGAAGAATATGAGAGACCAAAGAATCATAAGATCCAGAAGACTTTTGCTTCTATTCGTAGTTTTCGTTCTGGTGCTTACCCAATCGGTTTATGCCTTTGGCGACAGCGATTCATCCATTCAGGCTGAAAAGAACGAATTTTACTTCGGAGACCCAGTCAACATCATCGCTACCGGATCAGGCGATTCCTGGGTAGGAATATATCCTAAGGAATGGATAGATGATCCTATGACACACATATATAATCCCGGAGAAGTATCTGATGGCGGAAATGGTGGATACATGTCCGTTTACTGGTACTATGTAAAGGATCATAATGGTGTGCCTTTCAATGTCAAGCAAGGCGAAAATAATTTCAGCAACAGCAAATGCAGCCCTTACGCAGGTCTTCCTGAAGGCAGCTATTATGCTGTGCTTTTTGACGCGTCTGAGACATACAAAATTGATAAATATATCGAATTCACAGTAAAGCCTAACCCTAATGCCTCTCAGGAGTATTCGCTGAGAATGGAAAACGACAAGACCGTTTTCGGCCCCGGGGAACCTGTCAACGTAATCGCCACAGGCCCGGGAGATGCATGGGTTGGGCTTTATCCTGCTTCACAGAGCACATATACAGGCGATCCTCCGTCAGTTACCTGGTACTGGGTATCCAGCGCTAACGGAGCCGTTAAGGACCTGAGAGCAGACACAGCTATCAGCACAGGAGAGTATAAGGTAATTCTCTTCAGAGACAGCGGATATGACGTCTGGGGCGAACCCATCTACATCACCATAGTTGATGTGGATACTTCAGGAACCAACTTCACTCTCAAACTCAACGAGGGAAGCAATTACGGAGGAGGGTATTCACCTTCAGAGACCATCAAGACCACCGTTACAGCGGACGGAGAGATGGGCAACTCCTGGCTGGGTATCTATGCCGGTCAGTTCGACATGAATACCAACTTTGGTTCCATGAGGAGCATCTACTGGTATTTCATCGAAGACTATAACGGCGTCGAAGTAGATCTGGTAAACGAAGCCTTCAGAAACAATGATAAGTATGAATTCTTCGGCCTGCCTGTGGGAGATTACACCATCGTAGTCTTCGGTGACAGCGGATACAACGATAAGCGTATACTGGTCAATGTCAGAAAAGACAAAGAGATCAAAGACATCGTTATCGAGAAGGAACCTACCTGCAGGACCATGGGTAGAAGAGTCATCTACTATACAGACGGCACATCCAGCGAGGATGAAGATCCCGGATCAAGCCTTATCCCTGCACTCGGACATCAGTGGGGAAGCTTCACCTATGATGAAGCAACCAGGACTCACAAGGCGGTATGCGAAAGAGATCCTTCACACGTCAAAACAGAGAAGTGCTCCTTCGGTGCCGGAACCGTAATAGAAGAGCTGACCATTTCACATCCGGGCCGGAAGGAATATACCTGTAAGGTATGCGGCGGAAAGTATATCGAAATCATCGAACCTAAAGAAGGAGATGTATTCTCATCATCCAAAGCAACCTACACCATAACTTCTTCAACTGAAGCAGAGTTCACCAAGTCTCTTGCAAGCGCAACTGCCAAGAGCGTAAGTGTTCCCGCGACAGTTAAGATCGCCGGCAAGGATTACAAAGTAACTTCCGTCGGAGATGAAGCATTCGCAGATCAGAAGAAGGCCATTGTTACCTTAGGAGCTAACGTTAAGACGACTCCTAAGACTGCAACTTATAAGGGTGGCACAGGCACGAAGCTCGGAGCTTACAAGATCACAGGCACCAAGACAGCATCCTTCGTAGTTTCCAAGGCTGCCAAGACCAAGAAATCCCTGGCAGTACCCACTACTGTCAAGCTGGGAGCCAAGACATACAACGTAAACAAGGTTCTCGGAAACGCCTTCAGCGGATACAAAAAACTCACATCCGTGACCATAGGCGCCAACGTGGCAACCTTAAGCGCCAAGGCTTTCGCCGGAGCACCTAAGCTCAAGACGGTAACCCTTAAGACCAAGAAACTCAAACAGGCCAACGTCAAGAACTGCCTTAAGTCATCCAAGGTGACCACCATTAAGGTCAAGGTGGGAACCAAGGCTATCAACAAGACCTACGTCAAGAAATATAAGAAGATTTTCACTAAAGCAATTGCAGGAAAAGCTGCAGCCGTAAAGTAATATGAGAGAGAACAAGCAAATACCAAGCCTTAATAAGGCGATGATACTTCTGTTGATCATCATTGTGGCGCTGGCCATATTTGCGGTCAATACCAGGTCAGCCTATGCTGCAACATCAGGAACCTTAACGGTAAGCGTCACTGATACACAGGTAAATATCAAAGTAGCGAAAGTGGGCACTTCAGGTACCGCCTATGTCTGTGAATTTGAAGCCGACCAGTATCCTGCCAAAGATACCATGAGCGGTCTGGTGACCGAGAACTCAGAAGGTGTATCTCTTGGCAAGTATACTCAGGGCAAGACCCAGACCATCGCGGCTGACAGATTTACTGAAGAGGGAAGAGACAGACTCTACTCCAAGTACTATGTACTGGGAAGCGATATGAAGACAGTTCTTGCCGGACCCTTCTATGCGACAACTGTCACTCCCGGGTCAGATCAGAACATAAGCTTCAAGATAGCCAGCAAGAAAGGCGCTACCTGCCAGGAAAGAGAATCCGATATTGAGATAGCCAAGGATCTGGGAATATCCCACACCGTAGTAAACATCAATATCGAAGATATCGTACTTGCCAATGAAGATGCTGAAGGCAACCCCATTGACTGGTCAGAAGACAATGTTATTCCTTTCGAATCCAACGGGAAGACATACTTTTTCAGCCAGGCGGGAGCCGACAGGCTGGATAGCCTTATAGGGAAATATACCAGAGAAGGCATCAACGTAACAGGCGTGGTCATCGCCTGGGCAGAGTACGCTAAAGAGTACTATCCCAAATCTCTTCTCTATACTGATCAGTCATCAGTCACTGCGGCCTTCAATACTTCCAATTCTTTGGGAAGGGATTATTGGATAGCTACCATGGAATTCCTGGCAGACAGGTATTCCAAGGATTCATCCAGAGGCTTCATCCAGACTTTCGTCATCGGAAATGAGATCGACTATTCCTACGAATGGAACCAGATCATTTCCTACGAAATGGATTCCGAGGGAAATCCCATCCCGGCCAAAGTTTCTTTGGATAAGTACATGGAGGAATACGCCAGGACTTTGAGACTGGCCAACCTGGCAGTCAAGAAGTATAACGGCAATATGCAGGTGCTGGTACCTCTGACCAAGAGCTGGGCCCAGAGCGGATACACGAATTACAAAAAGAGCAAGACTCACAGAATGTACAACTCCTATGCGCCAAAGGACATTCTGGACTGGCTTTCTAAATATGAGAAGGCCAGGGGAGACTACAACTGGGGACTTGCCTATCACTGCTACCCCGTGACAGTTGAGACTCTGGAGCCTCTTTATAAGGATCAGACATATAAGACCCGCATCACGGGAAGCTATAAGACGACTCCCTTCATGACACCTTCCAATCTGGAACTTCTGGAACTCTATCTGGAGCAGAAGGCAAACAAGTTCGGAAGCACCGTGAGAAGCGTCTACCTGACAGAACAGGGTGCAGCGTGCAATGCCAACACGACAGCAAATATGAACATCCAGGCTGCCAATCTGGCACAGATTTACTACAGAGCTGCACATCTCAAGAGCATCAAGTCCATCGATCTTTTCCATCCAATAGATAACTCAGATCCACATCTTTTCGGACTGATAAAAGATGACGGAACCAAGAAGCCATCCTATGATGTATGGAAATATGTGGACAAGGACATTTCCCTTCAGTATACGGAGAAATATCTCAAGTATCTGAGACTGAAGAAGGCCGACAAGACAGTGCATACTGTTAAGAACGGCAAGCTTAAGACCTGGCTGGATGTAATGAAAGCCATCGACTCCGATTACGACTGGGAAAAGAACTGGGATCTCTCCAGTGTGGCAGTCGTCAAGTCCGGCAAAGCATCATCATATGCACAGATCGGTAAGACTTACACCTCAGGCAAAGCTAAATACAAGGTAACGAATCTGGACGAAGTGACATACGTCAAGTGCACAGCGTCCAAGAGCGTCAAGTCCATAACCGTTCCGGATACAGTAAAGATCAAGGGAGCGACCTACAGGGTAGCGACAGTGGCAGCCAATGCTTTCAAAGGATATTCCAAAGCTAGATCCATAACCATAGGATCAAGCGTGAAGACCTTAAAAGCCAAAAGCTTCTACGGAGCATCCAAACTTAAGACCGTGACCCTTAAGACCAAAAAACTTAAATCTTCATCTATCACAAACTGCTTCAAAGGTTCCAAAGTCACCACAGTCGTAGTGAAAGTAGGAACTTCCAAAGAAAATAAATCTTACGTAAAAACATATAAGAAAATATTCACCAAAAAGAAAACAGGAAAGGCTGTAACGGTAAAATGAGTCATTCAAAGAAACTAACAAAAATATTAGTGATGATCATGTCCATGGCTCTCGTATTCACTGCCGTAGGAGTGAACCTGACCACCAGTTATGCACAGGCTGTCTCCTCGGATGATGCGGACTCAAGGACCGGAGTCGTCGTAAGAGCTACGAGAGATAAGATCAACATTGATATCAACAGAGTAGGAACCTCCGGCAGAGCTCTGATCTATGCCTTCGATGCAGATCAGTACCCTGCAAGAGATACTTTGCACGGTCTCGCCACAGGTTCCAAGGGAACCATCGTGGGAAAATACTCCCAGGGTTCCACTCAGACCATTACCATCGACAGGTACAACACGAAAGGCAAAGACATGCTTTTCTGTAAGTATTATGTCATGGCAAAGGACAAGAAGACAATTATTGCCGGTCCGTTCTATGCATCCGATATTTACTCGGCCAATAACACCATGGTCACCTTCAAGGCTGCCAGCAAGAAAGGAATAGCTTCTGAAGAAGACATGGCACTGGATCTCCAGCTGGCTGAAGACATGGGAACCTCCTGGACTGCTGTCAACATTGATGCAGGAAGCATCATTCTCGCCAATGAGGATGCCAATGGCAATCCGATCGACCAGTCCAAGAACGATGTTATCAAGTTCGTTTCAAACGGTAAGACCTACTATTTCTCAAGACCCGGCGTGACCCACATAGACAGTTTGGTCAGCAGGTTCTCAAGAAGGGGCATCAACGTAACTGCCGTTGTCATCGGTTGGGCCAATACTAATTACAACAAGTATCCCAAGGCTCTGGCATACACCGACCAGGCAAGAGTGACCATGGCTTTCAATACTTCAAACGACTTGGGAGCAGGCTACTGGACAGCCTTCATGGAATTCCTGGCCAAGCGTTATTCTCAGTCTGCTAAGCAAGGTCTGATAGACAGCTTCGTCATCGGAAACGAGATCGACTACGCTTACGACTGGAACCAGATCATACCCAACACCGAGTATGACAACCACGGCAATCTTCTCTTTGCGAGAGCACCATTCGAAACCTATATGGAGGAATATGCCAGAACCCTGAGACTCGCAAACCTGGCTGTTAAGAAATACAACAGTAACATGAAGGTCTGCGTATCTTTCACAAAGAACTGGGCTACCAGCTGCTACAAGAACTACAAGGTCGACAGAGTATCCAAGAGATATAATTCATATGCTCCCAAGGACATCCTTGACTGGCTCATCAAATACGAGAGAGCCAGAGGAGACTATGACTGGGGACTCTGCCTGCACCCTTATCCTTTGGATGTAGCATATCAGAAGCCTCTGGTCATGGACCTTGAGTATCTTACTCCGGTAAACGGCGACTACAACACCAGCCCCTGGCTCACGGTAACCAATCTGGAGATAATAGAGCAGTATCTGGAGAAAAAGGTCAACAGGTTCGGCAATACCATCAGAAGCGTGTACCTCACAGAGAACGGCTTCAACTGCGTGGATAACACCACCGAAAACATGTATTATCAGGCAGCCAACATGGCGCAGTTCTATTACAGAGCCGCCAGCCTTGACTGCGTCAAATCCATCTGTATGTTCTCCGCAATGGATAACAATACTCAGTACAACTTCGGTGTATTGAAGACAGACGGTACAAAGAAGCTTTCATACGATGTATGGAAATACATCGACACAGATAAATCATCCCAGTATGCAGACAAGTATCTCAAATACATCGAGATGAAAAAGAACGGCACCACCATGTGTACCGTGGCCAATGGCAAGATCAAGAACTGGCTCGATGTAATGAAGGTCCTGGATACAGGCTTCAACTGGGACAAAGTCTGGGATTTCGATGCGATCACTCCCAGAAAGTCAGAAACGACTGCCAACAAGCTGACCTTGAAGGTAGAAGGTACTGAATTCGCAGCAGAAGATCCCATCAAGGTCACTGCTTCAGGAAACAGCACCGATATCGTAGGTCTCTATAAGGCTTCTGAAGATCCGCTGACCACAGATCCCATCTACTGGTACTATGTAGAGGGCGAGAGCAACGGCATCAGACATAAGTCCGGCAAGACCTATAACATCAAGGTCTATGGCGAGATCTCACCTTCAAGATATGCTGACGCATCACTTCCTGCAGGCGACTATAAGATCGCTCTCGTTCAGGAATCCAGCAAGGTGATCGACTCCAAGGACATCAAGATCACATCCTCCATCGATCTGACGTCCCCGTCCATCAGCACAGACAAGGACACCTATGATGTAGGTGAAAAGATCCTCGTAACCGCAACGGGCGGCACCAGATGCTGGGCAGGTATCTACAAGAAAGGCGAGGTGCCCGGACAGATCACTTCCATTTACTGGTACTACATCAACGATGAAGGATCCGGCAAACCTTCAGGAAGCACCACTGTCCTTCAGTCCACTATACACAATACTGACAGCAGCAATCCCGGAAGCGTCATCGGCGCGGGAGAGTATACTATTTATCTCTTCGATGAAAACATCGGCACTTACGGTGTTGTTGCCAGCAAGGATATTACCATCGAGAGCAACGGACTTCAGTCACTGAGATCCATCAAGTATGTTATCGATGATCCATCAAGCGGTCTTGCCAACGGCACGGTTACTGTCAAAAAACCTGCCGGAGCAGATAACATCACAGACTGCATCATGTACTGGGCAGACGCCAACGGAGTACCTTTGGAAGGCTACACTTCACTTGCCAAATTCCATATTGATGCCGGCGAGACCACTGTATTCCAGATGTATGACAGAACCATAATTCCTGAAGGAGCAAAGAAACTCATAGCATATGCTACTGACGGTTCATCTCTTTCTGAAGATTATGTATCCTGCGACCTCCCTGAGGGATGCAATTATTCCCTTGATGGAAACGTGCTCTCTGAATTCCAGATGATCAGTGATATTCACGTGACCACTGAGGCAGGAGCTACCAATGAAGTAAGATATTCCAACGAACACTTCAGAAATATGCTTGCGGACGTTCAGAAGAACAGCCCGAATAGCTGCGGTATATTCATCAACGGCGATATGGCCAACACAGGTCAGGCAGCTGAGTTCAAGATGATATACAAGCTGTACAAAGAAGCTAACAAGGTACAGAAACTTCCAAACCTCCATATGTCTATAGGAAACCACGACTGGATCCAGAACAATCCTTCCAATCAGTTCCAGCAGTATGTGAACCTGTTCAATCCTGATGTGGAGACAGACGAAGTATATTATGATGAGTGGGTCAACGGATATCACTACATCTACCTTGGAGGAGAAGAACCGGGACTCAGAGCTGTGCTTTCACAGAAACAGCTGGATTGGTTCGATGAACTCATGGCAGAGGATACTAAGAAGGATCCTGACAGACCGGTATTCGTACTTCTCCATCAGCCCATGTATAATACCTGCGCAGGTTCACTTCCCGGACAGAACTGGGATGGCGTAGCCACAGAAACTGCGCTTAGAAATATTTTGCAGAAATACGGTCAGATAATAATGCTGGGCGGACACAGCCATTGGGAACTTGATTCCGAACAGTGCATGTTCCCCGGAGATGACACTGCACCGATAACCTTCAACACGGCTGCCGTCGGATATCTTTGGACCAGCTACAACATCATCACCGGAGAAGAACTTGTCGGAGCTCACGGCTACTTCGTAAGGATCTATGATGATAAGATCATGTTCCTGGGAAGAGATTTCGTTCACGGCAAATACATGCCTTCAGCTATGTTCGTGGTTCAAAAGAATAAGCTGGACGTTCCTGTCAGAAGCTATGACAAGACTACGGACTCCGCTATATTCAACCTGAACGCTTCTGCAGCTCCCGGTGAGAGCATCACCTATGTTTCAAATGATGATTCAGTTGCAACGGTAGATGAACAGGGCAACGTTACGACTCAGGGAGTAGGTACCTGCCACATCACCTGCGCAGTTGAAGCTAACTCAACAAAGGGAGTCAACAGAGAAGACGTAGTGATCAACGTCACTCAGGGAGACAACACCTGGAACCGCTGGACCTCCGACAAGAAGACAGCAACTCATTCCAGGACCAAGAAGACCGATACCAACGTGGTACAGACTGAAGCCTGCAAGGCCACCAAGGGCAAAGTATTGAAGAAGGCTACTTTCAAGAAGGCCGGCAAGATGCAGTTCACCTGCACCACCTGCGGTGGCACATACACTCAGGGGACACCTGCTATCAAGAGCGTAAAGGCTCAGACCGTAGTATATAACGGCAAGAAGCAGACACCTAAGCTCACGGTACTGGATGCTGATGGCAATCCTATCGCATCCAAGTTCTACACTGTTCCCAAGGTCAAGGACGTAGGAACCTATAAGGTAAAAGTCAAGTTCAAGACCAGATATTCAGGAACCAAGACCATCAAGGTCAACGTGATCCCGTTGGGAACCAGCGTAGTATCCGCCGAAAGCGGCGACAAGAGCCTGACCATCACCTGGAAGAAGGCATCTTCCAAGATCGTAGAAGGCTATGAAGTCTCAGCGACACTTACTAATAATCCTGAAAAAGGAAAGACAGCAATCGTTAAGGGAAGAAAGAACACTTCCGTAACGCTGACAGGTCTCAGAGACAGCAAGTACTATGACGTCAAGGTCAGAACCTACAAGACCGTAAAGGGCGAAAAAGTATTTTCAGATTGGTCCGAAGTTGTCTTTGCGACAACCAGAGAGATAGATGAATAATTAAAGTTAATTACCGGAGAAGCGCTTGGGGGGAGCGCTTCCCCGGAAAAAGGCAATGTATATCTAGAAAAGGAGGAAAGAGCAAATGTTAAAAGCATTTACTAACAGAGTGCTGCCTTTGGTACTGGCCATCATGATGGTCGTGACCCTGGTGCCGTCTCTTGGTGGTGTGGCGTATGCTGATACAACACTGTCTACGGATAAAACCACTTATGAGGTTGGTGAGCCTATTATCGTCACCTGTACCACAGATGACACTACTGGAGGCTGGATAGGAGTATATGATGCAAGCGCAACAGTTACTCCTGAGGACCATTCCACGATTTCTTATTTGTGGTATTATCCACAAAAGGATGGTGCTACAGATACTACTGATTTATTATCTGTAACATCAGCTAACTGGCAGAATGGCTTCAATGGCACATTTTCTGCAGGAGAGTATAAAATTCTCTACTTAGATAGCGGATATAATACTCTAAAACAAGTTAATTTTACGGTTGAAGGTGCAGCGGTAATTCCTTCTACTACAGTTACAACAGATAAGGCTACCTATAATGTTGGTGAACCTATTTGGGTTAGTTGTGTTTCCAACGACACTTCAGCTGGTTGGGTAGCAATCTATCCGAGCAATGTAACATCTTATGGAACATCTATGATGTGGTATTACCCTGATAAGACCGGAACACCCAAAAATATTCTGACCATTACAGGACCTACTGGTTCCGAAGATCTTGGCGAAGGTTATAGTGGCCCTCCGCTACCCGCTGGTGAGTACCAGGCAGTTTATCTTGACCCTGGTTATAATAAAATTGGTGAAGGAGCAATTTTCACCGTTGTAGAGCCTGATCCTACCATTTCCACAGAGGAAATGAATGATATGATTTGGGGAAACTATGCTGGTCCAAATGTTGTTACGGCAGGCAATAAGGTATTTTGGGGTTATGTCACATCTGAAAGAAAAATGGGTGTGGCATGCTATGATAAGGAAACTGGCACAGTAACAAAAAATGATCTTGATACGGCTATCGTAAAGACTACAAATCCGTGGGGCGACTTCAGTGCTGTTTCTGTTGGATTAACAGAAGATAATAGAGTGGTTTGTGTATATGCTTTAGATTCAGATGCACAAAAGAATATCCATTTCTGTATTTCAGATGAACCTTTAAGCATAGAATCATTCACTACTAATGTAGCTACTAAATGTAAAACATATCCTAATCACTGCCAGTTTATTGAAAACAATGGCGTTTATTACATTTTCTATAGAGCTAATATAAAAGGAAGCTGGGCATTTATTAAATCAGAAGATGGAGGGGCTACATGGAGCCCTGAACCAGCATCGGGTACTGAATATGGTAGAGTTCTAGAGAAAAATGCAGATAATCTTTATTACTGTAAATTCGTACCTACAACAGAGCCTGATCTCATCAGAGTGTTAATGAGTTCTGACCCGTCTGGAGAAAATTCAGAAATAAGGATGGGCTTTTTCAATACTACCGATGAAAAAATGTATAATGCTGATGGTACCACATCTTTAGGTACCGTAGATGTACCATGGGACAGTTTCAGCGTTCTTCAGGATAAGGAAGAAGGTAAGACACAGCAGCTCCTTGATGTTGCGGTTACAGCTCCTGATAAACCGAGGTTTGTTTACGCAAGCTTCACAGCAGGACAGAGTGATGCTGTATATTATTTGTATGATTCGGGCAAGACATATAGGCTTTGTGATGCTGGCAGTGCTTTGTTAGATTCTAATCAGCTGGGCGCATCATTCAGAGGAACCAGCGATATCGTAGTTGCTCGCAATGCTGATGGTAAAGACTATATTGAAGAGTATAGTTTTGATGGCAAGACAGTATCACTCAAAGGTACCCTTTATACTCATGAAGTAACAGAGGGTTCACGTGCTGCACGTCCTATCGTTGACATAAATGGTGAAGCATTCCTCTGGCATGAGGGAACATATACTTCTACTCAAAGTTTCAATACAGCTGCGAAGCTTATGTTCTTCGAGTCAGAAATGACACCTGAATTACCTGAAGCTAAACTCAGTGAGACATCATTTATCTATAACGGAGAAGTTCAGAAGCCTACTGTTACTGTAGGAAGCCTAGTTGAGGGAACTGACTATACTCTTACATGGTCCAATGAAAACAGTACTGAAGTCGGTGACTATACTGTAACTGTTACCTATACCGGAGAGTTTACCGGCGAGGTAGTACTTCAGTACTCTATACTTCCTGATCCTTATGCTGACTATAATATCACTATTAATTACGAGGAGACTTTTGAGGAAGGTCAAGAAGTAAAAACAGAGTACGGTGTTTTCCCTGGTGCATGTACACAGGGCTATGCGGATGGCATTAAGGTCACCGTAAGTGTTCCAGAAGATGCAGATAATAATATTTGGTTAGGGTTCTATGATGTAGTAGCACGTCCAGAAGACGGTGCGGCCTCAGCTGCATGGACATATCTTAAGAATGGAAAAGATTTAGTAGGAAAAGAATTTGATCTAACAAAAGAGTGGTCTATCCAGAGTCAAGATACTGTAGACGGAGCGGGGCAAAGGATAATTGTGCTCTTTGCAGATGGAGGCACAGATAAAATTGCTGATGTAGCATATTTATATGCACGTCCTGACCATTCAGATGAAGAAATCCGTTTCAATTTCGATAGTACATCTAGTGAGGTTAAGTTAGGAACTGTTTATAACGGACAAGTGCAGGTTCCCAATGTTCTTAGTGCTGGAGGAAAGGCTTATCCTAGCAAATACATCAAAGCAATAAGATTGTCAAATGAGGAAAGCAAGGAACCAGGCATTTACGAAGTATACGCAGATTTTGGGTATACAATGGGTGGAACGGCTACTGCTAAATATGAGATTATTGATCCTGCTATCGTTAAGCTTTCAAGTGAGACTTTCACAAATAATGGTCAGGTTCAGAAACCCGAAGTGACCATTGAAGGAAATTCTTTGTTTGGAATTCCATATGAAGAGGATCTGGACTATGAAGTAAAATATGAGAATGCAAACAGTAAGGATGATGGAACGTACAAAGTAACAGTAAACTTCATCGGAAGCTTTACTGGAAGTGTAGAAAAGACGTACACCATCTCTCACGAACATGCTTGGGGAGAAGGCGAAGTAACAACAGCTCCTACCTGCAAAGATGCTGGAGTTAAGACCTTTACTTGCTCAATCTGCGGAGAGACCAAGACTGAGGAAGTTCCCGCAACTGGAGAACACACATGGAATGAAGGTACTGTTACAACAGAACCTACCTGCGCAGCTGCTGGTGAAAAGACCTTTACCTGCACAGTTTGTGGAGATACCAAGACTGAAGTAGTTCCTGCAACAGGTGAACACACTTGGGACGAAGGTACTGTTACAACGGAACCTACATGTGAAAAAGCCGGTGTAAAGACATTCAAGTGCACAGTATGCGACGAAACTAAGACTGAAGAAGTCGCAGCACTTGGACATGACTTCAAGGAGGTTGAAGGATCAGCTAAGGAAGCAACCTGCGGAGCAGAAGGTAAGAAAGCAGATCAGAAATGCTCAAGATGCGACCAGGTTATTCCCGGCGAAGCAATTCCTGCTACCGGAGAGCACAAGTGGGATGAAGGTAAGGTCACCAAGGAAGCTACCGTAGATGCAGAGGGTGAAATGACTTACACCTGCACAGTATGCGGAGAGACCAAGACTGAGGCTATCGATAAGCTTACACCTCCTACACCTGTTGAGCCTGCTGCTGCAGCTAATGTAACTATTACCGTAAACGTTGGAGGAACCCTTGCAACTGCAAATGACGGTACTCCTATGGCTGACAAAGAAGTTACCGTTGAGGATATCAACAAAGATGGTAAGCTGAGCTATGACGAAGCACTTGTTGCTACTCATGCAGCATATAATTCAGCAGATGGATATGCTATCTCCGAAGGATGGATCACCAAGTTCTGGGGAGAAGACGGTGCTGTACTTGTAATGATGGTAAACGGCGCTGCATCCATGGAAGATAATGCCGAAACCATGATCGTTAAAGAAGGCGATAAACTCGTAGCTGCAGTCTATAAAGATACTGTGGGATATAACGACATGTATGCTTACTTCGAGGAAGGTAATGTTTCTGCAACTTATGGAGATGAAGTGACTCTTACGCTTAAGGGATATGGTCCTTTCGCTTCTGCAGAAAATGCAAAACCTCTTGCAGGCGCAACAGTTAAGGTTGCCGGTGGAGAAGAGCTTGGAACGACCGACGAGAATGGTAAGGTAACCTTTACACTTGATGCAGGAACATATACTCTTACAGCAGAAGGTACTGTAAAGGGTACTGATTTCTATGGTAACGAAGCGGATTGTCCTATCATTGCACCTTCTGTAGCTGCAGAAATCGCACCTAAGGCAGTAACTCCTAAGGTTACATTAAGTAAGACAGCTTATGCATATACAGGCAAAGCAAAGAAGCCTGCTGCTACGGTTAAAGTTGATGGTAATAAGCTCGATAAGGCTGAATACACTGTTACTTATAAGAACAATGTAAATGTTGGTAAGGCTACCGTAACAGTTACACTTAAGGGTAACTATACCGGAACGAAGAAAGCATACTTCAAGATCAATCCTAAGGGAGCTACAATATTAGCACCTAAGGCTGCTAAGAAGGCCATCACGGTTAATTGGAAAGCTCAGAAGGCCAAAATGAAGACTAAGAGGATCACCGGATATAATGTATGGGTATCCACATCAAAGAAGTTTACCAAGAAGACAACTGTAAAGAAATTTGTAAAAGGATATACTAAGACTTCATATAAGGTTACTAAGCTTAAAGCTAAGAAGCTCTACTATGTAAAAGTCAGAACTTACAAGAAGATCGGAACCAAGACTTACTACTCCAAGTGGAGCAAAGTAAAGACCATCAAGACTAAATAATAGCTTTGTTGAGGTTTCAAATTAATATCAGACCGGCTGCACCTGTTAAGGGTGCAGCCGGTAATACACACATTAGTTATATAAAAAACGCTTAGCAAAGTATGGGCAGTTAGAAAGGTGATTACCTATGATCATATCTAAGCATTTAAAGTGGACAATAATCGTATCGATACTCCTGGCTATATTCCTAATACCGGGTATAGCCTGCGCAGATGATGAAGAAATGATATTCTCGTCTAACGATATGATAGAAGTGCTCAGCCAGGAATCCTGGCCCATTACAGACGGAGTTACTGAATATAAGGTGATCATGGAGTATATAAAAGGATATACTGATGGTTCAAATTCAGTAAGCGCAGGAGCTCCTCTTCTGGCATATGCTGTCAAGATAGAAAAAGACAGCAAGACACTTCTCGTACCGAGTATCGGTAATTACTATACAGAAGGAAGTACAGCTGAAACCAGAGCAAATAAAGCCAAAAGATGGAAGGTAAGCTGGGGCGGCAAGCTTATGACCTTGTCAGACCAGGCAGCCGCCTATGAATCCATAGCGGATCCACAGGGACAGGTAATAGCGGCCATAAACGGAGATCTGTCGACAAGTGGTAAACCCAACGGAAAATTGAACATTGAAGGGAATGTTTTGTGTGAGAACACTCTCAGTAATGGATTAATAACCATGTCCGACAATGGAAACTATTCATTCTATTGGGGCAGTGCATCTGCTGCAGATGTAACAAATGCTATTGGCGATTGGGGTCCCCTGGTTGAAAATGGGGGCAACGGAGGCCTTGAATCTGAGACAGATACTCAGCATAGATCAGCTATTGCAGAGGGTTATGACGGAAGCATCGTTTTCATAGCTATTCCCAAGACTACAAATTCTGCAGGAATCGGCCTGTATTACCTGGCAGATTTCATTGCGGATTCCGGATACAAGACGCTGCATAACTTTGATGGCGGAAGATCCATGACCCTTCTGACCAAGAGGGCAGATGAAGAATCTTTTTCAAGAAAAACACCATTGATCTACTATGGCGGAGACAGTGGAGATTATGATGGAATCGCCAGAGAGAGACCTGTGAGCTCATCACTTCTTCTGATCAAAACTGAATGCGTCAGAGGAAATGAACATCACTACATTTACGGAGAAGACGGCAGAGTCGTCTGCGACAGATGCGGAGATGAAGCTCCGGAGGGGACCGTTCCTGATGAAACTGCCGGTTACTATGATAACGTAGCCGTGAGCGGGTATTATGGCATTTCAACTGATAAGGAATTGTACAAACCTGGTGAAGCCGTTAAAGTCAAATTCAGAGCACCTCTTAACGACGACAGTGCCTGGATCGCCATATATAAAAAAGATCAGACACCAAATCAGTACGTTAAATATAGATTTGTACGTGATATCAGTTCTGGCTATGACATCACCGGAGGAACAACTCTCGAAGATGGTGATTATACCGTCGCGATTCTTCCGAATAATGGATATACTGTCAGTGCTTCAGTAGACGTAAGCATTCACAACTGGGATGAAGGAACTGTTGTTAAGGAAGCCACCTGTGGAGAAGCCGGTGAGATATCATATACCTGCTTCACTTGTGGGGAGACCAGAACTCAACCTATCCCGGCAACCGGTGAACACACTTGGAATGAAGGTGAAGTAACAACAGAACCCACATGCACTGGGTCCGGAATCAAAACATTTACTTGTACCGCTTGCGGGGAGACTCATGAAGAGGAAGTTGAAGCTCTTGGCCACGATTACCAGGATGTACCGGATTCAGCCATTGCGGCATCTTGCTTCGATGATGGAAAAGAAGCGGATCAGAAATGTTCCAGATGCGATGATGTCATAACTGGTGAAGTAATTCCAGCCATAGGCCATCACACTTGGGATGATGGTGCGATAACAATGGAGCCTACATGCGCTGATCCCGGAATCAAGACTTTCACATGTACCATTTGCGGAGAGACTCAGACAGAAGCAGTTGAGGCATATGGCCACGACTATCGTGAAGTCGGGGGTACTGCTATAGAAGCGACCTGCACTGAAGATGGTAAAGAGGCTGATCAGGAATGTTCAAGATGTCATGACTTGATCACCGGCAAGGAAATCAAAGCGACAGGCCATAAATACTTTATGGATGAGTCTTCTGCTAAGGAACCTACCTGTACAGAAGATGGATATAAAGCAGGTTACAAATGCTCTAAGTGCGGTGATTTAATCAAAGGCGCCACTATCAAGGCTACAGGTCATGATTACCATGATGTTGATGGTTCAGCCAAGGAAGCCACCTGTGGAGAACCCGGTAAGGAAGCGGATCGGAAATGTTCAGTCTGCGGAGACACGATAACCGGAAAGACGATTCCTGCTACAGGAAAT
>JAEEGL015683535.1_pt1 | contig 29981 bp, 24 predicted proteins | sample 9134231 | NCBI WGS metagenome assembly JAEEGL01 (sample SAMN16246548, study PRJNA631951) | gut metagenome | biome: gut microbiome; feature: rumen; material: fiber-attached | host: Bos | place: Iran: Karaj | collected 2018-10 | reverse complement strand
TATCATTATCACCAGTAAGCCATTGTTCAGATACTTTAGCTATATTGTCTAAGGAAATAGGATCTCCAAATAAGTGAGATGGTGTATATAGACCATCAAACACATCTACACTCATGGAAATACTATCATTAACAAAAGAAGTATCTTTCATCTTGGTTATTTTATCTGTAAGTAATACTGAACCTGTATATACCGTAGATAACAATTCAGCATCACTTATTGGTATAGACTGACCTTCTAGTGGTATCAATTCAGGATGATTAACTAGATCATCACGGTACCATAAACGAGGATTAGCTACAGACCAATTTAAACTAACATCTTCATACATTTTTATCTATCTCTCTTTGGCATCTGGAACAATATGCTGTATCCGGAGCAGCTATTAATACATTAAGTGGGATAAGTGCATTGCACCTACTACAGTGCTTTACTGGTTTTACTGGCTCTCTCATAAATTTCTGTTGCCATTTAGTAAATCTACTGTCAGTATACATCTTTTCAATGTCAGTATCATCCATAGTGTGCTAACCTCGCTTACATAATCAAACATTTCCTTCTTTATAAATATTACGATTTTCTGCTATAAAGTGCTGCAACTTCTCATCGAGTATGCTTACATCATACGATACTCGATTACACTGCAAAGCTTTAATAGCATATCTCCATACTGACAATACCAAATCTTCAACTTCATCATAAGTGGTATTATCAAAGAAACCATCAGGAATACACCTATCATTGAAATTATCTGCTGTACATAGTAATTCATAGATGTGATCAGATAAATCATTAAGATCTTTATACTCTGGTACTAAATGATCTTTAGTTAGTACTAACAGTTCTTCAGTAGTTAATTGAGATGTAACATCTAATTTAGCGTTCTTATCTTTTTTAGGTGCTAATGGTTTAAGCTTACTGATACTGCAGATACGATAATATATAGTTATAAGCATACCTGCCCTACAGCAGGCATGAAAAATATGCGGTAAATGCGATTCCGGGTCGATCGATTTTCCCATTCTATGAGCTGTCATATGGCGGAAAATAGCGTTAACGTTGTTATAAAAACAACCATCACAATTCTCAGGATCATTATACCAATTATAGTAACCATACTTAAGAGAACCAAAGTGGTGTATAAGAGCTATAGCGGTATATGCGTCATGATACTTAGCTGCCAGATCGCATAATGGTATCTTCCCCTTAATAGCACCAGTATTAGTATTATTATCCATAATTTTAACCTCCTAAGGATATTGTTATATGCCTATTTTAACCAGACCCATCAGTGAATTACCTGATCACGTATTTATGCCGGTATGCAAGCAGATAGGTCATAGAATTCTTACTATGCTTGGTTTTGCTGACATTATAGGTGATAACATTTATATTAAATCAGAATGGTCAGCACATTCTCATACTTCAGATAAAAATGATAGTGCGAGAGTAACGCAGGATCGTTTTACGATAGAACCAGAAATACAGATGAATCCTAGTCAGCAGAAATGGGAAGCATACACTTTTAAACATACTGCTGCATATGGATTAAGCAAGAATCTAATAAATTCACAGGAAGATATCTATCATGATACTGCTAATAGAGTAAAGGTAGTTGAACTGATTAGTCCGGTTACATTTAATCTTAGTTGTGAATTATCTTTAACCAGCGCACAGCTGGCATTTCAGACTCCTATACAGATATTCAACGGTTATGATACTAACTCAGTAGCAACTTATACTGATTTATTTTTCGATTATCCTGTACCTAAATCCATAGTTAATGTACTGTATCATATCTGGAAATTAGATCGGGACAATGGTAAAGAAGCTGATGTATCTTTTATAGATTATATCAAACTTAATACTGGTGGTAACTGGATGGTTAATAAGCACAAAGAATTAGAAGAATATGAAATCATTGTGCCTAGATATAACCTGAAATCATTAGCAGCATTAGAGTACAGTGGCGATAAACCACAAGGTACTATGGATGATAAATTACCTACTGGGTATACCATACAGTTTAACTATATTGTACAATTTGGTTTACCTAATACTCATGTACTTCAGTATCCAGTTACTATTTATAATAAGCTGATAGATGGTGCTTATATACCAGTAGAAAATACTGAAAGATTTAATCAGATTCCAGAATATCGAGTAGATACTGCATTACAGCACTATGATCAAGCTGAACAATATAAACATCAGGAATACTTCCATATACCTTGGTATGATGACTGGGATATCCCAGTAACTACTAAGTTACATCGTGATGGTTATAGTCCACTTATCGTTATGCATATATTAATAGATGAAGTACCTGGGTTATATACTTCTATTGATCTTAAGGAAGATGCTGATGATAAGTATAAATTAGATACTTCTATCCGTACATTCCTCAAAGGTGAGGGATGTATGTGTACTGATAGAAATGCTCCAGTTAATGTAACTCTATACCGAGATGATGATGAGTTATTACCTAATATAGATTATTTTGTTAGTGATAACTTAATCTTAACCTTTAAGGCTAGAGATCTATACAGTCATTACCGTATAGTTATCAGTACCATAAATAACATCGAACTTACCAGACCACAGTTCTTCCAGATGTTAATTAAGGAATTTGTTCATCTACCTTACAAATTATGTAGATCACTGGCAGATAAATTAATGTCAGGTACCTGGAGACCTATCGTAGAGTATTTACTCCGTACTAAGATCAATAACTTAATCTTACTAAAAGATGGTAGAATCATTGATACAGTTAAACACTGTACTGTTGGTAAGGTACAGGATCTATATATACTTCCTTATATAAGAGATATACCTTGTCTTGATTTAGATCGGCGTAAAACTTGTGTAGAAGCGCTGGTAGATCAGACTACTAATAAAGTATATTATCCAGGTTCTCCACTACCTGAGAATGGGTTTATGGAGAAACGTCAAATTGTTCTCAGCAAAGAGGTATTGAATCATGCCACTTATATCGACACAGGGATCGACATCTATACATTCAAGTCGGGAAAAACCTGCAAGCCTACGACCAGAAGTTAATGATAACTTACCAGCAGTAGATGGACACAGTATCAGTGATGAGCATGTAGTACGTAACACTTTCATTAATAAAACTGCCGTCAATGAGGATATTTATCAAGATCATTTAGATTTGTTAACTACTTATACTGAAGGTAGAATAATCTACATTACTTACTTCTCACAGCAATTTGATGCTATTGATGTACAGTCTAATGTAGTTGACTTATCTATGCTGACTAAGGATGATGTACATATTGCCTGGACTCAGATACGTAATTTTGAATTGAGAGTTAAGAGTGAGTTTGAATTCAACTGGGATTATGATACTAACAATGCTGAGTTTAAAGGTGAAGGTATAGTCTTCCCTAGATTTGTACCTAAGATTGGTGATATCTTCTTATATAAGGTACGTGATAAATACGGTATCTTCTATATTTCCGATGTAGCTAGATTAGCTATCGGTCAGGATACTTATCACTCTATTAAGTTTACTATGCAAGAATATCTTACTCCTATTTTTAGGGATAGGTTAGGTAAGCAATCTACTCGTATAGTGTACTTTGATCGTACTAAGTACTTAGCAGGTAATACTGCTATGCTTACTTCTGAGGAGTATGGCTATAAGAAAGATCTGGAACATCTACGTAGTGAGATTATAGAAGACTACATGGAGAGATTTTACTCTACTGAGTTCTCTACCTTTATCAGACCTGATAGTATCTATGATCCTTATATAGTTGAATACTGGAATACTAAAGTAGGTATAACTGAAACTATGCAACAGATACGTCCTACTCAGTTACTTATTTCAGTATCTAACTTTAAGAAGACTATCTGGGCTACTTTAACTAGTCATCCGATTAAAGATCTGTCACATGTAGATAGATACAGTAATACTGAAACCTTCCAGTCTACTTTCTGGGGAGCTAATATAACTGCACTATTAGGACATAAGTTCTTAACTGTAGGTAATGAAGCTAAGACTTATGATGATGCATTAATTAATAGTAACGGTAATCCGATCTTCTACGACCCTACTACGATCTTCTATCAGCGTACTCCTTATGATCAGGTACAGAAGAGAGTTCATCGATTCTTTGCTAAGAGTAGACAAGAATTCTTTGATAAAATTTACCCTGATTTAGGGTTCAAGTATCATCACCCATATATACAACAGCCATATCCAGTTCATTCAGATGCAGAACTTATCTATATCTGGAAAATAGGTCATGGTTATGCTGATACAGATGAAATATCTGAAGAAGATGTACAACATGCTCGTGGTTATGTACAGTGGTATAGAGAAACTTATCCTGGTACTTTGTCAGATATAGAACTTACTACTGAGTATATGCGTAAACGTAATATACCAGATCTTGAACATATGACTGAAGAAGATAGACAACACTTAATTGACTATATCGCAGCATATCGTAGTAAATGGAGTTCCGTATCTAATAAAGATACAGTACCGAATGATACTGGTAAACTTAGTTTCTTATATTACCCGATACATCGTAGCCGTGATACTAAGAAGAACCTTAATCCAACTGAAACTGTAGTAGATACCAACACTTATGCATTGTCATATGCTTTCTATACAGGTGATTGGGAAAATATGTCTACCGTAGAACAGTTAGTTTATGCTGGTATCACTAATGGTGAATTGAATATAGGTTTAATTGTAGATGTGGTTAAAGATTATCTTGAGTATGATAATGAAACTGCCTATTACAATCATCTATTTTTACTTTATCTTATTGACAAAGCACTGTACTGGCTGAAATTCCATTAATCCAAGGAAACTATATATGAAAATTGATCCTTACTTAGCTAAGCTATCTAAAACTAAAGAACAGTTAGATAAGGAGTTACAGCAAGAGATACATAAAGTAACTAAACAAGATCCACCATGTCTGGCTACTACGATCAGAAACAGGTGGAAAGCTGATAGTTCATATGACATACCTAAATCAACTCTTACATTTCGTTCATTAGCTGATGTAGTTAACAATAAACAGTTTGGTGGATACTATCCTGAGTCCTATGGTACGGTAGCTGATTATTTCCAGAATAAAGGTATTTCTCCTTATTACGAAATTGTTCCAGGTGGTGACTATGCTAAGGGTACCTTAACCATCAACACGATGATTGAGTTAACTAATAATAATGTTAAGTGGCGTTTAGCTAGAGAACAGGATGTAGGGTTGATTATCGGTATCTGTGAAGCATATCAGAATCAGCTTAAACAAGTACTACGTCCTGATAGTACTAACATCATCGATATACATCGTAGAGCTTATTATACTAAGTTAAATAAGTTCCTAGACAGTATGTATCGGTATGCTAAGATCATGCAGAAACGTACTGGTTTTAGATTGAAGGTGGCTGATCTGACTGAGATCGCTATGATGTATGAAGGAGTATAACTTATCATGATGAACATGAGTAAACGCTTAGAGAATGAGGTAGATGCAGTATTACCTTACTGCGACTTTACTACCTATTTCCCTAAGCTGGTGTTTCATAATCCTAATACTGAGTTTGAGCTGAGAGTAACTGATATCTACGCTTTTGATATCCAGCAGAACTTTATTGATTCATACATGAGTGAGTATAAACTGGAGATAAGTGTTAATATAGCTGAATATAATCAGCTATTAGAGAATATACAGGATTTAGAATGTACTCTAGTGTTATATCCATATAGTTCAGTATATCAGCGTATCCTTACTAACATTGAGCCTATCATCTTTAAAACTAGAGCTATATTCAATAAAGTAGATCTGAGTACTATAGTAGGTATCAAAAATCTAGGTGAGCAAAATGATGAAGGTGTTACTTCACCGGAAACAGCTAACCAGGCACAGATACATATTAAACTTCCAGTATACTTAGTAGAACATGAAGTGTATGATACCAGACATATACAGATCAATGGTATACTTCACAATGTAACTATGGAAGGTGTTATTCACTGGGTAGCATATCAGTTTGGGTTTGAGAATGTTAGTGTAGTAACACCGGACAATGATGATGTGTATAGTAACTTAGTTATACCACCTATGCAGAGTATAGCTACGATATTCCCTTATCTACAAAATACCTTTGGTATCTATAGTAAGGGATTAGGATACTTTATCACTAACAACTCACTCTACGTATATCCTCAGTTCGATACTACTATAGGTAATTCACATAGTTCATCAGTACTACACATAGTAAGTATACCTAAGGGTAACTTCCCTAGTTCACCTAGTTATTCTACTACTATAGATGAAGACTTATGGGTAGTATCCATCACTAACGCTAATGTTAATGATACCAGTACTACTGGTGTAGAGAATAGAGGTAATGTTCATGCATCAGTTAATGCTGATAATAATAGAGATGGTGGTGTAGTAGTTAATAAGGATGGTAGTGTAGTTAGAGATGCTGAAAATATAACAGTAGTTCAAACTGCACTTAGTGAATCAGCCAATACTGATTCACAGATCATGAAGTTTAGTGGAGTACGTACTAACATCTATAACTCTACTAGTGAGATGTCTGCTTACAATGGTGTATATCTCAATACTGGTTGGGTACGATCTAAGCCATGTTCGATACTACCAGGGCAATCAGTCATCTATCACTACGATGATGTTGATGATGAGTTCTCGATTAAACATGGTAGAGTGATGGGTGTAACTTATAACTCAGAACTACTTCCTTCTTCTACTGGTATGGATGTACTGATAACCTTTATGTCAGTTATCTACGTATTTCTTGAACCTAAGAAAAAAGAATAATACTCTTACTCTATCCGGCCTTATATGGACCGGATAGAGTGAGTTATCTATTTATATATACTAAATAATCTAGCTTCAGTCTGTTCCATATCTGACTGTATTTCATTTTTCAATAATACATTAATACAGTATCGCCATGGACGATGTAGCATTAATCGTCTATAATCTCTTCTCACATTCATAACCATACGCTGTGTGATAGGTAGATCACGACGATGTAGATATACACTTAGAATAAAGTTGAATAGTGGTTTATCTCTCATCCAGCGTAAGTAGTCATACTGATCAGATATCGGTAAACTCCATCTAGTAACCATTTGGTTAGCATAATCTAAAACACTACCGGATAGTAATATCTTAGAACTCATGATAGCCTCAGGTCGTAATGTTTTCTTAGTATCACCTAGCAATACACCTAGATATCTAAATGCTTCAGTAGCATGTTCAGATAAACGTCCCCATTGCTGTTCATATTCCAGTGCTTTAGCATGGAATTCTTCAGTTATATGAGAAGTACCATTTTCATGTACATAGTCTGATAACCTATATAGGTTATTAAGTAACCATACATTAAAGTTATCCCAGGCTAGATTACAGATTACGTATTTATGTAGGAATAGCTGTTGTGGTATATACTGTACTAATTCCTGATTAGGTTCATTCATGCGTTCCTGTGTATACCAGGAGTAATACTTTAATATCAATGCTGCTACATCTATCATAATAAATGCATAGTTAGGTGGTATTTCACTATAGTTAATAGTATCTCCTAACAAGTTGATAGTATATTCAGGACTATCATGCCCTAACAATCTTACAGGATGAATTTTCTTCCATACATTCCAGTCATCAGTTTCTAAAGGAAGATTAGTAATACTACCAACATCATCAGTAGGCATAATGAATTCTTCAGTGAAAGTTCTACTGCGTCTAAAGAAAACACCTTGATATCCTCTACCACGCATAACTCGGTCAAATGATCCTTCTATACTACGTCTAATGTCTCTGATGTGATATAAGTATCTATTATAGTTGTTAGGTTGTCTTAGCATATACTCCATATCAGTAAAATTCATAATGAAACGGAGCATAGCAGTTGCCTGATTTTCTTTACCAGCAGCGTTATATAAACGAGTATACCTATCAAGTATAATCTTAGATTGCTGTCTAAGGAATAACTGGTATGGTGGTATAGCACGTTTTTCCATACAGTTTACAAACGGTAGTATTAATGATAACATCTTAAACTACTTCCTAATATAAGTTAGAGTGGGTTCTATAACATTCCTCCCTACCCTAGTGTAGTTCATGAGTTTTTGACTATACATAATTAAGCTGAATGAAGTAATCATAAGCTTCATTTATCTAAGTTGTGAATGGTAAGGTTACCATCATCGTAAAACGCTTTTGTTTCTTAGATACTTATAACCCATACTGGGTGAGGAGTAAATTATGGAAAGCTTATTTAAAACGGAACCGTTTGATGATGATCTTTGTGCTAAGATTTATGATCAAGTTGAGCTGATTAATAGTGCAAATAGACCACGGATTCTTAAGCTACTGGTATTATGGCCAGTATACCTGTTGTTATTCATGCGCGTACCACTTTTAATAGCCAAAATAGGGGCAGAGCGTTTTTTTGATATGGGTAAGCAGGGTACTTTTGATAATTATCCGACAGTGGTTAAGTTATTATTAACGTTACTTGCAATATTAATATTGATATTTTTAATACTATTTTCGATACTGCAGTTTCTTTTGATTGACATGCCACTTGCGCTGTTGTGTTGGCTCAATGGAGTAATAATAATGGTACCGTATTTAGCCATAACTAAAATGGTATCTTCTAATTAAACTTATTTAGAAATAACTCACGAAACATGTGAGTTATTTTTTTTTCATTTAAAATAATAAATATACGATTAACTATTATATGCGGATAATAACAAGTCACTCACCATGTGGGTGGCTTGTCGCTAAGTACGCCTAAGGCAACTCAACGCTACTGAATTTATATATTACTAGTTTGGTGGTACGAAGAGTAATAATTATTTACACAGCGTACTAATTCATTGAACAGTTATTTTCCGGAAAATAACTTTTGGTATAATCCCACAATTTAAGCTATAGGAGTGAAAAAATGGGAGATTTTATTGAAGAAAGATTAGACGACGATATTCCAACCAAGATCGATGGTGCACCTGAAACTGGAACTGCTCAGCAAGCACAACAAGCTCAGCAGGCTCAGCCACAGCCAAACTACAATAATGCACCTGCAGTATCTTTAAATGACTATGTGAGCTATTATGATAGCCCATCTGGTATTAGTGAAGCTGGTAAGAAATTCTTAGAAGGATTACGTGGAGATTTACAAGATCCAGTTAAAGCAGCTCATGGTTTGGATATTAAGGTAATCGAGTTGGTTCAACCAGTTGATACTATTGCTGTTATCAATAAGAAGGCTGCAGTTATTCTGTTATTCGCAGAAAGCAATATGAATCCGGATTATCCAGTAGCACACTGCTCTAAGTTAGCTGCTGCAAATCTCGGTTCAATCGAACCAGGTTGCTCAGTATTAGAAACAATCGTACTGGTACCAGATGATTACAATAGATATCACAACTTTGCTAGCCATATTAGAAATGCTTTCATAGCAGTTAACAATCTTAATCGTTTAACCATTGAAAACATTCGTGCATCTAATTTAAGTTTCTCGGATAATCCGAATGATTACTATGCAGCTCGTGATAGATTATCACCACATGCAATTCCATTGCGTGCTGACGTGATGATAACTGTATACTCACAGTCTCATCAGCAGAAGGGTGCATATGTTCAGCAGAACATGTATGGTCCTGAGAATGAGGATTACTGGGCAAGATCTGGTGCTGCTGGTGGTCGTGTACCTATCGCTACTATCGGTATCAACTACAAACCATTCAGAACTCAGGAGTTCGGTTTAGGTAAGATTGCTATCAATTTAGAAATCAATGAACTTGCAACCTGCATTCCAGATATTCGTATGCTGGCACTGTTGATTCCTATCGCAGTTGAAAAATGCTTGGTATCTGGTTCATGGGTTGAATACTATCGTAACAATCCTATCAATGCACATGGTGATCACATCAATATTGGACAGTTGTTCCCAGATGGCAATGGTGGTCGTGGTAATGTTGTTAACAAAGAAACATTTGATCAGCTGATTCATACTCAGTTCTTAACACCAAATGTGTTACTCAACATTCCTGAAGGTCGTGCACGTATTCCAGGTATGTGGAAGTTTGTTTCTAACAGACAGGATGTATACCAGGATGTAGTAAATGACTTCTGCTTATTCTACGGTGGACAGTATCCATATACAGATCAAGTTACACCATATGCACTGGAAGAAGGTAATACTACTTATCGTGGTTTCTACCTGTTCGGTAACAAGATGTTAGATACTGATAATATCGATTACTTCGGTGAGTATCCAAGACATCCTGAAGATGCAGTTAAATGCGATACACTTCTGTTAAAGAAGGCAAATCCATTACTGACTGTACAAGATCAAAGACAGTTCGAACCAAACCTGTCACTGATCTACTCAGTAGACTCTGTATCTATCAGACCACAGTTCTACAAGTGGCTGCGTAGTCAGTTACCAATGCTGAACATTCTGTACAATAACAACAACAACGGTATCGTTAGCATGGCTAACTCTGTAAATGCATCTCAGGCATGGGATCAATATATCAGACAGCCAGCCTTCACTAACAATACTGGTTCTGTGTTCAACAGATTCGATCCAGTATACGGTAATACTTGGGGTAACTAAGTTTCATATATAAATTGTCCTTAAAATTTAGTACGTATCAAAGGTATACTACCGGAGGAAACTCTGGTAGTATACTTTTTTATTTCGTTTTATAATTATTTATATATTATAATTATAGTACTGATGACAAATAATTGGAGTTTTATGTACAGATGAAGATTCTACGTAAGTTATATGTAGCAATATTGAGGTATCCGGATGGTAAGTGGTATACGTATTCACCAGATCTAAGAGTGAAATATGGTATCACTGAAGATTTAACAGGAGATAGGGAAACATTAGCTAAGATATATGAATCACATATCGGTGAAGTGGTGTTATTACAGCGACCACTTGATATGTTAAGAGCTATTTCGATGACTAAACGTATGTTGTTAGGGGAGGGAGAGAATTATAATCAGGTGTTTATATCGATTAATGATGTAAATGTTAAGTTTAATAGTTAGGGAGTTAAAAAGAGTATGAAGAAACAACCATGGCAGATGACACCCGAAGAGGAAGATGCGGAGTTAGTTCCTCATCGTAAGCTTAAGTTAGTGAATCTTGAGCAGGTCTATGCCAGCAGTGTGGGAGCTAAATGTATCAATGCAGATACATTGATGACTAAGAATCTATCCGAAGATATTACCAGTGCAATTTTCAGTAACTGTGATGGTGATTTGGGATTTGTACCAACTTGTCAATGTGGTATGACGAGAGGTGTATCTAAAGCTGGATTAATTTGTCCGTATTGTGATACAGAATGTTCTTCACAATTTGTAGATAGTTTGGAACATTCATCATGGATCAATATACCAGAGGAATTTCCACCAGTACTACATCCAACATGGTACATGGTGCTGGCAGAATTTGCTCAATTATCATCTCGTAAAAGAGGTGCTGAAGGTGGTATGGGTAAATACAACGTAATAGATGTATTTCTCAATCCTAAACTGGAGAGTGGTAATAGTGGTATAGTAGTAGCTGAAGAATTACAGATGCTGTTAGCTGGTAAACGAGGTTTTAGCTATTTCGCTAAACATCCAGATGAGATGTTAGATATCTTCATGTATGGTTACAAGAAGAATGCTAAAAATAAGAAGTTACCAGAACTGGAAGCTTTTAGAAGGCAATACCAAGATGTATTATTCACTAGAAAATTACCGTTGTTACATAGTAGTTTACATCCATTAACCTCTGGTGTGGGTGGTACTATGAAGTATATGGATAAAAGTAGTGGAAGTATCATCGAAGCGATCGTAGATCTTAACAATGCATTATTCAAGATTCGCTCTAGCGAGAGTAAGGGTAAACCGATGAGTGATGCACTTAAAGACAAGAAGTTATTTAGTATCTATACTAAGATAATTGATTACTACGATAAGCTTATCAATACTAGTAATGGTAGTAAGATAGCAAGTAAGCAAGGTATACTTCGTAAGCATTGCTTTGGTAGTAGACTTCATGATACTTATCGTGCAGTAGTTATACCACAAGTAACACCTATGCCGTTAGATGAGTTAGTGATGCCGTGGGGCATCATGGTGACAGTGTTAAAACCTAACATCTTAAACTATTTAGTTAATGTACGTAAGATGTCAGTTCCGGATGCACTGGATAAATATCACCAATCATTAGCTATCTATGATGAGGTTGTTGATGAGGCTATAACTAGTTATATAGCTTCTACTCGTAAAGGTAAGATCCCCGTAATCATGGGGAGAAATCCTAAATAATTGGGCGTTATACTGGTGACAGTATAAATGCATACAGTACTTAAACGGGGGAAACTACATAGTAGTCTATCAACCGTGCTAAATCACAATGTATACGTTGTGTAAAAGCCTAACGACTATCTCCGGTTAATCGCGGAGAGTACAGCATCAAGCTAATGGATGTTGGAAAGAGTACTGGACTCGAGGTTATAAGAGTTTGAAATATAGTCTGATTCCCATGGTGACATGGGCGGGTGTTTTAACACACCGGGTAGAGAGTTGCGTCTTTACTGGACAAGATGACCATCGCGTATGGATCACTTATGCTTTTGTATGTCAAAAACTATAAGAAAGCTCCACGAGATGAAACGATAAGTGTTAATGCTTGTATTGTTAACCCTTTAAACATGGGGAAGCCTGTAATAACATACTAACGAATCTTGATATATTCGGGTCCGGAAAAGGATACGGTGTTAGAGTAATCGATCACTGGAATATCCGAAGGACATTGGAAGCCTGCATGGTGAGGTACACGAACTATGTCAGTCGCTTAGGGATTGTACGTTTGATTTAAATAAGTCCATGTTACCAAACGTATGTGATTTAATCACGATATTGCCTAAGTGGATACATAGCACCTAAACAGGTCTATTTACTATTAGTGTGTGGATACCAGGGAAGTCCTGATATTTCAGGATGGCGGAGGAATCATAGTAGCGATGAAGCGAGTAATGATCGTGGAGCGAAGGATTCCAGTGGGTAGTTATCTACCCATAGAAAGCCGTGTGCGGTGAAAGTCGCACGCACGGTTTGGGCTGGGGCGAAGTTATCTAAATAACGACCTATCAGCTCACTTCGATGGCGACGAATGCTATGGCTTATTTATCTTCGAGGAGGATCTCGAGGATGCATTATCGGCTATACATCCGTCACAATTATTGTTCAGTACATCTGAACCTGGGTTACGATCACGTATAAAACTTATAGCACAAATTTGGACTTGTTTAGATAATTATGCTAGACAAGACCCGGACATAGCGTACTACGAGGAGGTATAAATGTTAGTACAAACTATGACCCTGGATGGAAACTTATTTGATATTAGTTCACTACTTGGAGTACGTGGACGTCAAGAAGTTCTACAGGAAATTAATCAAAATACTGGGGGCTCCTACTTTGGAAGTGCGGATAATCCATTTAGAACAGGTTTTCAGAACTTTATGAGATCTGTAGTAGAACCTATTCGCAATACTGGTGTTGCTATCGCTAATGTAGTTGGTAGTATCTTTAAAGAAGATAAGATTATTCCTATTCGGAATATAGAAGATCTTAAGAAAGGTATACCTCCTAGCATGTGGCTGCCGATAGTGTATTATGAACCAGTACGAGAAATGTTAGATGATGGTGTTATCAGTGGATTTGGTATTGATCCAGATAAACTGGTTAAAGATGATCCATATGACCATATCTGTAAATCTGGTGTAGTTGAGATTAACGATGATACTCTGAATGAAAATGGTGAATTTTGGTTAGAATTTACTGAGAATTCAGATGATCCAGAACTTACAGTAGAGGAGAAATTGGCTATCACAGCTACCAGAAGATTTATCGATGAATTCTTTGCCGATGAGGTAACGAAGTATATGGATATAACCGATTATCCTAACTTACATGGTTAATTAATTAGGTATAAGTAGCATGATAGGAACATATAAGAGAAGAGTTCCACATGCTACTTTTTGTTAAGGAATAAATTTATGCAAGCTAATGAAAAATGGGTAGATCGTCCTGAAGTAGAGTTAGGTGAGTTATCACCATTGTTACAAGGATATCTAAATAGTAGTGTACCTATTATTCGTGATATCTGTAAACGCAGAAAATATCTGTTACAGCCTGTCAATATCTTCGGTCTGGTACTTACTGGACCAGCTTATCAACCCGAGTATGTTAATGCTGCGATGATAGTTATAGATGCTATACAGGAAAATAAGTTTATCGTTATAGCTGGTGACTATGATGTTGACGGTATGACTGCTACTGCAGTATTAGCTGCCTGTCTTAAATATGTAGATGCAAGGTATACCTGGTGGATACCTGAAAGGTCTGAGGGTTACGGTATTAAAGCAGATAAGATCTTTGAGATACTGAGTAAACATAATGAAGCTAATGCATTAGTTATCACGGTAGATAATGGTATCTCTGCTAAAGATGAAATCGCTAAGTTAACTGAAAATGGTTGTTCAGTTATCGTAACTGATCATCACTTAGCTGAGGGTAAAGAGCTACCTTCCTGTAGTTGTATACTTAACCCTAAAATATTCGCTAAGGAAGGTAGTGATGAGTATATGGCATCTGGTTGTTATATAGCAGCTAAGTTAGGATTAGAAATAACCAAGATGCGGTGTCGTATAGAATCTTATACTGACCTTGAGAACTACTGTGAAGCATTAGTTGGGTTATCTATACTGTCTGATATGATACCGCTTAATCGTACTATGCGTAATATGTTAGCATTAGCTACTACAGCTTTACCTTTATTACAGCATAATGGTATCAAAGCACTATTGTTCTTATGTGGTTATCGTGAAGGTGTAGATATCACTACTAACTTCTTAAGCTATATGGTTATCCCTAAGCTTAATGCAGCTGGTAGAATGAATTGTGTTAATGCTGGTATGCGAGTGTTGTTAGATATGTCTACTGATGAGAAAGAGGCAGTTATACATGCTAATGCATTGTTTAATCTCAATCGAGATCGTAAGCTTATCGAAGACTCTATGATTAAAGAAGCATTTTTATCTATCGAACGTATCTATCGAGTTGATGATGATCATGCTCCTACTGCTATCATAGTTCATAAGGAGGATTGGCATGTTGGTATACTAGGTATAGTTGCTGCCAGATTAGTTGATATCTTTAAAGTACCAGTTATTTGTTTAGCAGGTAAAGATGAACTTCATGGTAGTGGCAGAGCACCTAATGGTTATGATTTGTATGCTGGGTTAGTGTCATGTAAAGATATACTGACTGAATTCGGTGGACATCGTACTGCCTGTGGTGTAGCCTTACCTAGTGAAAAGTTATCTGAGTTCAGAGTTAAGTTTAGTGACTACTATCGTAACGATGGTGATCACAGTTATGAACTATACTTAGATAGTACTGGTACGATAGATCAGCTTAAGAACGTTAAATTCCAGTTGTTCCTTAAGACTGCAGAACCTTTCGGTAGTGAAAATGAACCACTTAATATCTTACTTAAGAATGTTACTGTACTTAACGTAATTAAACGAGTTGACAGTGTTAACATTATTATTGCAGATAGTAGTGGTAACAATTTATTACTGAATAAATTCAGACCAGATGAAACCTGGACTGATATGTTGTTAGGTGAGAAAATTGATGTGGTAGTATCCCCTAACTTAACCTATTTTACTGGAATGACCACACCTGAATATCGTGCAGTATCTTTCAGATATGTTAAACCTGAAGCTACTCCATTACCTAAGGGTATCAAGGTATTCACTAATGAAGAAGAGTTTAATAAGCACCTTAAGGGTGAATAGTGTAATATAATTAGGAGCAAACTATGCTAAAAGAAATTATTAGAGGCTTAGATACTACAATTTGTAATCATGTTAAGATTGTTACTGATGATGAGATTGTTGTAGTTGATGATAAGTTAACAGATGTTATTGGTAGCGATAAATTAAACCGATATGAGTTTGTTAATCTAACTAAGATAACTCACGATAATGATTCATGGTTTATCAAGCCTGTGGTTGATCTGGATAAGACTGACTTTGTTAGTATACGTACTATACCTGCAACTGAGAATAGATTAGAGTATACTGAATATATCGGCAAACCAGATAATCATGGTGGCTGTGGTTATTGGATACAGTATGGTGATACTGTATATATGCTAAGTGACTTTAAAGATAGGCAGGTAATACAATATAAACATGCTACTGTTGCTAGTTTAGTACCAGATTACTTTCATATGCATGAAGATGATGACATCAGTAAGATAATTCGCCATATGTCTAAAATAAGCCTAATAGATATGATTCAACCAGATAATCAGGATCGATACTACCGTGAAATATATAGTGTAATGCTAGATATTATCTGTGCGAAGTTGATTGATGAGCTTAAGTTCCACCGTTCAGTAGTTCATGTAGTTACTCGATATTTGGCAGCACGTCGTTGTCAAATCATGAATCTGTATGATTTTCTTACTGTGTATACTGCTACAGTATTTGATCTAAGAGAAATAATTTGCTGGTTAGCCCGTCCTTTGAATAACCTCAGATATAAAGACCATTGGTTACTAGCTTATAATGATAGTAGTAATAATCTGAATATTGGTAAGCAATCTGTGAACGCAATAAGCGATACTGCAATGTATACCTTAAACCAGCAGTTTGTTGACCCAACTATTAAAGCTAATTACGACGAACTTATCTTAAATCTTATCGATAGATATGGTTGCGATATTATCCCAGCTAACCAATTCTGTCCGAACTTCATTGAGAATGAGTTAGCTAAGGATGGAATAAGCGAATAAATACTATTGCCTACTTTAATAATCTTAATCTAAGTGCGGGTTGCTCTGTCATGGAGCAACCTTCACTTATTTTTATAAAATTCTTGTGTTAAACTATATAGTGCAACTTATATACAGAAGGAACAGAACATATGTTAAAAGAAATTATTAGTAAATTATCTATACCTGAAAATGAATGTATCAATGTATACTTCGGTGATCGTAAAGCTAAGGAATATACTAAAGAACTGTTACTTAAAGATAAACAGTTTATAACCAATAATGAAGATGGATTGATTAATATTAATCATGGTGATAATGGCTGGGAATTACATTTTAAGGAGGCTGACTTTGCTTTCAAGAATGAGATAACTATTGATGGTAAAGTATATAAAGAATACATAACCACACAAGATCCGGATAGCGGTAAGTTTACGGTATATATTCAGTATGGTGTTAATACTTATATCTGTAGTATATATGCTGATTACGATACTGCTAAATGGTGGAGATGTATCAACCTGACTTTGGATGATCTTAATCTGAGTAATCCTCCTAACTATCATGATGTAATATTTGCATTAAAGTGCACTGACTCTGGTTATACACCATTGCTCGATAATACAACACTTAAGTTTGATGATTTTCCAGATGAATCAAATTTTCTACCAGATCCTGAAGAATACCTTGAGCATGGTGCACCAGCACAGGACGTATACTTTAGTCTCTATATTAAGTATTTAAGATCGTTAGTTAAATCTACTTGTAAAACCTTTGGTATCGATGAACGTCATGTATCATATATACAGCATCTATTTACCGATAATGTTAAGGCTATTGCTACTGTAACTAAGTTAATGGAATACTGCTTTGAACTTAAGGTAGAGGTACAAAGTTGTATACGTTTATTAGTACAGAAAGTATATAAGGTAGAAATAAATGGTAAAGAGTATGATGGTACAATGAATACTGATTATGCTCTGAGAGAAAGACTGAAAGAAGTATTCGGTGATAGCTTAGATCTCCCGCATGATACTGCGATAGTAGTAGCAGCATTTCTTGCTTACTATGATAATCATAGGGATGCTACTTTAGATGAAATAATCTATGAACTTGATAAGCACAATAAACTGAACTTTAAGCAACGTAATCCAGTTACCTTTCTTAACCTGTTATATAAGGCAGGTGTAAAGGTATACCTTTACATTGCGTAAGTTTTTGTATAATATGAAGCTACTCTTTTAGAGGAAGGACAAATTTAAATGATAGTAACTAAAAACAATCAAACACCTTTAGAATTGGCAACTGAATTTGTAAATAATGCCAGAAATGTTAAAGTGCCTGAGGAATTTGTACGTATAGGTAAGACTGCCGAAGCAGAAGAAGATGGTCCTTCCTCAGAAAGAATACTTCAACAAATAGAACATGCGGGTCGTAACCCTAATTCTAAAACAAATGGTAGAGAAGTTAAATTCTTACAGAACACTCATGCTAAAGTATCTGATGCCTTATTAAGTTGGATCTGCGCACAAAGTGACGGTAATCCAGCTTATATAAACACGGTACTTGGTATGTATGCTACGGTATTCTACCAGTATCACACTAAAGATGAAGTCATGACTATAAAGTGGCTTAATAATCTTATCGGTGCAGGAAAAATCTTCGATTTTAGAAATATCTATCCTTACTATGCAGCATCACTTACAGCCGATCGTATCAGTGTATATACACTTATGCAACCGGAAGATTTGTATCTTGCTGGATAAGGAGGGTTAATGATAAGTAATAAAACGATTAACTGTATCTGTTATGAGATTATTGACCTAACATTATCTATACTTACCATGATTGTTGAAATTGTCATCAGTTGTGGTATCTTGATTTTGTGGAGTGGTCTATTGGCTATACTCTTATGTGCATATGTGGTTGCTATGCCGATAATATTTTTCAGGAATTTTGCAACATCTAACATAGAGCCGAGGAACTAACACTAATGCGTATTTTTACAGTAAATTCTAATGACAACACAATAGTAGAAGGCGTAACCATAAAAGAATACAATATTAATGGTCACCAACTACTAGGTGTTGATGTAGGTATCTTTGATAAACCTAATTCCAGCGTATTTAAAATCTTTAACATCTATGATAGTAAAGCAGGCGATGTTATTACAGATGTTGATCCAATGTTTAAGCCGGTTAAGTATCATCCTGATAAGCAGTATCTTAGTGCAGCAAGAGTTGCTGCATCATCCTCCACCGATGATGAAATCATGGTTTATTTCACTACTAACTCACCGGAATCACGGGCTAATTTAATCAATAGACAAGAGTTATACAGTGAAGGTAAGCTCTACAGCGGTAAGTTAGTTGGTGATACACCTCGTACTAACAGACAGGGTGAAACTTACTACCATGAAGCTATGTTAGCAGTTATCATCATTAAACCTGAACATGACTATAAATACTTTACCTTTATCGGTAGAGATAAACATTTAGTTACTATCAGGTATGAAAACAATCAGTTATCGATAGTTAATGATGAGATCATGGAGCGTAAGCGTTATGGTAATAAAGCTTCTAATAATAGTAGTGGTGCTATGTTTAATGCATTAACAGAAGCTTTAAAGTGGACTGTTGATACAACTACTGAAGTATATACAGATGCTCCTTCTAAACGTGATAGAAAAGCTAAACGCAATAAGTGGGAAAAAGATCGTAAAGAATCTCGCTGGCAATAAATAAGAGATAACTACTCTCTACCCTCCTTATATGGGAGGGTAGAGTAGTAGTTATTTTTTTTACCATTTGAGTGTTTTTGTTTCTATTAATCGCTCTCTATGGTCATAGATGTTACATATAACTTTTTCCTTGTGTGGATACATTTTAATATAGTTTTTATTAGCTAAATGCTTAGTTATACATAAACCCTGCTCACTTACACTAAGATGGAGACTATCATCATTAACTCTATATAGTACTTGTAATACTCTAGTAAGTATGTCTCCATCTATGTGTTTCAGATCTCTGAAATTACATTCCAATTTTAGAACCTATCCCTCCTTATTTTTCATCTCTCGGTTCTCCGAAGTACTCCAAACATATATCGTCTTCTAATTTCTCTAATATACGTGAGGATTACACGTTTATAATAAAGTACACCATAACAAATATCTATATATCACTACATTAGGATATTCCTAGTGTAGTGTATTCTATTCTTTTTCAAAATAGTTGAATTTATATATTACTAAATCGACTATATATTTATATAATATTTAGTATATTAGTGTAATTTAAATTTAATTAGGAGTAAAAGATGGAAATATTAGAAAAACCATATGGCACGAGAGAAGGTTTCGCTTCACTAGATAGTATCGGATTTTGCCTGTTAGAAGTTAACCTTGAAGGTGAGGTGTATACGTACAGCATACCAGGTATACCAGAGCATTGTGAAGTGGAGCGCGTGGATAATAAATGGAAAATAAGAGCGTACGATTTCTCAGGAAATCCGATCGAATATGTTATTCCACGAAATGTTTTAGTTGGGTTCGCGTGGTACAATATAAAAGAGTCTCTATGGGAAAATAGTACTTATGCTGATACTATCAAAAGATATAAAGAATTCTTCAGTATATCTAATTCGGATATAGCTAAAACCAAATATAAAACGAAAAATGGATTTAGCTATTATGTTACCAGATATGGTGATGTCTGGAATACTGAGAGGATGACTAAGGTTAATGGAAGTGTTAAAGTTAGTGGTTATAGAGATGTAGCTCTAGGTTCTGAACACGATGTTAGCGTACATCGCTTAATAGCCCATCATTTTGTACCTGTACCTAAGGATTTATCAGAAGAAAGTTTAGTAGTTAATCATCTTGATGGTAATAAACTCAATAACCGTTGGGATAATTTGGAGTGGACTACTTATAAAGGTAATACGGCACATGCCTATTCTATTGGTCTTATACCCACTACTATAGATGATCATTTACTTGAACATGTATTTAAGCTTCTACAAGAAGGATATTCTGATATTAATATAAGTAAAGAAACTGGTATCTCTGATAAGACTGTAAGTAGTATACGACGAGGTGGATCTCCTAGATATATAACTGATAAGTATACTTGGCCTAAGAGTAGTATTGATGCTAGAATGAAAGAGAGTCGTGAGCTAGCGATGAAATGTGTTGAAATGTTTAATCAAGGTATGACTTATAAAGCTATAGCTGACAAGTTAGGTTTTAATGGTGTGTGGACAGTTGTTAGACTTATAGGTAAATATAGGGATCTTATAACTAGAAAATTACCATGTAAATTAGATAAAGATACTATACGTAGTATTTATAATGACTTTATGTATACTGATAAGAAAAACTGTGAAATAGCCAGACAGTATAATGTTAGCGATAAGCTTATCTATGCTTTACGTAGAGGTCATATTCATTCTAACTTAGCACATGAGTATATTACCAGTAAAGGACTAGATAGATATTGGAAAGGATACAGACATCCTAAATAATGAGAATAAGGTACCTTCCCTAGTGGGAAGGATACCTTTTATTTTTACCATTTAAATGTTTTTGTTTTTAGTATCAGTTAATTCTAATTAATACTCCTTCTACTTCTTATCTCTAGGTTCTCCAAAATATTCGAGACAAATATCATCCTCAATCTTCGAGAGTATCCTGGATGTTATCCCAAACATGAAGGGGGATAACACTATACGCTTATTAGTAGACATCATACTGAAGAATGCATCTATTTCAGTACCACTTTCAGAGTAAATCGGTTTAGGAAAAATACCACCACAGGTACACTTAAGCTGATTAGCTACTACCAGTTTATCACCAACACCATGTTTAATATGTTCCTGGATGTGGAATACTAACATAACGGTATCTTCGGTGAACATAACGCCTTTGTACTTAGAGCCTGGTTCTATCGCTGCTGATGGTGGATAATCTTTATCGTTCATACTGTTACGAGTCATACGGTATCTACGATTACGCTCATCTACACAACGTTTAACCAGTTCTTTTACCGTAGGATGCATTTGATCTGGGTCACAACTGTAGTAAGCATCTATCTTAACTATAGTACCAGGATGTCCTGCATGTGGTGTACGACGGTTAAGTTCAGATAACATCAGTAAGGTATCTTCATCGGTAGTGATAGCTTCAGTAGCAGTAGGATCTTCTTCAAAGATCATTAACTCATCAGTAGGAGCTACTACATCACCGATATTACGACACTTATGGATAAGCGATTTACCGGATAATGATACTACTTTAAGATTAATCGGAGACATCGTTAACTTCTGAGATAGACGTTCAGATATCTCAACACCATCTTCCAGAGTAGTATCCATTTCCATGAACACTACGTTAGCTAGTACACCTATAGACATATCTACCTGTCCAGTAGTAACATCAGGTTTAAAGTAGTCTGAGTTATAAGTAATAACATCACCAGTCTCTACTTTCTGACCTAACTTAACATTACACTCTAATTTACTTTCTATTTCAATCGAGTCGAATGGAAGGTATTCTGAACCATATGGGAATACTTCTTTATCACCATCATTGTAAGTTACTTCTACTAATCTAGCACGTTCATCGATGTTAGTTACCTTACCACTACGCTTAGCCGTACCAGCAAAGTTCCTACTACATCTATGTGCTAATACTCGTTCATATCCGGTACGTACTCTTATTTTGTCATATCCTTCTACAGGCACTAAGTGAGCACACTGTATTTGAAGGAAGTTGATGCGTTTTGTCTTTAATATTTAAGTAAGCTCGCTACACTTACTCCATGGGGCTCATACTTTCATATGAGAATAGACTATATCTTCATCTCCTAAGAGATGCTCTCCATTTCGAACCGCTTGGTTCTACAGGTTGATAAGACCTTAGTCGTTGAACCTTACCCTATTCGGGTCTTGGCTGCTTAATGTAACTTACGCTACGGTTGTCCAATCACTATAGTTTTTGAACTATCGCACTTAACTATCTTTCAAGTTTATGCTGTAGTCTATAGTGCTCTAAGGAGTTTCCAGCAATTAGAAGAGATTCAGTTAAATATCACTATTTAACCGGACTTATTAGTTAATCATCGTTACAACTAAACGGGAACAATAATGCATGTGGTGACAATATCTGTGATGGCTGTAGATCATCTATAGATTTAGTCTCAGACATACCTAAAGTGTTAGTTATGTTAGGATTAAAACTAACTGAGGCATTAAAACCTGCATTCTTATTATCTACAGTAGCTTCACATACTACACCTACATCAGAAACATCATAGTGTCTATCTGACTGAACAAAACTCTCTGCATTTCTACCACCAGCACCACCATAAGTCATAGCTGACATACGTTTGATATCTTCTATAGGTGAACCTGATTCTGCTGGTACCATAGCACCATTCTGAATGATACGTAAGTATACCGAATCTGGGTTAGTACTGAACTTATTGTTAGCATTGTGCTTAGCCTGATACTGAGCGAATGAACGAGATAGTTCATTGTACAATATACCAGCGAACTGTTCATAACCACGGATACGATGGTTTTTACCAGATGAAGGTGGTTCATGGTCAAAGGTAGATATTAATGTAACTGAACGGATCAACAGATCTCTAACATTAGTAGGTTCATGCATCATCTTCAGTACTGAATAAGTGATGTTATCTACGAATAGATCATAGAAACTATCTAAACCTTTAACTAAGTTGATAGACATCTTCTTATCCATCAGTAAACGATAGTATACATCTCTAGACTCAAATTCAGCTAGACTATACTTAGTTAAGTCATAGTTACACAACCCAGCTACTATTAATGAATGTACTAATGGGTAACGGTTGATGTGTAGTACTCTATCAGCAAACTTGATATGGATATCATTAGGTCTAGAGCTATACTTGATAGTAGTAGCTAGATCTTGCAGAAAATCCATCTCAGCAGAATAATCAGCCATACCAGATCTCTTAGGTACACGTACTTTATTGAAATCTCCTTTGATCTTAGAGGATAACTTACTGTACTCTACTGCAGTCATGATACGAGTCTTAGCAACTTCTGGTGGTAGAGGTTTATCTGCTGGTAACCATTGTACATTAGCTCTAGATATCTTAGATCTACCACAGTTAAAGTAGTCAGATAATTTATCTACTAACTTACGTGGTAAAGTATCTTTATCCTTAGTAGTAAAGGTTGAACCATTATAAGCAACCACCTGTCTTCTTACACTGGCAGTAGTACCTAAATTAACTGTTATAACTACACCACGTAACTGTATAGTTGCTTCCTGATTTTCATTAGCATCTGACTTAGCTGTAAGATATAGAGTAACATCACCTAATCTAGGTCTTACTAATCTACGCATAGCTTCCATAGCAGGAAGTACACTTTCATCATTAGTGTAGACTATAGTGTCTTTACCGGTATCCTCATACTCTCCATCATACTCAGGTATATCACCAGCTACCGTATCATTATAACCTTCCATAGCAGCATCTGCTTCACCTACGATAGTTTTACTTCTATTTTCCGTGATAGTATACTTAACACCTAAGTAGTCTAAGATAGCACGTAGTCCATAACGGTAAGCTAACATGAAGATAACTGGGAATGTACCATCTAACACTTCGAAGTTAGCCCATTCAGTTAACGGCTTAAGTTTAATATAAGCTTCTTCATTAACTGCTAACTTACAGATCTCTAGTAACGAAAAGTCTAGAGAAACTTCACCTTTAGTCTTACTGATAATAGAAACTCTGTTGGTATTATTTATAAATAACCAGGTAGTCTTAGTCTTACCGAAGTATACACCATATTGAGCTTCTAATTCTTGCAGTAATGATTCTTTACCATCAAAGTGTTTATTGCGTTTAGAATAGCTGAAACATAACTCATACTGACTGTTATCTCTACCAGTGAATCTTACATAAGCATACTTAAGTGCTAAGGAAGTATACTCGTATGACAACGGTAAGTTAACTAACTCGTTACCATACGTGATAGATACATTAGTCTTAGTCTTATCAGTGAATAAACGATGTACATAAGCAATAAAACTATGTGCTACATTGTTACAGCGCTTTACACGAGCTTTGTTATAGTTAGAAGTAAGTGCTACGGTATCAGCAGCTATCTTAACTATAGGTAAAGGAGCACGTTGTTTTCTAACTGCCTGTTTAACACCATCGATAACTACACAGCCTTCACTGTCAATATTAGGTAACTTAAACTTGATAGTAGATTTTTTACCATCGATATCTTCATACTGACAACTATATTCAGTATAGTTATGTAAATCAGTAAGTACCTGTTCTGTCTTTAATCCTACTAAGTATACACCATTCTTCTGGAATGAAGTAAGGATACCTGCTATGTGCTTACGATAGGTTTTATGGATATAGTCCTGATCATAAGCAGCTAGAGTACATTGCAGTGATGATGGATCAGTAACATTACCTAACTTCTTCGGATCTATCCTAGTATCTGATAAAGTTATTTCTGAAGTATCTTTAAGTAATTTCTCTATCGGTACATTATCTATCTGTAACTTCTTATACTTAGTAGCTACAGTTTTAAAATATCTCTTAGCAGCTGGAGTTAAAGTTTCACGATCTTCTATGAACTGCTCAGCAGCTTTATCCACCTGATCCATGTAGTCAGTATCTGCATCTTTCTTCAACATGCTGTCAGATAACTTAGTTACATTAACTGCCCGTTTAATTACAGCATTGATATCGGTATGACTTTTAGTATCAGTTATAGATGCATGTACTTCCGGTACCGCTATACTTACTGTAGTACGACTAGGTTTAGCTGCTTGTCTTTGTGCAGTACTCTGCTGGGTCTGTTTAACTGCTTCTGCTGCATGTTTAATCGCAGCAGCTGTAACCTGCTCCATCGCGTCAGCTTCTTTTTCATTAGCTGGTTCTTTCTTCTCATGCTTAGGAGTGATAACTACGATATCACTATCTACAGCAGTACCATCATCTTGCTTCTCTTTAAGATTTCTTTCGGTAGGTAACTTAACTGCTGGAACATCTTCTTCCTCTTTAGCTGGATCATCAAGTAACTCAGTAGCTTTGTGCTTATTCACTAACTCCTGTACTTCTGGTGTTATATTAGCATCCGGCATACCTAATACTGCTAACCAGTTTAACTGATTAACTACCTTACGATATACTCTATTGTTCTCATTGATATCCTTAAGTGCATTTAAGTTATAGAAGATATACTTATCATTATGCTGAAGTACGATATAGATCTTATCTAAGCTCTCTCTAGGTATCATACTGAACATAGAAGTAGTAGCGGTGTTCCAGAAATAGTTAACTAAATGCATCATGAAAATGTATTGTAAACTTTCTGGATGTTTAATCGTAGCATAGGTTAAATTATCTCTACTTCTAATAAAATCACTGATACCGAAGTACTCATCTCCCCATGGTAGTACAATATACTGTTGTTTACCTAATGGAGCTAACTCTATCGCAGTATTAAAGATAGAAGCTAATATCTGCATCACTCTTCTGTACTTCTGTAACCTACCGAACATCTTGATACGGAATAATGGGTTATGGTTAATAATAGTTAATGCAGATTCTTTTCTAGGAATATCTTTGAAATCTCTTAAGTACTTATACTTATTACCATTCATACTACGATACTTCATCAGGTTAGCAGGTAGACCTGCCTGACGATAGATGTATTTATCATCATAGTGAATTGGTCCAGTAGTGTTGAAGGTTCTAATGTGTAATAAGTATTTAAGGAATGATTCGTTCTGTACAAATAAGTTATTATCTAAATCAGGAGTATCAACCGGAGTATCAAAATGTTCAAAGTTATCTGCTACATGTAGTATAGAGTTGTTAGGTAACTCAAACTTATCATCTAAGGTTAATATTCTTGAACTAAAATGCCATAATAAATAAGTAACGTACTTACGCTTGAACCTACTGATGAACATACGTTCAGTAGCTGGTTCTGGAAAATCGACATGGTGTTGATCAAACTCGTGCCAAATATAATCATAAACTTCAGATTTAGACATCGGTAATCATCCTTACAATAACAATTATTCAATACTTATTTTATAGATTATCCAACTATACGGAGGAAAGTATAATGTATAGCACTCATCTCATCTATATTGAGAATAAAAGTAGAATAGACATATACACCACTGAGGAAATAACACCAGCGCAGATGCAAGAGCTCGCTAACTTAAATACGAGAATCTATACTGCGGTACAAGATGATCTACTTGTTACATATATACTGGACTACAGCCGTATGATAGTTGATTACGAAGAAGTAGCTATAGCTACTTCTTGGGATAGTTTTAATGCTGTGCTAACAGATGCATTAGTATTAGGATATTCTACTCGTTTACCGGCATATCAGCCTAATACCAGGATACCAACTAACCCTGTCAAAGTATGGGATGCACTAGCAACTTTTAATACTTTTAATTTAGATTATGGTGATTATCTCACCGGTAAATATAATCTATTTGTATATAGATGGTTGTTACATGACTTACGTATCAGCATACAGGAAGGTTGTACTGGTGATATGCCTAACTTAGGTAGATGTTTACCAGTAGTTAATGGATTCGTATGCCGACCTGCATACGATACCACTAACAATGCTTTATATGCATTAGACGGTGCTAAGTTATGCTGGCATAACTATAAATACAGTACTCCAGAAGTACAGTTATTAGATTTTACTTCGGTAGCAGATATAGAGACTGTTAGTATCCATAATGAAGATAAGTATGTTAATGGAGATGCTCTGTTCTCAGCATCTCCTGATGATACTAGATGGTCTTTTATTCTTACTGGTTATGATCTATCTAAATATACTGCTATACTAGTACTAGGTGGTATCATGATACTGCCTGATGAGTATGGGTTATTAAGCAATGAACAAATCTATGTAGATATAGATAAATTCCCATTCAACAAAGCACTACCATTACGTCGGATGTTGGAAGAGGAATCAGTATCTTCTGCTGAGATAGCATATAAGGTTAAACCTTATCATGAACAACTCAAAGATGAGTTTAATACTGAATTATCTACTAATAGTTTTATTCTTTTAGTTAAGACTAATCGTCTATATATAAATAGAAGCAAAACTCTGGATAGTTGGAAGAACTACAATACTGTTAATGATTTTGATAGAAACAATGCAATATTGATTAACAGTGCTACTGGTACTATACGTAACTTTCACTTAGACAGACTGGCTGATAGAAATGAACTTATTATCCAGAATCATGAAAATATCTATATTAATTGTGATTCCCGAAATAAGACTCAGATTTCTTTTATTGAACCAGATTGTCGCCATCATAACTTCCAGGATATTAATCATTGTACCTGTACTGGATTAAAGATATTAGGGGATATCAATGAGTAAGTTTATTAAAGATACTAATTCTGATGCAGTATTGTTTACTGGAGAAGAATTAATCGCATATATACCTGAACGATACGATATGTATGGTTTATTAGTACAGGATGAATACCTTTCTGCACTAGGTATATTTGATATGACTATAGATGGTAAAGAAGCTGGTATCATGTTACCAGCAGTTATAACCATGGACCCGTCTGATATTGATGAAAAGAATATTAACGGTGCTGCATATAAGGTATGTACTTTTAAGCACAATGATCGTTTTATGGTAACTTCTTCCGTAGTTAAGACAGGTAAGATGGGTTACTATATCTGGAAGGAATTCCTTAGCTTAGGTAATATTCCTAAGTTTATTACTTATGATGTTATCTTTGGTTTACTGGATGACCTTAAAGAAGTTGCAGGTACTGGTATTAATGCTAGTCACGCCATGCTTGAAATGGTATATCAGCATTTATATCGTGATCCTGACGATCTGAATAAGTTATACCGACTTACACCTATGTCTAAGCCTGCTACGGTAGTAAATATGCTAGATGTTAGTAACACTGCTACATCTACACATTCTCGTGTATTCGGTGCATATAGTGCTGATGGTATCAATGCAGCATTAGTAGAAGACAATCATGTTAATAATGACTTCGAAGATATGTATCGTCAGTAACACAATGTGATGAAAGTGTTAATTCCATATAGGAGATACGTGTAAAAATGAGAATGAATACTTTACCAGCAGAACTAAAGTTCTCCTGTTCTGCTTTATCCAACTACAATGGTCATGATTTAAAAGCAAGTAAACCAGATGAGAATGGTTGTTATGAAGTAGTATTAGGATGTGTAGGTGCTCCTACCCGTGCTGGTGTTATTTATGACGAAACCTCATTAATCAACGCTATGAGAGATCCTACCTCACGTTTTAATATCTGTTTGTCTGATGGAATATTATTCGGTGAATGGGGTCATCCTGATATCTATTTACCTGATGGTAAACAGGATATGCGTAGATTATTAAAGATAGATGAATCTAAGCAATCTCATTTGTTTACTAAGATCTGGATCGATGATAAACCTATCAACATGCATGGTAATAACGCTTTCCCTATTAGAGCTAAGGTTAAACCATGTGGTCCATATGGTGCTTATTTAGAAAAGAGTTTACAGGACCCGAATATCAATACTGCTTTTAGTATTCGTTCACTCTGTGAACCTATGGTAGGTCCAGATAACCAGTATGAATATCGTAAGGTAGCTATGGTTATAACCTTTGATGCAGTAGGTGCACCTGGTTATGAAATTGCTACTAAACGTTATACTAGTGGTCAGGAAGCTTATAATGAAATACGAGTTACTCGTAAAGAATTGGAAAATGCTATCGCAGGTTGTGGTGGTATGGAATCATTAATGATTTCTGATGCAGATATAGCTAGAGTGTTTAATGAACATCATGTTAAATGTGGTAACACTATGATTACTGGTGTTGGTGGTAACCATAGTTTATATGACAATGATGGTAACCTGTTTGAGGGTGCATCACTAATCTATAACAGGAGATAACATGGATCTAAGTAAATTATGGAACAATTTAGGTAATGATGTATTCGGTGCTACTGAAGATCTTGCTCCTCAACCGAATC
>JAEEGL011656689.1_pt1 | contig 29981 bp, 29 predicted proteins | sample 9134231 | NCBI WGS metagenome assembly JAEEGL01 (sample SAMN16246548, study PRJNA631951) | gut metagenome | biome: gut microbiome; feature: rumen; material: fiber-attached | host: Bos | place: Iran: Karaj | collected 2018-10 | reverse complement strand
TCGACCGAAGCGTAGCGGAGTGGAGAAATCTCATTTTATTTTTGCAAAGATAATAATTTTCACATCGAAAAACACGAAAAACACCAAATTTTCTTACTTAAATCTTTCTTCCATAACTTTTCTTCCTCAGTTTTTCGAACACGAATTTCACGAATCGAACGAATAATTGGCGGAAAAAATTCGTAAAATTCGTTGGATTCGTGTTCGAATAATGTGAAAGAACAATTTTCGGGTATTTCGAGTTTTTAGATGTTAATAATTAAAATATTTCCGTGGTTTAGTCGTTATTATTGCAATGAAAAATATTCTACTCTCTTTGGCTTTCGTTTTCTGCGTTTTTTCTGTGGAGGCGCAGGAGGAATATTTTTCTGTGAAAGGCAGGATTTTGTCGGCCGACAGCTTGCAACCGATTCCTAACGTAAACATTGTCAGCGAGTTGGCACGTTATGGAACAATAACAAACCAAGATGGATTTTTTATAATAAAATCCAAAACAGTGGATACTTTATGGGTGAGTTGCGTTGGATTTGACACGAGGGAGGTGCCTGTCTGGAAGGACAGCATTCTTGACAAGACATTGATTATCAAATTGATAAGAAGCAATATCATGCTCGATTCGGTGGAGATATATCCGCTTCCTCCTTATAAAGATTTCATAAAAGACATCGCAAACATGCCGATGAAGAAGCCGTTTTTTGTGCCTGGAGTTTCGAGGGCGGATGATGCAAAACGCATTTGGAAGAGGCCCGAGAGGGAGTCGCCGCCGTCGGTTATCAATCCTATCTCGTTGATTTACAAGAGATTTAACAAGCAAGAGGTTTTTAAAAGGAAACTACAAAGGAATAGAAAGAAATTTAATAAAGAAATGGAGAAGATTGGTGCGGATTCGCTGATGATTCCTGAATAATATCGTCATTTCGAGCGAAACGAAGTGAAGTCGAGAAATCACCGGCATACAATTCCGAACGATTCATGTGGCGGTGATTTATTCACCAAGGTGAATGCTTTCGCGGAGCTCAGGTCTCCATTCCGCTCCGCTGCAGTCGAAATGACGTTTAGAAGATCCGTTCCATTAGCTGCCACTTCTCATCGCTTCTGGCATCAACGCTACAGCCTTGAAACTGAGCCACATACGCCTCCCATTCGGCTTGTCGAGGGAGGGTCGCCAGGCGTGCCATGTCGCGCTCGAAATCGAAGTCGTCGATGGTGTCCATTATCATGAAAAGGCTGCGGCCGTAGCGGTAAATTTGCATGTCGAGGATTCCCACAGCGCGTTGACCTTCAATGATTTCGGGCCATACATGAGCGTGGGCATCCACATATTTCGCTATCATTTCGGGGTTATCGACTAATGTCAAAGTTTGGCAATATCTTTTCATAGTTTGGATTTTTCGCTTCGCGACGGCGGCGGCATTAGGGGCTTTAAGGCCATTAAGGGCGTTAAGGGCTTTAGGGCAGCCGCCGACAATTAATACTATATTTTAATATAACTATAAAGCAAATTGCAGGAACAATAAATGAAAACGCTGTGTATCCCGCATCGATTATCATTGCTTGCAATGGCGGCAAAAGCGAGCCACCGAGGATTGCCATGATGAGGCCGGCGGAACCTATTTCGGCATCGGGACCGACATCTTTCAAAGCGAGACCGTAGATGGTCGGAAACATCAGACTCATGCAGGCTGAAACAGCCACCAGGCTATAAAGTCCGACACGTCCACCGACACATATCACAATGATTGTCAACAAGATAGCAATTGAAGCAAAGGTAGCGAGCATTTTGGCTGGCTTGAACCATTTCAGCAGCCATGTGCAGAGGAAACGTGAGCAGCAGAAGAGCACCATCGCGATGATATTGAGCCTTTGCGACATGATTTCAGCAGTCTGCTCGGCTATGCCTTCAGCCATGAAGACCTTCGTTCCGTACTGAATGATGAAAGTCCAGCATGTGATTTGTGCCCCGACGTAAAAGAACTGGGCTATTACGCCTTCACGGTATGACTTGTTTGCAAAAAGCCGCTTCACCGAGGGACCGAAAGCACGCGAAACACCATCGTTTTCTAGTTTATTTGAAGGGATTTTTGTTATCAGAATCAGTATTAAAATAACGACAAGCACCATGCCGATGGCGGCGTAAGGTCCAACAATCACTGATAAATCGGACTGTTTCAAGGCTTCAAACTCGGCATCGTTCAGTGTGGCTCGCTCAGCAGTTGATAGAGGATTCATCTTAGCTTGAATAAAGTTCATCGCCACCCACATTCCAAGCAGCGAGCCTATGGGGTTAAACGCCTGCGCGAGGTTCAGTCGCCTGGTCGCCGTCTCTTTTTCACCCATCGAGAGGATGAACGGATTGGCAGTCGTTTCGAGGAAACTCAAGCCGCAGGTGAGGATGAAATATGCTATCAAAAACGGGTAATAGCTGCCGATTGCCATTGCAGGGATGAACATCAGGGCACCGAGGGCGTAGAGTCCGAGACCCATGAGGATGCCGCTTTTGTAGCTGAAACGCTTGATAAACAATGCGGCAGGCAACGCCATGCAGAAGTAGCCGCCGTAGAATGCCACCTGCACCAGCGAGCCGTCGGTGACGCTCATCCTGAAAATCTTCGAAAACGCCTTCACCATAGGGTTTGTGACGTCATTTGCAAAACCCCATAGTGCAAAGCAGCAGGTGATAAGGACAAACGGCAAGATATATTTCTTTTCTACTAGCTTCATTGATATTATTTTTTCGGCGGCGGCATTAGGGGCTTTAAGGCCATTAAGGGCGTTAAGGGCATTAATGCCGCCGCCATATATTATCTTCTTATTTTTATAATAATTGCTTCACTGTGTTCATTTGCAAATTCTTGAGCATCAACAACTACCATAGCCAAATATCCGCCACCGCCGGCGCCGGGCATCTTCCAAGCCAACACTCCAGGAACCTTCGACCACTTATCGATATATTCTTGAACTCTTGAACTTTGAACTTTTTCAACTGACTTTAAACTATCAACTTTACACTCTGAACTAGGGTGAATCATCCCCGGGAACATCGCCACTTGGGCGTTGAACGAGGCTTTGTAAGCTTCCGCAAAGGCCTTTAAATCCTTGTGCATAATGGCGTTCCAGCATTCATCGGCTGCTTTCGCCAAGGCCTTGACCTTTGTCTCGGTGATGTCTTTGCCCTCAACGACGCTGCAGCCTGGTTTGCGAGGCTCCATCGGGATCATAACCAGATGATTTTCAAGCCATTGCAAAATATCCTCGTCATGGCAGCTCTCAAATTTCAGAGGCCAATACCTTTTATCATAATAATGGCGCACCAGTCCAGGCATGCAGATACCTATCGCGTCCTGCGCCCCGCTGATGATGTCATCCGAGCGTTCGGGATCGTTTTCGAAGCAAAACATAAGCTTTGCCAAGAATTCAGGGTCCATATTCGGCAGCTTGACTGGCCAAATCTTCTTTATCATGTTACGGGTCGAGGTCGAGAGTCCGCAACGTTCGCGGATCTCGAAAGTTGGCTCAAGCGAGATGGTTATCGCCCAACCTGGAGCGTATTGGCTCACGTAAGGCTGGTCGATCCATGTACCTGCCAAATCCAATCGAGTTGGAATCGTACATAATTGTTCTTTGAGAGAAGTGCTTGAATGGGCTTTCAAACCCTCATGCGGGTCACGTTTCAACACAATATATTCCATGCCTCGCTCTTCACAAAACCTACGCTTCTCTTCAGAAGCACCATCCTCGTTCACGACTAAAATGTCAGGTTTCAAGAAATCCACCGTAGGAATAAAGTCCATTATACCACTACCAGTATTTATATATGCATCCTTCACATAACGAATAGCTTTAACCATAAAAAGACGTTCGCTTTCATTGTAGAGCGTCTTGTGGTTTTTGTAATGAAGGATTGTTTCATCAGAACCGATACCAACATATAGATCACCATATTCTGCCGCCTGACGGAAAAACTCCACATGACCACTATGCAGTAGATCGTAACACCCAGAAACAAATACTTTCTTGCTCATTATCTCACTGATATTATTTTTTATTCACACAGAAAACACGGAAATCACAGAAATTTGCTCACCTAAGGTGAGCTGCTACCGCACGCTGGGGGTTCTTCGCAATATCCTTTCCGCTCTACCTGTGCATTGCGTGTGACATTAATTTGCTATACGTTTCATTGCGGTAAGAATATCGTCAGTGTTAAAATTTACCAGTATTCCCAACCTCTTGTCCATGAGTTTTAAATAAGTCAGAAGCTGCTTGGCAAATACTGGTTTCATATCTTCTACAGACTTCAATTCTACAATTACCTTACCCTCCACTAGCACATCAAGCCTCAAGGCTGTCTTGAGTTCGTTGCCTTTATATCGGATAGGAACCTCAAGTTGGCGTTCCACCTTCAGGCCTCGTTGTTTAAGTTCATAGCATAATGCCTCCTCGTAGACCGATTCCAACAGCCCGGGACCAAGTTCTTTATACACATCGTATATAGCTCCTCTAACTTCGTATGTTATCTCATTATCTGTCATAATTTACCTAACCTTGTCGTGCGCCAGCCCAGTGTGCCGAAGGCGCACTATTTTTCTGTGTTTTCTGTGCTTTCTGTGTGACAAAACAAATTATATTTCGTGTGAACTTAGCGTTCAGCTCGCATTGGATTGTTCAAGAAATCTTCGTAGGCAAGCTTGATGCCGTCTTCGAGCTCGGTTTTGTAAGTCCAGCCGAGTTTGGTGGCTTTCGAGACATCGAGAAGCTTGCGAGGGGTGCCGTTCGGACGGGTTGTGTCCCATTTTATTGCGCCTTTGTATCCAACAACTTTTGCAACCAGTTCTGTTAAAGCTTTAATTGTCAATTCTTTGCCAGTTCCGGCATTGACAGTCTCGTTGCCAGAGTAGTTGTTCATCAAGAAGACACATAGGTTCGCGAGGTCGTCAACATATAAAAACTCTCTCAGAGGACTGCCATCACCCCAACACGTAACTTCTTGTAAACCATTGACTTTCGCCTCATGGAAACGTCTTATCAAAGCCGGCAACACGTGCGAGTGCTCAGGATGATAGTTGTCGTTCGGACCATAAAGATTCGTCGGCATTACGCTTATATAATCAGTACCATATTGGCGATTGAGATATTCGCAATATTTCAAGCCTGAAATCTTCGCTAAAGCGTAGGCCTCGTTGGTCTTTTCGAGCTCTGAAGTGAGGAGGCAGGACTCAGGCATCGGTTGTGGCGCCAAACGTGGATAGATGCAACTTGAACCCAAAAATTCAAGCTTTTTGCAGCCGTTTTTCCAGGCGGCGTGGATGACGTTCATCTCGAGAATCATGTTGTCGTACATGAAATCGGCAAGAGCGGACTGATTTGCCACGATTCCACCCACTTTAGCGGCAGCAAGGAACACATATTTGGGTTTCTCAGTGGCAAAAAACTCCTCGACAGCATCTTGGCGAGTCAAGTCGAGCTCTTTGTGAGTCCTTGTGATTATATTTGTATATCCCTGACGCTGCAGCTCGCGCACGATGGCACTTCCCACCATCCCGCGATGTCCTGCGACGTATATCTTACTATCTTTTTTCATCTTACATTTATTATTTTAACATTGCATCACGACTCGTCATTTCGACTGCAGCGAAGCGGAATGGAGAAATCTCCGACTAACTGAGAAACCGCATTATTACTTGAGATTTCTCCACTTCGTTCCATTTCATTTCACTTCGGTCGAAATGACGGAACCCGATTCATTATTCTTCGAGTTGTTCTCTGAGGTAAATCTTCCTCACCTTCTTCATATCATGCTCCACCATGATTTTCACCAGTTCTTCGAAGCTTGTCTTACGCGGGTTCCATCCCAGCTGTGTCTTCGCTTTTGTAGGATCACCAAGGAGCTGATCTACTTCGGCGGGACGGAAATACCGCGGATCCACCTCTACGAGGATGTCTCCAGTTTGAAGTTTGGAGTTTGAAGTTTGAAGTTGAGGGCTGACGCTCTTAACGATTCCACGTTCTTTCACTCCTTCGCCCTGCCATTCGAGCTCGATTCCGACTTCTTTGAATGCCAGTGTGCAGAACTCACGCACAGTATGATATTGTCCGGTGGCGACCACGTAGTCATCGGGTTTCGGCTGCTGGAGGATGAGCCACATACATTCCACGTAATCCTTGGCATAGCCCCAATCGCGCAATGAGTTAAGGTTGCCAAGGTAGAGTTTATCCTGGAATCCTTGAGCAATTCTTGCTACAGCAAGAGTGATTTTTCTCGTCACGAAATTCTCGCCACGGCGTTCCGACTCGTGGTTGAACAAGATGCCGTTGCAGCAGTACATTCCATAGCTCTCGCGGTAGTTTTTCATAATCCAGAAGCCGTATTGCTTGGCCACTCCGTAAGGCGAGCGCGGATAGAACGGCGTGGTCTCTTTCTGAGGCACCTCCTGCACCATTCCGAAGAGCTCCGACGTTGATGCCTGGTAGATACGACATTTGTCGGCAAGACCCACGATTCTTACAGCTTCGAGCAATCTCAAAACTCCAACGGCATCGGCTTCGGCGGTGAATTCAGGCACGTCGAACGACACCTTCACATGGCTCTGAGCGGCGAGGTTGTATATCTCATCCGGCTTGATTTCGCTGATGATTCTGATGAGACTCGAGCTGTCGGTCATGTCGCCCCAATGCAGTTCGATGAGGCGTTTGTGGTGCATATCGCGCACCCATTCGTCGAGGTAAAGGTGTTCGATACGACCTGTGTTGAAGCTCGAGCTGCGGCGCAGAACGCCATGCACTTCATAGCCTTTTTCGATCAAAAATTCGGCCAGAAACGAGCCGTCTTGTCCAGTGATACCGGTGATTAGTGCTACTTTTGACATATAAATTTCAGTTTAAACCAATTGCAAAGATACAAAAAAAGGACATCAAAAAACATTTTTGACATCCTTTTTATTCTAAAAATAAACCCGTTGAGTATTTTTACATCTTCTGATCCAAATTTTTGCCCTTCTCTTCGTGCTCAAAACTCGGGATAAACTCTTTGATGGCCTCCACCACCTGAGCCTTCGTGAAATCGTTTTTTGCAAAAATGTGTTCCAGCTTCTCGAAAAACGCGTTCACTTCATCCATTTTATGACGGGAGGTCTGCTCAACCACGCCCAATGCCTTGAAACGCTGCATGTCGAGCTTCTCGCCTGGGACATAGAACTCCTCGTATGCCTTCTCGCCTGTAGTGTCGGAGGCAAAGTACCGTACGGGATATTTCAGTTTAGAGTTGAGAGTTGAGAGTTTAGAGTCAGTGGTAAGTTCAGAGTCTTTAAGTTGAGAGGCTTTAAGGACGGCTTCGGCATCGGTAGTGCAGAGGTCTTTCTCAAATCCTTCGGCCTTTACAAACTCATCGCAGATGGCCGAGAAGGTGAGCATCTGGTCTTCGCCAAGTTTCGGGAAGAATACCTCGCCGCCGTTGCCAAGGATGCATGCCAGCATACAAATCTGGCCAGACTCCTCGGGCGATACGAAGTAACGCTTCACGTCGGATGGTGCTGCAAGAGGCTGTCTCTTCTGCAATCGGTGAATCCAGCCGTCAGGCAGCGAGCCATTACTGAAAGCCACATTTGCAAAGCGGGCCGTCGTAACTTTGAAGTACTTGTTATAGGCCATCACCAAGTCTTCCATGATGCGCTTCGAGGCACCCATGATATTCACTGGGTTGGCTGCTTTATCCGTTGAAACACAGAAGAAATGCTTCGGAGGATAGACCGTCAGCAAATCCATCAGCTTCTTGGCCTTAATGTCGTTGTTCTCTATCAAAGCTTGGACGCTATATCTATCTTTTTCCGAACGGACATGCTTATGGGCTGAGAAGTTGGCCACAATATCAAAGCCCTTCTCCTCACGGAAGATGCGTTCAAAAATCGGGTCAGCAAAATTAAGCGTGTAGCAGCGGAACTCGTCCGGCACATACAGGCCGTTGGTCGAGCGCACGTCGCGCACCAGTTCTGCCAGCCCGTTCTCATTCAGGTCGACCACCACTATTGATGCCGGCTCAAAGCGCAGCACCGCCTTGATGAAGCTGGAGCCAATGCTGCCCGCTCCGCCTATCACACATACTTTCTTGCCGCGGATTTCGCGAGTTAAGACTTCCTTGTTCGCCTCAATATCCGAGGCAAACATGCTGACAGGTCGGAACGTGACGCTGTCGGAGATGAATTTATCGAGGTTAAACATATCGAGTGCAAAGATACAAAAAAAGAAGTCAAAAACACTTTGGCTTCCTTTTTATTGTTACGACGGATTACAATCCGCCACTAAAACGTCAAGTTATAGTATTGCTTCTTTTATTTTAGCAACGATATACTTCACATCGTCATCCTTGACATATGGTCCTGCAGGCAGGCACATTCCGACTTTGAAGATGGATTCCGAAACGCCGTTCACGTAGGCTGGGCAGTTCTTGTAAACTGGCTGCTTGTGCATCGGCTTCCACACTGGACGGGCTTCGATACCTGCGGCATCAAGCTTCTTGCAAAGAGTTTCTATGTCGACACCATCATTAAATAGAGCTGTGGTGAGCCAAAAATTGCTGTTGAAATCAGGATTAGGGTTGATAGAGACTCTAGAGACACTAGGGTTATTCATAAGAGATGAATAAAGTTCGTGGACGTGTTGATGATGTTTGATGTGATCTTCCAAAACCGTCATCTGGCCACGACCGATGCCGGCGCAGATATTGCTCATCCTATAATTGTAACCAATAGTCTCATGTTCGTAATGCAAAAATGGTTCTTTTGCCTGTGTTGCAAGGAAAATGGCACGCTTCCTGGTTTCCTCGTCTTTGCAAATGATAGCTCCGCCACCTGAAGTGGTTATCATCTTATTTCCGTTAAACGAAAGTGTCGCAATATCGCCAAAAGTGCCGCAAGGTCTGCCTTTATAACACGAGCCAAGTGCGTTGGCGGCATCCTCGATGACTGGGATGTCATATTTTTTGCTTATGGCAGTTATCTCGTCCCATTTGGCGGGCATTCCGTAAAGGTCAACAACTATTATCGCTTTTGGTTTTTTGCCTGTTTTGGCCATCCTATCGTTTATCGCATCTTCGAGAAGCTCCGGCGAAATAACGGGCCAGTTCATCCTCAAAGGCATCTACGTTGGGGCCGAGCGGTGCTACCCAGTTGGAGCTAAATGCTTCCTGGATGTAGCGTAGCTCAGCGCCAGTTGGCGACATCTTGGCAAGGTAGAGGTGGATGCGATTAGTTGGCATATTATAACCTATTTTACAGGTTCAAAGAACGTATCCGGCTTCTCGGGATTGAATATCTCATTGCAGTACATCACCGTCACGAGGTTTTCGGTGTCGGAGAGGTTGATGATGTTGTGGGTGTAGCCAGGGAGCATGTGTATGCACTGGATGTTGTCGCCAGTGACTTCAAATTCGATGATTTCATCGGTGCCGAGCTTGCGCTCCTGGATGAGGCCGTGACCGCTCACCACGATGAAGAACTCCCACTTGGTGTTGTGCCAATGCTGTCCTTTTGTGATGCCAGGCTTGCTGATGTTTATCGAGACCTGACCGCAGTTGAGGGTGTGCACCAGCTCGGTGAATGAGCCGCGGTTATCAACGTTCATCTTCAGCGGAAAGGCGACTTTTTCTTTCGGAAGATAGCTCAGGTATGTCGAGTAGAGCTTCTTGGCGAAGCTGCCAGCCGGAATCTCTGGAATCATCAGGGTTTTGGGCTGCTCGGCAAATGATTTCAGAAGGTCAACGATGCCACCGAGAGTGATTTTGTGGGTTATCGGGCAGTAGCAATAGCGCCCATCTTCTTTTGGCAGCACTTCCAAACCCTCAAACTCGCAATGATGCTCTTTTCCTTCGAGGCAAGCCATCATTTCATCAACAAGGTCGTCGATGTAAAGCAATTCAAGCTCAACCGATGGGTCGTTGACGGTGTATGGGAGATCGTTTGCGAAGGCGTTGCAGAATGTAGCGACCGCACTGTTGTAGTTGGGCCTGCACCATTTTCCAAAAAGATTCGGAAAACGATAAATCAGAACACGAGGCTTTTGTTTTGAACACGAATCTCTCGAATCCAACGAATCTTTATTCGTGTCATTCGTGCAATTCGTGTTCAGAAAATTTCTTTCGTAGTCAAGGAACAAATCTTCTCCAGCTTTCTTGCTGCGGCCGTATTCACTGTTGCCGAAGCGGCCTGTAAGGGAGGCCTGCTGGCTTGATGATAGCATCACAGGGCAACGGTTGCCGTGCTTTTTCAAGGTGTCGAGCAATGTGGATGCAAAGCCGAAGTTGCCTTGCATAAACTCCTCCTGATTTTGCGGACGATTGACGCCTGCGAGATTGAACACAAAGTCGCAATCTTTGCACCAAGCGTCGAGTTCCTCTGGCTTGCTGTCGATGTCATATTCATAGACGGCTTCGATAGTCAAACCAGGATGGGTCTTGTCCTTGCCGTCTTTTATATTTTTCAATGCAGCGCAAAGGTTTTTACCAACGAAACCCTTCGCTCCAGTTACTAAAACTTTCATCTTATTTTATTTTTTACATCGAAAATCACGAAAAACACTAATTTATTCTTCCTTAAAATTCTTCCTCAGATTTTTCGAACACGAATTTCACGAATCTAACGAATTATTGTGGAAGAATTTAATTCGTGTGAATTCGAGTGATTCGTGTTCTTTTAAAATTTCCTCCAAACCATCTTGTTAACCACTCCGACGTAGCTTTGAATGATGCGGACCACTTTTGTGCTCACGTTTTCGTCGACGTAATCCGGCACCGGGATGCCGTGGTGGCCGTCTTTAATAAGCTCAACTGCGATGTCGACACTCTGCAGCAATCCCTTGGTATCGATGCCGCTCAGCACGAAGCAGCCTTTGTCCAATGCCTCCGGACGCTCAGTAGAGGTGCGGATGCAGACGGCAGGGAACGGATGACCGACGCTGGTGAAGAAGCTGCTCTCCTCCGGCAATGTGCCACTGTCAGATACCACACAGAAGGCGTTCATCTGCAGGCAGTTATAGTCGTGGAAACCGAGTGGCTCATGCTGGATGACACGTTTGTCAAGCTTAAATCCTGTTGCCTCAAGGCGTTTGCGTGAACGCGGATGGCAGCTGTAAAGAATCGGCATATTGTATTTCTCAGCCATTTCGTTGATGGCGTTGAAGAGGCTCATGAAGTTCTTCTCGGTGTCGATATTTTCCTCACGGTGAGCGCTCAGCAAAATATATTTGCCTTTCTCCAGACCGAGACGTTTGTGGATGTCGGATGCCTCGATTTCAGCCAGATTATTATGCAAAACCTCAGCCATAGGCGAACCAGTCACATAGGTGCGTTCTTTTGGAAGGCCAGTGTCGGCTAGATAGCGACGAGCATGCTCTGAATAAGCCATATTAACGTCGCTGATGATATCAACAATCCTACGGTTTGTCTCCTCCGGCAGACATTCGTCCTTGCAGCGGTTGCCCGCTTCCATGTGGAAAATCGGGATATGCAGACGTTTTGCGCCAATCACGCTAAGGCAGCTGTTGGTATCGCCCAACACGAGCACAGCATCAGGCTGAACCTCAACCATCAGCTGGTAGCTCTTCGCGATGATGTTGCCCATGGTCTCGCCAAGGTCGTTACCCACAGCTTCCATGTAAATATCTGGGTCGGCGAGCTTCAAGTCCTTGAAAAACACGCCATTGAGGTTATAGTCGTAATTCTGACCAGTATGCGCCAAAAGGCAGTCGAAATACTGACGGCATTTATTGATAACCGCTGCCAATCTGATAATCTCAGGTCTTGTTCCGACGATGATTAACAACTTTAATTTCCCGTTATTTTGAAATTTTGCCATATCTTTTACTATTAGGTTCAACGTTTTTCATTCCTCAATCCCCTCATTCCGCACTTGATGCGGAATCTCCTTCAAACTATGAGATCCCGTGTCAAGCACGGGATGAGGGACTCTCTCGTACGATTCGTGTTCGTTATTTAACTATATTCGGAATGCCGTTTAATTCATTCTGGATGTATTCGAGCGAGGCGATTTTTGCCTTTGTCTCTTCGAGGTTCAGACGATAGGTGTTGTCGCTGTTAAACTCCTCGATGGTAGCTTGTTTTATATCGCCATCCTTGAAATATTTGTCGTAGTTAAGGTCGCGGTTGTCGGCCGGCACAGCGTAGAAGTTGCCCATGTCGATAGCTTTTGCTGCCTCTTCCTTGGTGAGCAAGGTTTCGTACATCTTCTCACCGTGGCGGATACCGATGACTTTGATTTCTTCTTTCTTTCCACCAAAGAGTTCGCAAACAGCTTCAGCCTGTGTCTGGATGGTGCAAGCAGGAGCTTTCTGAACGAGGATATCGCCATTTTTACCGTTTTCAAAAGCGAAGAGCACCAGGTCGACAGCCTCTTCAAGACTCATGATGAAACGTGTCATCTTCGGCTCGGTAAGTGTTATCGGGTTGCCTTTGCGAATCTGGTCGATCCAGAGCGGGATGACGGAGCCGCGTGAGCACATCACGTTGCCGTAACGGGTGCAGCAGATCTTGGTGTTGCCGCTGAGGCGCGATTTTGCCACAGCAATCTTCTCTTCGATAGCCTTGGTGATACCCATCGCGTTGATAGGGTATGCGGCTTTGTCGGTCGAGAGGCATATCACACACTTCACGCCAGCGTCGATAGCAGCATCGAGGGTGTTGTCGGTGCCTATCACATTGGTTTTCACTGCCTCCATCGGGAAGAATTCGCAGCTCGGAACCTGTTTCAAAGCGGCTGCATGGAACACATAATCGACACCCTGCATGGCGTATTTCAGGGTCGATTTGTTGCGCACGTCGCCAATGTAAAACTTGATTTTGTTGGCCACTTCAGGCATACGGGCCTGGAAGTCGTGACGCATGTCGTCCTGTTTCTTCTCGTCGCGGCTGAAGATGCGGATTTCGCCTATATCTGTTCTCAAAAAGCGGTTCAGCACTGCATTGCCGAAGCTGCCTGTACCTCCGGTAATAAGGAGAGTTTTATCTTTAAATACGCTCATTTTAGAATGTTTTGAAACTGCAAATATACAAAATTATTTGAATTGCAATATTTTTCGACATAAATTTAAAAAAAGGCCGATGCATCTCTGCACCAGCCCTCGCCCCCATCATTCCAAGCTAGGCCTGGGTGCTCTCGGGGTTCAGATACACGTTCTTCGTGTTGATACCGCCGTAGCTCTCGGCGCTGGCGCGCATGGCGTCGTCGCCCTGGTAGTCGGCCAGGATGTCGCTCACCACCACCAGTCTCTGTGTGCTCACTTGGGTGCCGCCGTCGGCCTTGTTGCGGCTGTGGCACCAGCTGGCACCGGCGTTCTGCAGCGCGGCGTTCATGCCAAGGTAGCCATTCACCGAGGTGAAGCCCTGCGCTGTCACCACAGTCCACAACTTGTTCTGGTCGCTCAGGTCGAGCACCACCTTCTGGCTGCTCATCGTGGCGCGGGGCACTCCATCCGAGTCTTCCCACTGGTCGGCGTAGAAGAAGGTCACCTGATCCTGCTCCTCCCACTGGTCGGCATTGTTGGCCAGCACGGCCATCGCGAAGTCGGCCACCGTGGTGTTGGCGTCAATCTCCAGACTGCCAAGTGCAATGCCGCTCACCAGTATGCCGCCTGCATTAACGCTCATGCCGAGTGATGGCAGGGTGCCGCGACTGTACTGGTAGTTGCCAAGCACACAGCCGCCACCGGCGCTCTCCTGCTTGGTGATGTACACTGGGTTCTTGCCGTAGTTCACCTGCACAAAGCAGTTGAAGTCGCTCACGCCTGCGCTCTTGTTCTCGAAGGCCTCGTTCAGCTTGCCGTTGAAGAGGCGGAAGTTGGCCGCTGCGTTGGGCATCTGGCAGCGTATGTTGGCCTGCTTCTCGCTGCGGCGTGTCTTGGCTGTCTTGCGCGGGTTGCGGGCCATAAATGTACCATGATCCGTCTGGCGGGTCTGGAACATCTCGTCCAGCTTGCCGCTCGTCTGACTCAAAAATCCTGTTGCTTTGCTCATAGATTTTTCTCCTAATCTTTAAATTGTTAATACTTAAAAAGGTTTTTGTTTCTCACTGATATTGATTTTTTTCTTGCCTTGCGGCGATGGTTTATTTCACACTGACTCTAAACTCTCAAATGACTTTCAACTAAATGTCTGTTCGTTCCGTCGTTTTTGTACGAGACATGTAAGTGATCCTGGAATATCACCAGTTGGTCGAAATCCATTTCCTTGATAATCTCCACAAGCTTCATGTTCTCCGCGAATGTCACCTCCGAGCTGCCTTCCGTCATTCTGGTCTTGTATCCCTTTCTGCGTTTGGGCATTCCCGCCACCGCACTGATGTCGGCAGCTTGCCCTAGCAGGTACTGCTCAATGTCGTGGTTGCGATCCTGAGTGCCGCCCAGTTCCCGCTTCAGCTTCTTCACCTTATTGTGGCACATAAAGCACCGCAGTACCCTAACAGGCTTTCCGTAGCGTTCCCTCATAGGCTCAAGCAGGTGTTCTGCCATATCCCAGGCATTATTGATAGCCACATGCAACGTCTGGCACCACAGCGGGTAGGGACAGCGGCACCACTTGCAGCGGACCTCTTCGGTATAACAGGGTATCAGCTGCCCTGTTTTGAAAAACTTTCTCATTTTATTGTTCTCCTTTTTTTATATGGTTTGGTTTCTTACTTATGATTGCGTGTGAGGATGCGATGGCGGTTGTCGCCGTTGCGCTTGTAGCTCACGTGAATGAACGTGGGGTGGATAATCATTATGTCGAACTTGCCTTGCTCGGCGATGATCTTCGCCAGGCGGAGGTTCTCGGCAGGTGTGTCAACGTGGATGTCGCTGGCCTCACCAGCGATGTGCTGGCTGTTGGTGACGCCGCCAACCGTTTTGTTGTGGAGTGGGCAGCGGAAGCCGCTGTTCACGTAGATGGGCTTGCCGTAGGCCTCTCGTGCTGGATCAAGCACCTGATCGACCAAGGCTTCAATGTTGGCCTCCACGCCGTTGGGGAGGTGGTGGGCTGCACCTGTGAGGCGGCATTCCGCACAGCGATCTTGCTTCCTCTCGCGGAAGCATTTGATCAATTCGGTTTGTTTGTAGTTTTTCATCGCAGTATGTTTTAGGTGGTTTCAGGGGTGTTATATCCAAATTTTTTGCTGTTTTTATGTTTTTTTTAAAATCGAAGCCCCCACAGTTTCTGTGAGGGCTTCAGTGACAAATTTTATTAATAAGAGTTGTTAAAAATAAGGGTTGTTAATGTGGTTGGTTAATACTATTATCAATGGACTCTTCTTTTATTTTTATGGACGCATCGAATTGACGAGCGAAGTCCATTAATTCATCAACCTCTTCTTCGAGGGTCACTCCCCAGAACCGCTCATAGTCGTTGGCAGTAACCGAGTTGACCTTTATCAGGTTGATTCGATCTAACAAGTTCATTTGTTTTGCCATAATTCTAATTCTACTTTTTTTATTTTTTAAAGGGCCCGTTTGATAACGCCCTAGCGGGCCCTTTTCTGTTTTACAATTTTGTTATTTACTCAAAGAAGCTCAGCAATTGGGCTTCAAGTTCCACCACCTTTTTCAAGGGGATTTTCAAACGGCGTCGGATGCCGGCGTAGTCGTTCTCTTGATAGAGAGCGTCGAGGTAGGCAAGCAACTGCGGATTGCCGCTGACTGAGCGGCGTGCGATTTCGTAGCCCAGATTGCGGCGTTCGGTGTTGGCCTGCTTTTGGGCCTGCTGCATTTCGCGCAGTTGACTTTCGTTCAGATGACTTTCAGGAGTAGCGAGGTGCTTTCCCTTTTCGTAGTAGTCGCGGATAATGTGCCCCATTTCACTGTACGCGATGTAAATCATCTGTGACACCAGCGAGCGATTGGGTTTCCAGTGCACATCACCGCCAAATAGTTTTGAGTAGGCAATCTTTGCCAACTCGTGCGAGGCGCGTCCGCCCATCTCCATATTGGAGAGCGGACCGTAGTCGGGGCCAAAACCTCGTCGAGTCATTTCGCAGGTGACCCACTTTGCCGTTGCTTCAAAAGCATCATGCTTTTCTTGGTCACTCACAGCCTGTAGCCGGAGTCGTTCTTGATGGGTTAATTCAACTCTTTTCATAGGCAAATATTTTAAGTGATTTGACATTTTAATCACGTTGTTCATATATGTTATATCCCCAAAAAAATTGTTTTTTTCATTTTTTTCGTTTTTTTTTAATTTTTTTGTTCAGCTGAAAAAAACAGCGGGAACTTAGAATTTTCATATTCTTCATTCCCGCTGTCAGCAGAACTTATTAGATACGGAAGTGCGTAGAGCAACTTCACTAACGTTATATCCAAGAATTGTCGGCTTTTTGACCTTCGCCTCCACTTTTTTCGTGCCATATTTCGGGAACTACTGTGTATCATTTTATGGTTAAATATCACTTGCAAAGATAACAATAATTCTGAGATATGCAAGAAAAAAATGAAATTTTTACAAAAAAAGGCCGGACTCCAATAGGAATCCGACCTTTTAAGCCTTAAGCCGTAAACTGGAAAAGCCCGCCGTCAGGTGAGTTTATTTTTTCTTGTTATGCATGTTTTGTGCGTGGCAAGCATCCATCACGGTTACCGTTTCGCCGTCGAAGATGTAGGCGTAGTACCACTTGTCGGTGTTGGCCATGTGGTAGCCTTTCCATCGGTCGAGCGCAGGCTCACGCCTGAGCAGAGTGACCTCGATTTGATACATGGAATCTAATGCTTCATCTGCATTCTTATGCATTAAATCTTCCGAATAAGTATTTTTATACTTTCGGGAGACATTATGATAGAACGTATCTATCCTTTGTACGCATCGCTTTCTGATGACATGCTTCATATACGAGCGTATTCCCTCCTGATTGTCTCATGAATTATAGCACGAGCATCTTCAATATCCATCGTCTCCGTATCCTCGGCAACCAGTTCACGAGTACGGTGGTTCACTAGTTCTTGAACCCATTTGCGCAAGGCAGCGGCATTGTCCAACGTTGGATCCACTCCCATTAGCACCTCTTGGTCAACTTCTACAGTAACTCTACACATAACTTTTTTCTTTTTATTTTCAAATTGCAAAAATACACAAATTATTTCACACAGTCAAGGAAAATTTAAAATCTATGTAATCTAAAAGCGTTCCATTCCCGACACAAACAACACCTCCGTCCATTCGTTGAAACAATAGAAATTGCTTATCGTTATTGATTCTATCATAGTTTTCCTGATTCTTATTTCATGATGCAAAAATACAACTTTTTCACGATTTACCGAAATTTTCTCAATTAAGCATGACAAATTGTCTGACAGATTGTCATTTGGCACAGTTTTTGTTAGTATAAAATTGCAAGTTTTGCGTAAGTTTTTTACGCAAAAACAGAAATTATGGCAGATTTCTTGTTTTTGTCAAAGATTTTGCGTAAATTTGCATCATAAAAATAATAACTAAAAAACTGGATTAAGGACCCAGTATAAACAAAACAAAACAGCCTATGATAGGCAAAATTGAACACAAACTCAAAATGGACGATTACGATCGCGAGGCCGTATTCACACCAGCTATTGTCAATCTGCTGATTCTCAGCTTTGTCTTAATGTGTACCATTCTTCCCCTTTCGGAAGATGCAGCGTGGTGGCACACAGCCCTTGCCATAGCCACCCCACTTGCATCAGCAGTGATAATCACGCGATTCATCATGTATCTGTTTCGCGGCACTTCGTATCTCTACGAGGATATCTTCTACCGTAAAGATAGGCTGCGCTTCCCAACCACCTCAATGCTCTTGCTGAACGACAAAAGCATCAGCCAGGTGATGAAGAAGCGGGTGCGCAATGACCTCAAGACATTATATAATATGCCACTTTTTACTAAGGCACAAGAAGAAGACGACGAGATGGAAGCCCGTAGAACAGCGAAAGACGCAGTGTCGCTCATACGCAAGACAGTTGCAGACAGCAACGACAGTATGACACGACGCAAACTGAAACGCTATGGACTCTTCCGCAACTTTTTGGGCGGAGCCATCTATTGCATACCTTTGTCTATAATCTTTTTGGTGTTTGACTCCTTCAGCACAGGAAGACTCAACCCAATCATATTAGCCACAATTCTCATCTATTTCCTTATTGCGGTGATAGATGTGTTTCTTGCCCAAAGCGCAGCCATCGGTTACGCTGAATCATTAATTACAACATTCGATAAATTAAACACTTATGAAGCATAGTATAAAATTCTACCCAGTTGGAAACGGAGACTGCAGCCTCATTACCATTGGAGGCATCAACAAAAAAATGATGTTTGATTGCAACTTCCGCCAGAAGGCAGAAGAAGATAATGAAGAGATGTACAATGTTCTTGATGACCTCCTCACCAATGAGTTAACCTCAAAAAAATGTGGACTTCCTTTCTTGGATGCCTTCCTACTCACCCACCCAGACCAGGATCACTGCCGTAGTTTCGCAGATAAGTTCTACTTAGGCGACCCCGATAGTGTCCCCCAGTCCGCTAAAGACGATAAGAGAATACTTATCGGCGAGTTGTGGTATTCACCACGCGTTTTTGAAGAACTTACTGGCGACCTAAATGCCGACGCCAAGGCTTTCAAAAAGGAGGCAGGCCGCCGCATGGAGCTTTATAAGTCTAACAAAAATAAAGCAAACAAGGACGGCAATCGTATTCGTATCATTGGATGGACGGACAGCCCTGACCTTGATGGTCTTACAGACAGGATTATCACACCGGGCGATATCATCTCCGAAATCAATGGCGACACATGCCGCTATTTTGAAATGTTCATCCATGCTCCTTTCAAAAAGGATATTGATGGCGAAGACCGCAACATGACCAGCATTGCTTCCCAGCTCCGTTTTAAATCAGACAAAAACAAGGACGACATCGCTCGTGTCTTCCTTGGCGGTGACACCGAGTGGCGCATCATTGAGGAAATCATGCATAATACCACCAATGATGACTACCTGAATTGGGATCTGATGGAGGCACCCCACCATTGTAGTTATAAGTTCTTTGCTGATGATCGAGAGGATGACCCGAACCAGGCCTCATTAGACTTTCTCAATAAAAGCGAAAGCGGTGCCTTCGTGGTTTCCTCATCAAAAGTCATTAAAAAGAACTCAGACAATCCTCCTTGCCAAAAAGCCAAAAACCGCTATACTGATCGAGTCAGCGAGAGTAACTTCTTCTGCACCAGCGGCGAGAAAGAGGATGAAATTGATGAGCCCATCGTGTTCGACATCGAGGACGGTGATGTAGCCTTGCACGAAGATGAAAAGAAAGAAAAAGAATCGCGTGCCACCGCTGCTGCCGCCAAGGAAATCAAACCTCATTTCTATGGATAAAGTCTCTGACAAATATCCGAAATTAGAAACTACCGCCATCGGAGCATTGGCAGAAGAGCTTGTCACCCTTGCCAGCGTCTTCGATGACGGCAATTTCAGTATTGTCGAATTGGATAAAAACACAATTGGGTTTTGTGGAGGCATCAACACCTTTGCCCGGTCCAAGTCCGCATTGAAACGTATAGAGCATGTAGTTATAGCCATTCCCAAAATCAACTGGCAAACCACGGTTCCCTTTTCATTTTCTGACAATCCCAAGTTCCCTTTCGAAAAGTTTGCCCACATCAACTACAAGCACGGCAACTACCCTCCAACTTTCTGTCTCTCTCGCGAAAACATAGAGGACTGGTATGCTGAGCACACACTCAAAGAGTACATGGAACTGGTTGCCCAGTGGTTACGCGATGCCGCCAAAGGCAAACTGATGAAAATCACGGAAAACGATGAGTTTGAGCCTCAACGGATTCACAATTTGGACTGCCTCTTGTATAGAGTGTCTTTTATGGATTATTACCTCGAGCAACAAGATGCCCAATGTTGTTATTATTCAATTTTCTTTAACGAAGCCAAACCAAAGATCGCTTGTGGAAATGAAGAGAACAGCAAGTTGGACAACATAGCAATCGGGGTTCGATTGTTTGCAGGCAAGAATAATGTAGATGACACATGGTACACTCATTATCCCACAAAGCTTCTCGAATTATACGACTTTATACGGAATCACAACTACCCGTATAATCCCGAGGAATTAAAGAGCAAACTTGATGAGAGTAAAAAAGCCGTTTTTTTTCAAATGGCACTTCTTCGACCAGTCAAGTTAATCCAAAAAAATACACGAATTAATTATCTTTGTTTCAGAGCACAAGTATCAGATATATTAAAAGACAATTCTGACGCAAAAGTTGATGAGGTTGCAATAATTGACATGACAGACTGCAAATCAGCCCAATATCTTTCCAAAACACCAGATTCAATATTCACAAAAAACATCACACTTTTAGGTTGTGGAGCTGTAGGCAGTAAAATTGCCTATCACTTGCATCGTAGCGGTATTTATTCAATCAAGTTGGTTGATAAAGACACTTTCCAGCCCCATAATGTTTGCAGACACGCATTAACAGAGTTCAAGCCTCTCACGTTTAGCAACAAAGCAAAGGCTATGAAGGAAGCCATGTCGGGTATGTTTTATGATATGTCATCCATCTCTATTAATGCATATGATTCTGATGCTATTGTTTTCTTAGAGAATAAAAACAGTGATGACTCAGACATTATCATAGACGCCACAGCCTCAGTCCATGTAATGTATGGTTTAGACAAGCTAACTTTCCATGAAAAGACTCGAATTGTCCGCGTTGCTTTATCCGAAGGAGGTGATGTCGGCATCACCTATGTCAAAATAGACAACAAGCAACATCTGGCTGACTATTATATGGAAATACTGCGCAATTCTATCACCGACGACAAAGTGTATCGATGGCTGTCGGCAGAGAGAAAGAATTCCTTGGAAAACATCCGTGTTGGAGAAGGATGCCATTCCAACACCATGCGAATCAGCGATGACACCATTTCGGCACATGCCGCCTTGATGTCATCAGCCATAAGGCATATTTATGAAGGAGAACAGAAAAACCGAATCATTCTGTCGTTTGCCAACCGCGATTTCCCAGGAAGCATGCAGACCAAAGTCATACAAATTAATCAATACCACCAATTCAATTGCGAAAACGACACCACTTGGACTGTGCGCATTCCTGATGCACTACTTGGAGAACTCCGATTAAAGGCCAAAATCGCTAACAATAATGAGACCGGAGGTTATCTGTTTGGCCATATTGACCACAAGCGCCACATTATCTATCCACTTAACAATTTCATGCCCCGTGATTCCAAAGGGACAAAAACAGGATTCCGCCTGGGTACCAGTGGGCTGAAAGAGTACACAAAAGAGATAAAACAGCGAAGCGTTGGCCAAATGGAGTATATCGGTGATTGGCACTCTCATCCAACTTCTTCGTTAGACATGTCAGCCATCGACATTGCCACCTGCGTAACTGACGTGACAACCGACCTGAAATCTGGCATAGGTCTTTGCGTTATCACTAAAGCATACGACACCAAATTCTTCCTTATTTCCGAAAACCCTCAAACACCGCAACAATGATTGAATATATAGCACTCACCAATTTTCTCTCCTTCAGAGAACGCACTGTTTTCAACATGAAAGCTACCAAAGAAAAGCCACGCGGAAAACTAACCAACAAAGATTGGTGGACTGAAACCAACGGCATAAAACTGCTGAAAGCCGCTTTCCTGCTCGGCAACAACGGCTCTGGCAAAACCAATTTTCTAAACAGCTTTTCGGTGCTGCACGATCTCATCACTTTAAGCAAAGACAGTAAAACTGCCGCCCGTTACCAATTACCCGACGTGACATTCAAACTGGCCGAAGAAACAAAAAACGCCGCTTCCGAAATAGAAGTGGCGTTTCATACGGCAGGTTACCGATATGTGTATCATATTGCCTGGACAACTGACCACATTACTGAAGAACAACTGTCAAAACAGGAAGGAAAACGGAAGGAAAAGTTGATTTACTCGCGCACGTTTTCTGATGTGAAAGACATTGTTGAGGTGACCTATCCGAAGGACACCACCATAACAAAACCGGCACAAGAGCTCATCAACCAGAACATCCTCAAAAATGCCAGCGTGATATCCATCTACGACAACAAGAACTTTGAGTGCGACGATATCCGCATTGTGTTTGAATACTTCCAATATTCTAACCTTTGGGACGTGAACAGGTACGAACTGGCGACCATGCTCGCCTCACGCTCGAACGAGAACCTACTGAAGCCCATACTCCTCAATATGCTGAAAGCCATGGGCTCAACTATTTGCGACTATAAGGTTGACACCTATACCTTCGACATCTCGGAAGACGAGCGCGATTTTCTGCTAACCAAAATGAGCGAAGAGCAATACCACACCCGTTTCCCCAACGACAAACGCACGGTGAAGAAGCTGTTATTTGGCTATAAGATAGTGGGGAAGGAAGAAATGCAATGGCTGCCCGAAAACTTGGAATCGGATGGCACATTGGATGCCATCAGGCTGGTAATTGTGTTGTTTGATTGCATCTGGCGCAAAACGCCAATAGCCATCGACGAATGTGCCCAAAGCATTCACCCGAAAGCACTGGAATTCATTTTTTCGTTTTTCCTAAAGTCCGCCGACACGGCACAAGTATTGTTTGCCTCACAGGCAATGATGCTGCTGAAATGGAACAATCTGCGGCGCGATGCGCTTCGTTTCTTCAAGAAAGACAAAGACACGGGAAACTCGTCATTTACCACCATCAACAACAGAACCCTGCATCGTAACAATCAAATTTACGATTTGTATATGAGCAGGACTTTTGATGGTGATGAATTGATTGACAAAAAAAATCAGGAAGAAGAGATATTAAACAAGGTTTCTATTTGTATGGCAAATAGGACATGGTACGATTAACGGATTAGTCCAAAATCCAATGTTGAACCCGAAGGCCTTGGACAAGCCTTCACAATCGTCTGACAAGGACAGACGTAAAGCCCCAATGCTTATGAGTAGAGATACTTACAAGTATGAACTTCGCGACGGAAACCGCGTGGTGTATGTTGGCATTACCAAAAATCCAAATCAACGTGAAGCACAACATCGTGCCGATGGGAAAGACTTCACCAAGATGCAAATCATTGGCAGAGCCACGACCGACGAGCGCGCAGGTGAATGGGAGGAGCAAAGAATAGCTACCTACAAAGAAAATCACCACGGCGAACGCCCGAAATACAATCAGAATGATTCAGGTAAGTAATTGCTCTGGATTGAATCTTGGTAAGGAGTGCTGCTGCAACGGCACTCCTTTTTTCTTCGCTCACTGATACTGATTCACCCACTTATACTTCTCCCTCAACTCCAACAACTTCTGAAACATCTCAACCCTCTCCTCTTTCAACTCTCCTGCATTCATTTTCTTTCTCGTGGCCTTGAGCCAGTTAAGCATAGCATGCTCTTCTAAACGATGACGTGATGGATTTCTATGGTTTGTTTCCATGAAATCCATCACTGCATTGTAACGCGCAAGCCAGCGTTCGTCTTGGGTCATTCTACGCTATACAATTATTCCATTTATACTAATTCCTTGGTAAATCATGTATTTGAATTCCAACAGATGATTTATATCTTCAATTCTTTTAACAACTTTCGTAACCTTAATAGCTGCAAACTTGGAATTCTGATTCTCAAGTATGACAATTTCTCCTACATTTACTTCCTTAACACGCGAACTGAAATCAAAACCACTTATTTCACTAAGGGAAGGGAACTCTTTATAATCAGGGTTATAACCTAACCGTCGTATCTTATCATTGTAACAATAAACAGAATTAACTCCACATTCGCTCCATTGAGTTTTAAAGGCATACTCGCCTTCACCTATAATATAAATACCATTATTCCTTTTATAATCAAAAGATACTATACCTTCTAACGTTGGATTATGAAACTGGGACTCTTCTATCTTTAATTTTGTTGTTATTTGGTCCGATATATTTGTGAATGTAAATGGGTTAACACCTAATGCCGGCTTTTTCTTCAAGTCCTCATCATATATTCGTTCAATTAGCTCTTTATAGCTATCGAAATAGTTATGACTATCGAAATCCACATATTTTAGACCAGATAAAAAGGTTGGGACTTTGGTATCTTGAGGATTATCTTTTATAATCGGTATAACAAATTGTTTATTTGCAGCATTTATCATATCCGAAGCGATAATCTTTTTTTCATAACCAACCCCGCCCACTGCTCCATTTGCCTTTTCATTATACTTATCACTGCAAACACATAGTACAAAATGAGAAGATGTCAGGCCTTGTTCCATGAAAAAAGCAAGATCATTACCCAATCTCGCATCCCATTGGTCGAGAATTACATCGACACCACGTTTTCGAAGGTCGGTCGCAAGTTTAAGGACCCAAGATTTATGCTCATCATTTACCCAAGCATATGAGATAAAAGCTCGTATATTATCCATTATATTGTTTCTTTCTAATAATCAATCAAAAATCCTCTCGAATTCTATCCATTGATATGATTCTCGAAGACAACAGTTCAACTGAGTTATAGGAGAAGTTGCCCTTTATAGAATGCAACTCATGCATCAATGGAATTATTTCGTTCTCCTTTTCCACTATTATATAGTTTATCACATCTGGATTAAAATCAACTCCATACTGCTCATTGAAAGAATTGATATTATCTTTTTTTGTTTTATCGTTAAAATCTTCTTCTGTAAGGAAATTTAATTGATCTCCAGCTATCGGAGGGATATATCTCCATTCTCGTTCATCATAAAAACGGACTTTTCTTCTTTTCCCATCTCTTTCCTGATAACCCTCGTATGGTTTCATCATAAAAAACATCGACATCACCTGTGCCAATCGTTCACTCAAATGCTCCGAATCTTTTTCACACAATTCCAATGACCATTTTAGTGCATCTAATCCATGTTCAATAAAAGATGAATTATTATGTACATACAATACGGGAGTAACTCCGTGCTCTATAGCCCATGTCTTTTTTATGCCTATTGCATAATTACCGTATTTTTGAGTATGATCAGCAATATTTGAGAGAGGAATATCACAGAAACAAACCATCGGAATCGCCCATTTTTTATCTACTGGATACCATAAACCTTTTTCTAAGCACAATCTAGGAAAGAACTTTGATTGTAGCAACTTGATTAAAGTGTCATACCTAGATGTAAAGTGGAATAATGTATTTGCACTTATAGCCATAATAAAGAATTTATTCTATTATTACTAACCTTTATTTTTTTCTGCCACACAAAAACAAACGCCAAAAATTTCCAGATCCCCTCATCCTCATGCCTCACAAACAGGCCTTCCCTGCAATCTAAGACGACGATAAATTCCACTCAGTTACACCACCTCAAAAAGTGGTTCAGCACTGCATTGCCGAAGCAGCCTGTACCTCCCCGGTTATGAGGAGGGTTTTATCTTTAAATACGCTCATTTTAGAATGTTTTGAAATTGCAAATATAAAAAATATATTTGAATTGCAATGATTTTCGACTACACCTCGATTTTCATCTTCCTGTTTACCCTTTATACAACCGCTCCATTGCGCTTCAACTGTTCCTTGAGTTCATCATCACATACACATCCTCTGAAATCGTATGCATTCACGTTAAATGCTGTGATAATTTTGAAAGAGTCTTTGTAAGTACAGTTTTTATCATTACAGAACAGAATCCTTCCGTTGGCCAAAATAGCGACCAATTGCTGGTTATGGACATTAAATGCAATATCAAGAATATCGCTGTCGATAATACGTCTACCTGTCGGGAACGAATGCCTTTTCCATTGTCCAATGCTTTTACCATAAGACATACGCTCCTCGAAGAACCTGGTTTCCAAATGTCTTCGCCCATCAGTATTGGCTATAAGCGGAATCTCTTGATGTGCCACCATTTGCTTGGCGGTCGTCTCTCCAGCCTCTTTTATAAGGCACTGCATCTCGTTATATTTTCGCCTAACACCCGTATGATATATTCTGATCTTCCTGTCGCTTGTAAACACGGCAATAAACGGCTTGCTCTGTATTGCTTGTATCGACAGAATTTCACTGCCATCCATATATTGTGACAACAGCTGTCCGTCGCGAGTACTCCACAAATTAAGAGTCCCTCCACTTTCATTAACAGCAGCCAGCGACTTATCTGGCAAAAAGCAAACCATCTTAGGATTTTCCGTCGGGCTTTGCAGCAATTCTTCCTCCCCACTTTGAAGGTCAAACAGATATAATGAATTATCCTTTTTTCTTATTACTTTGTCACCGTAAGTTATCAGCCTTCCTGCGTGATTTGAAACAAAAAGTTCATCATACCATTTCTCTTCACTGTTTTCACTATTCAAAATCCAAGTCTTGTTGTCAGTTTCACCCATCAGCCACTTACCTGTCTCAGAAAGATGGATGTTTTTGACCATTGGCGGACATGCCAAATCCGCCATACGATTTTCGTCATCCAAATCCCATAGTTGTATCTTTCTTTTATTTCCAATTATATGGAATCCCAACGTAGCGGCCATCTTTCCATTACCAGATATGGCTGCATCCATCAGCAAAGTTGCTCCCCGAGCCAGTTCCAGCTGTAATTCACCCTCACTATCCACAACCAGACCTCCATCCCCATAGGACCTTATCAATAATGAGCGATCGCCAGTCTCTGAAAGCACATCCTTATGCCGGTAATTATTACCGACCCAAGGTACTATCTTTTTTAGCGAGGTAACATCAATGCCTTCAACAGCATTTTCCCATAACTTTCCATTGGATATACCTATCCTATGACAGTCATGCAAATCGTATGTTACCATATGGCTATAATAATATAGATATAGTGTGTTATCCGCGATTATTGCCTTCCGTAACTTTCTAAGGATGTTTTTATCAGCTTTGCCAATTTCACCTTTATAATGCCATTTCTTATCATCCTCTTGAGTGAAAACAAATATATTGCCTGCCACAATGAATAACCTATTATCGCAAAACAACATATTAGAAATTTTCTTGTTCAGTTCATGGCGAAATACCAACGAACCGTCCTCAACAGAAAAAATGTTCAGCTGTATTTGTTCTTCATTGTCTTTCACGGCAATAGCACCAAGGAATTCGCCATCATCCGATAGACAAAGATTCATGTATAACGTCAGGTTATCCGAAGATACACCTATGGTCGTTGTGTCTATATTGGCTCCGCCCATATCAATCTTTTCTCTCCCCACGGGGTTATCGGGCAATCTGTGTCCACTCAACCAGAGTCCGGAGTAGTCTGGTGTTCCGCTTGTTTCTGTCCCTTGGAAACCGTCCAACAGATTGTCAACAAGGAAATTCGAAGCATCATCCTTCATATCCATGCCAGCTTTATGCACTACACATGCGATACCGTTATTCCAGTATTCTCCGCTACCACATCTGATATGCGTCATCACAGGATAAGGGATTTTTCTGCTATTCCAGAGTTCCAACACATTGTTTCCGTCCCTGCTCTGCTTGATAATCCACTGAGCCGACATATAATCACGATAAATCTGGTGCGGGAATGCGGTAATTGCCTTATCACGATGCATCAGTCGCAAACTTTGTGTTATGAAATCTGTCACATTCAACACATTCAAAGACGGCAGTTTTCCCTCCCTATACTGTTCTTGTATTGGCATCAACTTTTTTGTGTCGATAACAGCCTTTTGTAATATGCCAGCCAACAGTTCCCTGAAAACTTCAAGACTTAAATTCAGTCTTCGTTTGCACTCATATTCATAAGCAATCGCCAGAAGTATATCATTAATACATATAGCGGCTAGCAGCATCCGCTCTCCATCCATCTCACCGCGCTTCATCATCAAAGCCAGCTGTGCCACGTAGTAGTCATGCAATAGGTCTGTAGAATTTTTCACAGGTAAAATCCAGTCGAGAAATTCCACATCCCTAAAATCGTCTATCACCGAGCATATCTCTTTATACACAGTCACCATCATCGGATTACCCAACAACTGATGCAGAGCCCTTGTCCCTTGTATTCTAGTCCACTCATCATCATTGAAATACCCTTTCACTTGTGAGTCGTCAAGAGGTCTCAAAACCGTGGCTCTATAGCATGGCATACTATATCTCAGAGTGAAGTTAGAACGTGAAGTCACAACGATTCTCAAACCCTTCAACATATTAAGTCGTTGTATCTCCAAAACAAAAGATCTTTCCGATTTGCCATCCACCTCATTCAGTCCGTCGATAAATAAGGTAAGCGTTGGCTTTGCATATCTGGTATAAAGTCTGTCATGGAATGCGTTTGCGTCGTTGTCATAGACATTGCTGATGCAGTATTGTTCGATACTAATTTCCAGAGCCACAAGCCGTTCAGCAGGAATATACAGAACAGGATCCGATGAATTTTTACAATAGTCGAGTAGCATGGTGGTCTTACCCATGCCACCGTCGGCAAGCATTATGATATGCGGAACATCTGTGTCCCAAGACTCATCTAACAATTTCTCAAGCGAGGTGATGCTATCACCATCTTCAATCGCGGGCAGCAGATTCCGCTCAACTTTTTCCGGAAGTCTGTGATAATATTGCTTATTGGCCTCCTTGGCTGCAACAGTCTCTCTTGAAATTCCACCATCTGCAACAGTATGCAGCGTAAATTCATAGCGATCCACCTTATTGTTGTCAAGATCCAGAATTGGATACTGCGCCCATCCTTCGGGGAACCATGTGTAGGCCATAACGTGACCTCTGCCCGATTTTGGATTATATTCACTGATCAAAAATGTGGCGTTGGTTTTATCCTCGAACCTTAATTCACCGGCCTGCAACTGGTCAATATAATGTATTCGCTGTACCACATGGTCATGTTCGTGACCGGCCAGCCATAGCCTTATCCCATTCTTTTGGAGCATTGTGGAAAGATGCTTTTTCTCTTCTTGATGCAATGCGGTGAAAGGATAGTGTGTCAAAAGAATCGTAGGCTTTGTTGTATTCAAGCTTCGGACTACGTTATAAAGTGCTTCACCTCCGACAATCAGGTCATACGCTTCTTGGTTTTTTGTATATGACAATGTCGAATCCACGTGAAGCACGTTGAAATCATCAGTTTCAATATTAAAATGGGGAGACTTAGGATTACCATATTTGGCCAACCTGTCTTTAGAATAGATTCTCGAAAGAAACCTGACGAAATCCTTTTCTCCCTCCATGATGGCTTCCGCATCTTCCTGATGGATCAACCCTTTTGCCGGATCATAGTAACCATTCCTATTGAACATTATCCGATGAATGGCTTCGTCCCGTCCAACAGCATTTCTATCTATATCATGGTTGCCAGGCACAACAAACAGCCGTTCTGTGGTTACACCCACTGCATCGCACACCTTAAGCAGATAATTTGCCATTTCATCTGTAAAGTCGTTTGGCTTTGCATTCGCTGTTCGGATATCTCCTGTACAAAAGACGTAATCACAACGCATGTTGGCTTTCCTGAGATATTCAGGAAGCTCATCCCTCAGCATTTCGGTAGTCATGTCCGAACTACCCAGATGCAAATCTGAAATATGAAGCCAACGAATCATATGAAATTATTACAAAAATCTACATTTATATCAAATTCTATGCGTCGTTTGCAGTAACACCATGGTGTTTTTAATCTCCATAACAGCTGTTTCGATGCAAAAATACAAATTTTCCTCGACATATAAAGAGAAACAGGATGAAATTTCTCTAATTCTTGAAACTACTCGCAATTGCTTTTACTCATTAGCTGCATCGACCTCCACACATAGCTGTCACTAATCTATTTCTTATAGATTGCAATATGTCATCCATTAAATCATCAACAGATCTAAACCTTTTCGGTTAATCCCCGCGGGATTATGATACATAACGCATGTAAGACAGAATACACAGAAAGGTAAATATTTGAATATCAATAATTATCAATTATCAACTGTCAATTATCAATTGAAATAAAGCGTCCCTCCTGGTCTTTA
>JAEEGL014523517.1_pt1 | contig 29982 bp, 25 predicted proteins | sample 9134231 | NCBI WGS metagenome assembly JAEEGL01 (sample SAMN16246548, study PRJNA631951) | gut metagenome | biome: gut microbiome; feature: rumen; material: fiber-attached | host: Bos | place: Iran: Karaj | collected 2018-10 | reverse complement strand
GTCACAGATCTTTTGACAAATACATTTGGAAGCTTACTGGGTGCGGTTTTTGCCGCATTTGTGATAAATAAAAAGCGGAGTATGAAATGAAGGTTTTAATGGTAAATAAGTTTCTACATCCCAACGGAGGGTCAGAAACTTATATTTTTAAACTTGGCGAAGCGCTGATGGCTAAAGGCCATGAAGTTCAGTACTTTGGCATGGAACATAAGGGCAGATGTGTAGGAAACAGGGTTAATGCCTATACATCCGATATGGATTTCCATAACACAGGTAAACTGGAAAAAATGACATATCCTCTTAAGACAATCTATTCAAAAGAGGCCAGACAGAAGATAAGGATGGTACTTGATGACTTCAAGCCTGATGTTGTTCATTTGAACAATTTCAATTATCAGCTGACCCCATCCATTATTCTCGAGATTGTCAAATGGAGAAAAGAGACAGGTAATAAGTGCAGGATAGTCTTCACTGCTCATGATTATCAGCTGGTATGCCCGAACCATATGTGCAACAATCCAAATACCCATGAGAACTGTGAGAAATGTCTTACCGGAAATTTCCTGAATTGCACTAAGGGCAAATGCATACACGGAAGTACAGCCAAGAGCTTCATCGGCAGCCTGGAAGCAACATTCTGGAAATTGAAGGGGACCTACAAATACATTGATACAATTATCTGCTGCAGCAAGTTCATGAAGACCAAGCTGGACAGCAATCCTCTTTTTGCAAAAAAGACTGTGGCTCTTCACAATTTTATAGAGGATATACCTTGGGTAGATGTGGCTAAAGAAGATTACATAGTTTATTTTGGTAGATACTCAGAGGAAAAGGGTGTAAGAACACTGATAGAAGCAGCAAGGAGACTTCCCGAGGTGAACTTCATATTCGCCGGAAAGGGCCCACTTGAGAGTCTGCTTGATGGGATTGATAATATTAAGAATGTCGGATTCAGGAGCGGTGATGAGCTTGCTGATCTTGTAAGAAAAGCAAAAGCCTCAGTTTATCCGTCTGAGTGGTACGAGAACTGTCCGTTCTCGGTAATGGAATCACAGCTTTACGGAACGCCCGTGATCGGCGCAGATATAGGCGGCATCCCTGAGCTTATAAGGGTGAATGAGACCGGAATGCTATTTAGTGCAGGAGATGTGGATGCACTTTGTGATCAGATCCACAGCATCTGGCAGGATGATGCAAAAGCAATGGCTATGCATGAAGCATGCAGGGATTTAAGCTTTGATACGATAGAGGAGTATTTGGTTAAACTTTTGAGCTTATACAATGCCGCTCATGAATAGAAGCAGCAAGGAATAATTTAAAAAATGCTTGATTTAAAAAAGAGAATATCCTGGGTTGATATTGGAAAATATATCTGTATCATGACTATTCTCATGATACATCTGGATAGCAATACCAGAGTATTAGAAGCACTTTATAACCCCTTTTCTATTAATCTGTTTTTGTTTTTAGCCGGATATGTATATAAACAACCTTCTACTTTTGCTGTTCATTTGAAGAAGAAAACATTGGGACTATTTGTTCCATGGCTTATTTTCAGTAATTTGAATATTCTGCTGTCTATTGTTTTTTCATTTAAGGAAAACAGAGACTTTAAGAACGAATTTGTCATGAATCTGCTGCAAATCAGAGAAAGGGAAGACGGAGTATGGTTCATAGCCGCATTATTTGTAGCTTTTATCCCGTTTTATCTGGTCAACAGTATTCGAGACAAGAAAAAGAGAATGCTGATCTTTGTTGTTTTGGCAATACTTTGCGAAATATACAGAATACTATTTCCAAATGATATTTATCCCTGGGGTAACAATGCGATACCATGGCACATCGAGTATATAGGGCATGCAATGTTCTGGATGGCAATGGGGCATTATTTTAAGCATGAATGGGAAGAGGCATTTGACCGGCATAATAATACGAAGTTCAGGATTCTGATGGGTATTACGTACTTATTAACTGTATATTTTTCGTATTTTTCCGGATCATGGATTATCAACTTACTGTTCGGTTATGCAAGTCGATTTGCGGGTATTGCTTTTGTTGTTTCATTGTGTAAAGTGATGAAAACAAATCGATATATTTCATATGTAGGAGCCAACACATTGATATATTTTGCGCTTCATGGAAAAGTATATGCTGTAATTCAGAATGTGCTCGAAGCAAAAGTTGGATATTATTATCATCTGTGTTTGAGTAACACGTTTCTATCAAGTATAGTTGCGATAATGATTGCATTTTTGATGTCAATAATACTTATCATTCCTGCGTACATAATAAACAGATGGTTCCCATGGATGATAGGAAGAGCATCAATGGATATTAGTGGAAAGCATATATAACGGTACACGCAGAATGGATTCTGATCCTGACAGGAAAGAAAAGGAATCCCGACGATGTAGATGCCTTGTGTGACGCTATCCACAGCCTCTGGCAAGATGATGCTAAGGTGAAAGAAATTCATGAAGCATACAGGGAATGAGATTTTGATACCATAAAAGAATATCTTGAAAAGAATTTTAAATAAATACGGTGTTTTTAAATGATCACGAATGTATGCATGACTTTCATTTTGATATTTCTGGCTTTTATAGTTTTATATAAAGCTGAAATAAAAAAAGCGAATGAAGATTTCTTTGGCTTATCAAGTACAACAGCCATGAGAGGCTTTTGGTGTCTGGTAATAATCCTGGTTCATATTCCTCCGTACTATCAAAACAGGATTCAGGATATTATAGGAAGCTTTGCCTATATTGGTGTCACCTTCTTTTTTATGACATCGGGATATGGACTAAAGCTTGGCGCTATGAAAAAGCCCCGGGCTATGCAGGGCTTTTGGAAAAAGAGATTGCCTAAACTTCTCATCCCATATCTTATTGTTATTGCTGTTTATTTCATGATAATGATATCTGACAGGGAGACAATAGACTGGTACATTTTGTATTCAGTGGGTGGCTGGGTTTTATGGCTGCTTGTATGTTATCTGATTTTTGGGCTCGCGTACAGTTCAAAACTGCTTGGAGCTTATAAAGATTTAGCTGTTTCGGTTTTGCTTATGCTGTTCAGTATGGTAATATTCTTTCTCGATGGCTATTTGAGCTTTACTACCTGGACAACAGAGATATATGGATTTATATGGGGGATTATATTAGCCGGTAATAAAGACAGATTCTTACAATTTGCAACGAGAAATTGGAAGATAAAGTCGTGTTTTCTTTGTCTGGCAGCTGTTTTATCCGGTGTTATATATCTTAAGTGTAAACCGGTGTATTTCTTTGGAAACTATGTTGTGAAGATTGTTCTGGGATTTGTGATATTGTTGTTTATCCTTGAACTTTCTTCAAGGATCGGCATCGGAAACAGAATAATCTCGTATATCGGCAGAATATCCTATGAAGTATTTTTGTGCCACGGGATTGCAATCAAGCTGCTAGAAATCTTTCTTCCATGGTTGGGATCGGGTGTATTTATTGCATTGGTTATAATTCTTACAATTGTTATAGCGACAATTATTCATACTGTTGCTGATATATGTATGAACAGAAAGTTGATTTTTAAGGAGATTTAAAATGGCAGAGAAAAAACTTAACGGAACCGTAATAGTAACATACAGATGTAATGCGCGCTGTTCAATGTGCAACAGATATAAGGCTCCAAGTAAACCAGAAGAAGAGATTACAATTGAGACTATAAAGAAACTCCCCAGAATGTATTTTACAAATATAACCGGTGGTGAACCTTTCATCAGAACTGATATTAAGGATATAGTTCGTGAGTTATACAAGAAGTCGGATCGTATCGTTATTTCAACAAACGGTTTCTTTACAGACAGGATCGTAGATCTTTGCAAGGAATTTCCACAGGTTGGTATTCGTATCTCGATTGAAGGGCTTGAGGACACTAACAATGAAATCAGAGGACTTGAGAATGGTTTTCAGAGAGGATACCAGACTCTGAAAAAGCTCAGGGAGATGGGGATGAAAGATGTTGGCTTTGGCATGACAGTCCAGGATAAGAATGCACCTGACCTTGTGCCCCTTTACAAGCTTTCTGACAAGATGGGAATGGAATTTGCAACAGCCTCACTTCATAACAGCTTTTACTTTGTTGAAGCTAAAAATATTATAAAAGACCGACCAATGGTTGCAAAAAATTTTGAAAAACTGGTAAATGAGCTTCTTGAAAGCAAGAGTCCCAAGAAGTGGTTTAGAGCTTACTTCAACCATGGACTAATCAATTATATTTATGGTCAGAAGAGACTTCTTCCATGTGATATGTCTTTTGACACCTTTTTTATTGATCCTTACGGCGATGTTATGCCATGTAACGGAACAAAAGATAAGGAGGTCATGGGAAATCTTAATACTCAGACTTGGGATGAACTTTGGAATTCAAAAGAAGCAGAGCAGGTACGGACTAAAGTAAGATGCTGCGACAGGGACTGCTGGATGATAGGTTCAGTTTCGCCGGCAATGCACAAGTACATCTGGGTACCGCTTTGGTGGGTAATCCGTCACAAGGCAAAGTTCTGGACAAAGAAGAAGTACAGCATGTACGAGAACAAGATTGTTCGCGACCTTCGTGATGGCAAGGTTACCAAGGAGGAGCTTGATAAGTGCAGTACCTGTGATATGTGCGCAGTTGCCAATAACGGCCTTTCTGAAGAGTCTAAGGAGCAATTGAAGAATAAAACAGGGGAAGAGATAGTTGACGCTGATATTGCGGCTCAGATGAATAAGTGAACCAACGTACATTATTCTTATGCTCTATATAATCTTTGTATGGAATCATTCCGGAAAGAATACCTTTTCCTTGGACATAATAACACCCAACATCTCCCCAGTCGTTCATGGGATAGATAAAGGATGACTTTGAACAGATTGTGATGAACACAAATACAGAAAAAAGCAGTAGAGTATATGTTTTTTATTAGTTTTCGTCATTATTCTATTCATATTACTGTTGAACAATTCAAAGATCATATTTATAGAAATGACAAAAGTATGGAATAATATACCGCAACTAAGATTTATAATGAAATAAGGAACTACGGGGCATTGGAGGGTTGATTTGACAAGGCAAAGGGACATATGGATCGATAATTTAAAAATAATAGCCTGTATTTTGGTTGTCCTGGGGCATTTTTTTCAGTCAATGAACAATGCGGGAATTATCCGTAACAGCCTGGTATACGATTGGTTTATCACTACAATTTACTATTTTCATGTTAAGCTGTTTTTCTTATGCAGTGGTTATCTATTTCAAAAGTATTCTGTTGTCTGTTCTATAAATGCATGGAAAGATAATATACTAAAAAAATTTGTAGCATTGGGTGTTCCTTATTTTGTGTTCTCTTTGTTGACATTGGCCTTTAAAAAGCTTTTTTCATCCTCTGTAAACAATGAAGCGGGTGGATTTTTCGAAACGCTTTTTATTACACCGATACCACCGTATTGGTATTTATATATTTTATTTTTCATTTTTATATTTGCATTTACGATAGTGAGTAAAAAACAGATGCTCATTCTCCTGGCTGTTGGAATAATAATAAAGATACTTCATTTGGCCGGCCTTTTTTCAGACGTGTATGCAATTGAGAAAACTATGGGGAGTGCCATATGGTTTATCATTGGTGTGGCTATAGCATTTGGAACAATACCCATAGCAGATTATAGATGGGGGATCTGCTTGCTGTCTGGCTTCCTGGTGTTAAGTTTTGTTCCTTTTATCATAGACATGAAAGTGACCGGATGGTCATTCCTTATGGGGGTGATTGCATGTTATGGTATGGTTTGCCTTGTGAATGGAATAGGTTCCAGGAAGAATTACTGGGGAAGAATTGCCCGTTACACAATGCCCGTTTTTCTTATGCATACATTATGTGCGTCTCCAACAAGGATTGTGTTATTCAGATTGGGAACAGATAATGCTGTAATTCACTTTATTGTTGGAATTGCAGCCAGCTTTTTGGGACCGGTGATCGTCATGCTGGTATTGGAAAAACTAAAGCCACTTGACTTTGTGGTATATCCGCTAAGGTATTTGAAAATAGAAAAGCATAAAAAAGAGAATACAGCCAATTAAGAAGACAGATTGGTTTTCGAAAAATAACGATGTAGCTGTATTGATGTAATCATAGTAAGCAGCAGTATTATAAAGATTTCCAGCAATGCCATTGGCAGTGAGCTTAAGTGCAGCATTTTAATTGCAAAATTTATATAATTCCGAAATACATAATGTGACAGGAATATATACATGGAAATATCACCGAGATAGATCAATTGCTTATTAGACAGATACTTTGAAAACATCCCGGTTCCTATAGCCAGAGCAAATAAGTCGCAGGATACAATTGCCATGTCAAATATGTAAACACAAACTCCCAGATATGCAGATAAGGATTCACGCAGTAAAAACCAGAAAATGGAGAGGATTATTGCAGAATTTTCAAAAGCCCCGCTTAAGATAAAAATGGGAAGAATCTGCTTTTTTGTGTCATTTGCCAACATGTTGTAAATTTGGGCGATAAGCATTCCTGTTAAGACATAGAATACTCTCCTGTATGGGGATCCGTAACAGAGGTCATTAAAATCAGTAATGCTTTCTATACTCGAAAAAAGGGCAGCAAGAGAAAATGAGCACATTATTGACAGCAGTATACCGAATAAACCTGTTTTTACGGTCTTAATATGTCTTTTTAACACTTTCAATAGTATCGGACTGATCAAATATATGCAGAACATAGTGGATAGAAACCAGCTTACTCCGTTCAACGAATGGCTGTAATATGTCATTCCGGTTGAAGACTGCAAAAGAGTCAGGTCCAATACAAAAAGTATTGTGTGAAGATATAAGGCTTTAAGATAACCTATACCAAGATCATAATGAGCAACAAGGATGCTGCAGGGGGTTCCCAAAAGCAGGAAAGCAACATATGCCGGATAAATCTTCCGTACATGTCGTATTCCAAATCTTATCAGCCCACCAATGCCTCCTATGGGAGATGCTCCATTGGGATCTTTTCGAATACTTGAAAGCATCATTCCAAATCCTGACAGCATAAAAAAGAAATCAACACCTAAATTGGCGCTATGAAAGAAGTGCCAATATACATAGCCGAATTGCCCGTGTTTTTTTAAGAACTCAAAATGACTTAATACTATTATCATTATTGCTATGAAGCGGGCTCCAGTTAGTGAATCTATACGATTGGATTCGGAGTTGTTTTTTATACATTTCATCGGATCATACGGCTCCTTTTTTTCGGGGGATTCCTAAGATAAATGGGAAATATCTGTTAATAATGTATATGGGTATTATCATCAGAATCGATATAAAAAGAGATGATACAATTCCACATGTTGTCGAAAGAATAATGCTCTGTTTGATAAAACTAAGATCACCGGCAATTAAGTTAAGTGACTTTTCGTATATGCTGAGTATCTTTCCATGGATACCAAAACATATAAGGGTGTTTTGACCAATATACAGCATATATTTGTTTGGCTTTATCAATTTGCTGACAAATATTAAAGAAAAAACAGCGAGACCTTCTGCTATATAATAGTATGTATAGATCAAGCCTGTTTGCCCTGCAGCAAATTGGATAATCTGTGGTTTTACAAGCCAAACTAGTATTGAATATGCGAATAATATAAGAACTTTGGCTAAATTGCTTATATCATTATCAAAAATTGCTTCATAGTTATAGCGAAAGAAATAGCCAAATACCATCCAGAACATAGCGACAAAAACATATTCCAGATGCCATGGGAGTTCGGCCATGTTCCAAGGAAAAAATGAGGAATCCATTACAGTAAGATAAGCTCTGCTGAAGATTGAAAGCATAAGGCATACCACCAATACTATTAATCTGTCTTTTTCGGACTTATCAGTAGTTTCATATTTTTTGATCAGGAAGTAAAAGGGGATGTAGGTAACGAACAAGGCAGATAGAAACCACATTCCATCATATAGACCTCTTACCTGTAAAAAGAAATAAAAAAGTTCCCGAGCAAGAGACATATGGGTGTTAAATGAAATAACATGTGCAAGAAGGAGATTTACAATCCCAAAAATAAACCAGGGCACTAGTAATGCTTTTGCCTTCTTTACTATAAAAGGGTAAAAAGAATTTCTGTTTGTATAGGTATATCCTGAAGCGAAGAAAAAACCGAATAAAAAGAAGTTGTAGAAAAATGATTCTGCAAAGTCATTATTAAACTCTGTATGTCTAAACATGACAAAGATGATACAGATGTATTTAATTATGTCTATCCAGTCAACTCTTTTTTTCAATTCAGTTTCCGCCTGTTAAGATTTAATTATTTGTTTTTTGCAGTCAGATTATATAGTCTTTTAACAAAAAAGGCAACAGAAGAGATTGTATCTGCATGACTGACGAGTTTTCGGGACTTTGTATATTATTACGTAGAGGATACAACAATACGGTACACTTTTTAAGTCTATTGTCAATTGATACTTTTTACGAATAGTTGTATAATCATGCGTGCGATTTTTTTATACATGAGGTGGGCATTCATGAGTGATGAAAAAATTGATATTGTCGTAACATGGGTTGATGGAAATGATCCTAAATGGATTGAAGAGAAAAAGAAATATAATCCTAGCGTAAAAGATAATTCTGCTACCAATAACAGATTTAGAGATTGGGATTTGCTGCGGTACTGGTTCAGAGGTGTTGAGAAATTTGCGCCATGGGTCAACCACGTTTTTTTTGTGACTTGTGGACAGTGTCCGGAATGGTTGGATCTTAATAACCCTAAATTGGTTTTTGTAAGACATGAAGATTATATTCCTAAGGAGATTTTGCCAACGTTCAACTCAAATACTATCGAGATGTATCTGCACAGAATACCTGATTTATCTGAAACATTCGTGTTGTTCAACGATGATCTATTCCTGATATCGCCTACACTGGAAAGTGACTTTTTTATTAATGGATTGCCTCGTGAATCAGCACTATTGGGAGTGCTGTCTTCCAAAGACAGTTCGGATGTTTTCCCGCATATCGTAATAAACAATATTGCTGTAATAAATAAGCATTTCAATAAAAAGAAAGTAATGCTTGACAATTGGGGGAAATTCTTTTCATTTAAATATGGTAAAGAGATAGTCAGAAATGTACTTTTACTTCCTTTTGCTTATTTCTCCGATTTTCGTGATCTGCACCTCCCGGCTTCTCATTTGAAAAGCGTTTTTAGGGAAGTATGGGAAGCTGAACCGGAAGTGCTTTATGATGGAACAAAATCAAGGTTTCGAAGCCCAAATGATGTTAATCACTGGATGTTAAAGGACTGGTACATGTGTAAAGGGCAATTTGTGCCCAGAAGCCCTCATTGGGGGGAAAAGTTTGAGTTGGGAATAGATGAAGGGATATATGACTATATATTAAATCAGAGCGGAAAAGTTGTATGCGTTAATGACAGCAGTGATGATATAGATTTTGTTGTAATCCAAAAGAAATTAATAGAAGTCTTCGAGAGATTATTTCCGGTGAAGTCAAGCTTTGAAAAGTAGAGTACTAAAATGAAAAAAGTTTTGTTTGTAATGATTTCTTTATATAATGGCGGTGCAGAAAAGAGCCTGGTAAACATGCTTAATGAGCTGCCTCCTGACCGCTACGATATTGATCTTTTACTGTTTAAAAAACAGGGGATGTTTCTTGCTCAGGTTCCTTCGTGGATAAATATACCGGAAACTCCTGACAGATTAAAAATGTTATATGCGCCACTAAAAAACAGCGGTAATATGATTTTTACAAAAGTGATTGGAACAGCGGTATCCAGATTACTGGAGAAGAATCCTAATATTCGCCAGGGATACAGATGGGAGAAGTTTTATTCGAAGAAGATAGATAATCTTCAGAAAGAATATGATGTTGCGATCGCATATGCTTCCGGAGAAGCAATGTTCTATGTCGGAGATAAAGTCAAGGCTGCCAGGAAGATAGTATGGATTCATAACGACTTCAGAAGTGCTAAGCATCCGAAAAAGTATGATCATCAGTATTTTAAAGACATGGAGCTGGTGACAATCTCTGATGAGTGCGCAAGGATAGTTGAGGAGGAGTTTTCTGACCTTAACAAGCACGTACACAGTATAGCTAATATAACATCATCTGCAGTTGTCAGAAATAGATCAGAAGAGTTCATTCCCAAAGAACTGGACAGTTCCATAACTAATATTGTTTCCGTTGGCAGACTGAGCGAACAAAAGGGCTTTGATATAGCAATTAACGCAGCTGCAATGCTTAGAGACAGAAATCTGAAGTTTAAATGGTCAGTTATCGGAGATGGAGATCTTCATGATGATTTACAAAAGAAAATCAGAGAGAGGCATCTGGAGGAGTGTTTCAAACTTATCGGTCCAAGAGAAAACCCTTATCCATATATAAAGCATTGCGATATATTTGCGCAGACTTCAAGATTTGAAGGAAAGTCAGTGGTACTTGACGAAGCAAAGATCTTAGGTGCGCCAATACTTGTCACAGATTATCCGACTGTGCATGATCAGATTCAAAGTGATGATGAAGGTATGATCGTAGGGATTAACGCAGCTGCGATAGCTGATGGGCTTGAACAACTGATTTCGGACAAAGGATTAAGAGAAAAGTATTCATCATATCTCCTGTCAAAAGAATATGGAAATCAGGATGAAATACAGAAGTATATAAAGCTTATTGATGGAGAAAATTAACAGCAAGATGATAAGTAAAAGAACCAGACTTATTATGAAACTTAAGCTTTTATCCATATTGGGTAAGAATCATTCAAAGGCGAGACTGATACGAAATTCAGGCCTGTTTAAGAAATATGGCAATGGGGGATACTGGCATCCTGATTGGATTCCTTCTTTTCCGGAACGCATCATGATAGGTAATAATGTCACTGTGGCAGCGGATGTGAGGCTGTACGAGCATGACATGATCCAAAGAATGTGGAATGAGGATCCTGATTATAATGGCCCATTGCTCCCCTGTAATAAAGGGGAAATCACTATTGGCGATAATTCAGTCCTTTGTGCCAGAAGTATAGTTTTATATGGCGTCACTATAGGCTGCAATGCGGTAGTTGCTTGTGGAAGTGTTGTTACAAAAGACGTTCCGGACTATGCGATTGTGGGTGGTATTCCTGCAAGAGTCATTGGAGATACAAGACAGTTACTTAAAAAAAGAAAAAGCTATATAGGTGAATGCTGATGAGAGTAGTGTTTATTTCGAAAGAACTTAATCAGACCGGTGGGTCTGGAGTTTTGGCACGTATGCATCTTGACTCCATAAAAAACGCCGTGGGAGATGAGAATGTATGCGTAATGAATCTGGCAGTTGACCTTGAGCCCAGAAGAGAGAAGCGGTATATCGCCTTTGGCAAATACCCGTCTAAACTCAATAGGATAAGACGTCATCTGGAAGGTAATATTTATTATTTCAGCAATAAGATAATCACTGAGATAGTAAATTATGTTATCAATAATAAAATTGATGTGGTTTTCATAGATGATTCTTATTTCGGACGCCTTGCGAAAGAACTAAAGGCTAAGTGCCCGGAAGTAAGGGTACTGGCATTTTTTCATGATGTTAAGGCAGAATTATTCAAAATATGGATGAAGAGGGCAAATCTTATTAATAAGTGGGATTTGAAAATTGCCATGGCAAACGAGCGGATAAGTGTTAACTGCGTTGATGCAAATATTGTGCTTAACCGCGCTGAGAATGAATTATTGAAGAAATACTATGGCAAAGAGGCTGATTACTACCTTCCTGTCTGTGTCGGCAAGGCTCTTTTGCAGACGGATGAAAGTCCCTACGGGCATACAGGAAAAAAACACATTCTATTTGTGGGAACTTCATATTTGCCAAATAAGAACGCAGCCCGTTGGTTTTCGGCGGAAGTTCTTCCTTCTGTTCGTGAACAATATGATTTTTGGATTGTGGGTAAGGGACTGGAGTGTCTTATTGAAGATATCAAGGATCCTGATGTTCATATCATAGGATTTGTTGAGTCACTGGCCCAATACTATGAGTATACAGATGTGGTGATTGCTCCATTGGTAGATGGAGGAGGAATGAAGATAAAGACCGCAGAAGCTTTTTCCTATGGCAAAGTATTTATGGGATCTTCAGAAAGTCTTCATGGGTACTATGACAACCTTCCGGATGCATTGAAGAATAACATGGTATTTTGCTGTGATAATAAGCAGGAATATATAGATGCGTTATTTAATCTGTCTGAAGGAAGCCTCGGCAAAGACAATAATGAGCTTATCATGGTTTATGATGAGAATTATTCTCCCGAAGCAGCAAATAATATGATGAGTAAAATACTTTTTGATGGGAAGAATTTAGCATGAAGTGTAATACTAATCCCGATGTGGCAGTGATTATTGTAAATTATAATGGCTTTGAAGATACACTGGAGTGTGTAAAGAGTATTAAAGAATGTATTTATGACAACTATTCAATTGTGTTGGTTGATAATGCGTCATCAGCTGTTCCTGCTGATGACGTAATTGAGTATTTAAAGGAAAATACAATTTATATCGAGGCAAAGTCAAACAATGGGTTTGCTGCAGGGAATAATATTGGAATAAAATGGTCATTGGAACAGGGGTTTGAGCTATGCCTGCTGATAAATAATGATACTACTGTAGAACCAGACTTTATGACAAATCTGGTTAAGGCATATAAGTCTCATCCCAATGCAGGAATAATTGGCGGAAGAATTTGTTTTTACTCAAAAAAAAATACAATCTGGTATGGTGGAGGGCAGATAGATTATACCTATGGTGGCGCCAGGCAGGAGAACTATAACAAATCTGTTCCCATAACAGAAGAAGTTCGCAATGCAGGTTTTATTACAGGGTGTCTGATGCTGATACCTTCCAAAGTATTTGAAGATATCGGACTTTTGGATGAATCGTTTTTTTTGTATGAGGAAGATACCGAGTTTTGCCTACGAGCTGCAAAAAATGATTATGATCTGCTATATGTTGATAATGCAGTTATTTATCATAAGGTAAGTGCATCTACTCAGAAAAACACAAAGATGAAGCACTACTATGAGCTTAGAAATAAGTTTATGACAACAAGTCAGTATTATCCCGAGAGCAAAAAAATACAAAGAAGAATTATTGCACGGTGTATAAAAGATTTTGTGAGAGGAAGAATGAATATAATGTCGCTAATAATTGCCTATTGGGACTATAGACACGGCATTGCCGGAAAAAGGGATTAGATACAGGTGTGACGAATGTATATAAAGATTCAGAAAGAAAAGATAATAGTTTTTTTTATTGTGGTCCTTTTTTTGAATGCAATGAGTTTTTTTTACCAGGGATTTCGACTTGGTACCAAGGCTTCATTATTTTGCATGGTTGTGCCGATACTATTGGCTCTATATACATATCAGACAAGAATAAAAATTCCCAGATTTGACATATATTATGCTCTGACTGTATTGGTGTCTGTTATCAGTATTGTAATCTATACCAGTGCTCATTACAGACAGGACATATTATCAACAATCATTGTATCAAGAAACTATTTACTGATTTTGCTGATCATCCCTATGTGTTTGATAATTATTGATGAAGGCAAATGGAATTATTTCCTGGAGATAGCTAATATTCTGGCTACAATCTGGTATTTTGTGGTATTTGTGCAACTCATATTGTACAGCACGACAGGAAAACTCATTATTCCATACTATTTTAGTAAAAATGTATGGATTCGAAACGGACGTATCAGGATTGGACTGCCACCATATGGGCAGTATATGATCCTGTATAATATCTACATGTATTTTACGACAAAAAGTAAAAAATCATTAGCACTATTTGTTTTTGGACTAGTCTGCCTGATACTAATAGACCAAACAAGAGCGGCTCAATTGATTACCGCTGCAATTTTTGTACTGGCATGGTTGTTTAGCAATAAAAAGGCATCGACGAGAATGATAGCTGCATTTGTGGTTATTCTGGGAATTGTGTCGTTGTTTGCGTTTGGAATAGATGAAATGATCCTGGAGTCATTTTCAACAACCGGTGAAAAGGGCGCAAGTACAGTGGCCAGGCTGAACTCGTTAGTATACTATCTCGGATGTTTTTTTCAGAATCCGTTTTGTGGATTTGGCTTTACTAATAATGCAAGTATAATAAATGGTCCAACAGGCGCGTCATGGCCAAGTGATGTTGGAATTGTCGGACAGCTGGCTAAAATAGGTCTGTTTGTAATACCTATATATATTACGATAATTGTTCGACTTATAAGGATAATGATGAATAAAAACATCAGTCATAATTGCAAGCTGTTTGTAGGATTGAATCTAGTTTATTTAATTATGAGTTCGGGATCCCTTATCATATTGGATTCAGAAAGGTCGATCCTGACGCCGATCGTTCTTTCCTCAATCGATTGCTTTTATAGGGAGGAAATGGATGGGAAGTAAAAAAAAATTATTAAAGAACTCTGCCATGTCTTTTTTACAGCAGATTGTTACACTGCTGTATGGACTGCTGATTCCAAGACTGATATTGGAAAAATACGGATCTGATGTCAATGGAACAATTGCTTCAATTACACAGTTTATAAGCATTACTTCACTTATTCAGGGTGGATTTTCAAATGCAACCAGAGTGGCATATTATGCTCCGGTTGCCAAAAAAGATGATGCTTTGATAAGCGTTGTTAATAAAACCAGCCTTTCCCTTTTCAGAAGATTCGGAATAGTACTGGCCAACTATGTAATAGTACTTGGAATTATTTATCCGAGAATGGTCAATATTCCTTTTTCTTATTCCCAGGGGTTTATGCTGATAATGGTATTGGCGTTGAATGCCTTTTTTGAATGTTTTTTTGGTTTGTCAAATCAGTTGCTACTTTTCGCTGATCAGAAGGATTATATTAATTCGGGACTAATCATTTTCTGTACAGTTACAAACGGACTTATGACTGCGATTCTTATATATCTGGATTTTTCAATTATCTTTGTTAAGTTTATCGCATCGCTGATATTTATCTTAAGACCTGTTTTTTTGTATTTTTATGTCAGAAAGCATTATAACCTTGATACAACTGTAAATAAAAATAAAGAATTACTGGTGCAAAGCAAAGATGCATTTGCTGCCAGCGTGGCTTTTTATGTTCATAAGAGTACAGACAATATTGTTATAACTGCGCTTTTAGATGTGGTCTGGGTATCTATTTACTCTGTACATAGATATGTTGTTGGCAGTGTATCTACACTTGTTGCGTCTGTTTTAGGGAATACAGAAGTGGTTTTTGGCCAGTTGTTTGCTCTGGATGGTAAAGATAAATTACGGCGGGAGATACCAGTATACGATCTGATGATAAAAATACTGTCTACTATAGTATTCTTTACTTGTGCTGCATGCATAAACCAGTTTGTAGGAATATATACCAAAAATGTTAAAGACACAGATTATTTTCATCCGGTTTTTGCATTGATTATGTGTGCGGCAGAGTATATATATTGTACCAGTCTGACATATAACAACATGATCATGGCAGCAGGACATATCAGGCAGACAAAGTGGATATCAATAGTTGAAGCACTGACGAATATTATTCTTTCTGTTATTCTGGTATTCAAATTTGGAATAATAGGAGTTGCGGTTGGAACACTGATCGCCTTTTGCTTTAATACGATTGCGAATTATGCATACATGAAAAAGAATCTTCTGGAATATGATACTTTTTATGTGTTTAAAGAATACGCTGTAAATATTGGATTTGGGGCTGCTGCGGTATATGCTATCAATACAATTGGCATTGTATCATCTGAGAGCTTTTTAAGCTTTATTATTACAGCTATGGTGGCTTTTGCTTTAATCATTTTAGTAATATTGGGTGCAAATTATGTTTTTTTTAATGAGCAGATGAAACCATTAGTAGCTAAAGCAAGAGACTATATCAGAAAAAAGAGACTTGGAAAAGGTTGACACCTGTAACTGCTCCTTTATTGCTGTTATTTGATGAATTGGGGGATGAGCCGGAAATATATAGACTACAGTGTGTTATTGGTGGTACCGAGGAAACTGCGTATGAGAAAACTCAGGTGGAATATCTTCTTAACAATAATGTTTATATGCGTTTTCATTTATGGAATAAGATTTGTTGAGGATGGGGGCGAAAGCGCGGATATCGAGGAGTATCTGACATTTATCATTACTGATAGTGAAAACCTGGACAATACAATGTCTGTAAAATGCTGGAAACAGAATGAAGACAAATACCTTGTTTTTTTTCCATCTTATGCCAATCTGCGAAAAACGGTCATTCATTTAGATTCACCAAAACAGATATTTATAGGAGATATTGAATTGTCAGAAGGTCGAAACTGTGATTTTTTAGAACTGGAAAAAGAATATAGTATAAGAGTTGATGAGGAATCTGAAAAAACAATTCAATTTATCCAATCCGCAGAAGTACCATGTATGGATATAGTTACTTCGCATAGTAATCTTGATAAAATCAATAATGATAAAGACTTGAAAGAATCAGTCAGTATATGTGTCCGTAATTGTGATGGCAAGATTGATTACTATTCTCATTTGTTTGATGATCAAATCAGAGGTAGAGGAAATTCAACGTGGGGGTTATATGAAAAGAAACCATACAATATATATTTGAATAGGGAAGCATCATTACTTGATATGAATAGTTCAAAAGAGTGGGTGATGTTAGCGAATGCTTCAGATGCGACTAATCTTCGAAATAAGATCGTATATGATTTTATTAAGGATATTAAACGTGATGACATTATTTCTCCTGAGTGTGAATATGTTGATCTGTATGTCGACGGAGAATACTTGGGCTTATATCTACTTTGCGAAAAACTTCAGAGTATCATTGAATCTTCATCCGTTAATGATGGCATATTGTTTTGCATGAATAATGCCAGGAGCAAAATGAATTATCCGGAGACAGCAATTGAATTCAAAGATTTGTTCTTTGAAGTTGTTGATTCAGAAGAGTATACAGAAGAAACAAACAGACAGTTTGAAGATTTTTTGCGTGAAGCTGATGAAAAATTATATGGTGACGAATGGTCAGAATATATAGATAAGAAATCATTTGCTGTTAAATATTTGATAGAGGAAATCTTCTCGAATATAGATGCGAAAAATGCCAGCCAGTACTACTATTGGAATCAGGAAAAAAACTGCTTGTTTTGCGGTCCTTATTGGGATTATGACCTGACTTTCGGAGATTTGACATTTATACAATGGATTCATCCAGACAATCTGTTTGTTCACGATGGATTATGGTACAATCAGGTTTTTACTCATGATGAATTCAATGATTTTTATAAGGCCATTTATCGGGATGAATTCATGCCTATTATAAATGAGTACTTAGAACATAAGATAACTGAAACTTATAATATTATAGAAAAGGCCAGTGAAAATAATTTCATCAGGTGGTCAGAAACTTATCGGAATGATAACTGTTCACCGCGTGAATTATTGGATTATTTATCAGAACATGCTGAGTTCCTGAATTCAATTTGGTTGCGGAACGAACGCTATTACAGGGTTGACTTCAGATGTGATGGGGCATTGCCTATCATTTCTTTATACCTTCCCGAGGGAACATCCGCAAAACAGATTCCCACACCAAAAGTACTTGGACTTGAAGAAAACCATATCTGGCATGATGAAGATACTGGAATGGAATTAGATGATGAATATTTGATTTCGGATGATCTGTCACTCTATATCGATACCGATGTACAGGCAGCTTCAGAAGGGACTCCAAAACGGCCGGATTATAAAGTGATACTTGCAATACTTACGATTGTATTGCTCTTTGCGTCGTTTGTAGTATTATTATGTATCGATTATCGTAATACTGATTGGAGAGGAAAAGCATCCCTATGAGTGTAGAAGACAGGAAATACAGACATGAACTAAAATACCTTATAAGCTCAACACAAATGGAACTGCTTAAATCCAGAGCCTCTTCGTTAATGAGATTAGATCCGCATGTTGGAAGTGATGGAGTATATACTATAAGAAGCATGTATTTTGATGATTTCAATAATCGTTGTTTTTACGAAAATGAGAATGGAATAGATCCAAGAGAAAAATTCAGAATTCGTATTTATAATCATTCTTCTGAACGCATCAGTCTGGAATGTAAAAGAAAAGAACGCGGTAAAACATTGAAAACGGCTTCTGTAATTTCTAAAGAGCAGGCTCAAATTCTTATGAAGGGGGCAATGTTTAATGAAATCAGTTCAGATTCTCCACTGGTAAGGAAAATGATATTACAGATTGATACGATGATGTTAAAGCCGGTAGTTATTGTTGAATATGAGCGTATTCCTTATATTTATAAAAATGGAAATGTTCGTGTGACGTTTGATACAAATGTTTCCGGAACATCGGATTGTGCAACATTTTGGGATGAACAGTTGCCCAAACGTCCGATAATGCCGGTGGGAATGCAGCTGATGGAAGTAAAATTCGACGAATACTTACCAGATTTTTTATATAGCGTATTGAACTTGAACTCACTTCAGGCAACGGCATATTCCAAGTTTTATTTATGCAGAAAATTCACAATGAAAAAATAGCAGAGAGGAAAGGTGTATATGAATTTTGCGGATATTTTTAAGAAGTCATTTTTAGAGGGATATGACAGTCGCAGTATTAATATTTATACTGCAATTGTGGCGCTAATGATCGCTTGTGCCATAGGGGTGTATATTTTTTTTCTGTATCGTGTTATTACACGAAAAACGTTTTACTCCAAAACATTTAATATTTCTCTTGTGGGGATCACTTTGATTACCGCAGCTGTTATTATCACTATTCAGTCCAGTATTGTAGTATCCCTTGGTATGGTAGGCGCATTGTCCATTGTTCGTTTTAGAACTGCGATCAAGGATCCTATGGATCTGATGTTTCTGTTCTGGGCCATAGTAACCGGAATTATTTGCGGCGTTGGATTGTCAGAAATAGCTGTTTTGCTGGGAATAATGATTACAATTATTGTGGTTGCGCTGGATAGACTTCCGATAGCAAAAGCACCATTTATGCTGGTGGTTAATGCTGATGATATGGATTCGGAAAGTAAGATTTTGGAGGCCGTTTCAAAGTATTCTAAGAGCAACACTGTAAAATCCAGAAACATGACTAAAGGTTCCCTGGACATGATCATAGAAGTGCGTACTTCCGAAGAAGCAGCTTTGTTAAAAGAAGTGCTGAATCTTGAAGGGATTGTCTCAGCATCGCTTCTGGCACATGATGGAGAAGTGACATTTTAGGATAGTGGTATTTGGTGTGGTCTTTAGAGCAGCTTCTTTAAAACATGGTATTAGTATTTGGTCTTGATTATGCACTATGGTGATTCGGCGTTTATTTATGCGCTACTCAAAATTATAAAGAGGTGCTTTTATCAGTCATGCAGTTTCATTGAAATGATGGACTGCATTCCAGGTAAACATTGTTGTTCGGCGATGCATTGATCAAATTACGAACACACTGAATATTAGTGTCGCAATCAATAATATGAAATGTTTTTTTTGTTGTGTTCTGGCACTGAATTACTGATCGGTAGCTTACGTTATCTGAAGAAGACCTGAACGAGGAATTTCGGAATATAATATCTACAGGTATATCTGAATCCACCAGCTGATCTTCATCGACATATACGACTGAGAAAGAGTGAGTTGATGGGTTGCTCTTCTTATCAAAATTGAATGTGATATTACAATTATCTATGGTAAAATCCGATTGTTCAAGGAAATTGGTGAATTTTATCGGGTACATTGTAGAAGAGTTTATTGTCATATCAATATCAGAAATGTTTATGGAATTATATGATGCAGCACAAAATGTCAGGAAATTATCACTGATGTGCCTGCTGTTATTTGAAAACGAGCATTGGGAGAGATTAACATCGCTAAAGTGTCCGTTCCATATTCCTACATGCTCATCTGCAACTGTACTGTCGAAAACACAGTTGCTTATTGAAAGCTTTGACATATGTGCATCGAGTGTCTCACCTGAAAACCACAGACAACCGCCATGTAGTTTGATATCGGTTCCCGGCTGATAATCAAGACCGGTGTTATTTTTAAATGTGGATCTTTTGACAGTAACATTAGATGCGATATCAGTTTGAAACCATACCAGATTGACAGCGATAAAAGGATTGATGTCAGCTGATTCATTTGCTTGAAAAGTACAATCGGATATTGTGCATCCATCGATATTTCTTAAATAAAGTAAGGTGATTGTTCTTTTTCTGCTGATATTATTGTCGATGTTAGCCACCATATGGATATTGTGAAAACTTACACTGTTGGAAACATCGCTGTCTGTTCGAAAGACAGCAAAGCTGTTTGAAGCATATTTACTGTCTACGATTATTGTTGAATTGTTTGAACCATAGAAATTAATAGACTTTAGAACTACTGCATCCTCTACATAGTAATTTCCGTCAGGGAACCTGATACCGTCGATATTACCTGACAGATATGGCAGGACAGAATTTAATGCGCCTGCGATGTATCCGTCTGTGATTCCAAAAGTCTCTATATTGACAACCGATTTTCTATCAGTAGAAAGGTTGGCATATAAACCGTTATTTAAAGCGAAAGTAAGATTTGTTTCTAATGGATACTTTGGATCTGCAGAAACAGAATACTTGGCCCCCCCGTTATCGTCGGCTTCATAATAGCCATTTGTAGTAATAATCGCACCTTTTGAAGCATCAGTGGATTTCAGCTCTTCTATAGTATTAACATTATATCGGTTTTTCTTTTTTGATGTAGAAGAAACGATGTTCGCGTTCTGGTCGGAAGCGGACACTATAAATAAATCAGCTGAACTGCCAAACCTGTCACAGCAGTTACTAACTGACAGAGTGGAAAGAGCTGCAAAAAAATGCAGTGAAGTAATGAGTGTAATTTTAGTAAAAACAGTGGAAATATACATGAGAAAAACAATATACCTCCTTAAAAAGCGGGTGGTTGACTTTCGTGACTCCAATTGTTGAATACTATATAATATACCAGAAGGAAAGTAAACATGCATATACTACTTAATGTGGATATTACAAAAACTATAATACACAATGTATAGACATAACACCCGGATTTAATGGAACTGAGCAACAAAAAGGAAATCAACATAATAACACCCAATAGACCAACCAATCCTTCGTCGCAAAAGATCTCAACTACTCCAAGGTCATATGTGTTGATAACTATCCAGTTGTTATTCCAATAATATTGAATATCACCACGTTCCTGCGCACGGGATCCAAAACCAAATATAGGCTTGTTTTTGGCGGTGTAATTAAGACCTGATAATAGCATGATCCGTGATTTTGTTCCGTCAGGGTTTTCACCGAAGCCGGGAGTGCCTGCCGAAGAAGCATTATCATCGATGGGAAGATTAAAGCCTATAGAATTAAGAACAGACTTGGCTGTTCCTGAGTAATAATATGCAAGTAACGGGGATGTGAAAGAAAGAACCCCGATGATCATACCTGTAGCAACAGTAATGATCATAATATTTTTTGCAAACAGCCAGAACCTTTTTCTGTCTTTTATATGCTTTATAGCATAAATCCCTAATGTGAAAATCAAAAACAGCATATCCGATCTGCAACCGGAATGAATGATGGCAAAAATAAAGATAAGAGAGCATAGTAAATATATTTTATGCCGGGTCTCTTCATACAAGTACAGCACAAGAGGAAAGACAAGAAGACAAGCATTACCAAACAGTGAGGGCAGACCGAAGGTAGTAGTGGCTCTAAGCAGTCCTAATCGAATATACCGTTCGTTAAGCATTGTTCTTGATATAGTGTACAGATTATCAAAAATCCTGATATAAGTGATGCTTTCTGCTATTCCAGACAATGAAAGGATGGCAGAAGACCATACTATGGTTTTAATTAACGTAAACTGTTCACTTTTTGTGGGCTGTAGCAGATAGACTGCCAGTAATAAAAACAATTGCTCTATGATTATAACAAGTATTGTTTTTATTGCCTGGGAATAAGTTGTCACATAACGAAGATTAGACAGAATTCTTAACGAAAAATACATCATAAGCAAATAATAGCGCTTAGGTAGTCTGCTGAAAGAGATATCTCTGAAGCAAAATTCTCTTCGACGATTAATATATGAATAGACGAAGAAAACCAGAAACATCATTCTGGTTACGGTTATTACAGGAAGCGCATCTGAAATTACTATTCCATAATAATTTGGCAGTAGTAACAAACAGGGAATAAAAAGGTAAAGGTATTTCTTTCTGATAAAACAATATATGTTGAGGATCAGCAGTCCTATGGAGAAAGCAGCAAGAAACATATACGCCTCCGTTTAAGCAGACTTTATATATTTAGATGATTATACCAACCGAATATACGATATGTTGTATAAGTTCATAATTATATAATAGAGTAGCAGTAAGGCAACGGTCAAGTTGATGGACTGACTTTCTGTATATATTTATTGATTGTGAATACCACTAAAAATATGAATAAAAAATATTGGCATTAATACAATTTGTCAATATACATTTTGCACAATTGATGCTATAATTCAGTGATTGTTTACTGCCTAATCAACTTCGGAAGGGAATATTTATGTATAAGAATGAATTGGAAATTGACGTATTTAGATGCGTGACTGCTTTGTTTAAAAAGCTAAAGTTTATTACCTTACTAACTGCTTTATTCTTAATAATCGGAATTGGAATCACTTTGGATAAAGGAAGTGATAAATATACATCAGTAGCTACCGTGTATGCTGGAGCTGCTGAGTCATATTCAGAAGCAACCAGTGCGGTTACTGCCATGAATGCATATCTGGATGTTGCCACATCTAACAAGGTAAGTCAGAGAGCCGCGCTTATAATCGGTAGAAGTGAAATTGATGCTGAAGATATCCAGAATGCATTATCGGTTAATTCTTCTGTTAAGAATACCGGAACATCAGGTATATCAAATTTCCTTAACAGTTCAGCAACCATTATATCTTTTTATGCAACCACCAATGATCCTGAGTTGTCCAGGCAGATTGCTGATGCTGCGGCTGAATCATATGTTATTGAGATGACTAACATTTTGAAATTTGATGCAGTTAAAAGTCTTGATAGCGCAAAACTGGGCGTGTTGTCAGAAAGCGCAATGAAAAAAGCATGGAAGACTAGGATATTGTTTATGATGGCAGGTTTTGTATTTGCGTGCGGTATAGTAATGGCTTGTGAAATTTTCGATAGAAAAATCAGAACTATAAGGGATGCAACAATTCGAAACCAGTTGCCTGTTATCGGGGTGATTCCTGATTATAAAGAGTAATATAGGAGAAAAGTGGTGGAAAAGTTAGAAATATACAAAAATGAAAATTTTGTCCTTAATGATGCCTTTGATCAGGCTGTAATGAATTTGCATATATTAAAGAAACAAAATGGATATAAAAGCTTTGTAATATGTGGTTGTGAAGTTGGAGATGGCACTACTACAGTTGCAATCAATCTCGCGGCAGCAATAGCTGCTTCAGGATGGAACACGGTTCTTATTGATGGCGATATGAGGAAACGCAACGGATATAAGAGATTAAATGAGAACGCATCTATTGGACTATCAGATTATTTGATGGGGAAAGCTGATATAGACAGTGTTATATATGAAACCACAACTGAGAATCTTTTCTATATACCATGCGGAGAACTTATTGACAATCCAGTAAGACTACTCTGTTCAAGTAAAATGAACGATGTTCGTGATGAGCTTGCGAATGAATTTGACTATATTATATATGATATGCCGGCTATCAAGGCTGCAATGGACGCAAAAGTAGTTGCAGTAAATGAAGATGCAACAATTCTGGTTTCTACTATAGGAAGAACATCAAAAAACGGCCTTATTGATGCTGCCAATTCATTAAAAGAAGTTAATGTAAATTTGATTGGGACTATAATAAATAAGATTGATATGGATCAGTATTCATCTTATCATGAAGACTATGATTATTTTCAGAATGAACGCTATGCCAACAGGAAAAAGAAGAGAAATTTAAAGAGGAAAAAAGCACTATGAAAAAAAAGAGAGAATTCTTAAAATGGGGCATTAGTTGTTTGCTGACAGTATGTTTTCTGTTTATCAGTTCTAATACTGTTGTATATGCTACTGAGGAAGAAGGAGCTGATGTATCCTTTAATTCGGTAGTTGAAGTTGAAAAATATGAAATTGACGGTGGTTATATTGAAGCAGGTAAGGAAAACACAATTTCTCTGACGATACGTAATGCAAATAAACATTCTGTTGCCAATAATATTGTCATAGTATTGGCAAGCAAATCAGAGATGATTTATCCCTCATACGGAAATGACAACCAGTATTATGTTGGTACGCTTGAAGCTACAAAGTCAACAACAGTTGAAATACCGATGGTTGTAGATAAAAACCTGCATGCGGATTATGTGGATCTTGTTTGTGATATTGTTTATGAAACCGGTAAGGTGAAGATTACAAATAGTTGCGTTATGGTCATACCTACCCAGAATGTTTCAAATATCATAGTTGATTCCATAAACGTTGGAACTAATGCAAATGTGAACGGCAAATCGCTTTTGAGTATTGGATATTCAAATAGAAGTTCAGAAAGCATCAACGATGCTGTATTGGCTATTGACGGAAATGTAAGTGAAGAAACAAAAAAGATTAAATTGGGTGCTGTCTCTGCTGGTAAATCATATACAAAGGATTGCAATGTAGTATTTACAGTTCCCGGCGAACAGTCAATTCAAGTAAAACTTGAATATACAGATGTTAAAGGCAACGTTATCAAGTCGGATCTGGGCTCATTCAAAGTGAATGTCACTGAGGAGAATAATAAAGAAACAATCACGGATGCAGATGAAACATCATTAAATCGGATTGGACATATTATTGCTCTTGTAGGGGGTGTTTTGGTTGCTCTTTCAATATATGTATATTTAAAAAAGAGATAAATAATCAGATATGAAAAGAATTGCTATTATATCTCCCTGTATTCTTCCTGTTCCGGCTTGTTTGGGCGGCGCTGTAGAAGGGTTGATAACCAGATTTATTGAAGACAATGAGCAGCACGATAATTATATAATTGATCTGTTTTCAATAGCTGATGGTGCTGAAACTACTCATGTATACTCAAATACAAATATCATATATGTCAGGTCCGGCTGGTTCGGAAAAATGCTCGATCGAATTCTGGATAAATTTTTTAGAACGGTTCAGAAGAGCAGCATCAGGATACTTGATAGTTATATTGTAGAGAGCTTTACTCGAAGACTGGATGATATTAATGTCGATTACGATGCAATTATAATTGAAAACATGATGTCAACTGCATGTGAAATTGTTAAGTTTTGCAAAGGAAAATACAGTTCTCGGTTTTTTTTTCACATGCACAATGAGGTAGATATATACCGAAGTCCGAAGCAGATAAAAGAATTGGTAAACTTCGGAGTAATATTTATTGCTACCAGTGAGTTCATTAAGAATCAGATACTCAAACAGAACCATAATGCACAAGTATCGGTTTTGTATGGAGGTGTTGATTACTCAAGTTTTGGGAGAGCAGGTAAAAGAGATAGTGACAAGGTATCTCTTTTATATGCCGGAAGAATTATCCCCGGAAAAGGTGTTAAAGAGCTTCTGATGGCATTTATCAGTATACTCGAAATAATCGATGATATGAGCAGAAAACGGCTCAATCTTACTATTGTCGGCTTTTCGGGATTTGACAGAAAATATGAGAATGAAATACGAAGAATCGCTGACAAATACAGTAATATCGAATGTGTTGATCAGGTTCCTGCTCAGCAGATGTCATTGCTTTACGATACGGCTGATGTTGTATTAGTTCCATCGCTGGTAGATGAGGCTTTTGGATTGGTTGCCTTGGAAACCATGGCAAAAGGTATTCCACTGATAGTAACTAATGCCGGAGCGCTTCCGGAGGTTGTCGGCGATGGAGCTTGTATAGTTTCTAAAGATGAAAATTTTATCATGAATTTATCAGATGCGATAGGTAAGGTGGCATTTGATGAGACGTACAGGGACGAGCTTTCTCTAAGGGGGTATGAACGTTCTCGCAGTGTAAAAGCTTTTGATATAAATAATTATTATTCCTGTCTGGTCAATATAATTGACAGCCAGGAAATAACTTCTGATGACACTATATCAGTTATTATTCCTGTTTATAACGTGTCTTCATATATCAGACGGTGTATAGATTCCGTGACGTGCCAGACATATCGTAACCTTGAGATCATACTGATTGATGACGGCTCCACTGATGATTCCGGAAACATCTGTGATGAACTTGCATCTTCAGACAACAGGATAAGGGTTATTCATCAGACTAACATGGGTCTTTCCGGAGCTCGTAATACCGGTTTGGATCATGCCGTGGGAAGATATATATTTTTTTGCGACAGCGACGATTATATTAAGGACGACTGTCTGGAAAAAATGATTTACAGGCTTAAGAGAGATCATGCTGATATTGTTGCATGTGGATTCGACAAAGTTTTTGATTCTGATGGAGACATATGTGAAGAAAATGCGAAGGCTTTTACTGATCTCAAACCCGGAAGATGGAGCGGACCTGAGAGTGTCATACAGATGATGCGAAATAGTAATGTGTGTTCCGCTGCATGGAATAAGCTTTATTGCAGGGATTTATTCGATGGAATACGGTTTGTGCCCGGCGTACAGAATGAAGATGAATTTACAATCTATAAGGTTTTGTATAGGGCTGGAATTGTCTCATATATACCGGATGTTTTATACAGATATTATCAGAGAGAGTCCAGCATAATGCATGAGAATCTCGCAGGCAGATATAGATTTTTCATTGAGGCTGCATTGGATAGTATTTCATACTTTAGAGACAGAGGTGAAAACGATCTGGTTCAGCATAGTATGATCTCACTTTTAGAGTGGATCAAGTATTCATATAGAAATATTGAAGACAGCTCAATAAAGCATGAATTAGCAGGGATATACAAAGATAACTGCAGTTTGGCCAATGTGCCGTCTGTAATGGGAGTAAAAAAACAGATAGCGCTGCTTATTTGGAAATATATTAGATATTGATATGAATAAAGATACATTGGTTTCGGTTGTCATTCCGACCTACAATTCAGAAGAATATTTATCGGGATGTCTTGATGCGACAATCAGTCAGACATATTCCAATATAGAAATATTGCTTGTGGACAATGGATCAACAGATTCCACAAGATCGATATGTGAGGAATATACAAAGAAAGACAGTCGTATCAGGACTTTTTCTGTTTTGAAAAAAGGTGTTTCTGCTTCAAGAAATAGTGGAATTGACAATTCTAAGGGAAGATATTTGGTCTTCTTTGATTCTGATGATCGTCCGGAAAAAAACATTATCGAATCCTATCTGAATGCGTTGGATGAATGGAAGAATAAAAAGGTTTCGCTGATCACCTGTGGAATGTTCTATGACAATATATTTCATAGAAATGTAGACGACAAGGTCAGTATTCTTGAGCCTTTCCGAGGATTTATAGAAGGCGAGAACTATCTTTTGAAGAGACATTATGCATCCACTCTTGCATGGCTTAAAATCTTTAATTTCGTAACCAACAAATTCTATGACAGTGAAAAGATAAAAACCAATAACATCAAATTTGATGAAGATATTAACATTGGTGAAGACCTTAAGTTTAATCTTGATTATTTAGACTGCTGTGAAGGGTATATTGGGATGATCAATAAACCACTTTATCATTACATCAAGAGAAATGAAGAAAGTCTGTCCCTTACATTTCATGAAGGTGACATAGATGATACCAAAAATATATACAGACGTTTTTTAGACTGGGAGTCTGAGCAAAATGGTGTGACAAAGGACAGTATTCTTGTTGTTAAATCTATGTATATAACCGACTGGATAAGCAGAATGACTACCATGCATGACCATTTTGAAGATACTGAGGGAAAAAGGACTGCAAAAAGCAAGATTGACAGTGAAATCAGCAGTGAAGAATTTCAAAGTATATTAAAGGAAGTACATAAGTCCGGAAAGATCAGCACGATCAGATATCTGGCATTAAAAACAGGAAGATTTGACGTTTTTAGTTTACTGCGTAGCATATATCAGAAAACCAAGGGATGAGAGTGCTTTAAGATGCATCAAAAAGAAAAACTTCGCTTATTTGGAGAAATATTCCGAACACTGAGGTGGGCGCTTGGCACATTGAGAAACTTTAGAATCCGATTGTATATTTACGTGTTTTTTCTCATGTTCCAATCTGTCTATCAGGTGTACATGACCGGCAAGGTGGGAAATATTATCGATTTGGCTATAGGAGATAATGTAGATAAACTTATTGATACAGCTGCTTTTTTTGCAGTGTTGTATGCTGTGAATGTAGTCATTACCATAACATGTAACCGCTTCGGGTCAAAGAACTACAATGGCATTTATAATGAACTGGAGCTTAAGGTCTATAAAAAGATTATGGATGCATCCTGGGAAGGGCTGACTGACTATCACTCAGGGGACCTTATTACAAGGCTTTCTTCAGATATAAAAACAGTCGCGGGAAATACCAGTGGTCTGGTTCCTACAATGATAGCCAAGCTGACCCTTATTCTGGGGGCGGGCGTTTATATTGTGTATCTCGATTATAGTATGATTTTTCTGGCGCTTGTCATTGCACCTATAGTTATTGTGGCTTCAAGAATATTTATGGGCAAGATATACAGATCCGAGGCCAGGATAAGAGAGATCGAATCTCAGATCAATTCATATAATGTCGAAACATTCAGCAACATTCAGGCGATTAAAGCTTTTGGCCTGGGCAGATATTTCTACAAAAAAATGAATGACATTGAGGTGGAAAGAAAGAATGTTGATCTAAGGACAAATAAGTATATCATGTGTTCGTATGCTGCGTCTTATTTTTCCGGGATTATCGGTGCCGGGATTCTGATTACATGGATGTTTCACAGAGTGCATGACGGATATATTACTTTTGGTGCACTATCGGTTATGACGTTTCTTTCGTTTCAGATAGGAACAGCAACAGAGGCGCTTCTGGATCTTGTTCCTACAATAATGGCTTATATGGCTTCTGCCGAAAGAGTAAAAAAACTGCTTTCCATTCCTGATGAGCCGGATGCATCTGCAGGAGCAGATGACCTCATCTGTGAAAGCAGGGGAAATGGCATCGGCATACATGTTAAAGATATGTATTTTAAGTATAGCGATGGTCACAGTATCTTTGAGGGTGTATCGTTGGATGCCAATCCGGGTGAACTCGTAGCTCTGGTTGGCCCGTCAGGTGAAGGTAAGACTACTATGCTGAGGATCATTCTCGGTATTGTGGCAGCCTATAAAGGCAGAGCATATGCTTCTGTAGGGAATAGAGAATTTGAGTTGGGCCTAAAGACAAGGTCTGTTATTTCTTATGTTCCTCAGGGAAATACGATGATGTCAGGCAGCATCTTCGAAAATATGCGAATGGTCAATGAAGAGGCAACGGAAACACAGATAAATGAAGCGCTCAGCACAGCTTGTATTTATGACTATGTGAAAACTCTTCCGGAGGGGTTGGAGTTTAAGCTAGGTGAGAATGGCCGGGGGCTATCCGAGGGACAGAATCAGAGATTATCCATAGCAAGGGCTCTCCTTAAGAATGCGCCGATACTTTTGATGGATGAGGCTACTTCTGCACTTGATGTAGCTACCGAGAGGAGAATTATTGATAACATCAGAAAGAAAGCTTCAGAAAAGACTATAATCATTACAACACACAGGCCGACTGTTCTGTCCATGTGTGACCGCGTATACAGGATAGCAGACAAAAAGATAACGGAATTGACAGAGAATGATATTCAAAAGCTTCTTGACGAGTTTTAGATTTCATATGACG
>JAEEGL012722214.1_pt1 | contig 29982 bp, 21 predicted proteins | sample 9134231 | NCBI WGS metagenome assembly JAEEGL01 (sample SAMN16246548, study PRJNA631951) | gut metagenome | biome: gut microbiome; feature: rumen; material: fiber-attached | host: Bos | place: Iran: Karaj | collected 2018-10 | reverse complement strand
CCTCTTTTGCTCTCTCAATACTTCAAAAATCTCGTGGACCAAAGGCCCTAAAAAATCCGCCCTTTTTTCAAGCGCGGATTGCAAAGGTACGAACTTTTTGCGAACTACCAAAACTTTTTTGAGAAAATTTGCAAAAAATCGCCATTTAAACGTTTTGTAGCCCCTATTTGACCGCAAAAAGCGTCAAAATATTGAGGATAACCTCGGAGGCTTTCTCCATACTGGGCAGGGGGACGAATTCCATTTTGCCGTGGAAGTTCAGGCCGCCGGCGAAAATATTGGGGCAAGGCAGCCCCTTGAACGACAGATTCGCCCCGTCGGTGCCGCCGCGGATGGGCTGGATCTTGGGCTTGACCCCGGCCATCTCCATCGCCTTCACCGCCTTGTCAATGATGTGGTAGTGCGGCTCCACCTGATCGCGCATATTATAATATTGGTCTTTGATCTGCGCCACCGCGGTCCCGGGGCCATATTTCGCATTGATGAATTCCGCCACCCTGGCCATCATTTCCTTGCGGGCCTCGAACTTGGCGCGGTCGTGGTCGCGGATGATATATGCAAAGTCGGCCTCCTCGACGGTGCCGCTGAAGGAAATAAGGTGGAAGAAGCCTTCATATCCTTCGGTATATTCCGGACGGGCAAGCACCGGCAGCATGGCATTAAACTCCTGGCCGATATGGATGGCATTGCGCATCTTGCCTTTGGCATATCCGGGATGGACGTTGCAGCCCTGGATATGGATCTTCGCCGAGGCTGCATTGAAGTTCTCGAACTCCAGTTCGCCGATTTCGCCGCCGTCCATCGTATAGGCGTAATCCGCCCCGAAGCGGGCCACGTCGAACTTCACCACGCCGCGGCCTATCTCCTCGTCGGGGGTGAAGCCTATGCCGATGGGACCGTGCTTAAACTCCGGATGCCTGGCGATATACTGCACGGCGTCCATAATCTCCGCAACGCCGGCCTTATCGTCGGCGCCGAGCAGCGTCGTGCCGTCGGTGGTAATGAGAGTCTGGCCGACATAGTGCAGCAGCTCGGGGAACTCGGAAGGCTTCAGGGCAAGGCCGGGAACCCCGCGAAGGGGAATCTCGCCGCCGTCATAATTCTCTATGATCTGGGGCTTTATATCCTTTCCGCTGGCGTCCGGCGCGGTGTCCACGTGGGCGATGAAGCCCACGGCCGGCACCTCGTGGCCGACATTAGAGGGGATGGAGGCCATCACGTAGCCATATTCATCCAGGGTCGCCTCAACCCCGAGGGCAAGGAGCTCGTCGCGGAGCATCTTCAGAAGATCAAGTTCCTTAGCCTCAGAAGGTTGCGAGGCCGACTCCTCATTGGACTGCGTATCCACAGCCACATATCTCAAAAACCTGTCAAGAATCTTTTCCATTTTTTGCGCTTATTTTCATTGATGCAATTATCATAAAGACTACCAGGGCGATGTAGGGCAGGATGGCCACAGCCTCGCCGAAGGCAGAGTTCCACTCCGACATAAACACATCCACGGAAGCGAACTTCAGGATGGCGCTCACAACTCCCATCAGGGCGCCGCCGGCGATGAAGCCGGAAGCGATGAGGGTGCCCTTTTCCTGGCGGGCAGTATTGACCGCAGCGTCCTTGGAGCGGCTGCCCACATACCAGGATATGGCACCTCCGACCAGCAGCGGGAGGTTAAGGTGCAGCGGGATGAACATACCCAGGGCGAACGGAAGGGCAGGGACCTTGAAGAGGGTCAGGGCTATGGCGATGACAGCGCCTATGCCATACAGCAGCCAGGGGGCGCCGCCGCCGTTCATCATAGGCTGGATGACGGCGGCCATAGCATTGGCCTGAGGGGCTACGAGGGCGTTTTCGCCGGTGAAACCATATGTCCTGTTGAGCACCAGCATAACGCCGCACACGGTCACGGCCGACACGGCCACGCCGAGGAACTTCCAGCCCTCCTGCTTGCGGGGAGTGGAGCCTATCCAATAACCTATCTTCAAATCAGTTATGAACGATCCGGCCACGGAGAGCGCCGTGCACACCACGCCGCCGATAATCAGCGCCGCAGCCATTCCGGCATTGCCCTTGAGGCCGACCGCCACGAGGATGAGCGATGCGATAATCAGCGTCATCAGCGTCATACCGGAGACGGGGTTCGAGCCCACGATGGCAATAGCGTTGGCCGCCACGGTGGTGAACAGGAAGGATATGACAGCCACTATCACAAGGCCGACAAGGGCCTGCCAGACGTTGTCCACCACCCCGCCGAAAGCGAAGAAGGCGAATATCGCCAGAAGCGCTATCACGATGCCATATACGACCGTCTTCATCGGGAGGTCCTGCTCCGTGCGGGCAACCTCTCCGGAGGCGGAACCGCCCTTGCGGCGGAACTCACCCACTGCCAGCGAAGCGGCGGACTTGATGACGCCGAAGGACTTGATGATGCCTATGATACCGGCGGTTGCGATGCCTCCGATGCCGATATGGCGGGCATATGTGCGGAATATCTCATCGGGAGACATTTCGCCCACGGTCGCAGTCAGCCCGGTGTTCATCAGGTCGAGCACCTGGCCGCCCCATATGACGTTCATCAGCGGGATTATCACCAGCCACACGAGCAGGGAGCCGCAGCAGATTATGAAGGCATATTTGAGACCTATTATATATCCCAGACCTAGCACGGCAGCGCCGGTGTTGAGCTTGAGCACGACCTTGGCCTTGTCGGCAAGCGCCTGGCCCCAGCCCATCACGGTGGTGGAAACGGTTTCGCTCCAGGCCCCGAAGGTGGCCACCACAAAGTCATACAGACCGCCAATCAAACCGCTGATAAGCAAGGTCTTGGCTCCGCTTCCGCCGCCTTCGCCGCTGACGAGCACCTGGGTCGTCGCGGTGGCTTCAGGGAAAGGATATTTTCCGTGCATCTCGGCCACGAAATACTTGCGGAACGGGATAAGGAAGACTATTCCCAGCACTCCGCCCAGCAGCGAGGAAAGGATCATCTGCAGGAAGTTCACCTCGACGCCGAGGATATATATGGCCGGCAGTGTGAATATGGCTCCCGCCACGACGGAGCCCGAGCAGCCTCCGATGGACTGGATCATAACGTTCTGGCCAAGGCCGTCCTTTTTGCCGAGGGCGCTGGTCAGGCCCACGGCGATGATGGCGATCGGAATCGCCGCCTCGAACACCTGGCCCACCTTGAGGCCCAGATAGGCCGCGGCAGCGGAAAACAACACTGCCATCAGCACACCCATAATCACCGAATACGGAGTCACCTCCTTGAACGTGCTGCCGGCGGGCAGCAGCGGCTCGTATTTCTCGCCCGGCCGCAGCTCCCGCTGCGCGTTCTCAGGCAAAGAGAGTTTCTTCTTTTCGCTCATAATACTTAGTATCTTCGCAAAGATAATCATTTTTTCGCTTTGCCGGATGAACATAGCGTTCGTGATCTTGCTTCCTTTTTTATTTCGGAGATTATTTGCTAACTTTGTGCTGCCATGCGGGAACGCGTGGCAGCCACAATAACACTAAGACATATGTACGGAAAATTCAAACAGCATCTGGCTGACGAGCTCAAGGCGATTGAGGAGGCCGGCCTTTACAAGAAGGAACGCAATATCGTGTCCGCACAGAGCGCGGAAATCGTGCTCGAGGACGGGTCCAAGGCACTTAACTTCTGCGCCAACAACTATCTCGGACTGGCGGATTCGCCACGCCTGGTGAAGGCCGCCGAGGAGGCGATGCGCACCCACGGCTTCGGAATGTCGTCCGTGCGCTTCATATGCGGCACGCAGGACCTGCACAAGCAGCTGGAGAAAGCCATCTCCGAGTTCTTCCACACCGAAGACGCCATCCTCTATGCATCCTGCTTCGACGCCAACGGCGGAGTCTTCGAGCCACTGCTCACCGCGGAAGATGCAATCATCTCCGACTCGCTGAACCACGCCTCCATAATCGACGGCGTAAGGCTCTGCAAGGCAGTTCGTTACCGCTATGCCAACGCGGATATGGAAGACCTCGAGCGCTGCCTGAAGGAAGCCCAGGCCCAGAGGTTCCGCATCATATGCACCGACGGCGTATTCTCAATGGACGGCAACGTGGCCCCTATGGACAAGATCTGCGACCTCGCCGAGAAATATGACGCCCTCGTGATGGTGGACGAAAGCCACTCCGCAGGCGTCGTGGGCGCAACGGGCCGCGGCGTCGCCGAGCAGTTTGACTGCTATGGCCGCATCGACATATTCACCGGCACCCTCGGCAAGGCCTTCGGAGGCACTGTGGGCGGCTTCACCACCGGCCGTAAGGAAATCATCGATATGCTCCGCCAGCGCTCCCGTCCCTACCTGTTCTCCAACTCCCTGCCTCCGATGATCGTCGCCGGCGGCCTGGAGATGTTCAAGATGCTTTCCGAAAGCAACGAGCTTCACGACCGCCAGCAGGAAAACGTAAAGTACTTCCGCGAGAAGATGCTGGCCGCAGGCTTCGACATAAAGCCCACACAGTCAGCCATTTGCGCAGTGATGCTCTATGACGCTCCCCTGTCGCAGCGCTTCGCCGCCGCTATGGCGAAGGAAGGCATATTCGTCACCGGCTTCTACTATCCGGTGGTCCCCAAGGGCCAGGCCCGCATCCGCGTCCAGCTCTCCGCGGCCCACAAGCGCGAGCATCTGGACAAGGCAATCGCCGCATTCATCAAAGTCGGCAAAGAACTTGGAGTTATTAAGTGATGAAGAATATCCTTGTTATCGGTTCGACCGGGCAGATCGGCTCGGAACTCACGATGAAGCTGCGGCACCTTTACCCCGAGGGCAATGTGGTCGCAGGATATATCAAGGGCGCAGAGCCCAAAGGCATATTGCTGGAGAGCGGCCCCGCCGAGGAGGCTGACGTGCGCGACGGCGCCATGCTCGCCGCCATAGTGGAGAAATACCATATCGACGCGATATACAACCTCGCCGCCCTGCTGTCCGCCGTAGCCGAGCGTAAACCTTTGATGGCCTGGGACATACAGATGAACGGCCTGCTGAATATCCTCGAAATCGCGAGGGAAAAGGACTGCGCCGTATTCACCCCCAGCTCCATCGGCTCCTTCGGCCCCGAGACCCCTCACGTGGGCACTCCGCAGGACACCATCCAGCGTCCCCGCTCGATGTATGGCGTCACGAAGGTGGCCACGGAACTCCTGAGCGACTACTATTTCCATAAATATGGCGTCGACACCCGCTCGGTCCGCTTCCCCGGCCTGATATCCTACACGACCCCTCCGGGCGGCGGCACGACCGACTATGCGGTGGACATATATTACTCCGCAGTCAAAGGCGAAGAATTCGTCTGCCCCATCAAGGCCGGCACCTTTATGGATATGATGTATATGCCCGACGCCCTTCGCGCCGCGGTGGACATTATGGAGGCCGACCCGGCGAGGCTCAAGCACCGCAACTCGTTCAACATCGCCTCGATGAGTTTCGATCCCGAGATAATCTATGCCAAGATAAGGGAATATATCCCGCAGTTCCGGATGAAATACAGCGTAGACCCTGTGCGTCAGGCGATTGCGGATTCCTGGCCGGACAGTATGGACGACTCCTGCGCCCGCGAAGAATGGGGCTGGAAGCCATCCTACGACCTCACCACTATGTCGGAGGATATGATTACTCAGCTTCGGAAGAAGTTTGGTCTGGCTCAGCCTTGATCTTGTCGATCTTCATCCAGTTGCCTTCCGGAAGGACTTCAGGCACCTGGGGCTGCTCATCTTCTACCGCCTTGCGCTTACGGCGCAGGGCGCGTTCTTTTCTGGCAGCCTCCAGCTTCTCCTTGCGGGCACGCTGGCGCTCATAGCGCTGGCGGTAGCGTTCCAGCTTCTGCAGGTCCTTGATCTCCTGCCGGTGCTGCCGCTCGAGGATCTTCAGCTTACGGGCCCTCTCCTTTTCGACGGCCTTTATGGAATCCGCACGGGCCTTGGCGGCATCCAGGCTGTCCAGACGGGCCCATCGGGCCTCCTTGGCGGCAATCCTGGCCGCTTTTGCCTCCGCCCTGGCCTTCTTGCGGGCTTCCTTCTCCTGGCGCTTGCGCTCCTTCTCGGCGGCTTTCAGCTCCTCGGGGGTGGGCACGTGGACCACGGCGCTGTCCTTTGCCTGGGCCGACAGCGAATCCCTGGCCGCCGAGGCAAGGGAATCCTTGACGGCGGTGATGGCATCCTTGACGGCCTGGAGCGAATCCTGGACGTGCTTTATGGAATCCGCCTTGAAAAGGGAGTCGGCCACAACCCTCAGTGAATCAGCCACCAGCGAATCGCGCAGGGCGGTCGCGATGGAGTCCGCGACGAACTCCTCGCGCAGCTTGCGGGCACGCTCCCGCTGCTCCCGGCGAAGTTCGTTTTCGCGCATCTGCTTGTAGACCCCTTCCATATAGCCGGGGAAGTAGATGTCCGTCTGTTTGTATTTCGCCCGGGGCCTTGCGGAATATTTTCTTCTCTGGGAAGGCCTTGCTGACCAGTTGGTTATGTCCTTTGGAGAACGGGGGCGGTCGTCCGGGAGCCAGTTGAAGCCCTTGAGGACGCGGTCCTCGGTCTTCATCTGGGCAAGCGGATAGGCATCGGTCTGGGGTTTTTCGAAATAGTAGACCTTGTCGATGTCTCCGTCCACAAACTCCGTGGAGAGCATCCTGGACTGGCTCTTGTTGACAGTGGCGAACACGCTGTCTTCCTGGAGGAAGAACACGGCGTTGGCATCGCCAAGGGCGTCGAAACGGCGCAGTGCTCCCGTGGAGTCGAAGAACGCCAGCATCTCGGTGCTTCGGACCTGGTCGAAACACTGTTCGTCTTCCTGGATTATGACGAAGGCGTTGTTCATCAGATAGGCCCTGTCCATCTTGTTGTTCTTCGGGACAAGATGGATGCTGTCCGCCACATACTGGCGGCGCACCTCGTTCCAGACTATGGGATTCTTGTAGAGCCTTATAAGGGAGTCAAGGTCGTAATATTCAAGGGAATCGCAGCGCATCTGGATGTCGGTGCGGAAGAGGCGGACGTTGCTTATTCCGGTGAGGAATCCGAACTGGGTGGAGTCCTTGGGCATCCTCGCGAGGGAGTCGGCTATGCGGATGGAATCCGCCCTGGCGACGGAATCTGCGCGTGCCTTGCTGATGGCCTGGGCGATGGAGTCCGCACGTGCTGCGGCTGCGGAGTCCAGCACGGAGAGGGTGTCCGAAAGCTCTCTCAGGGCCGCTCCGAGGGTGTCAGCAAGGGGTGAAGGCTCCTGGACGGCCTCGGGGACAACTCCCACTGCGGCCTTGACCGAATCGACCTGGGCTTTCATCGCCCTTGTTGCTGCCGCGAGGGAATCCGGCGCGACTCCCAGAGAGTCGCTTGCGACCACGAGGGAATCCCTTTCGAGGCCGAGGGAATCACGGACTGCCAGAATGGAGTCTTCGACCGCCTGAAGGGTGTCGATGGCTGCGGAGACAGAGTCGGGGGCCGCCAGGGCGGCAGCAGCTTGAGCCGCAGCGGCGGAGTCAGCCGCCGCGGCGCTCTTGCGGCGCTGCTCACGCTTCTTGGCAGCCTCTTCGGCCTGCTGTTTGGCGATATAGTTCGGGTCCTGCTTCTTGGCCTCCTCGGCGGCCTTACGCGCCGCTTCAGCAGCCTGGATACGGAATGCCGTGACAGCGTCAGAAAGGGCGTTCTTGCGCCTTTCTTTCGCCACCTTGTAGCGCGCTGAATCTATCTGGAAGGCCATATATGTCCTGTAGACCAGGGTGTCGGCCCCGATATAGACCGTGTCCGAGGGGGAGCCGCTGTCGCCTGTCTTGCCGATGACGGCAGGCTCCCTGGTCATAGTCACGCGGGAAAGGGAGTCCTCATACATCATCCTACCGGCGACGGCCGAGACGTTATTGACCGTGTCGAGAAGCTGAACGTGGCCGAGCATCTCCACATCCATCGTGTTCCGCCAGAAATACAGGGAATCCGACCACACTTCCCTGTCGGTGGTCATTCCGTGCACGTTGCGGTTGAAGAGGAACAACTCCCTGTTGCGCTCATACCATCCCGCGTCGGAGGAGAGCATATCGTCGTCCTTCCACGCGTCGGTCTGCTTGCCGAAATAGGCCTTGTTGAGGGAGGTGTCGTATTCTATCTTCGTGGTCTTGACGAATATGGAGTCAGTGAACATATTGACGTTGTCCACGAAGGTGAAGAGCTTGAGCTTCGACTCGTAAGTTCCTGTCAGACTTTCAATTATCTGCCCCTGGCTGTCCCTCAGGGCGCCGCCCTGCTCAAACACCGCGACACTGTCCTTGGTGTTGTAGTCCAGATGGCGGGTGCGGAGGGTGTTGTGGTCCTTGTCCTCGAGCTGGACGACCGAGCCCCGGAACTGGGCGAGGTCCTCGCTTATGAGGTACGTCAGCTTGTCGCTGGAAAGGACCGTCTCGTTCTGGAGTATCTTCACGTTACCCATACACTCTATGACCTCGGCGCCGACATTCCACAGGGCGGTGTCGCACACCAGGAAGGTGTTGTTGTGGAAGAAACGGGCGGGGCCGGTGACCTTCCTGTAGTCCACTCCGTTCTTCTCGATGAGCTCGACGGACTTGGCGCTCAGAAGGCTCACCAGCGAGTCCACCGGCTCGGTTGCGTTCTGGGCCGGAAGAAGCTGCGCTGAGAAAATTAGCAGCAGGGAGACTATGAAGTGTCCGGGTTTCAATTCTCTATCTTCGATTTCCAGGCTTCACGAGAGAATGTGCACTCCTTGAATATGGGGTCTATGACCACGTAGGTGGTCTTGATCTTCTCGTTAATGAACTTGTCTATCGCCTCCATCGCCCTCTTGTTCTGGGCTTCGTCCACCAGCTGGCTGTAGTCTTCCTCGAAGGTGGCGGGGTGGGAAGGGATTATCCTGTCCACGCGGATGATCTTATAGACCGTGTTGCCGTTGCGGCCTTCGTTGTCGAGGGACTCCACGGGAGAGGAGATCTCCCCTTCCTTGAGGTCCTTTATCGCCCTGTAGTCCTGGGGCTTGAGCTGGTCAATTTCGAAATATGAACTGCCGGTGTGAGGGTCGGCCATCTGGCCGCCGTTGGTGCGGGTGGAAGGGTCCTGCGAATGGACCCTGGCCGCGAGCTGGAAAGTCACTGCCTCGCTCAGGATCTCGCTGCGCAGGCTGTCGAGGGTCTTGAAGGCCTTCTGGCGGTCTTCGGCGGTGTAGGAGGGTTTGAGCAGGATATGCCTTGCGTTGAACATATCTCCCTTTTTCTCAAGGACTTCGATGATGTGGAAGCCGTCCGGGGTCTCGACAATCTGGGATATGACGCCGGGCTTGAGGGACATCGCGGCATCGGAGAACGAGGGCCAGAATATGGTCTTGGAGGACATACCGAGTTCGCCTCCGCGGCGGGCGCTGGCTTCGTCTTCGGAATAGATGCGGGCGAGGGTTGCGAACTTCTCGCCGCCCATTATCCTCTCGCGAAGGTCAAGGAGCTTTTCCTTGACGGCGAGGCTGGCCGCTTCCCGGTCGGGATATATGCAGATCTGGCTGAGCTGGTAGCGGACGGGGACGAGGGGGATGTCGGCAGGGTCGGTCTGCTCGAGATATTTCTTCACGTCATATGGCGTCATCTCCGGCACGTCGCGGGCGATAGTGCCCTGCATCTGCTGGGTAAGGTTCTGATCCTCAAACTGTTGCTGCCATTCCTGACGGATGCGGTAGAGGGGCTTGCCGAAATATTTCTCCATCTCCTCGTCGCCTCCGAACTGGCTGCGCATCAGGTCGATGCGGCGGTTGAGGTCTGCCTGCACCATATCCTTGTTGACCGTCAGGGAATCCACCCTGGCCTGCATCAGGAAGAGCTTGGATTCCAGCATGCTCTCCAGGAGGTTGCAGCGCATATTGCCGTCGGAGAAGGCGCCCTGGGCACGCATATAACGCAGTTCGTTCTCGATCTGTCCTATGGTTATCATCTCGTTTCCGACCACGGCTACTGTCTTGTCCACGAGGCCTGCGGGATAGGTCTGGGCGGAAGCGGTGAGGGCGGAGGCAAGGACCGCCAGAATGACATATATTCTCTTCATCATCAGTATATTACAAATTCTTCATCAGCCTTTGCCCGGCTGAGGAGGTCCTTCTCCAGCTTGGAGAGGAGCTGCTGCTTGCGGGCGCTGAGCAAAATGTCCTTTATGCTTTGGGTATAATACTCCACCGGGCCGGTCTGGCCGGCTTTCATTATGTCGGAGATTATCGCGATCTGCACTTCTCCGGAGGGGCTGAGCGCCTCGTAGCAGCCGTCCTTGAGGCCGGAAAGCAAGGAAGCATAGTCCGTCCCGAACTCCCTGGCCACCACGCCGGCATCCACCCAGGAGCCTCCGAAATCGGTGTAGCGCAGGGCTGAGGAGAAGGCCAGGCTGTCTGCCGCGACTATCTCCGCGGGCTTCTTGGAGGATATCTTCTTCTTGATTTCGGGGAGGATGGGGGAATCGGCCGCAAAACTCATGAAACGGGCCTTGACTATGGGCACCTTAAGCACGAAGCGGTCCTTGTGAGATTCGAAGTAAGACTCTGTCTGCGAGGGGGTTATGGCAGTGTCCAGGCGCTGGTTCACATAAGCCTGCTCATAGCGGTACTTAAGGAGGGAACGGCGGTAGTCTTCCAGCTCCGAGGTGACGTCGAGCTCCTGCTTGCTGAGTTCTTTCTGCGCTACGTCGAGGTAGAGCTGCTCCGCTGCCCAGGAATTGATGTACTGCGCGGCGAGGCGGGTGCTGTCTTCGGCGCTGAGACCGGAGGGGATATACCTCTCGACGTCGGTCGAATAGAGCTTGTGCGAGCCCACCTTGGTCACCACCTTGCCGTCGTGGATCACTCCCGAGAAAAGATCACAGGAGCACACCAGCAGGGCGGTCAGCAATATTACGGCAGTTCTTCTCATACGCGCGGTACTTACCAAGCACAAATTGTGCCTTTTATCTTGCAAAGATAGCAAAAAAGAGTAACTTTGCATTCCAAACCACATCTTATATGAAGAAAACAGTACTTGTATCGGGCGGAGCCGGATTCATCGGCAGCCACGTAACCGTAGAACTCATCGAGGCCGGATATGACGTCATCGTCGCCGACAATATGTCCAACTGTGACAGGACCTGTTTCGAAGGAGTCAAGAAAATAACCGGCAGGGAAGACCTTCCCTTCCACCTTGTCGATTTCTGCGACGCAGCCGCCGCCGAGAAGCTCTTCAGCGAGAACAAGATTGACGCCGTCATCCATTTCGCAGCGTTCAAGGCCGTCGGCGAGTCGGTGGACAAGCCCCTTATGTATTACAGGAACAACCTCGATTCCTTTATGAACGTCATCGAGGCTGCACAGAAGAACGGCTGCACCAACATCCTGTTCTCTTCATCCGCCACGGTATATGGCGAGCCCGACGTGGTGCCCGTCACCGAGCAGACCCCCCGCAAGGACGCCACCTCTCCCTACGGCAACACCAAGAAGATGTGCGAAGACATCCTCCAGGACTGCGTGAAGGCTTCCGGCGGCAGCCTTAAAGGCATACTGCTCAGGTACTTCAACCCTATCGGCGCCCATCCTTCAGCCCTCATCGGAGAGCTTCCCCGCGGCATCCCCAACAACCTCGTCCCCTTCATCACCCAGACCGCCATCGGCAAGCGCGAATGCCTCTCCATATTCGGCAACGACTACCCCACGGAAGACGGCACCTGCAAGAGGGACTATATCGACATAGTGGACCTTGCCAGGGCACACGTCTGCGCCGTTGCAAGGATGCTTGACGGCAAGATGGAGCAGGGCTGCGAGATCTACAACATCGGCACCGGCCGTCCCGTCTCGGTGCTCGAGCTGGTGAATGCCTTCGAGAAAGTCAACGGCTTGAAACTCAATTACAAGTTCGCTCCCCGCCGTCCCGGCGACGTCGTCGCCATCTGGGCCGACCCTTCGCTGGCCAACGAAAAGCTTGGCTGGAAAGCCACCCGCAGCGTGGAAGACACCCTCAAGTCCGCCTGGGAGTGGGAAAAGCACATCGCAGGACGCTAGGAAGCCTCTGCAGAGCAAAAAAAAGAACCGGCGGGTCGCCGGTTCTTTTTTTTGTCACCTTGCTGCCTAGAAGCGGTAACGGATACCGAGGGCGATGCTGTTCCAGCCGAAGCCGGTAGCAGGCAGGATGGTGAAGAGGGGCCTCCAGTCGAGGGACAGCTGCAGAGGGAAGGAGAAGTCATACTCCAGACCCACCTGGGCGCCAACTCCTACACCAAGTCCGCTGGTGCCATCCGCATTGAACATCCACACATCGGCGGCGGGACCTGCATAGAAACCGAAGGGTCCGAGGGGAGCGATGTTGAAGTCATATGCCAGGGCGGCGTTGATTCCTGTGGCCCACCAGCCGAGGTCAACCTCGAGGAAGTTGGCTCCGCCGAGGGTGTGCTGATAGGAAAGTTCTGCACCGAGACCTGCGCGGACACCGATTGCACGGGGCTGTGCGCTCGCAGCAATGGCAATGCCGAGGACGGCAGCTACGATAAGGATAAATCTTTTCATTTTAAAAATAATTAAGGTTTGGTTTATTTCTTCTTGCGGGAAGCGACTATGCCGCTGAGCTTCTCGTAGAGGGCGTCCACCTTCTCGAACATCTCCTTGCGGAGGCCGGCGTAATAAGCGCCTTTCTTGCCTTCGACCTTGGCATTGCCCTTGTCCTTGAGGTCATTGTACAGATCCACAGCCTCTTCAATGATGGCTGCGATCTCGTCGCTTGCCTGTGCGGGATTGAGTGCAACGAACAGTGAGCAGTCGTCCACGAATTCACCCACGAAATAGTCAACGTCTTTTTTGAAATCTCTTAAGTTCATATTGCGATATTTTTATCGTCTGCAAATATACTAAAAAAAAATAAAAAACCTTAAATCTACAGATTATCCCATTCGCGACTATAAGGAGACAGTATTTTGTGTGGAATCTGAAGTTCTGATGCAACCTTGCGCCAGTCTTTGACGGCGGCACGAACTTCTTCTATGATTTCACCTGCTTCATTCCGTTCAAGCATATAGCTGCTGGAAGCCGAAAGCAGGGCGGTAACATCAGACTGCTCAGTATATTGGTCAATAAGCAGGCATTGATGTGACTTGACTCCAGGGTTAATGTCGTATGCAGGAGAGAGAGTCCATCCTTTAGGGGTAAGCAGGAAACCGTGATTGCGAAAATGATCATCAGTGTTGCCGAAGATTACGTTGAAAGCGACCCTGCGGTATAGTTCCCTGAGGTTCCGTCCGACATCAACGCATCCTTGCAGGATGAAATCCACGATATCCAAATAGCCGTTACCCGTCCCGCTGCCGGCACCGTCTTCAAGGCCAAGCAAGGACATAGCGGAAGCGAAGTGTACGCGCTTCCCTTCCGCGGTCCTGTCAAAACGTTCGGAAAGTAACAAATCGCGGTCTTTTGAAATTCTGATTGTGCGTGTTTTGGCGACATTGATACCGGCAGATGAGGCTAAGCGATGAGAGAAGTGCTCTATCAATTCTGTATTTTCATTGTCTTTTCTAGAAGGAAACTTTGCGACATAGAGTACACCGTTGGAATCGAGGATGTTGGCTTTGGGCCGGGCTCCACCAAGCGAGGAGCCGGGGTCAATCAGTTGATCCAGCCAACGACTGCTTGGCAATTCGTTTCGTTCTTCCGCAAATTCAATCTCTTGGCAGGCGTTACACAGGGCGCTAAGACTCTCAATGGGAGGGACTGAATATTTGGCTCCCGCGTTTATATAGTTGTCACTGCCTTCGCTCTTGTAGCGAAGACCGCCCATACGGGTAAAGTCCTCTATGCCTGTGAGGTAGTCATATCCAGTGAGCATTCGCACGGGGCGTCCCTCTGACTGTGCCATAAGGCGCTCCCGACGGTCCAGCAGCATACGCCCCCACCGGTCCGGAAACGAATCTTTGACGAATCCGAACACGCCGTCCGCACTACGGGGATATTGTATCGACGGGGTGTTAATGATGTCGCCGCTCAACACGAGCCCACCGTGCTGTTTCAGCCACTGATGCGAATATTCAAAAAAGAAGTGATCTTTGCCACGGACGAGTTCGTAGCCCAACGTCCCCAGTTCTTGCGGTGATGCAAGGAAATCGAAATCGGCGTAAACGGTTATTCTTTTCATTTCCTCAGTAATTCAGCGTCTTGAAGTTGATGGCCAAGTGCATCGTCAGCAGCCAGCAGCGAGATGTCGTTTTCCAAATTCAGGGCAAAGAGGACCCGTGCATAGATACCCATTGACACTGTGGGGTCACCGTGTTCCACCCTTGAAACTGTCAGTCGTGTCACGGTTGCCCTGTCTGCTATGTCCTGCATAGAGAGATGTCTGCGCTTACGTGCCAGCATAATCTGCTCCCCCATAAGCTGCAACTGTTGCGTCAATGCCTTCGGCATCATTTTTCCAAATGTATTCTTACCCATATATGTTATTTATCGTATGCAAAAATAGTGAATTATGTTTAATATAACAAACATTTGAGACAATTTTGCTTTAGAAACCTATCAAACAGCATAAATGCCTATATTAAAATCTTTCAATGAAGGCCCCGTAAGTCACTCGGTTACAGGACGCCGTTGGAATATTGCAAGCAATTATTTATCTTTGACTTTTGAAGTGTGTTGCACTTCTAATTAGAATTCACCAATTAGAAAAACTCAATACTATGAAAAAAACTGGCAGACAACTCTACGAAGCCCCGGCAGCCTGGGCTTTTCAGATGGAACAGGAATGCGCGATCTGCGTATCCAGAAATGCCGTTACTGAAAAATTCGGCACCAGCTCGATCACCTATGACAATGACGATTTTGAATAGAGGAGACATTGTCATGAAGAGGTTATTTGCTTTTGCGGCCTTTGCCGCCTGCGCCCTGACTGCCTGCCAGCAGACGCTTGAAATCCAGAAAGAAGACATCAAGACACCCGAGAAAACGGAAACTCCGAGCCTTGTTTTCACGGCAACCATAGAGACCCCCGTCACGAAGACTGCGCTTGAAGAAGATGGCGGCAGCTACAACGTAGCGTGGCGCAGCGGCGACAGGATCACCATCGTGGATGGCTCCTCCACTCCAAATGTGGGAGTATATACCACCGACAGTAACACCACTTCCGCCGATTTCACCTTCGAATCCGGCACGGGAGCGGCAACTGCACCCTACAAGGCCTGGTATCCGGAAAGCATATACAATAACGGCGCGCCCGCACTGCCGGCCACCCAGGAATATGCAGAAGGCAATATCGGCGGCTCGCCAATGTTTGCAAGCAGCTCAACCACAAGCCTTTCATTCAAGAATATCGCTGGAATCATATGCCTTAACCTGTCGACGGGGATGTCGAATATTTCCGTGGCCAGCATTGCGCTTAGTGCGGCTCAGCCCCTGAGCGGTCCTATCACCAACGTGGCGTCCCTCAGCTCGGAAACCCCGGTTGCAGCGACCGTCTCCGGCTCAGCCGGCGTCACCCTCGACTGCGGCACCGGCGTTGCCATTGACGGCACCCCGAAGCCGTTCTTCATCGCTGTCCCGGCCGGCTCCTACACCGGCCTGTCCATCACGGTCACCGCAACAACCGGAGCCTACCAGACCTTCACGCTGAAGTCCGACAAAACCGTTGTCGTGGAGCGCAGTCTGATAACCAACATCAATCTGACCGCCAATAATATACTATATGACCTGCCTGGCGCTTATACTGCCGCGGAATATCTGGAATCGACTGGTACTCAGTATATTGACACTGGCGTTCCCTGCGACTGGCAAGACTTTGTCGATATAGACTTTATGTACACCGGACACGAGCCAGGGAACGTCCATCCCACCGAAGGCGGATCCGTTTTTGGCGCCCACGGCTGGTCCAAAGCAAACGGAATCTACGAGAAATGCATCTACTGGCGCGGCTTCGGCAAGATTGCATATAACTTTGCCCAGAACACTCGGTACAACGTGAAGACCATCGATGGCACACACAGCAGCATCAACGGCACCAGTTATCAGATTGACGTCACAGGTTCTGTCGGCGTTGCGTCCAGTAATTTTGCAATGTTCGCAAATTATAGCGAGTATAACAACCAGGGTTGGACATATTTCTCCATTGCCCGCATCTACTTCTGCAAGATATATGACAGTAACCATATGTGGCTCAGGTACTTCGTTCCCTGCGTTCGCACGTCTGACGGCAAGCCCGGTATGTTCGATCGCGTCACCGGAGCTTTCTATGTAAACAACGGAACCGGCGAGTTCACTACCGATTTAACTCCGTCCCTGTATAACCTGACGGCCGGAGACGTTACCGTTCCGGCGGGTGAAACAGCGACTGTAACGGGAAGCAATGCAAATTCCGTCCTGACAATCGGGACCGGCGCTACGGTTACGCTGGAGGATGCCACGCTCAAGCAAATTGTAACTGAAGGTGATGCGACTTTGATCCTGAGCGGCACAAACGTGCAGACTACGGAGTTCACAGGCGCCGCCATACATATTGCAGACAATGCGACCCTCACGATTGACGGAACCGGCAGCCTGAATGTAAACAGAGGGTGGTCATACGATTACGGATGTATTTTCGGGCCGAATTCCAATCTTGTAGTCAACGGCGGCACTATGGTATTGTATTCTAACAAAGGCGCAGGCAACAAAGTTTGTATGGCTGTTTATTTGAATAAATATACACAGAACGGCGGCAGTGTCGAAGCATATGGCCAATTCACCAATAATGACGCCAATTCATACGCCAATGGTATGCAAATCTCCAATGATGTGTTGATTACTGGAGGATCCTTGAGAACGGAAGGAGCGACAGCCTTGTGGGTTGGAAACAACATTTCCATCAGTGGTGGAACTGTGACTGCCATCGGTACATATCGGCAATACTCAGGCTCCACCGGTATTGTCCCCGGCGGTAATAATACTGGAGGCAAGTTGACTATTAGCGGCGGTACAGTTGTTGCCAGTGGCAACGGTGGCGGTGGCGGACAGGGCCCTGGAATCGGCAGGCGTACTGCTGCTTGCGGAGATATCATCATCTGCGGAGGAGATGTGACGGTAAGCAGTACCGGTACCGGTTTCCCCGGCGGCGCTGCCGCAATCGGAACCGGCTCCGATGCAGTGGACATCGGTTGCAATATAACCATCACCAGCGGCATTACCAGACTCGTGGTCACAAAAGGCGTTAATGCCCAGGCCCCTATCGGCAAGGGCAACTCCGGTTCATCTGTGGGCACAATCACAATCGACGGAGTGGTGAACCCCACGGCCAACAGCTTCTTCGAGAACCTGAACCTCGTGGTCAGCAATGGCGGCAACACCTGGACCCTGACTCCGGCCTCCAACACCCCTGCCTCGCTAGCCCACCTGAAGGACCTGGTGAATGCAGGGAAGGACGCCAGCTCCTATCTTGGCCGATATGTCTATGCCGACGGAAGCATCGGTACGGATGCGACCGGTGCGATAGGACTGGTTGCCTATATTGCTACAACCGGAGAAGAAGTAACCATTATCAATGAGGGTTGTCGGATCCTTGTGATTGCTCCTGAAGATCGGGACGCAACTAGATATGACTATATAAATGGCGGTTTAGGACTGGGGCTCGCCTTATCTTCAGTTTCCTATTCAGACTGGAAAGTGCCCACTAAAACCCAATGGGAGGCCATATACGGGAGCAACGGTCTGGGCAATGGCAGTTTTTCCAACCTTTGCGGCGATTCCAGCCTTGCAAAACTATACTCAGACAGGCGCTATTGGTCCAGTACTGTACACAGTCATTACGAATCAGGGATGACTTGGTATGATCGCATTTGGGCCGTTACGAACGGAGAATGGACTTATCTCAGAGATGACACCAACTATTCCTATGTCCGCGCCATCTTCGGATTCTAAATTCTAAAAGGACCATCTTCCGGCGATCCTTCCTGCACATAGGAAAGACTCCCGCCGAACTGAGGCCATTACAACACACCCCCGAAAGCCTTACATTGACTTTCGGGGGAATTTAAAAGTACGTTTTGGGCGGTTTTTGTTCGCTCAGATGCCCCTAAGGGCGGCCAAGAGTACACTTTGGGCGGTTTTTGTTCGCTCAAATGCCCCTAAGGGCGGCTGAGAGTACACTTTGGGCGGTTTTTGTTCGCTCAGATGCCCCCAAGGGCGGCTGAGAGTACACTTTGAGCCATTTTTGTTCGCTCAGGTGCCACTGAGGGCGGGCAGTTGGAAGTGCGCGCACATGCAACGGGCGGAAGCGCCCGGAGGGCGCTACATGCTGCCGATCACGGCGCGGTTGATGGCGCTGAGGGCGGAGGGGTCCATCTTGACGACTTTGCGGTCGTAGGTCATCAGGCCGTTCACTTCGCCTTCGACGTCGGTGGTCTGGGTGTAGACCGCGGCGGCGCAGCCCTGGCCGACGAGGTCCATCAGGCCTTCGGCATATTCGGCATACTGCTTCAGGACTGCCTCACCGTCGGGATATTCGATGTAGCCCCAGTTCCTGTCGGCCTGCCACAGGTGGCCCTGGACAGGGCAGCCTATGCCGCCATACTCGCCAAGGACGTTGACAAGGTCCTTGTCCCAGAAGACCATCGCGGGATTGGGATAGTGGTGATGGTCGAGGATGTCCGGCAGGCCCTTGATGAAGTTGCCGCCGGAGGAGGGGTTCACAAGGCGGGTCGGGTCGCACTTCTTGGTGAAGGCAACGGCCGTGGGCGTGTCGAACTGGGCCCAGGCCTCGTTGAAGGGCACCCAGACCACAATGGAAGGGTGGTTACGCAGCTGGGCTATGATCTCGCCCCACTCCTTGTAGTAGATGTCCTTGACCTCGGGGGTGGTTTCCCAGGAGATGTCGCTGTAGTCGTTCACGATCCAGGGGACGTTGCGGTTGTCGGTGATGGAGGGCATATCCTGCCAGACCAGCATTCCCAGCTTGTCGCACCACCAGTACCAGCGCTCGGGCTCGACCTTGATGTGCTTACGTATCATATTGTAGCCCAGTTCCTGAGTCTTGACAATGTCGAACTTGAGGGCCTCGTCCGAGGGAGCGGTGTACAGGCCGTCGGGCCACCAGCCCTGGTCGAGCGGACCGAACTGGAAGAGCGGCTTGCCGTTTATGGCCATCCTCTTATGGCCGGCGTCGTCGGTCACCGCGGAAATCTCACGAAGGGCTGCATATCCCTTCACGGCATCGACGCAGGAGCCATCCGCAAACAGCTTTATATCAACATCATACAGGAACGGGTCTTCCGGTGACCAGAGCCTTGGCTGAGGGAGCTTTATCACAGCCTGTTCGCCGGGAGCCACCTTGGCGCAGACGCCGTCCACGGTGATTTCCACCTGGTCGCCGCCTTCGGTCCTGACAGTCACGGCGAGGGAACCCTCGGCGATGTCGGAGACGACGTCATATGAAACCACATATGCGGGGGCTACCTTCTCGAGCCAGACGCTCTGCCAGATGCCGGTGACGGCGGTGTACCATATGCCTTCGGGATTGCTCACCTGCTTGCCGCGCGGCTGGCGGTCGTTGTCAGTGCCGTCGAGCACCTTGACGGTGAGCTCCTGCTTGCCGGAGGGCTTCAGGAAAGGAGTGATATCCAGGGAGAAACGCGTATATCCTCCGGTGTGCTGCCCGGCCTTCTGGCCGTTCACCCACACCTCGGCCGACCAGTCAACAGCGTCGAAATGGAGAAGGGTGTTGCCTCCTGCGGTCCTGAAGGTGGTGTTATACCAAAGGGCATTATCCGCCCCAACCTTGCGGCCTACGCCGGACAGGGCCGACTCGGGGGCGAAGGGGACCAGTATCCTGCCATCCCATTTTTCGGGCTTGGCAGCATCGGCAGGCACTATGGCATAGTCCCACTCTCCGTTGAGGGAGGCCCACCAGCCATCACGCACAAGCGAAGGCCTGGGATACTCCTGCAGCACCGAGGATGGATTCAAATTCTCGCCCCAAGGGGTCATTATCCTGCCTTCGACAGGCTTCCACTGCTGGCAGGCGGTCAGTAAAATTGCGGATAGTAGGATTAAGCGTTTCATCGTTAATAAGGTCTTTTTACAAAGATATCAAATTAATTATTAACTTTGTAAGTTTTAAACCTAAACTATGCATAAAATATTTCTGCCGATATACAGGTTTTTCAAGTCCAGGAAGGCGCTGATGTATTCAATCCTTGCCGTCCTGACCCTGTTCTTTGCATTCTTCGCATCAAAGATAGACCTGGAGGAGAACCTCCTGAAACTCTTCCCTATGGAAAACGAGGAGAGCCGCCTTGCCTTCGAGGACCTCAGGGTGAAAGACAAGCTCTTCATCCAGATTCTCCCCACCGGTGAACGCATCGACACCTGGACCCTCGGCTCCCTGATGGATGAATATATGGAGGGCCTGGTGGAAAGCGACAGCAGCTCCCATCTTATCGAGAACGTCCTCTACCGCCTTGAAGACGATATGGTCGTGAACGGCCTGGGCTTCGCCCTCGGCCACGTCCCCTCCTTCGTGGACACATCGTGCTATGCCGCCTTCGACTCGCTGTCCTCCCCCTCCGTGCTGCGTTCCACGATGGCCCGCAACAAGAAGATGCTCGAGGCCGACGAGACCGGGGAAATCTCCCAGATGGTCACATCGGACCCCCTGGGCATGCTGCCCGTCATAGGCAAGGCCCTCATCGGCGACAACGGCGCTCCCGGCGGAATGACCTTCGTTGACGGCCACCTCTTCTGCCCGGACAGCACCATAGTGATAGCCTACATATCCGCCAACTTCAACTCCCTCAACTCCGGACAGGGAGAAAAGCTGGTCAGCAAAATCGAGAAGCAAACCAAGGCCTTCGAGGCCGAGCACCCCGAAGTGGAAGTCCTCTACCACGGCAGCGTCGCCCTCGGCACCGGCCATTCCAGGACCATCAAGCGCGACCTGCTGACGACCCTTACGATTTCGCTTCTCATAGTCATCCTGGTGCTGCTGCTTTCATTCCGCAACGGAAGGATCCTGTGGCAGAATATAATCCCCATAGTCTTCGGCGCCATCGCAGCCCTTGCGTGTATGTATATGGTCAAGGGCGGAATGTCGCTTATGTCATTGGGACTCAGCGCGATAATCCTGGGCATAGCCCTGAGTTACTGTATGCACGTTACGATCCATTTCAACTTCGTACAGTCCCCTTCGTCCGTCCTCAAGGACGAATCGACCCCGGTCATCCTTGGCTGCCTGACCACCGTAGGCGCATTTATGGGCCTGCTGCTGACCGAGAGCGAGATGCTCCGCGACTTCGGCCTGTTCGCTTCCTTCGCCCTTGCAGGCAGCACGCTGTTCGCCCTGGTGTTCCTCCCGCATATGCTCAAGCCCACAGCCCGCACAGACAACAAGAAAGTCTTCGGAATGATCGACCGCCTGAGCGAATATCCTTTCGAGAACAAGCCGGCCATCCTCATCGGCGTGGCCATCTTCGTGGCGGTGGGCATATTCTTCTCGCCCAAGGTGCAGTTCGACAATGATATGCGCAACCTCGACTACATAGTGCCCAGCGTCCGGCGCAGTATGGATCTTTACGAGCAGAAGAACTTCGACGGCAATTTCGAGTTATACTACGCCACCATCGGCGACACCCCGGACGAGGCCATAAAATACTCCCGCATCCTCAACAGAACTCTTGATTCCCTCAAGAGGGAGGGCGTCCTTGCAGACTTTTCCGGCACGGTGGCCGAGGTCTATCCTACGGTGGACGAGCAGCAGGAAAGGATCCAGGCCTGGAATGCCTACTGGACCCCGGAGAAGGTGGAAAAGACGGTGCGGGCAGTCAATTCCGCAGCCCTGCGGGAAGGCCTCAACCCCGCCGCATTCACTCCTTTCAAGGGGATAATCCAGGAGTCCTACGACGCCGAGGACATCTATGAATCCGGCGTCGTCCCGGTCAACCTTATGGCAAACTTCCTGGAGAAGACTCCGGACGGTAATTATATGGCTTTCACCGCAGTGCACGTCCCCTTCGAATCCCAGGACGACGTCACCAGGGTCGTGACCCTTATGCCTCACACCATCGTTCTCGACCCGTTCTGGTACTGCCGCGACATAATCGAGGTGGTCCACGACGATTTCAACGTGGCGCTGTTGTTCTCCTCGCTGCTGGTGCTGATCATACTGCTGGTGTCCTTCCGCAACCTCTGGATCGCTCTCATCGCCTTTATGCCTATGGCCCTGAGCTGGTATGTGGTGGAGGGAATGATGGCCCTGCTGGGAATACAGTTCAACCTGATCAACATCGTCATATCCACCTTCATCTTCGGCGTGGGCGTGGACTACAGCATATTCGTGATGGAGGGTCTACTGGGAGAAGCCCGACACGGCGACAAGTCACTGCTGAGCTTCCACAAGACCGCGATATTCTTCTCGGCCCTGGTGCTGATTATTGTGATGGTTTCGCTGATGTTCGCAACCCATCCGGCCATCAGCTCCATTGGCACGTGCACGCTTATCGGAATGGTCACCACCATAGCGATAACCTACACGCTGGAGCCTTGGATATTCCGCAAATTGCTGAAATATAAATACTTCCGCCGCTCCTTCAAAGCCAGGGAGGAATCAGCCCCGGAAGAGTGATTTCACCAGCGCCGGGATGTCGGCGACCTTGACAGCCTGTATGCCTTCGACCTTCGGGACGGAGGCATATTTTGATATGTAGATCTTCCTGAAGCCGAGGCGGGACGCTTCGGTGATGCGGCGGTCCAGCTGGTTCACCGGGCGGATTTCGCCGCTCAGGCCCACTTCGCCGGCAAAGCAGACGTCGTGGGGGATGGCGAAGTCGAAGTTGGAGGACAGGACGGCGCAGACCACGGCGAGGTCGCAGGCAGGGTCGAGGATCCTGAGGCCGCCGGCCATATTGAGGAACACGTCCTTGGTATTAAGCTTGAAGCCTGCACGCCTTTCCAGCACAGCGAGGAGCATATTGAGACGTCGCACGTCGAAGCCGGTGGCGGAGCGCTGGGCGGTGCCATATGCAGCCGTGCTCACAAGGGCCTGGACCTCGAACAGGAACGGCCTCAGGCCGTCCAGGGTGGCGGCTATGGCAGTGCCGCTGAGGTTCTCCTCGTGCATAGGGATGAGCATCTCGGAAGGGTTCGTCACTTCCCTCAGGCCCTTTCCCGTCATCTCGAAGACGGCCAGCTCGGAAGTGGAGCCGAAGCGGTTCTTGATGCTTCGCAGAAGCCGGTAGGGGCCTTTGTCGTCGCCTTCGAACTGGAGGACGACGTCAACGATATGCTCGAGGATCTTGGGGCCGGCGATATATCCGTCCTTGGTTATGTGGCCTATGAGGATTACCGGGATGCCGGTGGACTTGGCGAAATAAAGCAGCATCGAAGCCACTTCCTTTATCTGGGAGACGCTGCCGGCGGAGGAATCGATATTCTCCGAATACATCGTCTGGACCGAGTCGACTATCACCAGGCCGGGCTTTTCCGCCCTTGCCGCCTCGAGGATGGTCTCCATACGGGTCTCGCTCAGGATGAGGCAGTTATCCATATCGCCTCCGAGCCTTTCTGCGCGCATCTTCACCTGGCGGGGGCTTTCCTCACCAGAGACATACAGGGTCCTAAGACCTTTGCAGCCAAGGGGAATCTGCAGGGAGAGGGTGGACTTTCCAATGCCGGGCTCTCCGCCGATAAGCACAAGGGAACCTTCCACCAGGCCGCCTCCGAGAAGCCTGTCCACTTCGCCGTTATTAAGGGAGATGCGATGCTCCTGGGCAGAGCCTATATCCCTGAGCTGCTGGGGTTTATGACCTGCCGGAGCGGGGGTCTTGGCGGGCTTTCCGGTGGCTACCGTCTGCTCCACCATAGTGTTCCACTCCCCGCAGGCGGGGCAGCGTCCCAGCCATTTGGGACTTTCGTTTCCGCAGCTGGTGCAGAACCATATTGTCTTTTCTTTCGCCATAATAGCGGCAAGTTACGCAAATTTTTCGTAATATTGCACCTATGAAAAAGACTTTTTTGACCCTGCTTGCCGCGGTGCTTTTCACCGCCCTATGCCCCGCCCAGGGGCGCTATGCCCTCGTGCACGTTTCCGCCGCCAACCTCCGCCTTTCTCCGGACTATGAGTCTCCCCTTGAGACTCAAGCGCTTATGGGTTCCGCGATGGAAGTCCTTGACAGCAGCGGCTACTGGCTCAAGGTTCACCTCCTGGAGCCGGAATACGTAGCCTGGGTGAACCGTCTTCAGGTCACCCGCTGCTCCTCGCCGGAATATGCCCCCGATATGGTGTGCGTGGCAAAGTATTCCACCGTCTATGCCGAGCCTTCGGCCAGTTCCGCCGTCATATGCGACCTTGTTCGCGGCGACAAGATGGAAATGGGGCTTAAGCTAAATGGTAAAGAGCTCAGAAAGAAAGGTTTCCGCTCCGTGGTGCTGCCTTCCGGCAATACGGGGTGGGTCTGCGCCAGGGATGTCAGGCCGATATCCTCCGCCATCCCCGCGGAGCCTTCCGCAGCGGCCGTGGCTTCAGAGGCCCTGTCATACCTGGGAACTCCATATCTTTGGGGCGGCACATCCGTCAAGGGATTCGACTGCAGCGGCCTGGTGCGCCAGTGCTACCTGATGCAGGGCATCCTGCTGCCGCGCAACGCTTCCGAGCAGCTGCACTGCGGGACGGTCCTTCCGGTGGAAGGCGTCCTTGAAGGCCGCTGGGACCACCTCAGGCCCGGCGACCTGCTCTTCTTCGGCAACCGTGAGACCGGCCGCGTCTCCCACGTGGGCATCTACACGGGAGACGGTCATATGGTCCATTCATCGATGGTCGTCCGTCACAACTCCCTCCTCGAGGGTGCTCCGGACTACTACGAAAACTCCTGGCGCCTGCTCTACGCCCGCAGGATCATCCCTTAGCCGACGTCTCTAACGGCAGGCTTCAATGGCTGCCTGCTGGCACAGTGCGGCCGCTTCTGCGGTCAGGCCCGGCGTGCCGTCAGGCGTGTGGACGGCAGCCTCGGGCAGGGCCGGATTGCCTTTCACCGAGACGCCGAGGGTGGGCTTTATGAGAGCCTCGAACCAGGTGCAGGCAGCGGTGTAGCGCCCCTGCGCGAAGCTCAGGTGGAAGCCGTCACGGGTTAAGTCGCGCGGAACATCCGGGAACAGGCGTCTGGCAGCCGTGATGGCGGGCCCAGAGGGAATCACGACGGATATTCCGCTGTCAGCCTTCAGCGAATCGACGCAGGCCGCAATCGCTGCGTCCATCGCCGCCTGGTCCCTGCCGTAGTTGGGGAATTCCCCGTGGTCGGAATCACGCGAATAGGACCAGGTCTGATGCCACACGATGGAGGCATCGGGATTGGGGCAATGGCGGCGCACTATGGCAATCAGCTCATCCAGCCAGGGCTTGTAGCTGCCATACAGGCCCGACACTCCGGAAGCCTGCTGGACCGTCACTATGTCCCAGGGCTCTTCCGAAAGAGCATCCCGAAGGCCCTTGCGGGGATCGAGCGTAACCCACTTGTTGTCAAGTGATTTGTCATAGCGATAGTAGCGGCTATCGCGGTTGTAGCCGCCAACGTGACGCTCAAGGGAGCACCCGCCGATATAGAGTCTGGCAAGACGCACGTTGTGCACGCCGGCACCTTCCAGAAGGTCGGGGAGATATTCCGTCCCGTCGTCGGAGAAGCTGTTGCCCACCGCAAGGATGCGAAGGGTGTCGGGACGGACCGGCAGAGGGTTATTCATAGCAGACATCCACCGGGGCTTGCTGTAGTCAAAAGCCGCCCTCTCCTCGGCCCAGGATTCGTCCACCCAGACGGAATCGGCCTTGTCGATGTAGAGCACCCCGTCCAGGTGGTCGGTTTCGTGCTGGAAGATGCGGGCCGTGTAGCCGTGGACGGTGTCGCGGCGTATCTTCAGCGTCTGGAGGTCGGTGTAGGAGAATATCACGGAAGATGCCCTTGCGACATCACCCTTCAGAGGTGGCACGGACAGGCAGCCCTCGGGGCCGGTGACGGTCTCGCCGAAGAGGGAATCTATGTGGACGTTGGCATATATCTCATACGGCTCCCCCTCCTTGTCGAGCCTGCAAACTGCTATCACCCTGCGGTTTATGCCCACCTGCGGGGCGGCCAGGCCCACTCCTCCCTGCTCGGGAGACTGCACGGTTGCCAGCATCTTGGCGGAGAGTGTCCTGAACTGCTCAGAGCGCAGGGCCTCGGGCTTAAGATCGGTGGAGACGGTCCGGAGCACCGCCGAATCCGCCCTGTCGGCTACCGTGAGGACATACATCACGGAGTCGCTTTTTTCAATTACCGCCAGTTCGCGGGGGGTGAAAGCGGCAGGCCGGGAACACGTCCAGGCAAGAAGGGCCGCGAGGAAAAGGAGTCTAGTTTTCATTTGCTATCAGGGCTATTATCCTGTCAATCCTGGACATCGCAATCCACGACTGACCGGAGAAATTGTTAAGCATTACGGAGAATATGATGGTGTCTTCCTTGCCGCCGTCGGTCGGGACGACATATCCGCTGAAGCAGCGGACGCCTCCCATAGAACCGCTCTTGTAAAAGACCCTGTCGCGGATTTCCGCCGGTTCCTGGCGCAGACGGCCCACCTGGGAGCCCTTGCCGGGCGTGGTCAGCGTGGAGACGAAGGCCTCGCAGGAAGGCGAATAGAGCATAGTCCTGAGGAACTTGCAGAAGAATTCCGGGGATATGCAGTTGCGTCTCGACAGGCCGCTTCCGTCGACTATGTCCACTCCGGAGGAGGTGTCAAGGCCAAGCCTTGTGAGGGCGGCATATTCCGCTACGGCGCAGGAATCGTAGCAGGCGGAGCCGGTGCTCTTCTTGGATATGGCCCTCAGCAGTGCTTCCGCATACATATTGTCGCTTCGTTGGTTGACCATATAGGCTATCCTGGAGACTGCAGGGGAAGTCGTCTGTCCTATGATGCGGGGAGCATCGGCCGCGGTTTCTACGGGCTTCCTGGAGAAGTCCGTGCGCAGCAGGCCGGCCTCGGTCACGTCGCCATATCCCGAGCAGGGCATTCCGCTGGATTTCAGGTATTTATAGAACTCGCGGGCGCAGGTCATCTCCGGGAACTTGTTGCTGCATTCCACGGTCTTGGGCTTGCGGTCGGATGCGAACGTGCCACGGATTTCGCCATATGGCATTATGTCGTTGGTATATAGGAACAGCAGGTCTCCCGTGCCGGCCTTGCCGGTGCTGCAGCGGTAGTCATATGACATCCAGGGGGTGTCGGGATAGCCTTGCTCGATGCTCAGGGCATCACCGGGACTGGCCCCCGCGCTGACCCTGAAGTCCTTCTTGTTACGGTAGAAATTGAGGCCGGAAGTACCTGTGCCATAGTAGGTTCCTATATCCTCGTAGAGCCAGGAGGAGAGCTCGTCATCTCCGTCTGCCCAGCGGCCGTCGCCGATTATGCGGCCGTTAATGCGGCGGATTCCGGCCGTGGTGAGCATAGATTTCCACAGGCCGAAGATGCTCTCGATGCCGTGGGCGATGCTGTCGCGCGAAGCCAGGGTCGGGTCTCCCCCGCCGATGATATAGACATCCCCCGTGAGCGTGCCTTCCACTATCTCTCCGCTGTAGCCTATCGAGGTCTTGAAGCGGTAGTCCTTGCCGAGCTCGGTGAGGGCTAAGCCGGTGGTTATCAGCTTGGTATTGGAGGCTGGAACCATCTTGTAGATGCTGCCATATTCGGCTACCGTCCGCCCGGAGGCGGTCACGGCAAGCACGCCGAGGCGGGCAGTGCGGAACGGTTCGGTGGTCATCAGGCTGTCGATGTAGCGTTGCGCCTTGGTCTGCGCCGAAGCGATGGCCGGCAGCAGCATCAATATGTACAATATCCTTTTCATAGCAGTCTTCCTTGCCAGGTGTCCCTCTCCTCGAGGCGGGCCTCCAGCATATGCAATATTTCAAAATTCCTTACAAGGCCCCAGCGGGTCTCCCTGACAAAGCGCGGAGGGACCTCCCCTGCCACCCTTTCTATATAGAGGTCCGGCCTCAGCCTTTCCAGCAGATCTATCACAAAATCAATATATTGGGGCAGTTCCCAGGAGAGGAATTCCTCCGGATGGGCGTCGTGCAGGGCTTCCATCACGGTCCCTTTTACGAACTGCAGCTGATGGAATTTCACGCTGCGAAGCGGCAGGCGGTTTATCACCGCGCACTGGTCCAGCAGCATCCCCCGCGTCTCCCCGGGAAGGCCCAGGATGAAATGCGCTCCCACATCCAGGCCCCTTTCCGCCGTCAGGCGCACCGTCCTCTCGGCACAGGCGAAATCGTGGCCGCGGTTGATGCGCCGGAGGGTCTGGTCATAGCAGGATTCGATGCCATATTCCACCACCACTATGGGCTTGTCAGTTACGTCCCGCCGCCATCCCTTCAGCACCTTGCCGTCCTTAAGGTCCCGCAGCCAGTCGAGCTTCTCCTCGTCCACGCAGTCCGGACGGGTGCCTATCACTATGCCAGCGACCGAGGGGTGACTGAGGGCCTGGGAATATAGGTCCTTCAGCCGTTCCAGCGGTGCATAGGTTGAAGAAAACGCCTGGAAATAAGCCAGATAGTTCTTCGCGGCGCGGTAGCGCACCTTGTGGAAGCCTATCCCTTCGTCTATCTGCTGTGCGATGGACTTGCCCGAAGTGCTGTAGCCCGGATGGAAAGCGGCGTTGTCGCAGTAGGTGCAGCCGCCACGGCCGAGGGTCCCGTCCCTGTTCGGGCACGTGAACCCCGCGTCTATGACAAGCTTCTGGAGCCTCTCACCATAGAGGTTCCTCCAGAAGCTGACAAAACTAGAGTATCTTTCTAACACTCAGCTCATAAAGATGTATTTGCACAGGAACAGGACTGCCAGGACGCAGATCGTGGGATTGAGCTTCTTGATCTTGCCTGTGCAGAGCTGGATCAGCACATAGGAGATGATACCCAGGAGGATACCTTCGGAGATGCTGTAGGCCAGGGGCATAAGGAGCATCGTAATGAGGGCCGGGATGGCCTCGGAGTAATCATCCCACTCGATGTTCTTAACCGGCGACATCATCATCACGCCGACTATCACCAGCACGGGGCCTGTCGCGGCGGCCGGGATGGCGAGGAACAGAGGCGAGAAGAACAGCGCCAGCGCAAAGAGAATCGCGATGACGAAGGAAGTCAGACCGGTGCGGCCGCCTTCGGAAACGCCAGCTGCGCTCTCGATGTAGGTCGTCGTGGTGGAAGTACCGAACATTGCGCCGGCAGTCGTGGCGAGCGAGTCTGCGAGCAGCATCCTGCCTATGCCTTCAATCTTGCCGTCCTTGTCGACCATACCGGACTTGACGGAGACGCCGACCACTGTGCCGATGGTGTCGAACATATCGATGAACAGGAAGGTGATGACCACGCCGAGCATCTTCCAGCTCAGGATTTCACCCCACTCGAACTGGCAGAATATGGGAGCTATGGACGGAGGTGCGGAGACCACGCCGGCGAACTTGGTGATGCCCATAGGGATGCCTATGAGGGTTGTGATGAGGATGCCGATGAGCATTCCGCCGCGCACCTTGAGGACCACCAGGATGGAAGTGATGAAGAAGCCTATGATGGACAGGATGACGGCAGGGCTGCCCAGGTCGCCCAGGGCCACGGAAGTGGCTTCATTGTTGACGATGAGGCCGCAGTTGCGAAGGCCGATGAAAGCGATATATATGCCGATACCGACGCCGATTGCATTCTTGAGTCCCACAGGAATCGAATCCACGATGAGCGAACGCAAGTTGGTCACAGTCAGCAGGATGAATATCAGACCTTCGATGAACACCGCGGTCAGTGCGAACTGCCAGGAGCAGCCCATACCGAGACATACCGTGAAGACGAAGAAGGCGTTGAGACCCATACCCGGGGCCAGGCCGAACGGCTTCTTGGCATAGATGCTCATTACGAGCGTACCGAATATGGCGGCAAGGGCGGTGGCGGTGAAGACTGCCGCCGTGGGCATTCCCTGGCTCTCGAGGGCGCTGAATATGCCCGGGTTGACAGCCAGTATATAAGCCATT
>JAEEGL011373930.1_pt1 | contig 29982 bp, 22 predicted proteins | sample 9134231 | NCBI WGS metagenome assembly JAEEGL01 (sample SAMN16246548, study PRJNA631951) | gut metagenome | biome: gut microbiome; feature: rumen; material: fiber-attached | host: Bos | place: Iran: Karaj | collected 2018-10 | reverse complement strand
TGGCACGGAGAAACCGAACCTGAAGAAGCTGATCTTACATCTGAAACGCTCAGCATATTCAAGTCACTGAGAGACAGAGGCGAGCTTAATCCATGCGCATGGAACTAACAAACAAAAACCAAAGAAAGTCAAATATAACAAATAAAAAAAGCGGCAGTTTTTCTGTCGCTTTTTCGTGGGCTCATAAATCGTTCACAGCGGCTTTAGTTGCTCTTGGTTGTGTAGTTTCCCGACCTGCCACCGATGCCGTCAAAAAAGGCTCACAAATCGCTGATAGATTTACTATCAATCGGTTTTCTGGAAAACAAAAAAGGACTCGATTCCAGTGTTTTCACATTTCGTGAAAACCACTAAAATCGAGTCTGAAACTTTGTGTACTATTTTTGTTTGAAAAAGCTGCTATTTGCTTGTATATCGACCTATTTCTACTCCAAAATCTGTTCTTGTGAGAGTTCAAATCCAGCCAGAGGCCTATAAAGCCCCAATGTCATACTTCATTTTTTAAGAAATCATCCGAAATATGGATAGCAAAAAAGCCCGAAACATCGGGCTTTTTCCTGCATGTCATACTTTTAGTCATGCACATATGGTTGCGGCGGCTGGATTTGAACCAACGACCTTCGGGTTATGAGTTATACTCTAAGTATATCATGCTGTATCATAGAATACCATATAGTCCATTTTAAGCCGCCTTCGACTCTATACGATACGTAATATCACTTAGCAACACAAAATAATTGATGTACAAATTGATGTATAAGAGCTGTTTAGAATATTTTTATCTGCCTCCTTCGCGGAGGCTTTTTTTATTTACAAGTACGCTTTATACAACAGCCTCAATTAGAGTTTTATCCTCATATTGAACCGTTTTGATACCGGATTCCTTGTTTTTTAAAGCTGAAGGTCAACATATAGCTGGTTTTTAGTTTATACGAATCAAGATAATCTGAAAGCTGCTTCACCCGCTTCCATGGTTGTTTTCTATATTATACCATACAGATCTCTATGATTCAAGAATTATTTTACAAAGTGAGCCTCCGTATGGAGGCTCGAATACATAGATGACTTTCTAGATACTATCTCTTTACATAAATACAGTTATCCACCTATCATTTCTTCCAGGGCGAGCATCATCTGTCAGCCGCATATTGACTCTTTTTAGTAATGGAAGAGCAGCGAACAAAGTCTCTCTTTGGATCTTCAACATAAGCTGAGGCGTTTTCTCCATGTTCTGAATAAACGATTTAAGATTATTCTTAACGATATTACTGTATTTCTGCATGATAAAGTGCTCCAATCAAATGTATATCTAATTGGCTTTGCCGCACATTTTCAGCTTTATGAAAATACCTATTGACAAAAATTTACATTATATTCATAAAAAGATGAACGAGTATTTTGTCTCGTAAATCTTTTTTCTTAGCTTTATGATATTACCCTGCCAAGCACTTTTGAAGTGACTTTAAGCTTGTGAAAAACGCCTAATTTCAGCATATCACACAAGATGGAAATGTGATTATTGGCGTTCTATACAAAGTTTCTAAACCTCCGATGAATTTGGTACACTCACTTGACATTTTTACACATATATGCTATAATATTTGTAAGATTGGTAGAAAATTCATCTACCCGTCGCATAATTATATATCATTCTACATATCCAGGAGGTACATTATGGAAAATACAACAAAATCGGGAAATCTGCTCTTTGAAGAGATTGAAGAAGAAACCCTTTTAGAAAATTCTGCTGGATGCAAGACCAATGGTCGTTCTACTTGTTGTACAACCTACTGTACAGATCATGGTCCGACTTGCAAGGTTCAGAATGATCCCTGGGACAAGTTCCTTGAGGTAAACGGCGGAGTTATTCAGTACTAATCAACAAAACGGATAAAAAAGTGAAGATGTGGGCATTCAATTATTCACGGTATTCACGAGAAAATTGATACGATTGTTAAGGTCATCTCGCTGATTAATAGTGAGATGACCTTTTTTGAGGGCTAAAATGCAAATTAAAAAAGTATGCTTAGAAATCAAGGACGAACTTACAACTATTGGACCAGAATGTATTTCTAACGCCTTGGAAGCAAAAGAGTTTATTTACAGCACAATTGGAAAGAAAACAGTTGAATGCTTTGAAGTAATCTTTATGGATTATGATTACACTCCTATCAATTATAGTGTGATTGGAATAGGAGATGACTCAAAGACCAATATTGACATTGCGGAGATATTTAAAATTGCTCTCCTTTCAAATGCAAAGCATATTCTTGTGGCACATAATCATCTAGGAAGCTCGGTTATACCTTCAGAGAGTGATATTAAAACAACAAAGGAAATTGGATATATCGGGAAGATATTGAAAGTTGAATTGATCGACTCTGTTATCATTAACTCAAAGAATCAATATTTCTCAATTAGAAAACATGAATTGGAGAAAGCGGAAAATGCTGTGGAATCGAATTTACAAGATTAAAAACTCTATAGACGTATATCTTGTCGATGAAGAATATGTGCTATTCTATTTTATGAACACCCGCGCTCGAAAGCGCTTTCGTGTTAATGAGACTGTAATTAAACTGATTGAAGAAATCGACGGTGAACGTACCGCCGAAGCATTATATAATGATTTTAGTATGAACCACACTATTTCAAGAGAAGAATTTGAGCATTTCTTTGATAAGATGATAGATGCTAAAGTAATGATTGAAAAGTTGGAAAATCATGCATTGAATGATGCCGACATTAACAGATACGACCGTCAAATTAATTATTTCTCCGAATTTCTTGAAAGCGAACTTGAAGCGGAAAAAGCTCAATTAAAGTTAAAAGAATCATCAATAGGCATTATTGGTTGCGGTGCTGTTGGCGGAGATATTGCTATTCAGCTTGCAATGGCAGGTGTGGAATCCTTTGTTTTAATGGACTATGATACGGTAGAAGAAAGTGATTGTTCAAGACATATGTATTATGATCGCTCAGATATTGGACGTAAGAAGGTCGAAGTATTGAGCGACAAGCTAAAAACTATCAACAGTCAAATCAAGACATATATTTCGTATGCTGTTTATACTCCAGATACAAATATGGATGCTTTTCTTGATAAGAGTTCTTTTGTTGTGTGTACTGCTGATGAGCCTTATCTTGGATATACCGCAAATCTCACTTCCCAATTATGCGTTCCTAGAAAGATAAATCATTACATAGCCGGAGGCTTTGATGCTCATCTTGCAAGCACGGGTGAATTAGTCATTCCTTACGTTACACCCTGTGCTGCCTGCTATGCTACATATTTTGAGCATAAATTAAAGGATTGGAAGCCTGAAAAACACCCAGTCGTGAAGAGAGCAAACGAAATTGGAGGCTTATCGTCAATGTCGCTATTTGCATCATCATTTGCCTGTGTTGAAATTATCAAGTGTATTTGTGGATTAGTCGATATTAAAGAGAACTATAAGAAAAGGGCTGAATTCCTCTTTGACGGAATGGAATTGGTCTATCTTGATCCAGCACGAAATCCAAATTGCATATTATGCGGAGGGAATAAAGCGTGAATTATAAATTGAGGTCAAGTGTATCCGTGGTAGATCTTGGCGATAATGTCTTAGAGCTGTTTAAAACCAATACACGGAAAGCAATACACTTGAGAACACAAGATCAAACAATAGAACGACTTATACTTAACATGGATGGTCAAACCCCCGTTGAAGAATTGGGGAAAAGAGTGGGAGTAGATGTCACCACTAAAGAATTTTCTAAACTGATCTCATACTTGAAAAGAAAAGCGATTATTGCAAATGATCAGCTTGTTGTAAAACGTAGTGATTATGCCCAATATAGAAGAGTAATCCATTTTATTGAAGATTATTCTTTTTCAGATGAATCGTTGCTTGAAATGTGGGAGAATATACGGAATGCAACAGTTGTTATCATCGGCTTGGGTGCAGTTGGAACATGGACTGCGGTAAATATGGTTCAAAGTGGAGTTAAGAACTTTATTTTCATTGATAATGATATAGTTGACATCACAAACCTTCATCGTCAGTTCGGATATACAGAACATGATATTGGTAAGAAAAAGACAAGTGTTCTTGCCAAAAGATTAAAACAAATTGAATCAAAAGTAAAAATAAAGGAAGTAAACGCCTTCTTAGATAGCTCAACACTTGAATCGCTTGATGATAAGGTTGATCTTATAATAAATTGTGCTGATAAGCCGACTGTAGATCAAACCTCAGAATGGGTTGGAAATTATTGTATGAAAAAGAAAATCCCCCATATAGTAGGCGGCGGCTATAATCTACATATATCACTTGTTGGTCAAACCATAATACCTTACAAAACAGCCTGCTATAATTGTTTTGATATGCAACTCAAGGAGATAAATGATATCGAAGGAACTAATATCAAGCGACTTAATACTAAAAACCGTAAAATTGGCAGTTTCGGACCAATGTGTTCGATTGTTGCCTCATTTATCGGAATGGAAGCAATCAAAGTGTTGAGTAAGCATATTACGCCAGATAATATAAACAGACGCGGCAACTTCGATATATACGATATGACTTTAGAATACAAACAGTTTGAAAAAATGCCCGATTGTTCGTGGTGTGGAGAAAGCATATGAAGAATATTAAAGTAGTAAATGCGCGCGAGAACAACTTAAAGAATATAACTGTATCCTTCCCTTATTATCAATTAACCGTTGTATCTGGCTGCTCAGGTTCAGGAAAGTCCTCACTAGTTTATGATACTATTTTTGCAGAAAGCCAGCGGCAGCTTTATGAAAACTTTATTGATAATACTTTTGGATTGAAAATGATGAAAAGACCAGATGTGGACAGCATAGAAAAGCTATGCCCAGCAGTAAGTGTCGCTCAGAATTCATATAATTTCAATCCTAATTCGACAGTTGGAACATATACTGACTTATCAGATGAATTGAGATCAATTTTTTCATTTATAGTCAATCAAGAAAACGGAACAACATTTAAACCGAGAGACTTTTCCTTTAGTCAGAGCAAATATCTCTGTAAGAAATGTGGCGGTACAGGGCATATATGGAAACTATCTATTGATAAAATCATTCCCGATCCTACTCAAACACTCCGAAGTGGGGGAATACTGTATTTTAGTGGTACGCAAGCTTCATACGAGATGCGCCGACTTTCGCAAATCTGTGAACGACACAATATTGATATGGACACAAGAATATGCGATCTCTCTGCCGATCAATATGATATATTAATCAAATATGGTGACGATGAGAAGTATACAGTCAAATATGAACGTGGGGCAAAGAAGAATTGCCAAAAAACAGGTTTTTTCCATGGTGTGTTGCCTGAACTTGGTGAAGAGTATAAGCGAATTAAAACCCCAATGATTTTCCAGCAGTTAGTTCGATACATGGACGAGTTCTCTTGTGATTTATGTGACGGTATGAAATTAGGAAGAGATATTCTCGACTACAAGATATGCGGTTATAATATTAGCGAAGCTGAAAATCTTGAGATTGCTGACTTAAAACAATGGTGTGAACAATTATCAAAAAGGTATTCTAAAAGGAATGCGAATGGCTTGGAGAGTACGATAAAACTCTTTATAGAACAAATCAGCTCTATCAGCTCCTTAAACCTCGATTATCTAACACTTTCACGACCGATTCCGTCACTCTCAGGAGGGGAATTTCAGCGTTTAAGGCTTGCCAAGCAGTTATGTGGTTCGATGGTCGAAGTGCTTTATATTTTGGATGAGCCTTGTAAGGGGCTACATTTCTTGGACATTGATAAAATTATTGATATTTCGAAAAAACTTGTAGAGAAAGGTAATACAGTAATTGCTATTGAGCATAATAAGCAATATATATCTGCAGCAGATAATATCGTGTTAATGGGTCCAGGAAGCGGACCGGCAGGAGGAGAAATTGTTCAATCAGAACCCAAAAGTGATGAACCGAACAACAAACATAAAGTGAGACACCCGTCCGATGCAATGACTTTTAATGGCATTAACGCTAATACAATAAAAAACGAAGATTGCTCGGTTCCTTTAGGGGCTATTACCTTTATTACAGGCGTCTCCGGCTCGGGTAAATCCACATTAGCTGAACAAGTTATATTCAGTTCGTTATCAAGAAAGCAGCCTATTCATTGTAAGCATATTTCTGCTCCACGCTCTTATAAGGTTCACTTTGTTGATCAACAACCCATCGGAAAGACAACTCGTTCATCTGTAATATCATATCTCAAGATATCTGATGAAATAAGAAAAATATTTGCCGATATTCCGCCAAAAAGAGCGAAAATAACTCCAAGTCATTTCAGCACGAACTGTTCAGGCGGACGATGTGAAAAGTGTTCCGGAAGCGGTATAATCTCTTTGGATTCAAAGGTTATGCCGGATGCCTTCATAAAATGTGATGAATGCAATGGAAAACGCTTCAAGCCCGAAATACTTGAAATCAAATACAAGGATTTCTCTATCTTTGATGTGCTTGAAATGAACGTTTCTGATGCAGTTCAGGTATTTGAAGATACTCCTAAGATTAAAGCGATGCTCCAGTGTATGATAGATATAGGCATTGGCTACTTAAAGTTAGGGCAATTATCTATGAATTTATCAGGCGGAGAAGCACAGAGAATTAAACTTGCAAAAGTTCTCGGTGAAGAATCACATAAGAATAGCATTATAATTTTAGATGAACCGACATCGGGATTAGGTAGCAATGATATTCAAAAGATAGGGACAGTTATTGAACGATTAGCTGATCAAGGAAACACAATAATCATTATAGACCATAACTTAGAGTTTATAAAAGCTCACTGTGACTACTGTATTGATTTTGGTGTTTTAGGAGGAAAAAAAGGTGGCAAGATAGTGGATCAAGGTTTCTTCGACGATATCGTTTTTCGCCACAAGGCATCTATATTTGCACGATAACACCATTCATTAACGGATTTAGCTAATCATAGCTAAAACAGAAGCACCTACGCCCTTATAGTACAGGAGGTGAAATAGATAACTAGAGAGGAACTTAAAGCACAGATTGATGAGTTAATGAGACAGTATGCTGATGAGGAAATTGATGCAGCTACTTACTCAGAGAAAATGATGGAATTAACCACATCTGCGAGAGAAGAAATCGACGAAGACTAAAGTGAAAAGTCTTTTAAGGTTATAACAAAACTCACTGTACATCCAAAAGCTGAAAAACCTTATCATGGAGCGGCTTAATAAAGCCGCTCTTTTTTTACAAATTGGACTGGCTGAAACAGCACACCTAAAGAGTCTCAGCCGTTTTAGAGTGAGAGATGTTGGTGAAGAGGTATCTTAAATTCATACATATAGTTCGTTGTCGTTGTCCACAATCTTCTTTTGAAGATAGACAGCAAAGCACTTTCAATACAAGAAGCGAAATAGAATGAGGCAGCCAATGGGCTGACTCATTCTTCTCCTCTTTCTATTTAAGTAAAGCACATAATAATACATAAATTATAATTGTAAGATATAAAAAGCCTTTGTCACTAATTTGCTTTAAACAAGTTAACCAATTGAAAGCTTCTCAGGAATAACTCAGAAGTATCCGCGATTTCCTTGCTTAAAGATAAAACAGGAGCAATTATTTGTTCATTGAAATCATTGTTTGCAATAATAGAAAAAACGAATCCTAAATTCCTTTCAGAAAAAAATTCATTCAGGATACTAATCATTGTATTAATCTCTTGATAATAAGATGGTGTAATCTTGGGCGAAGCAAAAATAATACTTGCATCATCTTTATCCATAAATCCATAGATACACATAGCAGTACGTATACATTTTGCAATTACTTTAGCAGCAGTCTCTGTTTTATTTTTTCCATACAAAAGCCCTTTTTCATGAAATGCAATGTCCACAGCAAATATTTCTTTCAGTGATTTAATACCTATAACATCACATTCTGCTTGCTTTAGCAACTGATTTAAACCTTTAGTGAATTTATAAATATCATAATTAAGTCTTTCTTTAAAGAAATCGCGGCTTTCATTCATTATAGTTTCCAATTCGTCTATATGCTTTACATCCCACTGAAGACATGGCTTCCAATTTGTCTGAACGATTTGACACTCTTTGATGTGTCTTAGCCAACTATAAATGAGGGATTCGCCCATCTCAATTTTCAATCATCTTCACCTCCAAAGATAAGACCAATAATCGATGATAAGTCTAAAGTTTTTATTTAATCGAAAACTTCGCTCTATTAAGGTTATAATTATTCTAAACTTAAGAATTATGATTCTTATTTATTCTCTTTTTGGAAACATTACACGCATCTGCTATTGTTTTTTCCGTAAACAATGTATCAAACATTGCCCATTTACGTCCAGAGGCATATATTTTACCTGTTCTTACTTCGTTAGGCGGAATAATACCTGGACCTAAATCATAAATTATGTGTAATTTATCATTTTCTATATCTGGCATTTCATCTATCTTATCATGAATATTTTTTGTAATAGTATATCCTTCAATATGATGAATTGATTGTAATTTACCGTTATATCTAAACGCGATATAATTCGGTGGATCCTTAGGCCATCCATTTTCTCCAAATGGATGAAAATATCTATTTTTCTTTTTTACAATATCGACAAATGATAACTTGCATCCAACCGGCGTTGAAAAAGATAGGGATACAATAAATACCCAGTTTGATTCTTGTGTTTGCATTGTCATTATACCTCCTAAATAGTCTTTAAGTTCAATAAGAATATGTTTTTGCGAATTGGAAGAAAACTTAATAGACTCGCTAGCAGTTTCAAATAGTCTTTTCCATGAAATATGCTTTATTGAAATACCATTGCATTCTTTAAAAGGTAAGAATGCATCAGCAAATTCATTGGTACATTCAGACATAGAAATAATCGCTTTATGTTTAAAAGCGCATTTACTGAGGCATTCTCTTTCAGAATATAATCTAAGCTGATTTGCTCCTGGAAGTATCCATCCTCTTTTAGCCTCAATGATTGCATAAAAAGAACTATCATCAGTTATTTCCAAGTCAGTGATTCCTTTTTTCTTTTCAAAATCTTGATATTTAATTCTGACATTTTTATGGTCAATATCTATGCTAAAGATATCTGAGATTGTCTTTTTTAGAAATATTGGGCAATTTGTTAATGCCCAGGCTATACTTTTAGTTATGTCATTTTCTAAAGATCCCATAAGTTGAAAAACATTTGTAATATCTCTACCATACGCTTTGAGTTGAGCCATAATAAGCCTTCCTTTAAACTTAAATAACTATTTTAAAATATCTCATTATATAAAGCAATGCATTTTTGCATTTCTAATTTTATCAATAAATTTGTGATGTTGTTCAGCATAAAGAATCGTTTTTTAATTAGCTTATTCCAAAACTAATCATTCTTTATATGAGGCATTTTGGATGATGGGACTGAATAATACATATAAGCATCCTTACCATCAACGATGATATCATTTCTATTATACTCAATTCCATTATCATCAAGCTTTTCTATTAAACAGTCATCAGCTCTTTTATTTCCTTTTCGTATACTCCAGTTTTTGGCCTCAAGAAAAACTAATTGTTTTTCTTTTCGATTCGGAAAAATAATCATTCCGTCGAATTCATGCTCCTTCTTACCATTAAACGTCGATTTTGTTTTTATACTTGCAGGAATAGTTATAGCAATATCATTTTTCATGTCATTCTCTAACCTTTTTTTCAAGAAATCTACTTCATGAACTATGTTGTCATTCTGGTTGCTTTTGTTATCAGGTAGCTCATATATTCTGCTCTTGGAGCCCATAGTACACAACACGCACTTTTGGGGATCTAAAGTCCCATCAATTCTAATTGCAATAGCGTGTAACATATATCTTAAAAAATATTTTGTAACAAGAAGATACCTATTATCGCTACTTTCAATCCTGTTTGTATTTCCAATATTATCAATGATTCTCAATTCTCTTAAATGTTTTAAAACACAACGAAGTATCCTCAAAGCTATATATTCAGGCCGACAGCTTTTTTCATCTATCGAAAGAATAATAGTTTGTTTTGTTGATCCACGATCATAATATCCACATCTTACAAATTCTATTGATTTCAATTCATTATACAACTTCTGACTATCTGTTTTAGGTAAAGTGAGTTTTAAATAGTTTTCATGATCGAATCTTTTTGCTCTTTTATTCGTCTTATTAAAAAGACTATCAGGATCAAATAAATATGATGTATAATTTGGAAGCATATCAGAACATAACATTTTCCGTACAATTCTATCCGAAATAAACTGTTGATTGATTACAACGTCTGGAGCAAAATACAAAGTATCACCGAGGAGTTTGGTTACAGAAGATATCAGGCTATAAGTGGGGGTATTATCATTATACTCTGATAATCCTTCCTCAAGTAATCTTAATACTTGTTTTTCTTCATGAATATTAATCGAATAAGGTAAATCAGCGACCTGCAAGTCCAATGAATTAAACGATATATTTCTTACAACGCGGAAAACACTCATAATGTATTCCCACTTTGTTTTAAACTCATCAGCGACTTCATTTTCCAAATAGTTATGAATGATTTCCTGTGCAAACGTCTTATAGTTCGAGTCATTTAAAGTACTTATCATAATAAGCGAATTTAATAAGTGAATATGCATATAGTCTTTAGTATCAATGATTTTTTGAGCTAATCTTTTATCGTCCTCTTCTTCAAAACTCTTAAAAAATACTTCTTTAAATTCCGGACTATCAATGCAAAGCTGAACAACCGCTTTTGATGCTGCAAATGTCGTATTAAAATGCCCTATTCCATTTATAAGCACTAATATTTCTAGTGTTTCTCCAATAGAAAAAGTTGTTTCTCTAATTGTTTTAAATTTATTTCCTGTGCTGATTTTTAGTTTGTCTCTCATCTTATTGCCAGATATTATACTAATCAAATATAACTGATACATGATATAGTCAAACTTTGATTTCCAAATCTTTTTGGGAACACTTATTGTACCAAGCTGAGAAATCCCTTTAGTTCGTTCTATTATACCGCATCTTTCTAAATCATTATAAAAGTTAATTGCACTCCCATATAGTAATATTTCGCGTCGTTTTTTATTAATCTCATGATATATCTTTTTAACCATATCCTCACCTCATACAACAAGATTTAATGGGCTCTTCATTTTCTGTAAAACCAATACTCAACATTCAATGATATAATCCTTTTCATTACACAAATAATTACCTTCTCCTCTTTCCGAAGTAGTCGATAAGTACGTTCTTTATGAAGTTATACCTACGGGCGTATGAATTCTCCACACGAATAAGCTCAAAGCCGTGATCTCGGCATATCTTGTTTTTCTTACGGTCACGTTCACAAACTATCTCGTCTTCGATATGCTCCTTACCGTCAAGCTCTATTGCAAGTACAGGCATTTTTCTTCTGCTGTAATCCCGCTGATAGATAACAAAATCAAAGCGCCCTGTATAGAATAAGTCAGAGCAAGATATGTTATCTGAAAAGACTTGGGATATTGCAACTTCACGCTCAACGCTGCAGCTTCCTTCGTTGAGAAGTATATTGTCGAGTGCGTGATTGAGATTTTGCAGGAACGCCTCCTCGGTTTCTGTGCTGTATGGCTTTATTCCAAGCGCACGTGAAGAAACATCTTTAGGAGTTACCTCTGTTCTGCCATTACTGCCAACGTAATTCACCAGTTCATATATATCATCAGGAGAATCCGGATCGTGCAGCCTTTCAAGTTCCTTGCGGCTTGAAAGAACAATAAGCTGTTCCTTTGCCCTTGAAACCGCAACGTTGACAAGTTCACGGTTGTTTTTCAGCCAGTCATAGGTCTTGGGATTGGTTTTATCAGTTAAAGCCAACGAAAACAGGATAATATCCTTCTCATCACCTTGAAATGCGTGAACTGTTCCGCAGGTTACACTGTCGAGATGTGCTTCATGAAGTGCCTTTTGTATGCAGTCGCGCTGATTAGTGAAAGGCGTGATTATGCCGATAGACTTATCCCTGTTCATCTTCACGAACTGAACAATCTTATCCGCTTCAGCAGGAGCGGTATTTTTATAATCCGTTGTATTATACTGAATATCACTGAATATTAGCGGAGTTTCTGATTTGTCTCCGGTTTTCACTTTCAACCTACCGTTATAGTACTTCTTATTGTTGAACTCGATTATCTTTTTATCACACCGATAATGATAACTTAGAAGAATCTCGTCGCTGACAGAATCACAGGCAAGAAAAGTTTTATATACGGAGTTGGAAATATAGTCGTACTCAGGCGCAACGTTATACTTCTTCCTTAGGCTTTCATTAACGCTCTTATCCAAAAGAACTACCGGATTAAGCTGCTGGGGATCGCCAACGAGCATAAGGTTATTTCCGCGAATTATCGGCACGAGTGACATTGCCGTATTGCACTGGCTTGCCTCGTCCATTATGACCATATCGAAATACTGTGCAGGCTTTCCCAGCTTATGAGCCGATATGCAGGTGGTAGCTATTATCGGAAATACTCTTTGCAGCTTGCGGAGATTATCTTCGTCGCTGACCCAGCGGTTGAACTCGGCTATTCGCTCGTCTCGGTTCTTCATATCAAGTATTTCCATGAAATCGGCGTATTTAGGTTCTTCAAGCCTTTTGATGTACATAGCAGAGGTATAGAAAAGATACTTGCGGAACGCTTCCTGATCGTCAGTAAGAAGGGACAGTGCTTCTTCATCAGTAACTGTGCCTATCTCCTTCATTCTCTTTTCTACCTGATATAGCTGCCTCTGCTCAAGATCTGTCTGGAAGTTCATATTGTCGTTGAGCTTGTATAGATCAGAAATAGCGTCTCTGCGCTCTTTAAGCTCGATACGCTCTTCATGCTTTTGAAGCAGCTCAGTCAACTTTTTAGTTTGTTCAGTTTTGTTGGACTTATTCTTACTCAACGTACTGCCGAAAACGTTGATGGATTTGGTATAGTCATAAAGTCCCTTGATACGTTCTATAGCTTCCTCAACTTTTTTGTTGCTGCCAAGTCTGAGTATCGGAAAAGGTATGATACGATCGCGGTATTTCATATTCCTGAGCGTGTCAAATACGCCGTCAATAGGATGATTGTTGTAGGACGAGAAAAGAACTGTCCTTTCATTGAAAAAAGCCGATATTATGGTATTTACTATTGTATTACTTTTGCCTGTTCCCGGAGGTCCCTGAACATATGTAACCGGATATTTCAGTGCATTGTGTATCGCAAGCAGCTGGTCGAGGTTTATCTTGTTATTCAGCAGAGTTATCGGATAATCCTTGCGACGTCGCGAGGGTGCAGTAAGGTCACCGAAAAAGGCCTTCACAGGAACGGTCACCCTGTCCTCCTCATACATATCAAGTATCTCACGATACTCTATCGACAGATCGACAAGATGCTCACTTTCGATGCAGATAAGATACGGCATATCGTCAACGCCCATTATCTGACGATTTGAAGCGGTTATTCTGTCCTTTATTGTCTCAGAATACTTTTCAAAATCTTCAAGAAGATAGTAGTCATCAGCATCAATGAACTGCCTTATGCTTTCTTTTTCACCTGCTATTGTGAATTCCTTGCAGATAGTTATATCTTCACTCGGGCGAAGAGTGCGGCTTTTTACGTCAAGTTCTAGTCTGCGGTAAGCGAGAACATAAAGCCCGCGTTTAGTATTGATACTAAGCAGATTCAGGCAAAGCTGAGTGACCTTTCGCCGCTGATATTCGCTTTCAACGCGTTTACGGAAGCTCTTGACGATAGCTTTGAACTGATCTTCGTCCAGAATGTACCCAGCTGGCGTAAGCTTGTCTCCGTCGATGCGTTCAATCAGGTCATATTCCGACTTGTAGGGGATGGAATCTAGCTTATTGCAGTCGGCAAGGTAATTCAGTATTTTCAGATTTGCGGTATTAGTAAAGATAAAGGCGTACTTGTTAGGATTAAGCTTTATATCTTCTATCAGCTTTTCGTTGACAGGCTGATATGTGCCGTCAAGTAGCTTTGATGATTCAATTTTGTCTATGTAAATGGTCAGTTCCATATTCTGAAAGCTGCCAAGATGAAGTCCTTCAACATGCAGGCTCTTGTAACGCGTATCTATGTCATAAATGCCTATCCAGTACTTTGTAAGGCTACCTTGTTTATTGCGGTATTCTATGCTGAGCCATTTGCCTTCATGTATTGCTTTGAAGATATCTCTGCCTACGCTGTTCATTGCTTCGCCCGCTTTCGTGGTTGTTTTCTTTATTATACCATAGATATACCTATGATTCAAGAATTTTTTTACAAAATGAGCCTCCATAAGGAGGCTCAAATACATATATAGAATCTTGTGACTATCTCTTTACAAAAAATGCAGTTTATCCACCTATCATTTCTTCCAAGGGGGAAGCATCACCGGTCAGCCTTATATCAATCTTTTGCAACGACGGAACGGTGCGAACACAGACTCAATCCTCTTTTCAGTGTAATCTGTATAATAGTGCAATTCTCACTCAACTTCGTAATCTACGTTTTTAATGTAGAAATAGATAAATCATTATTAGAGCAATGTGATGTTTAAATAATTAATAACGAGGGATTATATGAGGCTTTCGATTTCTTTTACATAAGCAATAAATTTCCCGAGAGTCCATATCCTGTCCTGTCTTTCTCTTGGATAGGATGCTATGTATGGTTTAGGAACAACTAAGATCACCTTCTCGGCTTCCATTTCATCCATCTGAGCTGTTGAGATGCCTTGCTGTAAGGTACAGAGATACTTGTTCTTTCCGCGTAACCTGTCAGCTTCGTTTATGACTTGTCTCCAACGATCCTTACAGGTTGTTTTTGCAGCAAGGGATACTATCTTATCAGTCGGGAAATCAGCATTATGATAATCTGCTTGTGACGGAAAGATAAAATCAGGTTTTTTATTACCTTCAGTCACTGCTTGAGCAGTAAATCTTATATCATTACCTAAGAAAAGTGCTGCTAAATGATGCTCGAGGCTTTTACCTGCTCTGCTTTTCCTGCGGTTCAATACAGCATTTGCTGTTGAAATGAACTCCTCTACAGAAGAAAAGCCATGCGTTATCATATCACCATAACGAGCATATTCCAATGCCCTAAACAGGCGATACTCTGTTTCCGTCCAATCTATAAGTTTTTTGTCGGGATTGTTGATAACAAGTTCCTGATGATCATATACGGTGTTTTGAATATCACGAGCAGCACTTGACATTTCCTCAGAAGTCGGAAAATCGACAGTAAGTCCTTTGATAAATTTATCCATCTCAACTTCTTCATGCTTTTCAGGAGCAACGAATGATATATCTATCATTTTATTTGTATCAGCCGGACTGAGACCGAAAGCATCCAAAAATTGATTTATCTCATCATCCGAATTCAGAATGAAACCTGCATATGATTCTTCATCCTGCTGAGTAAAAACGAACAATGCTCCTGTATATTCTGGTCTCAGGAACTGAAATCCTCTGCCGAAATTAGTGATACGATATTCATTTCTTGTACCTTGTCCATAGTAGATAAACCTTGATCTTGTTTCAGTTCCGTCAAACCAAGAGATATCTGCCCATTTTTCTTTATTTGCCCCTTTGATACCAGGTTCATCAAAAAGAATCGGAATAGCAGGCTTTGAAATATATATTCCAGCCTGATGACCGCCTGTCAATCCTGTATCATTAGCCGATAAAAACTTACAGAATGATTTCTGAGCAGCAAGAACGGATTGTATTGCTTGAATTGCTGTATTTTCCATAAAACACCTCAGTTTGTTTTATTACTGCTATCGAGTTTTCTTAGCTTTTTAACTATCAGACCTGCAACGTCGGTTATTAATGGAACAACAACTGAGTTGCCAAATTGTTTATATGCCTGTGTATCTGATACAGGTATCTTAAATGTATCCGGAAATCCCTGAAGTCTTGCACATTCTCTGGGTGTAAGCTTTCTGGGGTTTTTTCCCTTTTGTTGAATCAGAACTTCTGAGCCGTCCTTATAGTATCTTGCACTCAATGTTCTTGAAACTCCGTCTACAGGAGCTATACCAAAACCAAATCCATTGCCTGCTGCTTTATGCTTGGCTGCATAGTTCTGTAAATATACCCATAATTTATCAGATAGAGTATACTTTGTATCGACTGAAGAATCAAGAATGTCTTTAATAACTGGCTTGGGAGACACAGGCGTAAGATCAAAATCAAAACTTACATTGCTTCCGTATCGTCTTCTGTCAAAGCCAACTATGATTATTCGCTCTCTATGTTGTGGAACGTAATTCTGCCCATCAAGAACGCTGTAAAAAACGTCATAGTCAAGTTCGTCCAATGATTCAAGAATAACCTTGAAAGTGCGTCCTCTATCATGACTGCACAGGTTTTTTACATTTTCAAGCATGAAGGCTTTAGGGCGTTTTTCTTTGATTATTCTGCACACGTCAAAGAAAAGTGTTCCCTGAGTTTTGTCCTCAAAACCGGTAGCTCTGCCCAGACTATTCTTTTTGGATACTCCGGCTATCGAAAAGGGCTGACAAGGAAAACCAGCTACAAGAATATCGTGATCCGGAATATCAGCGGCATTTACTTTAGTAATATCTCCATCAGGTTGTTCTCCGAAATTAGCAAAATAAGTTTGCTGACAGTATTTATTCCATTCATTGGAGTACACACAGTGTCCGCCGTTCTTCTCAAACGCTAAACGCATACCGCCAATTCCGGCAAAAAGGTCAATAAAGGTAAAATCAGATTTCACTTTCATCTCCCTCCTTTGTTTATCCAGCATCTGGATTATTGCAAAAGAAACGCTTTCTTGTACAGAGATTCCAGCACTTTCTGTATAATCGGTAAGTGCTTCATATACATAGTCATCTATCCTTAAATGAACTTGTTTCGACATAATCAGTCACCTCAAGGGAAAAATAATATACCATTACTTTCCCTATTATACCACTTATAAAACAAAAAGTCAATGTAATATAGATAAGCTGTAATAATTTAGTATAAGTATTCCCCGGCATGGCCGGGGAATATAATAGTAAGCTATTCAAGAAAAAGCTCCCAGATAATTCTGAGAGCTAATATAAGGATTAAATACAGAAAATAATCATTGTATATTATGCACCAATTCTTTTAATGTTTTATCTTTATTAATTTTTAACTGACATTCCCATACAACAACGGCTTTCCATCCAAGTGCTTGAAGTTCGCTAATCTTTCTGATGTCACGCTGTTTATTTGTTTCAATTTTATTCACCCAGAACCCCGTGTTGGTTTTCGGTATAACAAAATATCGACAGCCTTCGTGGCCATGCCAGAAACAGCCATTTATAAAAATTACAGTCTTGTATTTTGGAAGTACAATATCAGGTGTTCCTGGTAACCTTTTATCATTTTTCCTGTATCTGAATCCATGAGAGAAAAGATACTTGCGTACTATTTCTTCAGGCTTTGTATTTTTTCCTTTGATACAGGACATATTATAACTTCGTGTTTTTTTATCATGTACGTCCATTTTTGTACTCTTCTATGTATTTATCTGTTTGTATCATAAGCCAGAACATTCCTTCAAGAAGTTTTACAGGTATGCTGTTACCAGCCATACGAATAATTTTATCTCTCGGAAAAAACCAGTCTCCCTTATGAAATTCAACATTTCGCTTCTTGATATTTTTGAAATCCCTATCCTTGAATCCCATAAACAGAAGACATTCTCTTGGAGTAAGATATCTGAATTTACTTCTGCCTTCTATACCACTTTCAAAGAAAAGATTTCCGGAATTTGGGTTTCTGTCTTGCTTTGTAGTAATTGTTCGTATATATTTGATTTCCGGATTGAAAGAGCCATCAGGAAGAATTATCTGTGGATTTTCGTCCCATATTCTTCTTCGTGAGGGAGTATCATTAGGCGTACACTCAATCGCTTCCTCCATTAGTTTTGTGTCAGAGTAATCAGTTCTGAGCAACTTTTTGATACTCTTCCTCTTATAGAATTTACTCTTTTTATATGATGTTCTGACAGTTTCTTTTTTTATTCCGTCAAAGTATACTTTTAACTTCTCATGAAGATCCTCGTCGTCTCCGAAATAGACACTCAACATCAGTAATCTTGGTCTGTTCTGAGGCAATCCGAAGTCGGCGGCGTTCAGTTCATAGTATTGACTGTAGTAACCAAGCTTTTCAAGATCGTTTATCCAAATGCTGAAATTTCCAAAATGGCGCTTGGAAAGCAATGCCGGGACATTCTCCATAAGAAGAAAACGAGGGAGCTTTTTGTTATTATCCTTCATTTCCTGAAGAATTCTCCCGACCTGCCATAAAAGACTGGATCTGCTGTTAGAATCCTTATCTATGCCTTTATTATAGCCGTGGAAAGCTCCAACATTCGACAAGTCCTGACAAGGAAAGGAATATGTCAGAATATCAATATTATCGGGCATTTCAGCGCCATCCAGCGAGCTGATATCCACAAAATTAGTACTTTTCTTTATTCCGGACAGTATATATCTGAGCGCTTCTACAGAATACGTTTTAAGCATACTGTAATCCATCGGCTGTTTACCATCATTGCTGAGGGTATAATCTTTCAGTATTTCAAGTATGTCAGGTTTCTCCATTTTTGCAATTTCTGTATCAAGGTAAGGAGAATTGTGTATTGCATCATACGCTACAAAGGCGTGGATATCCCATTCACAGGTAGCGAGCGTATTTATCTTGACGTTGAGATTTTCAAGTGCTCGTGCTTGACTACCGATTCCACTGAAAAATTCAACCAGATTATAGGTCTGATTCATTGCTTATTTAGCAACCCTTCTGTTATCAATTTATCTTCAAGTCCGAGTGCTGTCTGTATCGCTTTTGTCACTCTGGACGGTACTTTACCCGATGAAGTAATCGGGACATCACCAGTTTTAGCCATTTCAACAAGCTGATTTATCGCTGTAAGCTCTTGGAAAGACGGCTTGATTCTGTGATTCTGAGCTATTTTTACAAGGCTCTGCCAATAATCCACACCACGGTTAACTATCTCCATGATGTTTTGCAGGTTATTTTCTTCTTTCTTCTCGGTTTTTGCAGCTTGTTCGACATCTTTGACCTCTGCTGAACTGATCAGTTCCCGCAAAAAATCGGTAGATGGTTTATATTCTATTGTATCACGAAAGCGTTCCCATGTCAAAAGTTTTTTGCAGTATTCTGTTACAATAACACCATTACTGTCGCAAATAAAATCGTTGGTCATTTTTGTGACGATTTCGATCTCACGCATAAAAGCAGGTGATAATGCCTGTTTATCCCAGATCTTCATCCAGTCCAGCGAGTATCCCGAAGGAAGCGATGATATGATCTTGGCTATTGAATAGGGAACTATATTCAGCTTGTAACCACCCGTTTTATACCAGAAACCGGTAGGATTACGTGCTGAATCCTTGTGCAATTCAAGGTAGTTGTCAACAGATCTGTATATTATTGCAGCACAGATGCACTTCTTGAAGTAAAATTCATTGAACGATTCCCTGTTTTTTCTGAAGGCTTCACTGATCTCGGTTCCGAAAGCCTTCATGGTCCAGTTCTTACCTCTTGATACGATATCAGGACGCAGAGAAAAGACTGCTGTTATATACATAGCAAGCTGTTCTTTGGTAATAATCTGTGCTTTTGGGAATTTGGACATAAAGCGTTTCTGCTCGTCTTTAGAAAGCTTTATTTGTTCCTGCTTATATTTCTTTCTCGAACGTTCATAGTACCAGCCTGTCGGAACAGCAGACTGTCCCGGAGGGGCAAGATATCTCTTTGACATCTTCTCCATTTGAATATGGAACGGATCATTAGAGAACAGGTCAGCAGCGGTAACTTTATTCTGACTGTTAGCAAACTTTGCAATCGACTGCACCATTTCATCATAAAAACGAATACCGTTCTCATCTTCAGATTCGCGGTCATCAATTACAGTAAGCTTCATAGGAACATAAATACCTTCAAGCTCTGTATTTGTTCTTTTGAGTACAGCTTCAGCCAGAGAAGCGGTAGTCTGACCTCCGTTAATGATCTGAAGGTCTACAACCCTTGTTATGTATAGCTGACCATCAATAAGCTCGGTTTCAACGTCGGAAGCAGTTGTAGCTATTCCATTGTTATACGTGAAGAACTTTGTAGGATCGTTGTTGATAGTTCTTCTGATACCGCTATTAACGCTCTTTGAACCACCTGTTCCGAGAAAAGCTCTTACATTACCTTCAAGTACACGGCTTCCATGTTCGATGTAAATATCGGCAAGCAGTTTTCCGGGAATGATAGCAATATACGCTTCGTAGTCAAGGTTATCACCTATGTCGCCTTTAATACAAGGAATACCCTTGTATCCGTAATCTTCTTCAACATCAATGACAATAGGTTCCGTGTTATTGCTGTTTTCCATTTCAAAGAAACGCTCAGGATACCAGAGAGCAATTTCAAGGGGTTTGCCATTGAAATCTTCCTTTTTGATTTTTTTATTGGTTTTTGTTGTTTTTTTCTTTCCTCTGGTGTTCTTGATTGTTGTTTCCAGAAGATTTGTGCTCAGAAGTTTGGTATCAAGTTCTTTGTTAGTGAGAATATAGAATTTTACCTTTAGAATAAGCTCAGGGTCATCACTATCTGCGTTTATCCTTCGGCGGATATAGCTTGCAATTTTTAATACTTCATCAGAATCATCAAAGTATGAACTGATGTCACCATTACAAGCCTCATCAAGGAAGTAATACATCTTCCAGTATAGTTCATCTACTCTTGTTATAGTTAGTTTATCTGTTTCTTTTGAATCCTGAAAGTCACTGATAAGCAGTATAAGGCTATGGTCTGTCTCGTCAAAGCAGTAACCATCAGCTCGCATCAGTCTGCCTCTTTTACCTTTCTTATCGCCCATACCTGTTCTTTCAGGCGAATCAAGCTCGTTGAAGTCCATCAGCAGATCAAAAGTGTGATTCAGGAACTCGTCTTCAGTATCTGTACCACTATGAGCAGAATCTGCTCTCAATGTTTCCAGAAATTCTTCCTTATACTCCTGATAATCCATAGCCTTCACTCCTTTCAGTCTTTGATTTCAAAATCCGTTATCTTATTAAGATCAATATCATATGTTGCTTTAAGTATAGCTTCAGGAACATCTCCGGGTATCAGCTTAGGGAAAGTATCATTGACACGGAAATTCTTGCTGTATATCAGCTCAAAAACAAAATCATCATAATAGTTGTGGTATTCATATCCCTGTAATGCAACCTTTGACATGAACAGATCACGGTCATCGCTGTCAGAAAAACGATTACGGATATCAACGATAAGCTTATTCAGTGTGATGCCGTTATACTCTGTACTCATTTTCTCAAGAGCGTATACGGCAAGTTCGCCATCGTGTTCGCTATCAAGCTGCTCAAGAGAAGAAATATGCACAGTTTGTGAGCTTCTTCTTATCGTCTTTACTTCAGTCCATGTATCACCATAAGAAAAGTCCTTATGTGTCAGTTCCTGTCCGCTCCAGCTTCTTAGCGCTTCAGGTAATCCTATGCGTTTACTTAGCTGATCTCTAAGAAACAGAAGCTCTCCTATAAGTCCCATAATCTGTGCTTCATTTAAAAAATCCTTCTTGGATGATACGAACATTTTCTTCCATTGATGAAAACGCACTACAATAGCATTGTATCCGCCTTTCTCATCTGTCAGCTCTCTTGTCTGCTCTATAAGATCATCACAGAATGTATAGAACAATCCGCTTATCTCCTCGTCAGTAAGCGAAAAACGTATTGTCTTGTATTTCTGGTTATCATATTGATTGACTTCAATAGCAGATGTTCCTTTAACCTTACGAGGATTGAATGCTGACCGCAGTTCAATAGACTTACGCCCTTTTTCATCAAGTCCAATGTATAATTCAAGCACATGGTCAGTACTTACCCTCGAATAGAAATTTGGAGATGTAAAATCATCAAATCGCTTTTTCAGTCCTGTCATTCTTCCTCCTCGCTTTCCAGAAGGATTTCATCCCGCTCAAAGTAATTGTATGTTTTATTTGCTCGATAACACGACATTTCGTGGATTGCCTGATTGTCATTTGCAGGGAAACCGAGGGCAAATCCTACAGATACAGCATCTCCCATAGCGTTTTTCATTCTGTTAAATGATTCGGTATTGTTATCATCGCCTTTGGCATTGATAAAATATACCACGAGCAGTGGGCGACGATTTTTTATATACTTAAACCATGTTTCACCAGGATATGTTGCATCATTGGCAAGAGGAGTTCTTTTCCTTTTGAGATAGTCTTCTCTGAATTTTTCCTGTGCTTCAGCTATAACATCAGCCGCTGACATATCCGGAGTATCAAGAATACCTGCCAGTCCGTCCCCCGGGCCGCCCAGCTTTCCTCTGCGACCAATATTCAGTCTGTCATCGTATTCGGAAATTTGACAATTGCTTCTGAGAATTGGGATAATCTCTGTATTACCAAGTAGGATAGGACATATATCAGAATTCTTTTTGCCTTCAGTGAACGCAATATCGAATTCGGCAATACTGTTATCGTCACAGTTTGTCAAGAATTTTAGAATCTGAGTCGGTCTGAACTTTGCATTGAATTTTGAAATAGCAAGACTGTCAAGAAAATCTATGATACGTTCTTTCGGAACTTTCAGTATCATTTTTTTAGTTTTACCTTGATTAACCGTAACTTGTTCTATTCTATATTTATCTTCAGCAAGTGCATTTATGAATTTAAGTGTCTTCTGATAGTTTTTCACCTGCTTCTCCGGACTATAAATCAGGTATGGTGTCTCTATGATGCTGCCGAAATAGCTGTATGTAACCAGTTCATCAACGGAATTACGCATCTTATTAGCAGATGTGATTTGCAGATCATCGGAATCGTTCTTTACACGGATACCAAAATCTTTTGGACGCATATGGTTTTCATTCATCAGACGCATATCCGCTTTCAGCTCCTCGGTTGCCTGTGATATTTCAGCATACCATTCAGCTGAAGCTCTATGAGTCCATATACGGAACAGATCTTCATAACCGCGTCTGTAACCGAACCATCTTCCCATCTGCATAAGAACATCATAAGTACAAGTGTTACGGTAAAAATAGCTGATAATCAAACCTTCCAGCGTTAATCCTCTTGAAAGTGCAAGTCCACCGATAGCAATAACTCTAATTCCTTCATTAGCAGGATATACAAGCTTATCAGTACCTTTGGCACTATTTACAACCTTTATCAGTATTGGTTCTACTGCATCACGCAAACTGCCTACGATATCGTCCCATTCAAATTCTGTTCCGGAGAAATGATTCACCCACAAAGAATATATCCGTTTAAGCTCAGGACTTTTCATTGATTCATCAAAATCATGACTGAGATTAAACTTGATTTCTCTGTAAGCCTTTGTATGGATATCTTCAACTTCAGAACGAATATACTTCTGTACCTTTACAAATCTTGACATATTAACAAGCATGGAACGATGAGATTTCTTATCTCCTCGAAGATCTCTGATGGCATTTACAATATAAAAAGAGTAAATTGCATCTGTAAGGCTATCAGGAAGATCACCTTCCCAATCTTTTTTGTGTTTGAAGTAGAATGAATAACCATCATCTTCAACCACACCAGCATCAGTTATATATATAAGCTGAGAATGATATTCACCGTTTTCCGCAAATATTTTCTCTGGTCCTATATAATTTGAAGGGGTAGGTAGAGAAACAATGAAATCTTCAGGAAAGAGATCTTGATTTTCCATTTCTTCCGTAGTTTCAGGATCAATAAATACGTTAGCAAAAGGGGTAGCTGTAAAGCCGATATAGTTTGAACGCGTGAACAAATTAGCAAGATTTCTGATAAGGCGATTGATTGTTGTAGGATCCTCCTTATCCTTGCTGGTATTAATAGAAGCGTTATCTGCTTCATCATCAATCATCAGCATAGGCTGATCTATTTTTCCTGTGAGCTTATCAGCATTAAGGTTCTGAAGCCATTTTGTGAGCTTGTTAAGAACATCTTTCTGTTTTTTTATTACAAAGACAACAGCATTCTTATCACTTAAAGCAACAGCGATTTCAGCAGCATTTCCGGTAAAATCACTGTTACGGGAAGTGAGAGCCATCGAATAAATACCTTTATTATCTAATCCAACACCAACTCTTTTACCTCCGGGGGTAGGGTCGGACATATCAATACCAATAAACCCTTCCTCAACACGCTCCTGTGTCTGTTTACGAAGGGATTCGATTGTACCTGTCAGAAGAATAAAAACCCTGAAACCTGCATCAGCAGCTTTACAGATAAGTCCTATATATGTAGAGGTTTTGCCAGACTGTACATCACCGATAACGAGTCCTCTCCTCAGCACTGGATTATCAGTTACTTTATTTGGATTAAGCAGATAATTCATAAGGTCCCGATCAAGAGTTTCGTTACCAAGCTTACTGACAATATTCGGACTAAAATGTTTTTCATCAATAAGATAGTCCTTATATCTCAGCCAGAATTTCTGATCAAGTTCGTCTTTAATATCAGTATACCATTCTTCCTGATCATAGTCGTTCAGTATCTTACTGCCGGGTCTGGATTGGATCATATATCTGTATTTAAGGTCGCGCTTGCAGGCTTCACGTTCTTCATCAGAACAGTCTACACTTACAATAGAAAGTGCCTGAGTAATAAGCTCATCTATCTTTTCATCTGTAAGCGTGTTGGCTATACCAGTAAGCTCTATCAGGTTACGTACCATTCCGACTATATTATTAACTCTTTCCTGATTTACCATTATAAAGCTCCTTCAGTGTATCTTTCATTTCCGGGAAGTTACTGAACGGTTCTGACAGAAAAAGTCTGTCTATAACTCCGTTTACATCTGAGGCACCTGCACCAAGTGCTAATTTTATTATCACATCAGCTTTTGATTCGACCTCGGCTTTTCTTTCGTCAGTTACTTCTTCATCTATAACGTTCTGGGATTTATCAATATATATCTGCTGAAAAGGTATATTACTCTCGATTTCTTCCAGAAGCATATCGAGGTAAGGGAGCGCATCCTCGTTGATTTTTTCCTTTATCAAGTCGAAAATCTTGGAATCACGGTTGATACGGTATGTAAACAGCCCCTCACGTAGACTTACACGATCCCATACATAGTCCATATCCTCGTCAACCTTTGCTACTCTGCCCCTGTAGGTCTGTTTCTGAACAGATCTGTCCATAGCATCATCAACAGCCTTGGTAAGACGTTTGCGGATAGAGGGAGGGATAGTAGCACTCTGTTTCTTTATATCTATACCCCATATATCATCAAGAGTATTTGGAATATCAACCCTTATCCTGGCATACTTGGTAAGCTCATCACGATGTCTGTTGAACCATGTTCCCCATACAATAAGCCTTTCATTGCGATATATATAGAATCCCTGCTTGGAACGGTAATTCTCTATACCACCAGAGCGTTTCTTGTCTTCAGGTGAAAGATCCTTCTGAAAAGGAAGAATATACGGCTGAACATATACAGCCTGATCTTTTCCATTAGAATCAGGAATCATGATTTTTATTTCTCTGCGGATATTGGTCTTGTTGTGATTTTCAAGGAATGGGTCAAAACCTTCAAGCTGAAAATTATTTATCTTTATTCGGACAGCGGATTTATCATTTCTGTTAAGGAAACGGTGAAAAATCAGCGAAAGATAATCCGATGTTTCTGTCATGTGTGTACTGAGAGCGCCATAAACATTACCTGTTGATTTTTCCATCAGGTCAAAGTTCTCCCACAGCACAACTGTACCGCTGTCAAGATTATCCAGGTAATCTGCAAAACGTATTTCGCTTATCTGTTTTGCGGCACACTCAACAACATACCAGTCACGTTTTTCTTCAATAACATCAAGATCCCAGATATATGCCGAAATCTTGCCGTCTTTTTTACTTATTACTGTCAGTTTTCGGCACTGAGAAAGAGAGGCAGCCTTTAATCCGAGTCCGAATCTTCCGAGGTCATCATCAGCTCTGTCATCTCGTTTGGCTTCGCTGCCGTATTTCATAGCATCAAACAACTCTGCCTTTGTCATACCGTTTCCATTATCACATATTGCTACATAGCATTCTGAAGGATCTACAGGGAAATGAAGTATAACTTCATGAGCGTGAGCACTTATACTATTATCTATAATATCAGCGATGGCACTTTCAAACGAATAGCCCATTGCCCTCATTGATGTCATAAGAACATCTGCTGTCGGTTTGTTCTCTCTTAATCGGCTCATAATGTAATTACCTCTCTTTGACAGAAGCTATTAATTATACATATTATATCATAAATCAGCAGTAATTGCAATAATATTCATTATTATTTAATAAAAAAATATTTGTTTGACTTGTAAAATAATGATAATTCAACATATAATGACCGAGCCGCCCCAAAAGGCTGAAATAACATTATGATTCTATAAGTAGCTTGTCTACTTCATCAAAGTCAAGAAGATAGTACGTCCAACCTTTCTGACGTTATTCAATACTGGTGATAAGTTTCAAGCTGCTCCATACAGTATTATTTAACAATTGATACTGAGAAAGTAGTTCATCACATTAAATACCAAAATCGAAAATGTAAAATTGAACGCTCAAGATTAATCATAAATTGAGCATTCACCTTTGATTTGCCAGGGATCAAAGCTCAAAAAGATGTATGTTTTGCGTTTTGCATCTTGATATAACACATACAAAACGCAAAAGTCAACGAAAAAAAAGATAGACTCCCCGTTATGGGGAGTCCATAATAATTCTAATTGATTTTCAAAACAAGACATCCTTGCCCAGAAGTTCGATGGTGTAAATATCATCAAATGGAATAGTCGTTTTAACGACCTTAAGCCGACGATACGGAGGATTGATCTCAGTCACTACTCCTTCAATATTGGTATAAGCATCAATGTCGTAATATCTGATTTTGATAGTAGTACCAACCTTTAGCTTGTTTAAGGTACTGGAGAGAGCTTCAGCTTCGTCTTCACTGAGTTCCTTCCTCGGTTCTGTTATACGTTCCTGCATTCGTATAGATTCATAATATCCCTTCAGAGCAGCAAACGGAGCAAACTGCATAGCACGATCAGCGTGCCGTTGTACGTTATTAGTATTACCCATTATGACCTCCAACCATTGTGTTACGCTTAATTCCGGTAGCCTTGTCAAAAAGGTTAAAGCCCTTTAGAAGCGCATTCTTACCGTATCTGTTGCGTATTCCAACCATAGCTATCTCGACTTGCTTCTCTTTTTCATCATCCATAGGATCATCAAAGAAGCTGAGCTGCATATCAGGTTCGTATGTAAGATCAGTAAGAGCGATACCCAACTGACGGATACCATAGCCGATCTTAACTTTATCGATATATAGCTTATCAAACGCAGCCTGTATCTTTTTAATTGAACATGTGGTTTGTTCCAGCTTCATAGCTCCGCCTGTTGCAGGAGTGCAGTCCTTGGAGTAGCGGATAAACAGAGAAATACCTTTGGCATATAGATTGTTCTCAACAAGCTCCAGTACCAGATTCTCGACCATTTCCTTCATAACGATACGCGCGTTATCTACGTCATAGTCCTCGAAAAGTATCTGGCTGTTGGAAAGGGAACGACTTTTGCCTTTATAGTTGTGGATATCAGCCATAGTACAGGATTCACGTCCCCAGGCATGGTCAATCAAAAACTCAGCTTTTACACCAAATTCCTTATATAACAGCTCCTCTGGCAGTTCTGTGATACCCTTCATATCGAATACACCATATTTAGCCAGTCTTGCAGCAGTACCAGGACCAACATTCCAGAAGTCTGTAAGAGGTTGGTGCTTCCATAGACATTTTTGATACAGCTCTTCCGTAAGAATTCCTATATGCTCAGGAACGTGCTTGGCGACAATATCCATAGCTATCTTGGCAAGATAGAGGTTAGTACCGATACCGGCAGTAGCACATATGCCTGTTTTGTCCATAACTGCCTGCATCAGGAGCTTGGCGAAGTCTTTAGCCTTGCAGTTGTAGGTCTTGAGGTATGGAGTAGCATCGATAAATACTTCGTCGATGGAGTATACGTGGATATCGTCTGGAGAGATGTATTGGAGATAAATACCGTAGATTTGAGCAGATACCTCGATATATTTACGCATTCTGGGCATAGCTATCTCATACTGTATGTGCTTGGGAATCTCGAATATACGGCAGCGGTTCTTCACTCCAAGAGCCTTTAAAGCTGGAGATATAGCCAGAGTTATAGCACCATCTCCTCTGGTCGGATCAGCAACAACAAGAGGAACTTTGAACGGATCATAGCCTCTGGCAACGCATTCCACGGAAGCGTAGAAGCTCTTCAAATCGATACACATATACACTCGCCCCATGATTACACCTCCTGATTCAGAACAACTGTTCTTCGTGTGTATAACATATCGTACCACAGAACAGACGTTCTGTCAAGAGGTTTTGTTCAATTTCTCAAACTTCATCACAGGCTACAATAAACCAGAACAAATTTTCGCTATTATGCACAAAGAAATTTTCAATCAATTTATAAAAGAAAGCGCCGCCATAAAGGCGGCACCGATATATTACAAAGCGACAATGTCATTTATTGAGAAGAGTGCGGCTTTACCGGAGATAATGACCTTATCATCGGCACAGTCACAGTACAGGATACCGGTACGGTGGGAGGCTTGGAAAGCGGTGATGCGGGATTTGTTCAGCCGTTTGCACCAGTAAGGAGCAATCATGCAATGAGTTGAACCAGTCACAGGATCCTCATTAATGCCATATTTAGGAACGAATACTCTGGATACACAGTCATATTCCGTACCCTTGGCAGTGACAGCGATACACGCACCGTCAAGCTTGGAGATAAGCTCCATATCTGGTCGTAAGTCCCGGACTTCGTCTTCATCACGCAGAACGAACAATATATCACGGTCTTTGTATGCTGCCAGAGGAATAGTTCCGAGAGCTTCAATCATGGTATCGGTTATCTCAATATGTTCCAGCTTATACGCAGGAAACTCCATTTTTATCAGCTCATTGCTCTTATGAACGGTAAACTCACCAATCTGACCGCAGAAGTTGAGAGTATCCGTATCCTGAGCATAGAAATTGAAGAGAACGTAAGCAGTAGCCAGAGTAGCGTGACCGCAGAAGTCTATCTCACTCTTGGGAGTGTACCAGCGGATATGATAACGGTCGTTCTCTTTGACAACAAACGCAGTCTCGGATAGGTTATTCTCAGCGGCTATACTCTGCATGATTACTTCACTTGGGAAGTTGTCAAGTGCGCATACAGCAGCGGGATTACCCGAAAAAATCTTATCCGTGAAAGCATCAACGATGTATTGTTTCATTTGTTTCTCCTGTGATTTTAGCTTGTTTTTTAATTCTGACATAATACTTCGTATCGTCTTGGTGATGGATATACCCGCCGTTATTCAGCATAACCTTGAGAGAAGCTGGATTATCCTTGTTAACACGCAGATATATTTCATCTTCCTGAACATCGTCTCTTATCTCATCTATGAGGAGTTTAAGTCCCTGAGAAGCATAGCCTTTACCGCGATATTCAGGAGCTATGTAGTAGCCGATATGACCTGCTCCCTCAATAAGCGACTGGCATAGATAATGGCGGAAGTGAAATGTACCAACGATATTATCATCATCCCAGAGATAGTATACTGTCTGCGGAACATATCCTTCCGGCAGCTTTTCACCCTTTGATTGAGCAATCATCGTTTCAAGAGCATTATCAAACTCCTTACGGCTTATACCGTGATAGTCGTTGAGAAAACCGTTTTCGTCAACAGGAATACTGCGCTGAAAGAGCCACTCTTTCTCTATATCCTCGAAGTTAGCAGATTTTAGTATCAACATATTCTCCTTGATCCAATTCACCTCATTCTTGAGCT
>JAEEGL012416813.1_pt1 | contig 29983 bp, 17 predicted proteins | sample 9134231 | NCBI WGS metagenome assembly JAEEGL01 (sample SAMN16246548, study PRJNA631951) | gut metagenome | biome: gut microbiome; feature: rumen; material: fiber-attached | host: Bos | place: Iran: Karaj | collected 2018-10 | reverse complement strand
TGTCTCCGACGGATTATATTGGGGACTCTGTCCCCAAACCCCTGCTTAAGGGGCACTGCCCCTTAAGAAACCCATTAGCGTGGAATTCGCACAAAATGGGATTCCAAAGGGATAGTATCCCTTTGGCAGGGGTGCGGGGACAGCGTCCCCGCAAAAATGTGCCGCAGGCACATCAAAAGCACTTTATCGACAAACTGCCCTTTGGCGGGGTTTGGGGCAAAGCCCCGTTGCAGATCCGTCGGAGACACCTTACTTCGTTGCGCGGTCGGCGACGATCTGGGCGAGCTCGCCGACATTCTCCATGCCGGAGACCTCGCGCATGGTGAAGCGCATGCCGAACACGCGCTCGATCTCGGAGATCAGGTTGAAGTGCTCGACGCTGTCCCACTCCTCGATATCTGCCGCGGTCATCTCCTCGGTGAGCTCGATGCTGTCGTCATCGAACACCTCCTGAAATACCGGTGTCAGTCTTTCCAATGCTTCCTGAACAGTCATTTTTATTCTCCTCATGTATTAGATTTGTGGATGGTATTCCCGCAATCATCCTGACAATCAGTTCGGAGTTAGAAGTTAGGAGTTGCGGTGTCCGCTTCACGGACAGATTTGAATGGGGCTTATGCGCCGTCCGTTCAGCGGCAGAAGTGAAAGTGACGGAACAACTCCTCACTCCTCACTTCTCATTTCTCGCTTCTCACGCGCGCGGTCACTCGATCACAATACACTCCAGCACCGGGCGCACGCCCGCGATGCCGTCGGGCTGAGGGACGCCGTCGGCGCGCAGACAGAGCGGAATGTCGCAGCCTGCCGCCGCATAGGGTGTGCAGATCGCGGTCTGTGCGCTGCTCAATCCGAAGAACTGCCGCGTCATCCTGCCCTCGATCATCACCCGCTCGGGGATGCAGCGCACCGCCGGACTGCCGTCGGGGTCCAGCAGCGCATCGGCGTCCTGAAAGGCGGTCCGCATGAAAGCGGAGTTGAGCCAGTAGAGCAGCCGGTCATCCGCAGGCATTGCCTCGAGCACCGGCACCGTGCGCAGAAAGAGCCGGTTGCCCTCTCTGCCGGCAGCCTGCCAGCGGATCGGCGAAAACGCATACCAGCGCGTCCGTCCGCTCGCGGCGGAATAGACACCGCGGAAGCGCTGCCCGGAATAGCGCACATCGCGGAAATGATGCCCTTCCCGGAGCTTCTCCCATGCCGGAGAGCCCCCGCCGATCGACCGGAGCGCATCGGCGACGGCGCGCTCTGCGGGCTCCTGCGGATAGGAACCGAACAGGAACTGCCTTTGCAGATATGCACCCATGCGCCGCCCCCCTCTCTGCGGTCACTGCTTTCGGATCGTCTCGATATGCTTGGCGTTGCCGCCGGTCGCGCTGAATGTGTTCATCGCAAAGAGCACGTCGGTCACGCCGATCTCCTTGAGATAGGCGATCGCGTTTTTCTTGAAATAGCGCATGTCGATCACGGTGATCTCCTCGAAGGAGGAGGTCAGCCACGGGACGAGCGCGTTGCCGTAGCTGTCCTTGATGATCGCGAGCCTTCTGCCGTTTTTCACCTCGGTCTGCACATGCGTGACGGTCTCGTCGGTGCCCATATAGACCAGATACCAGCTCACGGGCGCGACATTGTCGAGGTTGATCAGAAGTCTGCCCTTGCGTGCGTTTTTCAGGCTCGTGTTGTAATAGGTCGTCTCATAGCCCGCGTGCGGGACATAGTAGAAGAAGTCCTCGGGGTTGTTTTTCAGCGTGATATCGCCGCCGGAGTAGCCGTAGAGCGTGCCGACATAGCCCTCCTTGACGACCTTGTCATATTCGGTGATGCGTGCAAACGGCACGCGCGCGGTCTTTGCGAATGCCTCTGCCGCGTAGAAGGCGCCGAGCGCGGACCAGTGGTGATCGGTGCGCATGTAGACCGGCTCGTCGGCGTGCTTTTCCAGTGTCGAATAGACATCGACGGGCTTTGCGCCCTCGAGGAAATCGTCGATGTGGGCGATGTTGTTCTTTTCGCTGCCGATCAGATTCTGAAACTGCTCCGGTGTGTAGAACGAGCAGGGCGTCGGAATGACCATCGACCAGACCTGCACGCCGCTGCCGAGCTGCTTCTGATACTGATTGAGATACGAGGCATAGCGCTCGCCGATCGTATAGCTGCCGCCGTAGAGCATGATGCCGCGCTTGTTGACCACGAGCACGGAATTGCTGACCTCGCCGCCGTCTCCGTCGTCGATCGGCTCGTCCGCCTGCTGCGCATCGGTGTGCTCGGCTTCGGTCATGTGCGTCTGCGTCAGATAGCTCAGCGGGTCCTCGGTCACGGCGGTCGTGACCTCCGGCTCCTCCGGCGCGCCGTCGTCCTGCTTTCCGACCTCGTGGATGACGCCGTTGTCGCCGCGCATCCCCATATACTGCCGCAGTGTGCCGGTGATGCCCTTGAAGAGCTCGCGGAACGGGACGGTGTCGTTGTAGTATTCCGCCATACCGTTTGTGTAGCTGCCGTCGAGATAGCCGTCGACAGAAAAATCGGGCTTTTTCGCCAGTGCGCGGTTCTCGCTCTCCGAGACGGTCGGGCGTTCGAGCAGCAGCATGCCTGCCGCGGCGCCGAAGAGCAGCGTCAGACCGAGCGTGACATTGACGAGCGCTGCCTTGCGGCGGATCCGCGGGGATTCATCCTTTGCCTGAATTGCGGATGCCTCTTTTTTCCATGCGCGGTCGGTTTTCCGCTGCAGCCGCCTTGTGAACGCCTTCGCGTCGGCGGTGTCTTTGCGGTACTGCTCTGCGGCACTCTCCATATCCGCGGCGTGCTGTGCCGCGGAGCGCTTTTCTGCAAAATACCGCACCTCCGCGTCAAAGGCGGGCTGGAGCGGGTCTTTCTTCGGCTGCGCCTGGGCGATCGTCTCCGCATAGGAGCGCTGCGGCTCTGCGGGCTCCGGTTCGGGCGGGTTTTCCTCGGCGAGCCGCGCTAAGATCGCATCGACGACCTGTCCCTTCCCGACGGCGATCTCGGGCATCGGCTCAGCCTGCGGGGCTTCTGCGGAGGGTGCCTCCGAAGCGGGCGGTGCCGCTCCTGCCTCGACCTGTGCAGCGATCTCCTCGACGATCGCCCCCGCAGCCTCGACCGACTGATTCGGCGAGGGCTCTGCGGCGGCTGCCTGCTCCGCGGCGACCTCCGCCGCGATCTTTTCGACAATTTCCTTTGCGGCGCTGCGGTGCTCCGCGTCGGGCGCACCGGGGATATCCGCAATTTTCGTGATCTCCTCCCCGGAGAGCTCTGCCCCGGACTGCACCGCTTTCCGCGCCGCCGCCAGCTCGGCGACCAGCGTTTCGGTATCTGTATGAACGCCGGAGCGCTTTGCCTTGTCCGCTTCGCCCTCGGTTCGCCGGAGCGATTCGAGCCAGTGGATGACACCGGTGTTGGTCAGCGGGGGCGTGTGCGCGGTGTTTCGTTTCTCCTTTTTGCGGGAGGCAGCCTTTGCCTGCGCGACCAGTGCGCGCGCCTCGGCAGCAGCCTGCTTTTTCGCCTCCCGTTCCTTCGCGGCAGCCTCCCTGCGGATCGCTCTTGCCTTGGCGATCGCGGCGCGCTTTTCGGCGCGCGAGGGCTGCGGCGTCCCGGGCTGCCCGTCAGGCAGGGTCACATCAATGCTCTGTTCACTGCCGTTTTCAGACATATCGCATGACTCCTTCCTGTCCGAAATCAGAAGCGGAAATACAAAAACGGATTGTTCGTCGCGTCGACGAGGAAGATGCTGCTCGTCACCAGCAGCGCCGTGTTGCAGACGATCTGCACGCCCTCGACGATCCAGCCTGCGCCGACATTGCGCAGCGCGAGCTTTCTGAGCCCCTCATAGAGCGGGAAGCAGCAGATGACCGCGGCGATCAGCAGAAACAGATTGTTCTGCACCGAGAGCCGCGTGACCTCATCGAGCAGGGCATTGCCGTGCAGCCCGAACAGATCGCCGAAATAATGCCGGAGCTTTGACAGGTCCTCGAAATAGAAGATGCCGAAGCCGACCAGAATGACGATTTTGGAATAGATATGCCGGATGACAAGCGGGATCGCCTTCATGCGCTTTTTGCCCAGCAGCTGCTCGATCAGCACGAAGAGCCCGAAATACAGCCCCCAGATGATATAATTCCAGCTGGCGCCGTGCCAGAAGCCCGTGCAGAACCAGACCAGCAGCAGACCGCCGTATTTGCGGCGCTTGCCGAAGATCGGCACATAGAGCAGATAGTCGCGGAAAAACGTGCCCAGCGAGATATGCCATCTCTGCCAGAATTCGGAGATGTCGCGGCAGAGGAACGGGTGGCGGAAGTTCTCGTCGAAGTGGAACCCCAGCATCAGCCCCATGCCGATCGCCATGTCGGAATAGCCCGAAAAGTCAAAGTATATCTGCATCGCGTAGACCGCCGTGGCATACCACGCGCCGGCGACCGAGAGCTGCAAGCTCCCGCCGAACAGCGCATCGACGATCACGGAGAGGTGATTGGCGAGGATGACCTTTTTCGCAAGCCCGAGGATCAGCCGCGTCAGACCGTCGGAGAATTCCGTCAGCGTGACCTTTCTGGTGCGGATCTCGTGCTCGATCGTGCTGTAGCGGACGATCGGTCCGGCGATCAGCTGCGGGAACATCGAGATATAGAGCAGGAAATGCATCGGGTTGCGCTGCACGTCGACCTTCTCCCAGTAGAGGTCGATGATATACGACAGGATCTGGAAGGTGTAGAAGCTGATGCCGATCGGCAGCGTCAGATGCGGCACCGGGAGACTCACACCGGGAATGCGGTTGAGGTTTTCCGCGAGGAAGGTGCTGTATTTGAAGGTCAGCAGCAGCCCGATGTTGAAGATCAGCCCGAGCGCCAGCAGGAATTTGCCGGCTGCCGGCTTGCCGCGGGCTTTGCCGATGCCGAGCCCCAGCAGATAATTGACCAGCACGCTCGTGAGCAGCAGCAGAATGTAGACCGGCTCGCCCCAAGCGTAGAAGATCAGCGAAAATACAGTCAGTACGATATTTTTCACCGTTACAGACGGAGAAAGCCCGTAGCACAGCAGGCATACGGGCAAAAACAAGTACAGAAATATCAGGCTTGAAAAAACCATTTTGTGCTCCCTGTTTTGTCCGGACTGCGCGCTCTGCGCAGATTCGGTTTCTTTTGTTTTACATGCAGGTATGTGCTTTTCGCGGTGTCTCCGGTCGCTCTGTCAGGTGCCGTGACCGCTTTCTTTTGTGGGGCAGCCCCTGTCCACCCATCCTATATTATATCGCAAACGCCGCCGGATTGCAAGTGTTTTCCCGATTTTTTTGCAGCTTTCTCAAAAGTCGGCGCCGCTGCCGCAAAAAACTGCACGAAGCAGCAGGGATTCGGGCGGATTTCGGCAGGGTGCACAAAAACAGCGCGCGAGAATTAGACAAAGAGCCGAAGAAAAATCCACAAAAACGCTTGCAAAAATCTGCGAAAAATGGTATAATAAATTGGAACGGGTGTATTTTCCCGGTCATCCCGTCAAATTCATCACAGCAAAGCGGAGCAATCCGCCAATACGAAAGGAGCTCTACCTATGGGATTGATTACTGCATTTGTCGGCGGCATCAGCCAGGCGTTCAAGGATCAGTGGAAGGAATTCTTCTACTGCGACCACATGCCCGATGACGCACTCATGGTGCGCGGCGTGAAGCAGAACCAGAAGAACAACAAGGGTGACGACAACGTCATCACGAACGGCAGCAAGGTGGTCGTCGGCGACGGTCAGTGCGTGATCATCGTCGAGGACGGCAGAATCGTTGAGATCTGCGCGGAGCCCGGCGGCTATACCTACAACAACACCGTTGCACCGACCGTGTTTGAGAACGGCTTCTTCAAGGGGCTCGCAGCCTCCTTCAAGAAGGCGATCGAGAACTTCTCCTACGGCGGCTCCCCGAACAACTATCAGCGCATCTACTACATCAACACGCGCGAGATCATGGGCAACCGCTTCGGCACCCCGACTCCGATCCCGTTCCGCGTGGTCGACAAGAACATCGGTCTGGACGTCGATGTCTCCGTGCGCTGCCACGGCACCTTCACCTACTATCTGGTCGACCCGATCCTGTTCTATCAGAAGCTGGTCGGACCGGTCACCGAGAATTACGATTCGGGCAAGGTGCTCTCTCAGATCAAGAGTGAGTTCCTCGATGCGCTGAATCCGGCATTTGCAAAGATCTCCGAGCTGGGTGTCCGTCCGAGCGCACTGCCGGGCTACACCAGGGAGCTCAAGGACGCAATGAACGAGGCCATGCACGATGAATGGGAGGTCAAGAAGGGCTTCTCCATCGGCAAGATCTCGATCGAGTCCGTCACCATCCCGCCCGAGGATGCGGAGATGATCAAGAAGCTGCAGGTCACCGCGACCAACCGCGATCCGGGCATGGCAGCCGCGACGCTCGTCACCGCGCAGGGTCAGGCGATGCAGGATGCTGCCAACAACCCCAACGGCGCGATGATGGGCTTCATGGGCATGGGCATGGCACAGGGCGCAGGCGGCGGCGTCAACGCACAGCAGCTCTTCGCGATGCAGCAGCAACAGCAGATGATGCAGCAGCAGCAAATGATGCAGCAGCAGCAGATGCAGCAGCCCGTCGCTCCGGCTGCACCGGCAGCTCCCGCGGCAGCAGGCTGGACCTGCTCGTGCGGCGCACAGAATTCGGGCAAATTCTGCCAGAACTGCGGCGCTCCGCAGCCGGCACCGGCTCCCGCAGCAGAGGGCTGGACCTGCTCCTGCGGCGCGGTCAATCAGGGCAAATTCTGCCAGAACTGCGGCTCGAAGAAGCCCGCAGGCGCTCCGCTCTACAAGTGCGACAAGTGCGGCTGGACCCCCGAGGACCCGAAGAATCCGCCGAAATTCTGCCCGGAGTGCGGCGATATCTTTGACGACGGCGACATCACCGGTTAATCCCGGCTGACAGGATATCACAGAGGGCTGTGCGGTGCAGCGCGATCCTGCGCGGTGCGGCACAGCCCGCTTTTTTCCGTACACACAGCAGAAAACGAGGTGAACTATGGCTGAACTCATTGAATACAAATGCCCGTGCTGCGCTGCGAAGATCGAGTGGGACAGCGCGGCGCAGAAAATGAAGTGCCCGTTCTGCGATTCGGAATTCAGCATCGAGGAGCTCCAGTCCTATGACGATGTGCTGTCCGATCCGAATGCGAACCAGCCCTCGCCCGACGAGGAGCGCATCGCCGAGTGGGAGCAGGGCGAGACCGAGGGCATGCGCGTCTATTCGTGCAAGACCTGCGGCGGTCAGGTCATCGCGGACGAGACCACCGGCGCCTCGCAGTGCCCGTACTGCGGCAATCCGGTCATCATGGCGGGCAATTTCTCCGGCGATCTGCGCCCGGATTTCGTCATTCCGTTCAAGCTCGACAAGGAGGCTGCCAAGAAGGCACTGACACAGCACATGGAGGGAAAATTCCTGCTGCCGAAGGTCTTCAAGAGTCAGAATCACATCGACGAGATCAGGGGCGTCTACGTCCCGGTGTGGCTCTTCGACGCCGACGTCGATGCGGCATTCCGCTATGAGGCGACCAAGGTGCGCACTTGGCGCGACCAGCAGTACGAATACACCGAGACCTCGTATTATGATGTCCGGCGCACGGGCGGCATGGGCTTCGAGCGCGTGCCGGTCGACGGCTCGTCCAAGATGGACGACACCTTCATGGAGTCGCTCGAGCCCTTCGACTTCGGGCAGGCGAAGCCCTTTGCGACCGCGTATCTCTCGGGCTATCTCGCCGACCGCTACGACGTGACGGTCGAGCAGAGCCAGCCGCGTGCGGACGACCGCATCAGGGAGAGCACGCGCAGAGCCTTCCTCGCGACCGTGCAGGGCTATACCTCCGTGGAGCCGCGGCAGGAGCAGATCGCGCTCAAAAACCGCAGCGCCTCCTACGCGCTCTATCCGGTGTGGATGCTCGGCACCTCATGGAACGGCAATCAGTATACCTTTGCGATGAACGGGCAGTCCGGCAAATTCGTCGGCAATCTGCCCGCGGACAAGGGCAAGGCATGGGGCATGTTCTTCGGCGTGACGGCAGGCGCTGCCGTTCTCGTCTATCTGATCACGATGGCGCTGAGCGAGACCAAGCAGGGCAATCTGCTCATGGCGGCGATCATCGCGCTGATCATCGGCGGCATCACGATGATGTCGCTGCTCGGACAGCTGAAAAGCGTCGCCGCAAAGAACGAGGCGTCGGCATATGTCCGCGATGAGAAGGTCAATGTCACGCAGCGCGACGACCGCTTTGTCAACACCAAGACCGAGCGCAGAATGCTCCCGCAGGCAAGAGAGGGCGGTCAGGGCGGCGGACCCGGCGGCGGACCGACCGTGCAGGACTGACCCATGAAGCAGTATCGGTTTTTCGGATGGGAGCTGGCGGACTGCGCGCCGGTCAGCGGGGAATATCCCGGCATCGGCAGCCCCAAGCAGCTCTATGACGCGCTGCTGCACATCTGGTGTGCGGAGACCTGCGCGCCCCGCATGCGCGAAAGCTGGAGCCCCGATAATCCGACGCTCGGGCAGTGCTCGGTCACGGCGTTTCTCGTGCAGGATATCTTCGGCGGAAGGGTGTTCGGCATTCTGCGCCCGGGCGGGAATTATCATTGCTACAACGTGATCGGCGACCGGAAATTTGACCTGACGAGTGAGCAGTTCGGAGGCGAGACGCTCTGCTATGACGGAAATCCCGAGCAATTTCGCGAGGTGCACTTCGCGAAGGCGGAAAAGCGTCAGCGATATGAACAGCTCTGCGCAGCGCTGAAGGCGTATTGCAGTGCGCAGAGGAAGGAGGCTTCCATGCGTATTCTCACAGCATATTTTTCGGCGGGCGGCGTGACCAAGCTGGTCGCACAGCGTCTGGCGAAGGCGGTCGGTGCGGAGGAATTCGAGATCGTGCCGCAGGAGCCCTATACCGAGGCGGATATCAAGTGGGTCAACCCGCTGGCACGCTGCAACCGCGAAAAGATCGGCAAAAAGGACGTGCCCTTTGTCGGTGCGGTCGAAAACATCCGCGATTATGACCTGATCCTGCTCGGCTTCCCGATCTGGTATTACGGTGCGCCGAATATTGTAGCTACATTTCTGAAGCAGCACGATCTCTCGGGCAAGCGCATCGGGCTCTTTGCGACTTCGGGCGGCAGCGACATCGGCAAGACCGGCGAGAAGCTCAAGCAGTTCCTCGGCGAGGGCGCCGAGATCGTCGGGGCAAAGCTCTTCGCGCCCGACACCGACGCGGAGACCCTCGCGGCATGGGCAGAGATGCTCGGCAAATCCGAATAAAACAGCGAATCCCCCGCAGCCATGCACTGCGGGGGAGCTTTGTTTGTCGAAATCGTGCTTCTGTTATAAAACATCAGGCAGGAGGCAGGAGGGAGCAGGGAGGAGGTCAGGTTCGGAGTGAGAAGTGAGGAGTTGTTCCGTCACTTTCACTGTGCGGAATTGGCAGAACTCCGGGGGCACAAGCCCCATTTTCAATCCATGCGCGAAGCGCATACCTTACCTCCTAACTCCTCACTCCTCCCTGCTCGCTGCGCATTCCGAACCCGGCTTTCTGCCTGCTTCTTTCCTCATTCCGCGAAAAGCGGGGTGGAGAAATAGCGCTCTGCGGTGTCCGGGAGGATCGTGACGACGGTCTTGCCCTCGCCGAGCTTCTCCGCGAGCTTCAGGGCGGCTGCGACATTCGTGCCGCTGGAGATGCCGCACATGATGCCTTCCTTAGCGGCGAGCTGCTTTGCCGTCTCGATCGCGTCCTCGTCGGAGACGATGTGGATGTGGTCGTAGATCTCGCAGTTGAGGATCGACGGAATGATGCCGTCGCCGATGCCCATCTGCAGATGCGTGCCGACGGTGCCGCCCGCGAGGATCGCCGCGTGCTCGGGCTCGACCGCCCAGATCTCCATATTCGGATTCTGCGAGCGCAGGGTCTCACCGATGCCGGTGATCGTGCCGCCCGTGCCGATGCCGGAGCAGAAGCCGTCGATGCGTCCTGCCACCTGCTCGAGAATCTCCAGCGCAGTGAAATATTTGTGCGCGTAGAGGTTGTTGACATTCTCGAACTGCTGCGGCACAAAGACGCGTGGGTCGTTCGCAGCCATTTCGATCGCCGTGTCAAGGCATTTCTGGATGCACTTGCCGATATCGCCGTCGTCGTGGATGAGGATGACCTCCGCGCCGTAATGCCGGACGAGCTTTCTGCGCTCCTCGCTGACAGAATCGGGCATGATGATGACGGTGCGGTAGCCGCGGATGGCGCCGACGAGCGCGAGCCCGATGCCCTGATTGCCGCTGGTCGGCTCGACGATGACGGTGTCCGGCTTGATCTTGCCCTCCTTTTCCGCGGCAAGAATCATGTTGTAGGCGGTGCGGGTCTTGACGGAGCCGCCGACATTGAGCCCCTCGAATTTGACGAGGATCTGCGCATTGCCGGGGCGGTTCATGCGGTTGAGGCGGATCATGGGGGTGTGCCCCATCGCTTCGAGCAGATTGTTGTAGATCATGGTTCGGATTCTCCCTGTGCTGACATTGTTGTGTTATTATTATACCATATTCCGCGCAAAAACGCAATGGGAGAATGCACGAAAAGCGAACACTGTGCAAAACGGGGGAGCGGAGCCGGATGCTGTCCGGCAGCACGGAATGCGGAACGGTTCGATCGGATTGCAGCGCGTCTCTGAGGCCGCGCACGGAAAAACCTCCCGCGGCGCTCAGCAGACCGCAGGAGGTTTGGGTGTTATCTGTGGGAACGGTCACGCATTCGCGCCGTCCGCGCTGTATTTTTGCCGGAGCATTGCCTGATATTGTTCGCACAGAAAATGCTCGCCGGCAGTTGTCCCGCCGCTTGCCCGGCTGCGCCCGAACAGCTTTTCGAGTGCCGCACGGGTGCATGTGTCAACATCTGCGCCGCAGGACACAGCGAGCTCCCACAAGGCGTGCAGCAGCCCGTCGAAGAGCGGTTTCCACTCCCTCTCCGCCGTTTCCGGGAACATGTCAAGGAAAATGTCAAATATGTTCTCCCTGCCGTCCTCCTCGCCCGACAGCCCGCGGATCAGCGCCGATTCCTCAAACATCTGCCGTGCTTCCATGCTGCCGGACATTGCACGCAGCTGCTCAGATTCCGCCTCCAGCCGGGTGCAGACGGTCTGCATCAGATCGCGGTTGAACAGTAGCGCATTGAACAGATCGCTGCAGCTGCCGCCGATGAGCCGCCCGCATTTCCGGACCGGTTTGTACACTGTGCCTTCCGCGTTCAGATACCAGTATACGGGCGTTCCGTTCGCATTGGGGTGCCGGAGAAAGATGCCGTATCCGAGCCCGCAGATGAATGCCCGGAGCCGGTCGTTCCGGTATGCTATACGCTCTGCGCGGTGCAGCGAGGGGAGAAAGCCCTCCTCATGCCAGTACTGATCGAGATGCGGTGTCAGGGTCAGAAGCGGCTCCTGCTGTCCGAGCTCCTTCGCGTGCTGCTGCACGATGCCTTGATAGGCATACGAGGAAGCGCTTCCCGCACGGTAAGACCGAATCTCCTCGACCGAATAGCAATAGCCGAGCCGCAGTATTGTGATCTCTGTATCAGGGGTGCGTTCGTCGATCTCTGTCTTTATGTTCAGGTTTCCCGGCAGATAATACCGACCGGTCAACGCTGCATCCGGTGTCATGGACGGATTCCGATGCGCATTTTCGGGCGATATCTTCATCAGCGTGATATCATATTCGGGACCGTCTCCGTCTGTATGCAGCATCGGCTCCAGCTGCCGAAGCGCCTCCTGCACGGTCTGCTGAACATAGTCTTCGAGCTGCCGGTCATAGCCCTCATCCTCTTCGCTGAGACCGGACTGCAGCATGAATTCCTTCTCCAGCGCCTGACGGATCGTCAGATTGACGATGCCGCCGCCGGATTGCTGCACATCTGCGCGGATGCTGTCTGTCACAGCAGACCGCATGAACGACCGGATTTTGTCCCGGCTCTGCTCCCGCAGCTGCATGGTCTTCGCTTCGGTGAACAGTGTATCCGACCGCTGCTTGCTGAGGACGGAAAACACCGCCTCACAGATTTTCTCTTTCGCCTCCGAGGACAATTCACCGCTGAAGAAGTACCCGTCGTATTCCTCCGCCATGCGGCGGAAGGCATCCGGTGAGCAATAGACACCGTGCCGCCAGAATCTCATGGGCATCTTCTCAAGATACTGCATCTTCTCCAGCGCGTCTGCACGGGACTCCGCAGCCGCCTCAAGGAGCGTCTGATAGGCTTCCTCGAGGATGAGCAGCCGCTGCAGCATCCGGTGTGCGACCATAGATTTCACGCTGCATTCCACATATTTGCGCACGAGCGCGACCTGTATGTCGGCGTCCTCGCGAAATGTCCTTGCCAGCTTTTTTATCGCAGCGGCAGTGGGGGAAAGCCGCTGCCCGACCGTGCCGAGTGCCCTCCAGATCCAGCTTTCCCGACTCTTTGTGTTCCACAGATATTCCAAAGGGTCCTGGATGCCCTCAGTCTTCGGGTCGTAATCGCGCTGTGCGATCACGTTCAGATCGATCTGCGCGAGCACTTCGCGCATCTCCCGCTCCAGCTCCTCCAGACGGTTGATGAGGTCGATGACAAGGAAGCGGGCGGCGACGGGGTGAGCGGCTTTCAGTATCTGAAAGAACGGCGTATCCGGGATGTTTGTGGTGAACGTAAAGTCGGGGAGAAGCTGCTCCGCGATGCGGTAAGGCTCGACGAAAATCAGTTTCTTTGCGCACTGGTTCAGGCTATCTATGCTTTTCGTCACATTCCGGATGTGATATTGTGCCTCCTCCATGCTCTGCATACAATGCACATCGACGCGGCATTCCTCCGTGATGCGTGCGAGCTCTTCCGAATCCAGCACCTCGCAGACGGCATCCTCCAGTGCGTGCATGATCTCATCCGACCGCGGCTGAAGCACGCCGGAATCGCCGTCTGTAACAAAGGCGTCACAGGCGATCCGCGCAAACGGGGAATGCGCATTGCTGCATTCCTCGCGGAACAGACTTGCCCATGTCGGATTCTTTTCCGGCAGCACAGCTGAGGGGTCTATCTTGGACTGCTCCTGCGCCGTGCGGAGCAGAATGCTGTATATCCGGTCGATACGCAGCCAGACCTGCTCAACCTTTTTTGCCAGCACGGAGCATGTGACATATTCCTGCGCCGCTTCGCGCGGATAGATCAGCTGTACCAATCCTGCGCTGCTGTAGCTGCGGAGTGCGCTGTCCGGGCGCGTCAGCTGCATGCCGTCCTCAACAGACATGATCGTCAGGGTCTGAAACACCAGCTGTTTGATGATGTGCCGGGGATAATCCAGATTATCCCGGGGCGGGGAGTTATTCTCCGGGAAATCCTCCAGCAGAAAGATTCGGCCGTAGGGTGTGCTGTCTCCGCTCCCGTGTTCCGGGTGATACCAATCCAGCTTCAGATTGTTCTCTGCCATCGGGTATCTTGCAGCCAGATAGAATGCATTCCATTCCCGCATGCACGCATAGGCATTGGCGCGGGCGAGGTCTTTGATGTCTGCGCCGGGCAGCAGATTACATAACGCTCCCTGTCCGATGAAACAGCCGATCATCTTCATATTTTGAAGCCCGGACTGCTCCCTGATCAGCTCGCGGAGGTAAAACGGCAGCATTACCGCCAGTGCAGAGCCGGTGCCCCCGCAGATCGTGCCGACGATCGCGACAGAAATGCTGCTGCAGCCTGGAGACGCTTTCCGGATGCGCTCGATCTCATCCCGGATCATATCGAGGCGCCCGCCCTCCGCGGCAGCCAGACAAGCAAGACGTGTCATGGCGCGGATCATTCCGCTTCCGCACATTATATTCCATCTGAGCAGATTATCGTTCTCCGGGAACCATTCGCGGTATTCCGGATGCTGCTCGAGATGAAATTTTACAGGGCGGTCATCGCTGATCTGAATGATCTTCATGTAGTGTCTATCGCGGATTTGCGCGATATCATGGACATTCGTATCCATACCGATGACGCTGACATACCGTTTGTCCTCCGGGCTGAGGCTGTCGCTGATCTCCGCCGCGATCCGACAGCCGATGCCGCCGACACCGATGATCAGAGTCGGTGTCCCGTTGTTGATCATACCAAATACCCCCTTGCTGATTTAAGCCTGCCCCTCTTCCTCGCCGAAGACCGTTCTGAGGATTTCCCAAACCTTTTTCTGCTCCTCCTCGGTCATCGGCGCCAGACGGGTCATGATCTTCCCGAAATAGGTCTGCTGCGGCTGCGTCTCCCCGAATGCGTCTGTGCCGCAGAGCCGCTCCCACTCGTTCATGCGCAGCCGATATGCCGCTGGGACGGGCATTGCCGCTGCGCCGGCCGCGCGCTCCTGCATCAGCTGCCGGGGCGTAGTGGAAAAATACCCGCTCAGGCGGATTGCCTGCTCCCATGTGATCGGGTCGGAGCCCGCCTCGCAGAGCAGATACTGCTCCGCTGTCAGCCCGATCTCCGCGGCGAGCGTTCCGGCGGAGATGCCCATGGATTCCCGCGGCTCCCGCAGGAGCGGGCAGAAGTCATAGGGCGGGTTGAAGTCGCCGGTGCTGCCGATGCGCCAGCTCTCAAGGCAGCGGTTCAGCTCCTGCTGCGTGCGGAACTGCGAGTTGCCGGTCAGCCAGTCGACCGTGACGCCGAAAAATGCGGCGAGCCTGCGCATATTCTCCGTGGAGGGCACAGAGCCGTTTTTCCATTTGGTCACCGAGCCGGACGAAATGCCCAGCTCCGCGGCGACCCGGTTCGGCTTGAGCCCCTTCAGGCTGCAAAGCCCGAGAAATTTTTCCCAGAACATCATAACACCTTCTTTCTGCAGGAGATTTGCCTGCTTCGGAGCGGAAAACAGGCAAGGAAAGCTGTCGGTTTTTGTGCAGCTCTACAAAATCACACTAAAGTGAGATTTCACGCTTGACATCTCACTTTGGTTGTGATATAATCTTACCAAGATGAAATGTCAGACGGTTTTTCTTCATTATATCATACTTCGGTAAAATTGTCAAGGAAAACGGTGCGGCTTTACACAGAGCCGACTCCGCTTCCGCTGCAGCCTGCGCAGACGCTCTCCCCGGGAGGCACGCAGCCGCTTCCCGGTGCAGAAATGCGCGTCGGGAGGCGGCTTTTTGCGCTGCCGCAGCACTGCACGTCAGATTCCGACATTATGAGGGGATATATATTGACAAATTCCTTAATTTGTGGTATACTCTTTATATAATAAATGTGAATAGTGTATATTGCGGGCGGCTGCGCCGGCACATTTCTCCGGGAAGGGGAATGCGGTGCAGCTGCCGCGACAACGTGTTACAGGGAGGTCTGCATGAAGACAGCAATCACAAAAAGGGCGGCGGCGCTGATCATGAGTCTGCTTTTCGCGCTCATGCTGCTGCCGGTCAGGGCATCCGCGGCAAACGGCGACGAGGTGCGCGCAGCCAAGCGGATCATTTCCGTGGTCTACGACGATTCCGGCAGTATGTGCAATCTGCCGCGCTGGTCCTACGCAAACTATGCGATGCAGGCGCTGATCGCCCTGCTGAACGAGCAGGACGAGCTGTACATCACGTTCATGAGTGACCCGCGGAACGCAGCTCCGATGGATACCTCCGATCTGCCCGGCTGCATCAAGACGATGCACGACTGGCACAGAAACGGCGGAACGCCCGGCGAGGCGCTGGACACCGCCCGCAGGAAGCTCGGCGATATTCAGGAGAGCGACGCGACAGCGCAGTTCTGGCTGATCATCATGACGGACGGAGAGATCATGATGGATTCTTCGCTCCAGAACAAGCTCGATTCCTTCAAGGGCAACCCCATGAGCAACGGCACGCCGCTGAATGTCGTGTATCTCGGCATGGGCTCGGCTGCAACTGCTTCGGAGGATAAGGCGCACAATCTGCACACCTTTGTTGCGGACAGCGATGCAGAGATCGTCAGCGCGCTGCAGGATATCGCGGGCCTTGTCTCGGGCAGACTGACGCCGGACAAGACGGCACAGACAGACAGCAGGACGATCACGGTGACGTCCAAGCTCCCGCTCTACAGCCTGTCCATTCTGTCCCAGCAGTCTGACGCTCAGGTCGTCAGTGCCAAAACGAAGGAGGAAACGCTGAGCATCCAGCGCAACCTCGCCCTCGACGCGGCGAACCTGCCGAACGGCGTTCCGGTCGACAGCCTGTACGGCAACGCGGCGGTCATCAACAAGCAGAGCTCCGGCGGCGATCTGCAGATCATTCCGGCGGACACCTATACGATCACATTTTCCTCGGATATCGACATCAAGAACATGACGATTCAGGTCGAGCCCGCGATCGCGCTGAAGGCGGAGATCAGCCGGAACGGCGTCATCATCGGCGACATGGCAAAGCTCGACAACGGCGACAAGGTCGACATCCGGATCGTTCCGGTCGTTCCGGGCACCGACGATGTCATTCCCGATTCCGACCTGCCCAAGCAGATCACATGGGATATCGAATATGAGGTGGACGGCACGACGGTCGATCAGGGCACCGGCACGAGCCTGACCGGCGTGACCCTGACGCACGGCAGCAATATCATCCGCGGCACCATCCACATTCCGGGCTATGCCCCGTTTGTCAGTGAGGTGTATTTCAACATTGCCGAGATCGTCTACCATTTCGGCATCCGCAAGCAGCAGCCCGAAAAGCTGGCTTACAACCGCTGCGATATGAAGCAGCTCAGTCTGAACGACACGAATACCGTGCGGTTCGAGCTCACCAATGACGGAAAGCCGATGAGCAAGGAGGAGCAGAAGTCGGTCGGTGTTTCCCTGCAGATCGACGATATCAGCATCGCGGACTATGCGGACCGGAATATCATCTACACGGCGGGCAGCGTCGATGTGAAGTGCAGTCTCGAGCAGAATGACGACGGCAGCTATACGCTGATCCCGAGCTGCCCGGCGGGCGTTCCGATCATCGCGCTGCAGGCAGGCGAATACACCGTCGGAGTGAGTGTCAGCAAGGATGCTGCCGTCACGGAGAAGGGACAGTTCACGGTCGTCCCGAGCGCCGAGGATGCAAAGGACCTGCCGAAAATCATCATCGGCGGCGCACTGATCCTGTATCTGATCTACATCCTCTTCATCAAGCATCATTTCCGCGGGCAGACGGTGCATTACGAGCGCTACAGCCTGCTGCCCAGCGGCGCCGGACAGCTCCAGAGAGCCTCCACCGACAGCATCACGCTCAGCTATTTCTCCGGGCATTTCTTCCTGCCGGCACGCTCCTGCTTTGTCAAATATCACGACCTCAAGCTGGTCGCGGAATCGGACGGCATGGTGATGATCACCGGCGATTCGATCGCAAAGGCAGTCTACGGCTACGGCACGAGTGTCACCGAGCCCGACGAGGATCTTGCGGCGATCATCGAGCAGATGCATGTCACGGTCAAATCCGACGGCAGCCGCGAGGCCGCGGAGATGGAACTGACCAACACGCATATTTTCTTCCGCAATACGGAGACCTCCAGGGAGGTCTGGTGCATCTGGATGACGGATGACTGACCGGACCGGAACAGAACGCTCCCCGTGACGGTACGGGGCGCAGCGATCACGAACACAAATCGCTCATCCGTCTCCGGGCTCCGCGCCCGGAGCGGCGGCGTATTTGCATGACAGATATGCGAAGGACACAATCAAATTCAAAAAGGAAGGGTAAAAGTTATGAGCATGAATCAGGTACCTACTCTCGTTCTCGGCATCGGCGGCATCGGCTGTCAGATCGCGGCGGAGATCAACGACCGCATCAGCCCGGAGGACGCAAAGCATGTCAGCGTCATCGGTCTGGATACGAATGTCCACGATCTCGCACAGCTCCGCGAAAAGCACAATATCCAGATCATCCAGACCAGTGATGACCGCCGCGTGGACGCCTATCTCACACGGCATCCGGAATACTGCGACTGGTTCCCGGATAACCCCTATCTGCGCCAAAGAGATATGAAATCCGGTGCCGGTCAGGTTCGTACCCTGTCGCGCCTGGCTTGTCTGGCTGCCGAGGAGGCAGGGCGCTTCGATGTGATCAAGGATGAGATCGACCGCATCAGACGTGTCGACAGCAACCCCAACAACAACTGCCTCGCAGTCGTGATCGTCGGCTCGATCACCGGCGGCACCGGCGCGGGACTGTTCCTGCACATGCCCTTCTATATCCGCAAGCTCCTGAAAACGCAGACCGGTCTCACGAATACGGTCATCCGCGGCATGTTCATCGGACCGGATATCATGGAGGGTGTGCAGCCCGGTCCTGACCAGAAGGATTCGGTGTGCGTCAACGGCTATGCCTGCCTCAAGGAGCTGAACAGCTTCTATCTGCGCCCGACGATGTGCGGAAAGAACCGCGAGAACAATCTGCACCTCGATTTCTACGATCACAAGCATCCCGATGTGGATAATATCCCCTACAACTACCTCTACATCGTCGAGAAGAGCAACAACACCGGCTCGATGGGCGATGTGCGCGTCGAGGAGGTCATCGGCTACACCGCACAGATTCTGTATACGCTGATGTTCAGCCCGGCAAATGCGGGCGCGCTCTCCGTGGAGGATAACTTCATCCTCACCTCGATCAAGGCGGGCGGCATGAACCGCTTTGCGGGCGCCGGCATGTGCAAGCTGACCTATCCCAGAGAGGCTGTGCAGGATTATGTCACGCTGAGCGTGGTGCACGATCTCGTGCAGAAGGAATGGATGCTCGTCGACCAGAACTACGAGGCGCTTGCCAAGGCGGCGACGATGCAGCGCAAGACCGACGGCACGACCGAGATCCCGCCGATCGAGCGCAAATTCGTGGAGATCTTCGATGAGCTCGTCATCGGCGAGAATGCGACGCTCGGCTCCCTGCTCAGCGAAGCCTTTGAGAAGGAGAATCAGGATTATGTTCCGGTTTCCAACTCGTTTATCAAGACCTTCGATACGATGATCAAGAATTACCTCACGGATAAAAAGGTCAGTGAGGTGCCGACCAAGGAGGAAGAGTGCAAGGTCGACAAGCAGAAGATGAAGAAGTTCTCCGATGCGGAGAGCGAGATCAGCAGAGTCTGGGAAGCCATGCAGGAGTATGCCTCCTTTGCGCAGACTGTCATCAAGACTGTGCCCATGACCTATGCCAACACGATGTTCCCGACCGCAAACGATGTCATGAAGTACAACAAGACCGATTCCCGCTGCATCTATCAGCTCCTTGCAACGGTGCATCCGGTGGTGGCGCGGTACTTCATCTACCGGCTCATCAACTACTTCACCGATCTGATCGCAAAGCTCAAGGTCAAGCTGAACCATGTCAACCTGATGAGCTACAGAGACGAGGACTTCGATCCCAAGACCAAGGACATTCAGGGTCCGACCACGGCGCTGGAGAAGATCAGAAAGGACCGCAGCGCGATCTGGAAGATTCTCGGACCGGTCGGCGAGGCTGTGAACAGCGAGGAGAAGGCGCTGAGAAAGCTCCGCACCAAGCTGGAGCAGGTCTCCGACACGCATGTGAAGATCACGCACGAATTCCTCGCGAACAGCCTGCGGCTGCGCATCGCAAAGCTGCTGCTGGAGCGCCTCATGGAGCTCTCTGAGGACTACCGCATTTTCTTCTCCACCGTGAATGAGCAGATCGAGCGCAACAACGAGAACCTTGCAACGCTCGAGCACATCACGTTCTCTTACGGTCACGACGGCATCTACTGCACGAAGGAGGCACTGCAGAAGACTGCGGGTGCGTTCATCAACCGGCAGCGGATCGACCTTTCCAAGGACACCAAGCAGTCCATCTTCGATGAGATCTATGCGGTCCTTGCAAGAAAGTATTCTGTGGCATCGCCCACCGATACACAGGCGGATATTGAACGCAGAGTGCAGGAGGCAAAGCGCGCGCTCGATCTTGTGTTCAAGAAGGCTGTCATCGACACCATCCACACGGATGTCATCAAGAACGGCAGCGGCATCGTCAACCTCACCGCAAAGCAGGCGCTGGCCAAGGAATTTGAGATGAAGAGCGGCAAGGTCGAGGACGACGCGGACTACGAACGCGAGTGCGCGATCTATGTGCATGACCGAATCACCAATGCCATGAAGGTCGCGGAGCCGATGCTGGCGACAGACCATCAGTCTGCGGCGACCGAGATCGTCTTCCTCGCGCTCGCACCGAGATGCGCCGAGCTCGATACCAAGATGGATCCGGACAACAGCAAGACAGCGAAGTACTACCTGACTGCTGTCGATGCGCATACGGCGGTGATCATCGACGAATCCTTCGCAGATACGGAGATCACCTGCATGCGCCTTTCCTACAACTTCACGCTGGAGGAGCTGAAAAAGTATCAGGACGGCGCCAGATACCAGACTGCCTATGCAGATCGCATCGCGGCACTCAGAACGATGCCGGAGCGCGGTCAGATCGGTCAGATGGATGAGACCTCGATCGTCATCAGCCCGCATCTGGACTGCTACTGGCATGAGGAAGGCTTCATCCAGTCGATCGAGACCAAGCAGCGCCAGACCGACCACATGGATCACATGAAGGCGTTCATCTACGGTCTGGGCATGGACAAGTTCAAGCTGATCGACGACGACAGAAGCCCCGACGAGAACGGCAGACCGCGCCCGACCTGGTTCGCATATCTGGCAGGCACGATGGACCTGATCGTCGTGAAGAAGTGCGGCAAAAAGATCGGCAGCAGCTTCAACGACCTCTACGATGCCATCCTCTACAACGGCGGCATCAAGCAGGATGTGCTGCGCGACGCAAGAGCCCAGACAGAGGTCATGAAGGGCTACCGCACCGCTGAACAGCTCTTCAACGAGATCCTCGAGAACACCTTCATCCTCGATCTCATCCACAACGAGGACGACGGCGTGCAGCAGAAGGACTACAATATCTTTGACATCTTCCACGAGATGCGTTCCTATATGCCCGAGAAGGAGTGGAAGGACCTCTTCAAGGGTCTGTATGCCACGCTGACCGAGTTCTGCGAGACCCTGTTTGACCGGAGCGCATATCACATCAACAAGGCAATGATCATGATCCTCGATGCGATCTATGAGAACAGCGAAGCCAGCAAGCTGACGAACGACACGGTTGCGATCCTGCTCAAGGAGCAGTATAATATTCTCAAGCAGATGAGATATGAGGAATAAGAAAGGGGTCTCCGATGGCTTTTCGTTTCTTTGTCAATATTGACCAGTGTCTGAACATGAATAATTTCGACTTTTTCTTCTACAAGAAGAGAGCACAGCACGAATTTCATGTGATTGATGACGTTTTCATCGGAGAGGGAACCGGTTTGCCCTTTACAAGAGCAGCGGCAGATATTCGCCAGCAGATCGATAAAAGCACCAAGACGCCGCATCCGATCGGGGATTATCAGATCATCATCGCGATGCGCGGCGACACGGATTATACCGCCACGGAAGTCTGGAGAGAGACCCTGCTCTCCAGACTCCTTGACATTGATTTCTATCTGAGGCGTGCCAATATCTTCATCTGGCACGGCGGCGCCGAGGATGTTGCGGTCAATCTGATCATGCTGTACGAGGCGAATGTCATTGCCAATATCGAGCTGTTCTCCGCGAATTACATGTCCGATTCGCGTCTGGGAAGAGACTGCCGGCTGATGCTCAGGGAGATCGGCGTCCCGGAGGGGAAGGATAACGACCTTTCGTGCCTGCGGGAATGCTGGTCGCGGTATGTCGATGCGCACCGGGAGGAGCTGGAGGCAGGCGCGCGGTTCCCGGACGGGAGCTATGCCAATCCGCTCTACGTCTTCTTCAACAATCTGCTGACGCAGTATGAGGACGACGAGAAGAACCGCGGTACGTCAGACGGCACGATCTCGACATTTCAGGCGCTGAAGGAGGTCCTGAACGGCTATCAGGTCTTCGAGCTGATCACCCAGCGCAACAATCTCGATGTGGATATCAACGCGCTGCTCCGGATCGTGGAGTTTTCCACGACGGACTTCACCACCCGGATGGGCGCTGAGCGTGTGGCATCTCTGTCCGAAAAATGCAGGAACCATTGGGACGAGGTGAAGGCAATGCCCAATGATGTGATCCGCAGACGCTACGGCAAGCTGCTGTATTTCTACAGGATGACGCTGGAGGAGTTTGTCAACCGCCAGACGGTCGCAGCCGCCGACGGCGTCTCGCCCCCGCCCCTGCCGGAATGCGAGATCCCCGGCAAAGAGGAGATCACCGTGAAGAACAGCAGCTTTGAGAATGATCTGGGTGCGCATGATGCGCAGGCGAACCCGAAGGATGAGCTGGAGACATTCCGGAGAAAATTCTCGCCGTCGGATGACCTGATGAGCAGGTGGGAATCGACCTCCGAACAACTGGAGAAGAGCATCACGGCGATCGACGACAGCCTCAAGGCATATGCGGATCAGATCGGTGATATCTATAAAAAGGTGATCGGCAAGCGCAAGGAAGAAGAGGATGCGTGGTGCAAGCAGACATTTCTGGAGGGACCCGACACCAAGGACGAGATCGCGCAGCTCACGGCGGCGGAGGGCGAGATGCTTACCACGCTGGGGCTCCCGCAGATGACGCCGCGGCTGCAGTTTCAGGATCAGCTCAATATGAAAACGGCGCTCGATCAGGAGAACGAGTATATCACGCAGTACATCAAGTGCATCGAATCGGTGCGCACACGGAGCTTCCTGCTGCTGCTCGTGCTGCTGCTGGGCATTGTGGCACTGCACTTTTTCGTGCTGCAGCCCTATAATTTCAGCGCAGGCGAGACACTCGTGTATTCCCTGCTCTATCTGCTGTGCGTCGGCGGTTTGATGTTCTTTGCATGGAGACTGCCGCTCAATCACTACAAGCGCAAGATCTTTCAGCATCTGGACCAGCTCGAGGAGCAGATGGATACCTATATCTCGGGCTTTTTTGAACGCGCAAGGCAGTTCAGGACGTATATCAATACGCTGAACCGGCTCGATTTTGTCGAGCGGCATCTGAAGCTGCGTCAGGAGGCTGTCAGGACGGCGCGGCGGATTGTCAGCGCGAAGAGCTGGCACCGCAATCAGGCGGAGGCGCATCTCCAGCGGCTGCAGTTTTTCAACGGTCTGATCGCACTGTACCAGCCGTCGCAGGATGAGATCGACACCTATCATCAGATGTCCGGAACGCCGAAGCCGGAGATCACGAAGGACCATGTAGACGACGTATTCCAGTGCAGTCTCTATTGGCCGCAGCTGTAAGGGAGGTATTCCGTGAAAATACAAGTGATCTATTTTCTGCTCTTTCTCCTTTTCTGGTTCGCTGTCTTTTACGGGCTGAATCAGCTGATCGTCCGAAAGCTCGCCTATCGGATCGAGGAGCGCTATCTGCAGCTGAGACTGTTTCTGGCGGCGCTGTTCGTTTCGCTGACGCTGGGCAATGCGGCGACCTCCTCCGTTGCACTGCTGCTGGTGGACAAGATCATCAATCTGCCGTCTGTCTCAGGACTGCTGAACCGGATTCTGCCCAGCCGTTCCTTCGAGCTGCTGTATATGGTGCTCTGCATCATCGGGCTGAATCTGCTGTATACGCTGATCTTCATTCTCACGCTGTTCATCACGCGCCTTTTGTTCAGGCGGCGGAACCGTTACATCGACTATGAACGCTTCGTCGGCTCGGGGCGCATCATCCACGCGCCGTGGTATGTCGTCAACCGGCTGTACACCGAGAAGGACGGGCGGTATGTTCTGACCAACCGCGGCTTTACGCTCGGCATCTGGGTGCGGGGCATGAAGAATGTCGTCGCCCTCCTGTGGATCGCGGAATTTGCAGTGCTGTATTTCTCTGTGCTGTGGGGCTCGAATGCGTGGAACGAGCGGTTGCTGGAGATCGTCAAGGCAGTCTATCTGCTGCCGATGATCGGCTTTTTGCTGATCGAGCAGATCCAGCTCTTTCTGGAGGGACCGGAGAGTGCGGAGGTCGGCACCTTCGGCTCTGCGGATATCCGCGAAACCATGCGCGGAGATATCCACGCGCTCACCTATACCTATGTATCTGTCTTTCAGGAGACCGGTGCACTGCTCTACTGGGAGACCGGACGCAAGAAGGGCAGCGATCAGAACGGCTATGTCGGCAATGACGTCGGCAACCAGCAGCAGAAGGACTGCAAACAGCCCGGCGTGCTGGCGGCGATCTCCAATCAGCTGCGCTCCTCCGACGTGCACCAGATCCCTGTCTATCAGAATGCGGTTGTCAGCCTGCTCAACGGCGAGAATATCATCGTCCGCGATTATTTTGACGGGGAGTTCCTGATCTATCTCTGCGCCTATCTCAACTACTATCTGTCGCAGGGGCGGTCTGTGCTGTTCCTCTGCTCGCAGAGCAAGGATGTGGAGATGGTCAAAAACGCGCTGAGTCAGGTGATGCGGCAGCTGAACAATCTCGACAGCGTGTGGACCATCGCGACGATGGAGGAGCTGCACCCGACTGCACACACCAGCGCGCTGATCTGCACCTACACGGATTTTCTCAATTCCAGACCGACGGGCGATTACCGGCAGTTTGCGAGCGATCTGGCGTTCACGGTCATTGTGGACTCCAATTCGTTCCTGCAGCAGGATAATATCCGCATCGGCTATATCCTCAGCAAGCTGAGCGCGATAAACCGGGAGCAGCAGTATGTCTTCATTGCCGATGCGGACAATTCCTCAGTGAAGGACCGCATTGCGATGTTCATGTCGACCACAAAGGTCTTCAAGAACGACTTCCGCCATCCGGATACGGATATCATGGTCTGGCGCGGCGAGAGTGCCTATAAGCTCCAGCTCACGCTGAAGATCGGCGATTCGCTGTCGCCGCATATGGGCACGGCGCTGCCGCTGGCGCTGATGGCGGTCAAGCAGGATCTGCCGCTCATCAACATCGTGAGCGTACCGTCCCGCGCCGATACCTACTATTTCGGCAGCGCCCGCAACGACAATGAAAACGGCATCCTCCGCTATCTCGAATCGAATGAATACAATCTGCAGAACATCATCCGCTACAGCCCGGCAGAGGCAGGCGATCCGTGCGACCTCAAGCTGCTGATGATCTACGACACGGATTACAACATGTTCAACGCACTGTGGAGATGGATGAAATACGGCGGACGCATCGGCACGCTGATCCATGTCATTTCGCCGTTTTACATGATGCGGGAATACTTCGCAGCCAATTTCCAGACGCGCGATCTGCTGCAGCACAACAACGAATTTACGGCGCTGACGCTGAAAAACACCTCCACCAAGCACAGCCGGCTGGCAGCGCTGCTCACCGATCTGGCAGACCGCGGCATGACGGAATCCGAGCTTGCGGACAAGAACCGGGAATACAACTGGGATTACTCCAACATCGCGGATATGCTGCTGGATGCGCTTCTGACGGTGCTTCCGCCGAACGAGGTGCACAACATCTACGAGCACTTCTATTTTGCGCCGTATAACCGCTTCGTGGACGGGAACCCCTCGGAGTATGTCAACGATACGATGGTGTCGCTGACCAGCGACAATGTCATCCGCAAGCAGAAGGAGCAGGTCGCACTGGCAGTCATGAGCTGCGGCAAGGACCGGCGGAGCACGCTGCCCGTTCTGGCGGGGAATCTGCTCAATTACTATCTGCCCGCACAGCTCGTCGTGATCGCCGGTGAGTATTATCAGGTCTCGTCCGTCGGGCAGGGCATCGTCTACATGAACAATGCAAATCCGAGCGATGTGCCGGACTACCACCCGGTTTCGGAGTTCTATCTGCAGGATTATCATGTGATCGACTACTGCACGGATTTCAAGCTCGTGGACATCAATGTCTGTGAGGCGACCGCGATCCGCACGGTTTACGGATACGCAGCCTGCAAATACGGCAACGACCTCTGCGACAGCGCGAATTTCTCCTTCCACCAGTTCCATGACATCAACGGGCGCGGGCTCTCAATGGAGGCAAAGCATGTCGCCGTGCTCGAACTCAACATCCGCCGGGAGATTTTCAGCTCGGACGAGGCTGCGCAGAAAGCCGTCACGCTGCTCTGCGTCGTGCTGCAGGGCATGTTCAAGACGCTGTTCCCGGATACATGGCAGAATCTCTTCGCCATCCCCGAACATGCACCCGAGCAGGATGTGGTCAGCAATATTCTCGACAATGCCAACCAGCTTGCCTTTGACGAAGCGGTCGGTGCGGTGATCCCTGCGGTGCATATCAGCTACCGGAAATCGGATGACCCGGTGCTCCTGCAGGAGATCGAGGACAGGGAGAAGAACTTTGTCTCGCTCTACATTGTCGAGCTCAGCTGCGTGGAATACGGTATGGTGCAGTCCATCCGTGAGCGCTTTGAGGATGTGCTGAAAAAGGTGCTCAAATATCTGAACTGGTATGTGGCTTCCAACAGCGCAGGTGTTCCGGAGGGCGAGGAAGGCGGCGAGATTTTCCGCGGCTCTTATCTGCACTTCGGTTCGCCCGATTTTCCGTCGATCTTCGCGCCGCAGGAGCTGATCGAGGTGCTGAAGCAGGTGCTCAGAACCAATGAGGAGGCACCCGAGATCCGTCCCTCCCGTGCGGAGCTGATCCGGACGAAGGGCAGCAGCACGTTCTTCTGCTCGTTCTGCAACAAGGAGATCGCATACGGCTGGGAGCTGGAGGACGGCAGAGTCATGTGTCTGCACTGCCACGACCACCAGAAGACCCAGCGCGACGAGATCCAGTCGCTGTTCATCAACACCCGCACTGCTCTGGAGGAGTATTATAGCGGGGTCAAATTCAGCAGGGATATCCATGTGGAATTCCAGTCCGCCGAGGCAATCCGCAAGGCAGCCGGCGGCATAGACAACGGACGCATCGTCGGCTTCTACAAACACAGCAAGAAGCAGCTGTGGATCGAGGCGAGAGGTCCGAGCGTCGCGATGACGAGCACGATCATCCACGAGCTGACGCATTCGTGGCAGCACGACAATCTCCCGCTCAAGGACCTGGAGAAGAAGACCTCGCAGGAGCAGATGACGCTGGTGCTCGAGGGGCACGCCGTCTATGTGGAGATCGATGCGATGCGCGAGCGCGGCGAGGTCACCTATGCCGACCGTCTGGAAAAGGAGATTCTGCAGCGTGACGATGTGTACGGACACGGATACGCATTTGTCAATGAGTTTATCAAGGGCAAGATCATCCGCGGCGCCCATGTGACACCGTTCGTTGCGATGGAGGAGCTGGTGCAGTCGATTATCAAGAAGGAGGTCATTGTGCCGTGCCAAAAAGAAAAAGAATCCTGAGCCTCATTTCCTGCAGCCTGATCCTCTTTGGCATGAGCGGCTGCAGCATATCCGAAACGCAGGATATGCTCAACAGCGGCGCCGGCAATTACGGCAGCGGCAGAACCGAGGAGAACTACTACTTCAAGAATTCCGGTGCGCTGCTGCAGGAGCTGATCGACAAGTATTCCGGCTCCTACTATCAGCCGACCGGAACGTCGATGACCGACGACGAGCATGATGACGCCAAGAAGGCGCAGGGCACCTCTGAATCGTCGGAAGACCCGTCTGATTCGGGCGCTGACCCCGGAGTCCCTGCGGCAGTGCCGGAGGTCTCGAGCATGACCGAGCTCATGCGTGTTTTCCACGACGCCTACGACCGGACTGCGGAGAGCGTCGAGTTTAAGACCGTCGGAGGCTTCACCTTCGACATGCACACCGATCTGCAGGCGATCTATACGGCATTGCAGCGCGAGGACCCGATTGATGTGTCAGGCGTGGCGTCGTGGTCGACATGGAGCAACGGGAATGAGTATTATGTCTCCGTTTCCTATGCATTCGGCGTGTCGGGGCTCAAATCCATGAAGCTGAACACCGTGAATCTGGTGGCAGATGCCGTGAAGAAGATCGGTGCCGACGGGCTTTCCGATTACGAGAAGGTGGTTGCGGTCAACGACTATCTGTGCGACAGTGTCTACTACCCGCCGACGGAGCCCTATGCCCCGATCACACACACTGCTTACGGCGCGCTGAAGGACGGTTGCGCGGTCTGTGAGGGCTATGCCTGCGCGGCAAAGCTGCTGCTGAACGGCATGGGCGTCGAGTGCGACATCGAGGTCGGCGACTGCCTCAACGGCGGCGGACATGCGTGGAATCTGGTCAAGCTCGACGGCGACTGGTATCAGCTCGACGTGACATGGAACGACGGCTCCAGCGCGCGAACGGACTATTTTCTCGTGACGGACGATTTCATGAAGCAGAGCAGAAAATGGGATGAGAACAATTATCCGGTCAGCGCCAAGACGCCTTATACAGTGAATTGAATGCGGCATCATCCGCTCAAGCGCACTGCCCCACCCCGGGACAGTGCGCTTTTCTGCGGCAAATTCTCCCGCAGCACTTGCAATTCCGGCAGAAATCATGTATACTGTATATCGGAATGCTGCGGCGCAGCTGCCGGCAGCAAGCATGTGGGAGGAGTGAGCAACCGCAATGAAACCGCAATCGGCTGCAAAAAAACAAATACTGATCGGGTGGCTGCGCATCGTGCTCGGGCTGCTGGTCTTTGCATTCGGCGTGCACCTGACGATCTTCGCAAATATCGGGCTGGCGCCGTGGGACTGCCTCGGCATGGGGCTCGCAAAGCACACGCCGTTCAACTACGGCATCTCCATGACGCTGATCGCGCTGACCGTTCTGCTGATCGACCTGCTGCTCAGGGAGCGCATCGGGTTCGGCACGGTGATCGACGCGCTGCTGACCGGCAATTTCGTGCAGATGTTCAACAGCCTCAACCCCTTCCCGGAGAATCAGTCGCTCTGGCTGGGCATCGCGCTGATGACGGTCGGGTTCGTGTTCATGGCGATCGGCATGTGGGTCTACATGCGCGCGGAGCAGTGCTGCGGACCGCGTGACGCGCTGCTGGTCGGGCTCGGCAAACGCATGAAGCGCGTGCCGATCGGCATTGTGGAGGTGCTGCTGTGGGCGGCGGTATTGCTGGTCGGGTGGCTGCTCGGCGGACCGGTCGGCATCGGCACACTGATCAGCACCTTCGGCGCGGGGCTGGTCATGCAGCTGGTCTATTCGCTGATCCGGTTCGAGCCGCGCAGGCTGCAGCACCGCAGTCTGTCCGAGACTGCAAAAATCCTGTTTCACAGGGGCTGAACCGCTCACGCAGATAAACGGTACGGAGCAGGAGGATATCATGATCGAAACGAAACGGTTAAAAATCTATGCCGCCTCGCAGAATGAAATGGAGCAGTTCATCGGATCACAAACGGCGGATGCTCTGAAGCGCGCCTATACAGAAATGCTGAACGGCTGCATCAGAAACCCGGAGCAGTGGGAATGGTATGCGATCTGGATGATCGAGCTGCGGGACGGAACCCATATCGGGGAATTGTGCTTTCGGGGACTTGATGCAGACGGTGTTGCAGAAATCGGATATGGGATATCCGAACAGTACCGGAATCGCGGTTATGCGTCCGAAGCGGTAAAGGCTGCTTTGGAATGGGCGTTCGGTCATCTGGAGGTCACTGCTGTGGAAGCCGAAACTGATTCTGGGAATGCCGCTTCTAAAAGAGTTCTTGAAAAATGCGGGTTTCAGCTGAACGGAACAATCGGCGAGGAAGGACCGCGCTATACCGTATCCCGCAGCTGAATCCCGTTTGACCGCAGACGCACTGTTTCAGCGGGAATATAAAAGTCCCTTTTAGGAATTGTGTTGCTAAGATAAATCGGAATTTATAGAGGTGAAAATGTCAATGAATGCTCGCGAATATCTTGATATAATACATATAGCAGAAAGGCTAAAGGACACTCCGCGCCATTGTACGACTTCACAAGGAAGGACAGAGAGTGTTGCAGAGCATAGCTGGAGAATATCTCTTATGGCGTTGTTGTTGCGGAATGAGTTCCCTGATGTTGATATAAATAAAGTTGTAAATATGTGCCTTATTCACGACCTCGGAGAATGCTTTACCGGCGATATTCCTACTTTCATTAAAACTGATGCA
>JAEEGL010345808.1_pt1 | contig 29983 bp, 30 predicted proteins | sample 9134231 | NCBI WGS metagenome assembly JAEEGL01 (sample SAMN16246548, study PRJNA631951) | gut metagenome | biome: gut microbiome; feature: rumen; material: fiber-attached | host: Bos | place: Iran: Karaj | collected 2018-10 | reverse complement strand
TCTGGTAAAGTGCAGCAAGTGCGGCGAACTGATGATGCCCCACAGAGTCTGCAAGAACTGCGGATCTTACAACAAGAAGCAGGTTGTTAAGGCTGACTAATGAAAGCGAAGGACTTTCCGAATGGGAAGTCCTTTTTTCATCCCTATTTCCGTAAGAAAACAGACAAGATTTGAGGTTGATTTTTAGAAACCTCTTTAGTATAGTGTACTTTGAGCCGGTCGCTAACATCGGCAGAAGGATGTGTTTGAAACATGGCGGAATATGTGAATGTAGCCGTTGATGCCATGGGCGGGGACAATGCACCCTTGGAGATCGTAAAGGGGGCTGTGGAAGCCGTTCAGGCGGACAAGCGGGTAAAAGTCTTTTTGGTCGGTAAGGAGGATCTGATCCGGACGGAGCTGGCCAAATATGAGTATCGGGCAGAACAGATCGAGATCGTTCACGCAGAGGAAGTGATTGAGACGGGGGAGCCTCCTGTTATGGCAGTTCGCCGTAAGAAGGAATCCAGTCTTGTGAAGTGCATGTATCTGGTGAAGGAGAAGACCTGTGACGCCATGGTGACCGCCGGTTCCACCGGAGCCTTTCTGGTGGGCGGACAGATCATTGTGGGTAGGATCCGCGGTGTGGAGAGACCTCCTCTGGCACCTTTGATCCCGACACTGAAGGGTGTCAGCCTGCTGCTGGACTGCGGAGCCAATGTGGATGCAAGACCCAGCCAGCTGGTTCAGTTTGCCAAGATGGGATCCATCTATATGGAATCCGTCATGGGTGTAAAGAATCCCACGGTTGGAATTCTGAACATCGGCGCAGAAGAAGAGAAGGGTAACGCTCTGGTAAAGGAAACCTATCCTTTGCTTGCTGCCACTCCTGAGATCAATTTCATCGGAAGCGTGGAAGCAAGGGATGTTCCCTACGGAGCTGCGGATGTCATTGTCTGCGAAGCCTTTGCCGGTAATGTTCTGCTGAAGACCTTTGAAGGTGTGGGCGGAGCCTTACTGAAGACCATGAAGGGCGCTCTGACGCAGAACCTGAAGACGAAGATCGGGGCACTTCTCATCAAGAAGGACCTGAAGAAAGCCCTGAAGGCTTTTGATACCGATGAGTATGGCGGAGCACCGCTTCTGGGACTGAACGGACTGGTAGTAAAGACACATGGAAGCAGTAAGAGTGTTGCAATCCGTAATTCTGTGCTACAATGTATTCTGTTTAAAGAACAGAACATCAATGACCGGATCCGTGAGCATATCCGGGTTCAGGAAGATGAAGCCTGAAGATTTTTTGAAAAGAGGAAATGAAAATGGAATTTGAAAAGCTGAAAACAATCATTGCAGAAGTGCTGAATGTAGATCCCGATGAGATTACCGCAGAGACCACATTTACGGATGACCTTGGAGCTGACTCCCTGGATATCTACCAGATCATTATGGGAATCGAGGATGCATTTGATATCAAGATTCCCGAGGATGCAGCAGAAGGTATCAATACCGTTGGTCAGGCTGTCGACATGATCAAGGACGCTTTGAAATAAGCCTCCCATCGGACGGTTTTACCGGTACGCTATCAAAATCCCGGATGGATACGTCATTCGGGATTTTTGTTGTATTGGGATTCGCTGTATTCAGAAAGGAACATCATGCTACAAAGACCTATGGAAGAACTGGAGCACCGGATCGGATATACCTTCCGGAACAAGGATCTGCTTCGGCAGGCTCTGACCCACAGCTCCTTCTTAAACGAACAGAAATTAAACAAGACGAAGGATTACGAGCGCATCGAATTTCTGGGGGATGCGATCCTGGAAATGGTATCCTCCGAATTCCTCTATCATCGTTATCCTGAGATGCCTGAGGGACAATTATCCAAGCTGCGTGCCTCTATGGTATGCGAGAAGGCCCTGGCCTTCTGTGCAAGAGACCTGGAGCTGGGACAATACCTTATCCTGGGCAAGGGAGAAGATGCCACCGGAGGACGGGAGCGGGAAAGCATCATTGCCGATGTGATGGAATCTGTCACGGGAGCGATCTTTCTGGATTCCGGACTGGAGGAAGCGAAGAAGTTCATCTTTGAATTCATTCTGAACGATCTGGAAAACAAGCAGTTGTTTGTGGATTCCAAGAGCAGACTGCAGGAATTGGTTCAGGGGAAATATCATACCGAGGTTCATTATGAACTGATCGGACAGTCCGGACCGGACCATGATAAGACCTTCCATGTAAATGTGTTGATGGGAGACCGGGTTCTCGGAACCGGAAGCGGACGTAATAAAAAGCTGGCAGAACAGCAGGCGGCATATGAAGCCCTGTTAGCGCTGAAGGGATAGAGTATGTTTTTAAAAAGTATTGAGATACATGGATTTAAATCTTTTGCGAATAAGATCCTGTTCCAGTTTCACAACGGCATCACCGGTATTGTAGGACCTAACGGTTCCGGTAAGAGTAATGTAGCCGATGCGGTGCGCTGGGTATTGGGTGAGCAGAGCGTGAAGCAGCTCCGCGGAGCCAACATGCAGGATGTCATTTTCTCCGGTACCGAGCTGAGAAAGCCCCTGAGCTATGCTTATGTGGCTATCACGCTGGACAATTCGGATCATTCCCTGGCTATCGATTTTGACGAAGTAACTGTGGCCAGAAGACTGTATCGCTCCGGAGAGAGTGAGTATCTGTTGAACGGCACTCCCTGCCGTCTGAGAGACATCAACGAACTGTTTTATGACACCGGTATCGGTAAAGAGGGTTATTCCATCATCGGACAGGGCCAGATCGATCAGATCCTGAGCGGCCGCCCCGAGGAACGCAGAGAACTCTTTGACGAAGCAGCCGGTATCGTTAAGTTCAAGCGCCGGAAGGCTACTGCACAGAAAAAGCTGGAAAATGAGCGGAACAACCTGGTCCGGGTCAACGATATCCTCTCCGAGCTGGAGAGACAGATCGGTCCTCTGAGCCGTCAATCCGAGAAGGCCAAGGAATATCTGCGCCAGAAAGAGGCATTGAAGACACTGGATGTAAACGCGTTCCTGCTGGAGCATAAGCGTTTGAAAACAGGTCTGGAGGATATCTGCAGCAAGCTGGAAGTGGCGACTTATGACCTGGAGGATGTAACCGGAAAGTTCAATGGCGTCAAGGATGAGTACGAACGTGTTCAGGAAGCCATCGCAGAACTGGAAGAGTCCATCGAGGAAGCGAGAAAGAGCCTGTCCGAATCCGGTCTGGTGCGCAGCAAGCTGGAGAACCAGATTGAACTGCTGAAAGAGCAGATCCGTTCCGCACAGGAGAGCGAAGGACATTTCTCTGAGCGTAAGACGGATATCGAGGACGAGATCGCAAAGCGTCAGAAGGAAAAGGACGATATTCTGAACGATAAGCAGGATGTGGATGCACAGGCTGCCGAGATCGATAAGGTGGCTGCCGAAAGACAGGATGCCCTGAATCAGGTGCAATCTGCTATCACCGAACTGAACGAGCGTATTGAGCGCTGCCAGAAGGTGATCATCGACGAACTGAACAATCGCGCTACCATCAAGTCCAAGCTGAGCCGTTATGACTCCATGATGGAGCAGATCGAGATCCGCAAGGCGGAACTGAATTCCAGACTGCTTCGGGCAAAATCCGATGAGGAAGCCCGGGAAGATACCATTCATCAGCTGCAGGAAGTCTTTGACCGTGTCACCGGCGAATTGCAGGAGATGAATGACCGGTCCAAGAAAACCGAGACAGAGATTGCATCCCTTCGGGAGCAGATCACCGCAGAAGATGCGGAGCTGAGAGCCAGTCAGCAGAAGTATCATCAGGAAAACTCCAGACTGCAGGCGTTGTCCGATATCGCAGAACAGTATGAGGGCTACGGTCAGAGCGTCAAGAAGGTGATGGAGCAGAAGGATACCTACAAGGGCATTGTGGGTGTTGTTGCCGATATCATCAAGGTAGATAAGAAATACGAGACTGCCATCGAGACTGCTCTGGGCGGTAATGTGCAGAACATCGTTACCAAAGATGAGAAGACTGCAAAACAGCTCATTGCATTCCTGAAGGAAGGCCGTCACGGGCGAGCTACTTTCCTGCCGCTGGACAGCGTCAAGAATCCTCAGAAACTGAAGGCGATGGAAGTGCTGGACGAAGAGGGCGTACTTGGCCTTGCTCATGAGCTGGTGGACTGCGCTCCGGAATATGCCGAGATCGCAGAGAGCCTTCTGGGACGGTTTGTGGTGGTGGATCATGTGGACCATGCCACCAAGATCGCAAGAAAGTATCATTTCACCATCCGTATGGTAACTCTGGAGGGCGAACTTCTGATGCCCGGCGGAGCCATCAGCGGTGGTGCCTTTAAGAATAATTCCAACTTCCTCGGAAAGCGCCGTGAGATCACGGATCTGAAGAAGGAAGTGGAGAAGCTGTCGAAGTCCATCACCGAGAAGCAGAACAAGGTGGAGGAGCTTCGGAATCAGCGCAATCAGAAGCGTACCGAACTGGAAAATCTCCGGATGGAGATCCAGAACCGCGTCATCGAGCAGAATACTGCAAGACTCAGCCTCACCGCCGCCAGAGAGCGTATGGAGGAGGAGAACGAGAACGCATTGTCCCTGCAGAACGAACAGCAGGAGATCGAGAAGCAGATCCTTGAGGTCACCGAAGGAAAAGCAGCTGCGGATGATCAGCTGAAAGCCAGTGAAGAGGAAGAAAAGCGGGCACAGGATAATGTCCAGCTTCTTACCAAAGAATTGGAAGAAAAGCAGCAGATCGAGAGTGATGCTGCAGCCAGCGTATCCGAATGGGAGATCGAAGTCCAGAAGATGCGTCAGGCACAGTCCTTCAAGCAGGCAAACCTGGATCGTATCGAAGGAGAACTGGAGCGTCTGAATGCAGATCTGAATCAGGTTAATAAATACATTCAGGACGGCCGGGATGCAGTAGAGACCAAGCAGGGCCAGATTAAGGAGATCGAGGATACCATCACTGCTTCCTACAAGGATCAGGAAGAGAAGTCCCAGCTTCTGGAAGACAGCCGCAAGACCAGAGAAGAACTGACGGAGAAGCAGAAGAACTTCTTTGACAATCGTGAAAAACTCAGTGCTCAGATGACCTCCCTGGATAAGGAAGTCTATCGTCTGAACTCTCAGAAGGAGCGGATGGAAGAGGCTATCGAGAACCAGATCAACTACATGTGGTCTGAGTATGAGATCACTCTCTCCGATGCAGCCGCTATCCGGGATGAATCCATGACGGATCTGACGGTGATGAAGCGGGATATCGCTGAAATAAAGGATAAGATCCGCCGTCTGGGCGATGTGAACGTCAATGCCATCGAGGAATACAAGGAAGTATCCGAGCGGTATGAGACAATGAAGACCCAGCATGACGATCTTGTGGAAGCCGCAGAGACTCTGGAAAAGATCATTCAGGAACTGGATGAAGCCATGAGACGCCAGTTCGCAGAGAAATTTGCAGAGATCAACCGGGAATATGACAAGGTGTTCAAAGAACTCTTCGGAGGCGGTAAAGGCTCCCTGGAGCTTATGGACAACGAGGATATCCTTGAGGCAGGCATCCTGATCAGCGCACAGCCCCCGGGAAAGAAACTGCAGAATATGATGCAGCTCTCCGGTGGTGAGAAGGCTCTGTCAGCTATCGCACTGCTCTTTGCCATCCAGAATCTGAAGCCTTCACCCTTCTGTCTCCTGGACGAGATCGAGGCTGCTCTGGACGACAACAACGTGGGACGCTTTGCAAAGTATCTGCATAAACTGACCAAGAACACCCAGTTCATTGTCATCACGCACCGTCGTGGTACCATGGAACAGGTGGATCGCCTGTACGGTATCACCATGCAGGAGAAGGGTGTCTCCACACTGGTCAGCGTAAATCTGATCGAAAACGAATTGGATAATTAAGGGATATGGAAGAAAACGAAAAGAAGCCGGGCTTTTTTGCGCGGTTGAAAGCAGGTCTGACAAAGACCAGAGACAATTTCACATCCGGTCTTGCGTCGATTTTTACCGAAAACGAGATCGATGAGGATTTTTATGACGAACTGGAAGAGACGCTGATCATGAGCGACCTTGGTGTTCATACCACCGAGGCGATCCTGGAAAAGCTCCGTCAGGAGATCAGGGAAAAGCATCTGAAAAAACGCTCGGACTCCCTTCAGATCCTCATTGACAGCATTCGGGAACAGATGCAGGTGGGCGAGACGGCTTACGATTTTGAGAAAAAGCAGTCCGTCGTGATGGTCATCGGCGTCAACGGTGTCGGCAAGACTACCACCATCGGAAAGATGGCTGGTAAGCTGCATGATCAGGGAAGACGTGTTCTCATCGCGGCAGCGGATACCTTCCGTGCAGCAGCGGCAGATCAGCTGGAGGAATGGGCAAAGAGGGCTGATGTTCCCATGGTGTCCAGTTCCGAGGGCGCGGATCCCGCAAGCGTGGTCTTTGATGCGGTCAGCGCAGCGAAAGCCAGAGGAGTGGACGTGCTCCTCATCGATACCGCCGGACGGCTTCACAACAAAAAGAATCTCATGGATGAGCTTGGAAAGATGAACCGGATCATCGACCGTGAATTCCCCAATGCGCATCGGGAAAATCTGATCGTTCTCGACGGCACCACCGGACAGAATGCTTTGGTACAGGCAAGAGAATTCGGTGAAGTGGCCGATCTGACGGGCATCATTTTGACGAAAATGGACGGTACTGCCAAGGGAGGGATTGCCATCGCCATTCAGAGTGAACTGGGAATTCCCGTGAAATACATCGGTGTCGGTGAAGCTATCGAGGATCTGCAGAAATTTGATTCCGACGCTTTTGTAAACGCGATCTTTGATTCGTTCCGTGAAGATAAGAATATGGAGGAGTAGATCATGGCTGATGAAATGCTGACATTGGAGAAATTTGAAGAGGCTTCCGAAATCGTAAAACAGGTAACACTGGAGACCAAACTGGTCTACAGTGATTACTTCAGCGCCCAGACCGGGAACAAGGTTTATCTGAAGCCGGAAAACATGCAGAAGACCGGAGCCTACAAGCTTCGCGGCGCTTACTACAAGATCAGCACTTTATCGGATGAGGAGCGCAGCAAAGGCCTCATCACCGCATCTGCAGGGAACCATGCACAGGGCGTTGCCTTCGCCGCAAAACAGTACGGCGTCAAGGCGACCATCGTTATGCCTACCACAACCCCTCTTATCAAGGTAAACCGCACCAAGAGCTACGGCGCGGAAGTGGTTCTTTACGGTGATGTCTATGATGAGGCATGTGCCAAGGCATACGAACTGGCTGATCAATACGGGTATACCTTTATCCATCCCTTCGATGATCTGACGGTCGCTACTGGCCAGGGCTCAATTGCCATGGAGATCGTCAAAGAGCTTCCTCTGGTGGATTATATCCTCGTACCCATCGGAGGCGGCGGACTGGCTACCGGCGTATCCACCCTTGCAAAGCTTCTGAATCCCAAGATCCGTGTCATCGGTGTGGAACCTGCGGGGGCTGCCTGCATGAAGGCATCCATCGCAGCCGGCAAGGTGACCACACTTCCTTCCGTCAACACCATCGCTGACGGTACTGCGGTAAAAACTCCCGGGGCAAAGCTGTTCCCGTATCTGCAGAAGAATCTGGACAACATCATCACGGTAGAAGATTCCGATCTGGTGGTCTCTTTCCTGGATATGGTGGAGAACCATAAAATGATCGTAGAGAATTCAGGACTTCTTACTGTGGCTGCTCTGAAGCAGCTGGATGTGAAGGACAAGAAGGTGGTTTCCATCCTGAGTGGTGGAAATATGGATGTCATCACTATGTCATCCGTGGTACAGAATGGTCTGATCGCAAGAGACCGTATCTTTACCGTATCCGTCCTTCTGCCGGATAAGCCGGGCGAGCTCCATCGCGTATCCGGGATCATCGCCCAGACCAACGGTAATGTCATCAAGCTGGAGCACAACCAGTTTGTTTCCATCAACCGGAATGCGGCCGTGGAACTTCGGATCACCCTGGAGGCATTCGGTACCGAGCATAAGAACCAGATCATCGAGGCTCTTGAGAAAGAAGGCTACCGTCCCAAGGTCGTAAAAACAAATATTTAAAGTGTAAAGAATTTTTACTTGACACCCCGGCAGACTGATGGTATGCTAACCACTGTGTGCCGGGGTCTTTACGTGCAAAAGGACGGATTATGGATAAGCTCTTGGAACAATCTCTCTTATATGATTTCTATGGTGAGCTTCTGACTTCCCATCAGCGCAGCATCTACGAAAGCTTTGTTTTCGAAGATCTGTCTCTTGGAGAGATCGCTCAGCAGGAAGGGATCAGCAGACAGGGAGTCCATGATCTGGTGAAGCGTTGTGATAAGACGCTTCGGGAGTACGAAGAGAAACTTCACCTGGTACAGAGATTCTCGGATATGAAGGAACGGATCGAGCAGATCCAGACTCTTTCCAAAGATCCCATTCAGCCCGATACGCTGGACCGGATCCGAATCCTGTCCGCAGAACTGTTAGAGGAGTTATAGCCCGTGGCATTTGAAAGTCTGAGCGAAAAACTGCAAAATGTCTTCCGGAATCTGCGGGGGAAGGGACGCCTGTCCGAAGAGGACGTCAAGACGGCTCTCAAGGAAGTCAAGATGGCTCTCCTGGAAGCAGACGTCAACTTCAAGGTTGTTAAGAACTTTACCAAGACCGTTGAAGAGCGCGCCATCGGTGCGGATGTGATGAACGGTCTGAATCCCGGTCAGATGGTCATCAAGATCGTAAACGAAGAACTTACGAACCTGATGGGCAGCGAGATCACGGAAGTGGCTTTCCAGCCCGGCAAGGCCATCACGGTCATCATGATGGCGGGCCTTCAGGGTGCCGGTAAGACCACCGCCACCGCAAAGATGGCAGGGCAGTTCAAGAAGAAGGGCAAGAAATCCCTGCTGGTTGCCTGCGACGTTTATCGTCCCGCAGCAATCGAACAGCTGCAGATCAACGGTTCCAAGGTCGAAGTCGACGTCTTCAGCCTGGGAACGGATGTGAAGCCTGCAGAGATTGCTCGTAAGGCATATGAGCATGCCGAAAAGAATGGTTACAATGTGGTGATCCTGGACACCGCCGGACGTCTTCATGTAGATGAAGATATGATGAACGAGCTCCGGGAGATCAAGGACACTGTTCCCGTATTCCAGACGATCCTGGTGGTGGACGCCATGACCGGTCAGGATGCGGTAAATGTAGCAAGTCAGTTTGATGAGCAGATCGGTATCGATGGAGTGATCCTGTCCAAGCTGGACGGTGATGCCAGAGGCGGCGCGGCGCTTTCCATCCGCTCTGTGACCGGAAAGCCTATCCTTTATGTGGGAATGGGTGAAAAGCTCACCGATCTGGAACCTTTTTATCCCGATCGTATGGCGGGACGGATCCTGGGAATGGGAGATGTACTTTCCCTCATTGAAAAAGCACAGGAATCCATCGACATCGATGAAGATAAAGGCCGTGATATGGCCAAGCGCATGCAGAAGGGTAAGTTCGACTTTGAGGACTATCTGGAAAGCATGAAACAGATGCGGAATATGGGTGGTCTCACCAGTATCCTTGGCATGATGCCCGGACTCGGTATCAATGCGGCGGATCTGGAAGGAATGGTGGATGAAAAGAAGCTGAAACATATGGAAGCCATCGTCCTTTCCATGACAGTGGAGGAGAGACGGAATCCCAAGGTCATCAATCCCCGCAGAAAGCATCGGATCGCCATGGGCGCCGGTGTGGATATCGCCGAGGTCAACCGTTTCATCAAGCAGTTTGAGCAAAGCCAGAAGATGATGAAACAGATGGGCGGTATGAAAAAGAAGGGCGGCATGTTTGGCGGCTTCCCCGGACTCGGTGGTCTGGGCGGCGGACGCGGACGATTCCCGTTCTAAAGAAACAGAAGATTCGGAAAGCATAGCATTCCTAATCATAGATAACAATTCATTTTTATATTTTTGGAGGAAAAAACAATGGCAGTAAAGATCAGATTGAGAAGAATGGGTCAGAAGAAGGCTCCCCTGTATCGTGTAATCGTAGCAGATTCCCGCGCTCCCAGAGACGGACGTTTCATCGAGGAGATCGGTACCTATGATCCCAGCACCGACCCCAGCACCTTCAACGTAGACGAAGAGGCTGCTAAGAAGTGGCTCGCTAACGGCGCTCAGCCTACCGAGGTTGTAGGCAAGCTGTTCAAGGTTGCCGGAATCATTAAGTAATTCGCTTCGAACCAATATTAACCCTGGAGGGCCATATGAAAGAACTCGTAGAAGTGATCGCAAAGGCTCTTGTGGACAATCCGGACGAAGTGGTAGTTACCGAGAAAACGGAAGGCAGAAATGTTTTGATCGAGCTTCGGGTTGCTCCTTCGGATATGGGTAAGGTGATCGGAAAGCAGGGCAGAACCGCCAAGTACATCCGCAACATTGTTACCGCAGCATCCACCAAGGACAACACAAGAGTAGACGTTAAGATTTTGGATTAAGCATTGAGCAATACATTTTGGGAAGGGGCTCCGACACAGGAGCCCTTTCTTTCACTTGCGGGGGTACGCCCGCTGGGGACAGAGAATGGAACAGTATTTTAAGATCGGTATCATTACGGGAGCATTCGGTGTAAAGGGAGAGATGAAGGTTTATCCTACCACGGACGATCCCGGACGTTTCAAAAAACTGAAAGAAGTACTCCTTTCTGAGAAGACAGGCTTCCGGACATTGGAAGTGGAATCCGCCCGTTTCAGCAAGGATCAGGTCCTGCTGAAGGTTAAGGGCATCGATACCCCCGAGGAAGTCGTAAAGTATCGGAAGATGGAGTTGTATGTAGATCGGGCTCATGCAGTGCCTCTGAGGAAGGATGAATATTACATCGCAGATCTCATCGGCATGCATGTGACCAATGAGGATGGATCCCTTTCCGGAAAACTGACGGAGGTCCTTCCCACCGGAGCAAATGATGTGTATCAGATCGCTCTGGAAGATGGAAGAGAGCTTCTTTTGCCTGCTATCCGGGAATGTATTCTCTCCGTGGATGTAGAGGCAGGAGAAATGAAGATCCATGTACTGGACGGCCTGCTGGATGAGGAATAGGGGATCAGTATGAAGTGTACGGTTCTGACATTATTCCCGGAAATGGTTGAAAACATCGCCTATACCAGCATTCTCGGAAGAGCGGTAAAAAACGGAGTCATCGATTTTTCCGCAGTGTATATCCGGGATTTTGCTGACAATGACCGGGGCCAGATCGATGATTATACCTATGGCGGCGGTGCCGGACTGATGATCCAGGCGGAGCCTGTCTATCGCGCACATCAGCATGTGACAGGTGGACGCCCTGTTCGCACTGTGTTTTTGACTCCTTCCGGTGTTCCTTTTACGCAATCCCTTGCCAGAGAGCTTGCGAAGGAAGAAGAACTGGTCTTTCTGTGCGGTCATTACGAAGGCATTGACGAGCGCGTGCTGGAAGAAGTGGTTACGGACCGGGTTTCCATCGGAGATTATGTGCTGACGGGAGGCGAGCTCCCGGCCATGGTCATGATCGATGCCATATCCCGCCTGATCCCCGGCGTATTGGGTAATGAGACCAGCGCGGACATCGAATCCTTTCACCGTAATCTACTGGAATATCCGCAGTTTACCAGGCCCGAAGTCTGGCATGACAAAGCGATCCCGGAGGTACTGCTGACCGGTGACCATCGGAAGATCGAGGCCTGGCGGACGACTCATGCAGAAGAGCGCACAAAGAAATATCGCCCCGATCTCTTTGAAAAATATCAGAAAGAATGTGAACTCTTTGACCGACTTTCCCGGAAAAAGAGACGAAATATGCCTGCAACGGAAGCCATGCGGCTTCATGATATCCGGATCCTGAAGCAGACAGAGGATGATCTGTGCTTCCTGGATCTGGAAGAAAATATCCTGTATTTTTGTGCATTGAACGATACAGTGACAAACGTTCATCTGCCGGAAGAGCTTCCTGCCGGGATCATTGAGCTCCGGGGATGCGGTGTGAAGGCGGATGAAATTCCGGAAGGCTGGTCCGAAAGAGAAGAACGGCTCTTTGTTTTTACGGAGAAGAGTCCACTGTCCGGAGCTACTTACGAGAAAGATGCTCTGAAGAAAGAGTATATGGACCGCACCAATGCAAAAGTCATGGGATTTCAGGTTCCCTGGGAAGGAATCCCTGCCGAAAAGACTGAGATCATTGCACTTTTGGAACAGTTGCGCTATTATGAAGCGGACCGGTGCCTGTACCGATATGTTCGGTAATGGGAAGACTCCAATAATCCGTTATTTTCCGTAAATATTGCTTGCATTTTCCAATGCATTGTGATAGTTTAGTAATGTTGTGTGAACAAGATGGTCCTCTGTTATCTCATAGGGAGTATTAAGAACATCGAATCATGAAAGGAGTTTGACATGGCAAATATCGACATCATTAAGGAAATCGAAGCCGCAGAGCTGAAGGAATCCGTTGAGGAGTTCAACGTAGGCGATACCGTTAAGGTATACGGCAAGATCAAAGAGGGTAACCGCGAGAGAATTCAGGTATTCGAGGGCGTTGTTCTGAAGAGACAGGGCGGCAGCAATCGTGAGACCTTCACCGTTCGTAAGACTTCCAACGGCGTAGGCGTAGAGAAGACCTGGCCCCTTCATTCCCCCAATGTGGAGAAGATCGAAGTGGTTCGTAAGGGTAAGGTTCGTCGCGCTAAGCTGAACTATCTGCGTGATCGTGTAGGTAAGAAGGCAAAGGTTAAGGAAGTTATCCGGTAATCGATTTTTTAACCATGGAGTTAAGGACAATCAACATTTGTTGGTTGTCCTTTTCTATTTGTGTGAAACATGGTAAAATTATAAGGATTATAAGTACAATTTCGGGATGATTCTCAATGGCGAAACAATCCGGTTTATCCTTTTATAAACGTAAAAAGAAGATCAGTTCCAAAGCGGTCCGGGAAGTATTCTCCTGGATCTTCAGTATTCTGGCCACGGCATTCCTTGCGGTTGCATTGGTCTATTTCTTTGGGATGCGGACTTCTGTCGTGGGTTCTTCCATGGAACCCAGATTGCTTTCGGAGCAGGAAATCCTGGTGGATCGATTTATTTATGTTCTTTCTTCCCCGGATTATGGGGATGTCGTACTGTTCCTGCCCAATGGCAACCAGAATTCCCATTACTATACCAAACGTGTGGTGGCAAGACCCGGCGATTCCGTGGTGGTGACGGACGGCGTCTTATATGTGAATGGGAAAGAAAGCGAATATGTGACAGAAAAGATCTACGATGCCGGTATCGCTGAAAATGAGCTGACGCTGGGGACCGGTGAATATTTCGTTATGGGTGACAACACCTTCTCCAGCGAGGATAGCAGGTCCGCCAACATCGGACCGGTATTCGTGGATGATATTGTAGGTAAAGTATGGTTTTCCTTCTCGTCGGATGACGGAGGAGAACGGGGTTTTGTGAAAAGTGAGGTTCCATGAACTATCAATGGTATCCCGGTCATATGACCAAAGCGGTCCGGGCGATGCAGGACCAGATCAAACTTATCGATCTGATCATCGAACTGGCAGATGCCAGAATTCCCATCAGCAGCCGAAATCCGGACATCGATGAATTGGGCAAAGGAAAATACAGGATTCTGATCCTGAACAAAGCGGATCTGGCAGATCCGGAACAGAACCGGAACTGGAGCGCTGAACTGAAGAAACAGGGGATCGCGGTGCTGGAAATGAATTCCAAGCGGTCCGATATTGTTCGGAGTATTAAGCCTCTGGTTCAGGAAGTCTGTAAAGAGAAGATCGAAAGAGATAAAAAAAGAGGCATCGTGGGACGCCCCATCCGTGCCATGGTGTGTGGCATCCCCAATGTGGGAAAATCCACTTTTATCAACTCTGTTGCGGGAAAGGCGACAGCAAAGACCGGAAATAAGCCGGGTGTCACCAGAGCTAATCAGTGGATCCGTACCAATGCCGGCATCGAACTTCTGGATACGCCCGGTATTCTGTGGCCCAAGTTCGATGATCCCATTGTCGGCAGAGATATTGCCTTCATCGGCTCCATGAATGACGAGATCATACAGATGCAGGAACTTGCCACAGACCTGATCAAAGTGATCCTTGAGGCTTATCCCGGAGCGCTGGGAAGCCGATATTCCATTGAGGAAAGTGAAGATGCATTCCAAACCCTGGAGAGGATCGCAATCTCCAGAGGATGTATACAAAAAGGAGAAGAACCGGATCTGGAGAAAGCGGCCGGCCTGCTGTTGGATGAATTCCGCAGCGGAAAGCTGGGACGCATGACTCTGGAATTACCGGCGGCCAAGGAACATGAATAAGGTTTTGAAAGAACTGCTTTCCACTGCATTATACCTTCTGGTGGTGCTGGGACTTACCTACCTGCTGATCCATTATGTGGGTCAGCGTACGGTGGTGGATGGTTCCTCCATGGAAAATACCTTACAGGACGGCGACAGCCTTTGGGTAAACAAGTGGCGTTACCGTTTCAATGATCCGGAACGCTTTGATATTGTGGTATTCCCGCCTCAGTACAACACGGGAACCTATTATATCAAACGTATCATCGGACTGCCCGGAGAGACGGTTCAGATCGATCTGCAGGGAAATATCTACATCAATGGAGAGATCCTGATGGAGAGCTACGGACGGGAGATCATTGATACGGATCATATCGGAAGGGCTCTGGGAGAAATCGTTCTCGGGGACGACGAATATTTTGTCCTGGGAGATAACCGGAACAATTCCGTAGACAGCCGATATGAACAGGTTGGTAATGTCAAACGGGATACACTCATCGGAAAAGCGGTATTCCGATTCTGGCCACTGTCCAAGTTAGGTGGGTTGTATCATGAGTGAGAAGAGCCTTTCTGAGATCAAAGAATCCTTGCAGAATCTGGAAGACCGGAATCTGGGAGAGTGGATCGACACCTATTCCGCAGACGAGAGAGCCGGCGTTCAGAAGCTGGTAGAAAGTGCAAAAAAGCGTCAGACGAAATTCCGTCAGGAGCTGGAACGGATCAATCTGTTATGGACCTTTGAACGGCAGCATCCGGAAGCGCAGATGATCTGCGGTATCGATGAAGTAGGGCGTGGCCCATTCGCCGGACCGGTTGTGGCGGGTGCCGTGATCCTTCCGAAGGATTGCGATATCCTTTATATCAATGATTCCAAAAAGCTTTCCGCGAAGATGCGGGATCAGCTGTATGATGAGATCAGGGAGAAGGCAGTGGCCTGCGCTGTGGGGCACGCATCTCCGGAACGGATCGATGAGATCAATATCCTGCAGGCAACCTATGAAGCCATGCGGGAAGCTATTTCCAATCTGGGAGTTACACCGGACCTGCTCTTAAATGATGCGGTGACGATCCCCAAGGTGTCCATTCCGCAGGTTCCCATTATCAAAGGAGACGCAAAGAGCATTTCCATCGGAGCTGCCAGCATCTATGCAAAAGTCACCAGAGACCGTGAGATGCTGGAATATGCAAAACAATATCCTCAGTACGGTTTCGACCGGAATGTGGGATATGGTACCGCGGAGCATATTGAGGCGTTGAAGCAATACGGTCCCAGTCCGATCCATCGAAGATCTTTCATTTCCAATTACGTATGATCCCTATTGTGAGGCAGTATGAATCTGGCCGGTATCTTTGGAAACAATTCCATACAGAAGACTACGGATCCTACCGTCTCAGGCAGTATCCGTGATGTGCTTGCCAGCAACGAGAATACTGCAAGGGCTGCAAGCATTATCAAACTCATGTCTCCCGGACAGACCATCCAGGCCCAGGTGCTGGCAGTGGAGGGGGAAAATGCGACCCTGAAGCTGGCGAATAATGCCCTGATCCAGGCAGCACTGGGAAAGAATGCCTCCGGGCTGGATGTTGGAAAATTGATGAGTTTTGAAGTGCGCGGGAACGGGCAGACATTGTCCCTTTCCCCGCTCTTTACGAATACGGCTTCCGATCCTACGGTTCAAAAGGCTCTTACCATGGCGGGGCTCCCCGTTAACAATACTTCTGCACAGATGACGGGAGCCTTGATGCAGGCGGGACTTCCCATTGATCGGAATACTCTGACCGGCGTCTACAACGAAGTGGTGAATCACGCCCAAAGCGATGTGTTGGATATCGTAGATCTCCACCGGTTGAATCTCCCTGTGACAGATGAGAATCTCCGGCAGCTTTCCGCCTACAAAAACCTGACCTATCAGTTGGAAGAAGGCATGTCCGATGTGGCAAACAAGCTGCAGGGGCTGATGAATGATCTGGCCGCCTCCGATCCCAAGGCGGGAGTGGCTATTCTGGATACAGTCCTTCAGACCCTCGCATCCAATCTGCCGGATGGAGAAACGGCGGAAACGCAGCAGGCACTAACTGCAGAACATGGGGGACAACCGGTTTCCGGCGAACAGGTAACGGTAAAACAGGAGAGCTCTCCGGAAGTCGTAAAACTTCCGTATGCGAAAGAATCCCCGGCTACACCGGCGGAAGCTGCTGCAGTGGCTTCCTCCAATGCAGAGGCCGCCGAAAGTGCGGGAAATGCCGCTCAGAGGGCATTAGAGCTGCTTGCAAGGCTGAGTCAGCCGGAACAGAATACAAAGAGACCGGAAACCAACAACACGCAGAATCCTGCGGTACAGACGGCTTCAGGACAGACAGGAGAAGCGACGATCAAGTCTGCGCCCATTGATCGGGAAGCAGTTTTCCGGGAGCTTCAGACCATCCTGGAAAAGGAAACGGGAACAAAATTCCCGGAAAATACCACTCAGGAACAGGTTCTCAAACAATCCGCACAGATCTTCCATGAAGCGCTTACGAGCGGGAATCCGGAACTGGCCCAGCGCCTTCTTTCTTCAAAAGCCTTTACCAATGGCGTACTGGAAGGTCTGAAACAACAATGGACCATTTCGCCGGAAGAAGTGGCAAAAAAAGAGAATGTAGAGAAGCTCTTTAACAGACTGAACAATCAGCTGCATGAGATCAGCCGGGCCCTGGAGGAGAACGGTCAGGCAAAAACACCGGCTTTTCAGACGGTAAACAATATGTCAGCCAACGTGGATTTCCTGCAGCAGGTGAACCAGATGTATGCCTACGTGCAGCTTCCCATCCGGCTCAGTACCGGAGACACGGCACACGGTGATCTGTACGTCTATACGAACGGAAAACGGCTGAGCCAAAACGACGGTCATGTCAGCGCCCTCCTTCATCTGGATATGGAACATCTGGGACCTGTGGATGTCTATGTGGCCATGGATACGAGTGGTTCTGACTCTCGTGTCAGCACCCAGTTTTACCTGCCGGATGACGAGACGCTGGACTTCCTGAACGAGCATATGGATGAACTGACGGCACGATTGGAAAAACGCGGTTATAACTGCAGTGCAAAGCTGACGGTCCGGGGACAGGAAGAGCCCGGGGAGGAACCCATCCCCGTCGCTTCCGGCATCAATATGCTGCTGGTGCAGAAAAGTTCCTTTGGAAGATCCGAGATGTCCTTTGATGTGAGAACCTGAGGAAGGGATCATGGCAGAAGAGAAGAAACCAAAAATCAAACAGGCCATCGCGCTGGAATATGATCCTTCCGATGAGGCGCCGAAGGTCATTGCCTCCGGAAAGGGAGCTCTGGCGGAGCGGATCATTGAAAAGGCAAAGGAAAGTGATGTCCCGATCCACAGGGACGATAAGCTTGCGGAGACCTTGTCCAGACTGGAGATCGGAGAGATGATCCCCCCGGAACTCTACGAGGTGGTGGCAGAGATCCTGATCTTTGTGGATTCCATGGACAAGATCCGGAGCAAAATGAAGGGATAGGAATTTGAACAAAAGAACAGAAGGGGCCGAACACGAAGGGCTTGCGGCAGATTATCTCACAGGGCAGGGAATCCGGATCCTGGAACGGAACTTCCGCTGTAAGTCCGGAGAGATCGACATCATCGGCACTGATGAGAAATATCTGATCTTTTTTGAAGTGAAATATCGGAGCAGTGAGGCTTACGGGACTGCTCTGGAAGCGGTGGACCGCCGAAAGATGCGGCAGATCTGCCGGACAGCTGATTTTTACCGGATCCGGAAAGGGATCGGAGAGAACGTTTTTGTCCGGTTTGATGTGATCGGAATTCAAAATGACAGGATCGACTGGATAAAGGATGCATTTCCCTATATCCGCTGATCAGGGAGGAATTATGGCAAATATACTGGTTTGCGATGACGACAAGGAGATCGTGGAAGCGATCGATATCTATCTGACCCAGGAAGGACATAAAGTATTCCGGGCATATGACGGGGAACAGGCTTTGGAAATCCTGGACAATCAGGATATTCAGCTTCTCCTCATCGATGTGATGATGCCGAAGATGGATGGCATCCATGCCACTTTAAAGATCCGGGAGACCCGGAGTATTCCCATCATTATGCTTTCGGCAAAATCCGAGGATTCCGATAAGATCCTTGGACTGAATGTTGGTGCGGATGACTATATCACAAAGCCTTTTTCTCCGCTGGAACTCCTTGCCAGAGTCCGCAGTGCCCTGAGACGCTATACTTCTTTGGGTTCCCAGAAGGAGGAGATCGGCAGCATTTACAACATCGGTGGTCTTTCCATCAACGATGATACCAAGACGGTTACCGTGGACGGTGAAGCAGTGAAACTGACTCCCATCGAGTACAATATCCTGCTTTTGCTGGTCAAGAATCAGGGAACCGTATTTTCCACCGATGAGATCTATGAGAGTATCTGGAACGAGAACCCCATCGGGGCGGAGAACACTGTCGCGGTGCACATCCGTCATATCCGGGAAAAGATTGAGATCAACCCCCGTGACCCCAAGTATCTGAAGGTGGTCTGGGGCGTGGGCTATAAGATCGAGAAGCAGGAGTGATCCGTAATTTATGAAAAAGTATCGTGTCAAACGATTTTTGCTGATCCTGTTTCAGCACATATTGGCGGCAGGGATTCTGCTTCTGGTAGGAGATGTGATCTTTCACTCCTCCGTAAAGGTAAACTTCCTGAACGAAGATAAGACTTATTATCTGGATCCGTTGCGTATGAGCGGATCCAGTTTTGAGAACACAGAAGTCTTTACGGATCTGCTGAGCCGCTCCACATCCGATATCATGACCTATGTTTCTCTACAGGATTTTCTGGAGACGGACGGCAGTTTCAGCTCCCGGAAGATCATTGATGTGGGTGCCTTTGCCCATTACATGGGATATCGGGAAGACAATGGTCTGTCGGTCAAATACACCATCGAGAAACTGGTAAAATGGGGCGTCGCCGGGATTTCCTACACGAATCGGTCCTTCAGCCTGGCGGACTTCGTGAATTATTACGGAGATGTTCTGGTATCCGATAATTTTGCTTTGGACGAGGATGGGAACCTGTATTTTACCGGTTTTAACACCATTATTCATCCAAGAACCTGGTCGGAGCGCCTTTTCTGGGATGTAGATGAAGTAGAAGAAGAGGTGGATCCGGATGATGTTTCCCTGGCAATGGCTGAAGCGGGAAACAGCGTACTCTATCGCCTTGTGTATGAGTATATCGAGCAGTCTGTTGGTTCCGGAATGAATCTGGTACAGGAGGAGGATGGCACCCTGACGGTGGTGCTTCAGCTTCTGGATTCCCGTTACGAATCCGAATCCGGAGGGCGTCTCCTTCTGGCTATGGCAGATAACTGGGTGGATTATTTCTCCCTTCAGAGTGATCTGGCCTACACCATTACGCAGGTATCCGAAAGCTATGAGACTTACCGGAAGGCAAAATCCATCTATGGTGAAGATCTGACGAACCTGACCTACGTGATCCATGTGGGCGAAGGAGAAGATACCAAGGTTTACACCAACGACAGATCCCTCCGGGAATATACTTCCGAGGGATTGACGGAGCTGTTCTCCGAGAACAGCACTTATCTGATCTACTATGACGATGTCATGTCCTACAGCACCCTGACGGATGTGGACGTGTCGGTACTGACGGAGGGCATCGCAAAGGGAAAGTATTTTTACGGCGAACACTCCCGGATCTGGATCATGCTGGACAATACCTATTCTGTGGAGGATTCCTTTTCCAGGATCTATGATGTATATACCGATATTGTCAGCGGCATCAACCGGGATTTCCTGCTGATCATCGGAATGGGCATTTGCTGGCTCGTGATCTTCCTGTACATGCTGATGAATGAAGGCATCCGTACGGGCTCTGACGGGAAAGAAGTGAAGTACCTGATCTGGAGCGATAAGATCTGGACGGAACTTCTGATCGTGTTTGGCGTGGGCGGATATTTCGTGCTTGCCCATGGAGCCGGAGATCTGGCGATCATGACGGAAAACATTTACCAGTCCGATCCCGGTCAAAAGCTTTCCATGACGCTTCTGCGGGACTATTTCTACTTCGCGTTATGGGGATTTCTGCTGAGTTTCCTCATCTGCTGTATCATTTACACGTTGGCCAGAAAGCAGCGGAACAACTGTCTGTATCGGTTCAGTCTGATCGCAAAGCTTCGGAAGAACTTTAATAAGACATATATGTCGCTGTCCACCAATCGATCAGCTGTCATAAGCCAGCTCATTCCCTTCAATGTGTTCCTGCTGAGCAATATTGCGGGAACCGCCCTGATCATCTATTTCTGGTCAAGATTTAAATGGCTTTCCATCCTTGGAGTGCTGGGACTGCTTCTTGTGAACATCGTCATCGGAGTCCATCGGTTCCGGGTGGAATCCCAGAGAAAGGATATTGTACAGGGCATTTACCGGATCCGGGACGGTGAAGTGGATTTCAAGATCGATTCCGAGCATATGATCGGTGAGAACCGATTGATCGCGGAAGCCATCAACAACATCGGTGACGGCATGCAGAATGCGGTCCGGACCAGCGTCCGGGATGAGAAGATGAAGAGTGATCTCATCACAAATGTTTCCCATGATCTGAAGACCCCTCTGACATCCATCATCAATTACACGGATCTGTTGAAGCGTACCGGTATCACGGAAGAGCCGGCGGCCGGTTATGTGAAGGTTCTGGATGAAAAATCCAGGAGATTAAAACAGCTTCTGGAAGATCTGCTGGAAGCATCGAAGATCTCCTCCGGTACGTTGGAGATCAATGAAGAACGGATCGACCTGACGGAACTTATGAATCAGGCAGTTGCTGAATTCGAGGATAAGCTGGGAGACCATGGACTGTCTGTTGTGATGGATTCCGACCGCCATTTCTACATCGAGGCGGACAGCCGCAGGATGTGGCGCATCATCGATAACCTGCTGCAGAATGTGTGCAAATACGCCATGGAGGGCACTCGGGTCTATATCACTCTTGGGGATCGGGAGGATCTGACGGTATTGGAGATCAAGAATATCTCCGCCAAGCAGTCCTCTTTCCAGGGACAGGAATTGACGGAACAGTTTATCCGGGGAGATGAGTCCCGCACCACGGAAGGAAGCGGATTGGGACTCTTTATCGCAAAGAGCCTGACGGAAGCCATGAAGGGAACCTTTGAGATTCAAATGGACGGAGATCTGTTCAAGGCGATCCTGACATTCCCCGCTCTGTAAACAGCAAAAAAGGGTAATGCAATGGTTTCAAAACCTGCATTACCCTTCTTGTTTGCCTGGAATTAAAGATTGATGCCGATCCGGGCGTTGTAAGCCTGCAGGATCTGGTGCATCTTCTCGGTATCGTCCATGACACCGGCCATGGATGCGTCGTGATTCATGAAGTCGATGATGGAAGCGATGAATTTGCTCATATCCGCTTCGATGAAGTAAGGACGAGTGTAGATCTCGGGAGGAAGATAGGTCAGGTTGGTGGTGATGACCTTATCAAAATATCCCTTTTCATAAGCTGCATCAAAGCCCTTCAGTCCATCCGTAAAGAGTCCGAAAGTGGTGCAGATGAAGACGCGTCTTGCGTTCATTTCCTTCAGCTGTCTTGCGGTGTCGATCATGGAGCCGCCGGAGGAGATCATATCGTCGATGATGATGATGTCCTTGCCATCAATGTTGTCACCCAGGAACTCGTGAGCCACAATAGGGTTCTTTCCGTTGATGATCCTGGTGTAGTCACGGCGCTTGTAAAACATACCGGTGTTGATGCCGAGCACGTTTGCAAAGTAGATGGCACGGTCCAGCGCACCCTCGTCGGGGGAGATGACGATCATGTGATCCTCATCCACGATCAGGTCGTCCTCATTGCTGAGCAGAGCCTTGATGAACTGATAAGGGGGCATGAAGTTATCGAAGCCGGAGAGAGGAGTGGAATTCTGAACTCTCGGATCATGAGCATCAAAGGTGATAAAGTTGGTGACACCCATCTCATGAAGCTCCACCAGTGCATAAGCCGCATCCAGGGACTCACGGCCGTTTCTGCGGTGCTGACGGCCCTCATACAGGAAGGGCATGATGACATTGATGCGCTCTGCCTTACCGTTGCAGGCTGCGATGATACGCTTCAGATCCGCATAGATATCATCGGGAGACATATGGTTCTCATAACCGTTCATCTGATAGGTCAGGGAGTGATTGCACACATCCACCAGGATGAACAGATCCTTGCCTCGGACGGATTCCAGGATGTGACCCTTGCTTTCGCCGCTTCCGAAGCGGGGAGTGTCACACCCCATGATATAATTGTTTTCGATGTAGCCGTGGAATGCGGGATCGTTTTTGACCATATCGTTGTGAATGCTCTTGCGGAATTCCACAAGATAACGATTGATCCGGTCTCCCATGGAGGCCATGGAAGGGTGTACGATGAGCTTCAAAGGGCCTACGGGCATCTGGTTTTCAAGTTCAGCTAAATTCGGCATGTCGTTCCTTTCCGGAATAGTTCCTTAACTATTTTTTTATACACTAAGCCTAGTGACACGTCAAGGTAAAAAGGGTAAAATATATACCTATGAAAAGCAATCTACACACAATCAGAACCGTGCTTCCCGGAAGCATCGCGGCAGAGCTTGAAATCGAACCCGGAGATGCCATTCTGGCCATCAATAACGAAGAGATCCAGGACATTTTCGATTACCAGTACCTGATCCAGGACGAAAACCTGGAGGTTTTGGTGCGCAAAAAAGACGGAGAGGAATGGATCCTGGACATCGAGAAAGATGCCGACGAAGATCTTGGCATCATTTTCGAGAACGGCCTGATGGACGAGTACCGGTCCTGCTCCAATAAATGCATTTTCTGCTTCATCGATCAGATGCCCCCCGGAATGCGTCCGACTCTGTATTTTAAGGATGATGATTCCCGCCTCAGCTTTCTTCAGGGAAATTACATCACCCTGACCAATCTGTCGGAGCATGATCTGAGCCGGATCATCAAGTATCACCTTTCTCCCATCAACGTGTCCATTCACACCATGAATCCGGAACTGCGGGTGGAAATGCTGCATAACCGGTTTGCCGGAGAAGCCCTGAAAAAGATTGACCGCCTGTATGAGGCCGGTATCACCATGAACGGACAGATCGTTCTGTGTAAGGGCATAAATGACGGAGAAGAACTGGATTTTTCCATCCGGGAAATGATGAAATATCTTCCGGTGCTGCAGAGCGTATCCGTGGTACCGGTAGGACTGACGAAGTACCGGGAAGGTCTCAAGAAACTGGAGCCCTTTGAGCGGGATGACGCCCGGGAAGTCATCGGGATCATCGAAAAGTATCAGAAAATCTGCATGGAGACCCACGGAACCCACTTTGTGCATGCAAGTGACGAATGGTACCTGACCGCAGGATACGAAATGCCGGAAGAAGATCGCTATGATGGATACTGTCAGCTGGATAACGGAGTGGGAATGATCCGGCTTATGACGGATCAGTTTAACGAAGCACTGGAACGCCGTCTGGCGCACCCGGAGGCCTTTCCTGCAGTTCCAGAACGGGAAGTGAGCCTTGCTACCGGATATCTTGCTTATCCCGTAATTATCGGATTTGCAGAACGGATCATGGAGCATTGGCCTCAGGTGAAGATCCATGTGTACAAGATCCGGAATGATTTCTTTGGAGAACGGATCACGGTCTCGGGACTCCTCACGGGACAGGATCTGAAGGCCCAGCTGCTGGAGGTAAAGGAAACAGGAGACGGACTGGGAACTGCGGTTTACCTGCCGGAGAATGTACTGAGAGCCGGTGAGGAAGTCTTCCTGGATGACATGACCCGCACGGAACTGGCGGATGCTTTACAAACCCGTGTCGTTACGATAAAATCTACGGGTCATGAGTTTTTACAGACATTGTTGGAGGAGTTTTGATCCTCTTCGTTTTACTGAAGGAGTACTATGAGTTCAAAAAACAGAAAGCCCATCGTTGCAGTGGTGGGACGGCCGAATGTCGGCAAATCCACACTGTTTAATGTGCTGGCGGGAGAGCGGATCTCCATCGTGGAAGATACCCCCGGCATCACAAGAGACCGTATTTATGCGGATGTAACCTGGCTGAATTACAATTTCACCATGATCGATACCGGCGGTATTGAGCCGGATTCCAAGGATATCATCCTGTCCCAGATGCGGGAACAGGCACAGATCGCCATCGATACCGCCGACGTCATCATTTTCCTCACGGATGTGAAGACCGGTCTGCAGGATTCCGATGCGCGAGTGGCAGATATGCTCCGCCGTTCCCACAAGAATGTAGTCCTTGCCGTGAACAAGGTAGACAGTTTTGAAAAGTATCAGGCGGATGTCTATGAGTTCTACAACCTCGGGATTGGTGAGCCTATCGCCATTTCCGCCGTGAACAAGCTTGGTCTTGGAGACCTTCTGGATGCAGTGACTGCTTATTTTCCGGAGGGATCCGGAGAAGAGGAAAAGGACGAGCGCACCCGTGTGGCCATCATCGGAAAGCCCAATGTTGGAAAGTCCTCTCTGATCAACAAGTTCCTCGGTGAGGATCGTCTCATCGTGTCCGATATCGCAGGAACCACCAGAGATGCCGTAGATACGGATGTAAAATACAACGGTAAGGAATATGTCTTCATTGATACGGCCGGACTGCGCCGCAAGAACAAGATCAAAGAAGATCTGGAGCATTACATGATCGTCCGTACCGTGGCGGCAGTGGAGCGCTCCGATATCGCCGTCCTTGTCATCGATGCAACGGAAGGCGTTACCGAGCAGGATGCAAAGATCGCCGGTATTGCCCATGATCGCGGCAAGGCTGTCATCATCGCCGTGAACAAATGGGATGCGGTGGAGAAGGATGATAAGACCATCTATCGCTTTACCGAGAATGTACGGCAGACCCTGTCCTTCATGCAGTATGCCGAGATCCTGTTCATCTCTGCACAGACGGGTCAAAGACTGCCCAAGCTGTTTGAGACCATCGATACGGTGAGCGAGAATCAGAACATGAGAGTTGGAACGGGGGCCCTGAATGAGATCATGGCAGAAGCCGTTGCCATGCAGCAGCCGCCCAACGACAAGGGTAAGATTCTGAAGCTTTACTATATCACTCAGGTTGCGGTAAAGCCTCCTACATTCGTGATCTTTGTCAATGACAAGGAACTGATGCATTTCTCCTATACGAGATATATTGAGAATCAGATCCGACAGGTCTTCGGATTCCGCGGTACGCCTTTGAAATTCATCATCCGTCAGCGGAACGAATCCGAACAGAATCAGAAATAACGGTTTCCCGGGATTTGATTTCCCGAAAACGAGAGAAAACGGAGAATTCAATCAATGGCACGTTTATACAGCTTTTTGATCGGTTATGTACTGGGGCTTTTTCAGACTGCCTTCATTGTGGGTAAATTGAAGGGAATTGATATCCGTGAGCACGGATCCGGCAACGCCGGCACCACCAACACTCTGAGAGTGCTGGGCCCCAAATACGGATTGATCGTATTCGCGGGAGATATGCTGAAGGCGATCCTGGCAGGCGTCATCGTCCGTAACACCTTCGGAAACATGTATCCGGAAATGAAGTACCTGCTGATCATCTATTCCGGACTCGGATGCGTTCTGGCGCACGATTTCCCCTTCTACATGCATTTCAAGGGAGGAAAGGGAATCGCTTCCACAGGCGGTACCATCATCAGTTTTCACTGGGTTACGTTTCTGTGCGGACTGGCAGCATTTTTCATTCCGTTCTTTACCACCCATTTTGTATCCCTTGGATCTTTGATCATGTACGGAACCTTCTTTATCGAAGTCGTGATCCTCGGACAGTGTGGCGCATTCGGTATGAGTCAGCCCGTTCTGATCGAGATGTATTGTATCGTGGGCTTTCTGACTGCACTTGCTTATTGGCAGCACAGAGGCAATCTGAAGCGTCTTCTTGCCGGTCAGGAGCGGAAGACCTATCTGACCAAGAAGGGTCACGAAAATCCGGAGCATTGATCCGAAAAACACAAAGGGGAATGACTATGGCAAAGGTTACAGTTCTCGGCGGCGGTACCTGGGGCATCGCATTGGCGATCCTTCTGGCAAACAAAGGAAATGACGTGAAGGTATGGTCGGCGGTCCCGGCAGAGATCGAAATGCTTCAGACCACCCACAGACATAAAATGCTTCCCGAGGCAGTTTTACCCGACAGCATCACCTACACCACCGATGATGCGGAGGCAGTACAAGACCGGGATCTGCTGGTAATGGCAGTGGCAAGCTCCTTTACCAGAAGAACGGCAAAGAGACTTTCCGCGTTGATCCCGGAAGGTCAAAAGATGGTGGATGTAGCAAAGGGAATCGAGGAAGATACCCTGATGACTCTTTCCGAACAGATCGAGCAGGAGATTCCTCAGGCAGATGTGGCCGTATTGTCCGGTCCTTCCCATGCGGAAGAAGTCAGTCGGATGATGCCCACCACCATCGTTGTGGCAGCTCATTCCAAAGAGACTGCGGAATACATTCAGAACCTGTTTATGTGTGAAACCTTCCGCGTCTATACCAGTTCTGACATCAAGGGTGTAGAGCTTGGAGGATCTTTGAAAAACGTGGTCGCTCTGGCAGCCGGTATGGCTGACGGAATGGGATATGGGGACAATGCCAAGGCGGCCCTCATCACCAGAGGCATCACGGAGATCGCAAGACTCGGTGTGGCCATGGGATGTGCACAGGAGACCTTCTATGGGCTTACCGGAATCGGCGATCTCATCGTAACCTGCGCCAGCATGCATTCCAGGAACCGGAGAGCCGGTATTCTCATGGGACAGGGTAAGTCCATGCAGGAAGCCATGGAAGAAGTACAGCAGACTGTAGAGGGTGTTTATTCTGCAAAGGCAGGCCTGGAGCTTGCCCGGAAGTACAATGTATCCATGCCCATCATCGAGCAGATCAATCTGGTGCTCTTTGAAAATAAGAATGCAAAAGAAGCCGTAAAAGAACTGATGCAAAGAGATAAAAAGGCGGAAGTCAGCAACACGGTCTGGAATTAAAAATATCCGTTAATAAATATCCGGGAAGGAAACGAAATGAAACATGAATTTCAGGGAACAGGTGATTATGTTGCAAGCGAAGAGCTGATGGCATCCGTAAATGTGGCCATCGCCCTTCAGAAGCCCTTATTGATCAAAGGTGAGCCGGGAACAGGCAAGACCCAGCTGGCTGAGGCTGTGGCAAATGCTCTCGGCAAGAAACTGATCATCTGGAACATCAAATCCACCACCAAGGCACAGGAAGGTCTCTATGTGTATGACACCATTCAGAGACTGTATGACGGACAGTTTGGCGAGGAAGGCGTGGACGATATCGCACATTACATCAAGCTGGGTAAGCTGGGTGAAGCCTTTGACAGCGAGGATCAGGTGGTCCTCCTGATCGACGAGATCGATAAGGCTGATCTGGAGTTCCCCAACGATCTGCTGTGGGAGCTGGATCAGATGGAGTTCTATATCAATGAGACCCATCGCACCGTAAAGGCGAAGAATCGCCCCATCGTCATCATCACTTCCAATGCGGAGAAGGAGCTGCCCGATGCATTCCTGCGCCGCTGCATTTTTCATTACATCGATTTCCCGGATGCGGAGCTCATGGAGCAGATCGTCCGGGTACATCACCCCAATGTGGAGGCAAATCTTCTGAAGGATGCCATGGATACCTTCTATGCCATCCGGGAGCTGCATGATATCCGGAAGAAGCCCAGTACCTCCGAACTCATCGACTGGATCAACGCACTTCAGATCGCAGGAATTCCTGTGGAGGAGATCAAGAAGAAGCTTCCCTTCATCGGTGTTGTGGTGAAGAAGGATGAGGATCTGGAAATCATTCGTCGAGGCGGATTGAATTAATGTTTTTAAAATTCTTTGAGACCTTACGGGAAAAAGGGATCCATGTGACACTCGGTGAGTGGCTGGATCTTCAGAATGCGTTGGAACAGGGCCTGGCAGACAGCTCTCTGACCCGGTTTTATTATGTTGCGCGCATGATCCTGGTAAAGACCGAGACGGATTACGATAAATTCGATATGGCCTTCGAAGAATGTTTCAAAGCGGTTCAGCACGAGACGGAAGTGGGAGCCCAGATGCTCCGCTGGCTGGATAAGTCTGAAATGATGGAAATGGCTCATGAAGAGGCCAAGGCTCATCTGAATCAGATGGAGGATCTCCAGATCGACAAGGATGATGTGGAGCAGAAATTCAAGCAGCGCTTGAAGGATCAGGATTCCGAGCACAATGGCGGAAGCTACTGGATCGGCACCATGGGTAAGACATCCTTCGGAAACATGGGCGGTAATGTAGGCGGTGTCCGTGTGGGCGGACAGACCGGTTACCAGTCCGCATTTTCTGTGGTGGGTGCCCGTAAATACCGGGATTTCCGAGACGACAGAGTCATTGAGAATCGTCAGTTCCAGCTTGCGTTCCGCAGACTTCGCCAATATTCCACAAGACTGGATATTCCCGAATCGGAATTGGATATCGACGGTACGGTTGATAAGACCTGCAACAACGGCGGCTGCCTCAGCATTCAGATGAAAAAGCCCCGTAAGAATGCCGTGAAGCTGATGCTGCTCATGGACAGCGGCGGAACCATGATCCCCTACAGCAACCTGCTGAACGATCTGTTCCAGGCCGTAAACAAGTCCAATCATTTCAAGGATGTAAAATGCTATTATTTCCACAACTGCATTTACAGTCATGTCTACAAGACTCCGGAATGTGAAAACGGAGACTGGGTGGAGACAAAATGGCTGTTCCGCAACGTGGATTCCGATTATAAAGTGATCATTGTGGGAGATGCGGCCATGGCTCCCGAAGAGCTTTATTCCACAACCGGTAATTACCGCGGTCCAAATGACGGTCTGTCGGGATGGGACTGGCTGAAGCTGGTGAAGACACATTACAAGAAAGTGGTGTGGCTGAACCCGAAGATGGCCCCGGGCCGCGCGCCCTGGAGAGAGGCGGAGACCGCCTGCAAGGAACTGTTTAAAATGTATAAGCTGACAGTGGACGGCCTGACCAGAGCCATGACAGAACTCATGGCCCCCAGGTAGTCCGGGAGGATATAATATGGCTGTCAAGATCGCCGTATGGACCAGGGACCGATACCGGGCCTGATAGGAAAACTGCGAAAAATATATCAATTTACATAAAGGAGTTTTTGGATTCAATGGGTATTTTTGAAGAATTACAGGAGCGTGGACTCCTGGCACAGCTTACGGACGAGGAGCTGATCCGCGACATGATCAACAACGGAAAGGCAACTTTCTACATCGGCTTTGACTGTACCGCAGACAGCCTCACTGCCGGCCACTTTATGGCACTGACTCTCATGAAGAGACTGCAGATGGCCGGAAACAAGCCCATCGCCCTCATCGGCGGCGGCACCACCATGATCGGCGATCCCAGCGGACGTACCGACATGAGAAAGATGCTGACCAGAGAAGACATCGATCACAATGCAGAGTGCTTTAAGAGACAGATGGAGCGCTTCATCGAGTTCGGCGAAGGCAAGGCCATGATGGTCAACAATGCAGACTGGCTGCTGAATCTGAACTATGTGGACCTGCTCCGCGAAGTGGGTGCATGCTTCTCTGTTAACAACATGCTTCG
>JAEEGL011479924.1_pt1 | contig 29984 bp, 28 predicted proteins | sample 9134231 | NCBI WGS metagenome assembly JAEEGL01 (sample SAMN16246548, study PRJNA631951) | gut metagenome | biome: gut microbiome; feature: rumen; material: fiber-attached | host: Bos | place: Iran: Karaj | collected 2018-10 | reverse complement strand
TTGCATGTGAAATAATATTAGAACTTGGTAATAAAGCTTATTGGGATACTAAAAATGATAGTTTTAAAAGAAATATGATTTATGTATATGAAGAACAATTAAAAGATTTAGAAGAATTAGTTCCCGAGTTTAAGATAACAAATGCAGTAGTTCATTTAGATGAAACTAGTCCTCATATGCATATAGTAGGTGTACCAATAAAAGAAAACTGTAAAACAGGTTTATCAAAACAAGTAAATAAATCTTATGTGTTTACTAAAGAAAGACTTGAACATATCCAAAGTGTAATGAGAGAAAAATGTATTGAATCTTTTAATAATATATATAACCTTAATGCCTCTTTAAAAACAAAAGAAAAGGGTAGAAACAAAGATATTCATGTTAAAGATATGGAGAACTACCAAGAACTAAAAAAAGAATTAGAAGTTAATAAAAAGAGTATTGAGAAGAATAGTGAAAAGATTAAAAATATAAAACAATCATCACAAGATTTAAGTGAAGTATTAAATAATTTAGAATCTGGAAGATTAGGTGGATACAAATTAAATGGTAAACAAAAAGCAAGATTAAAAGACTTACTTAAAAATGTAGAAGATTTATCAGAATATTTTGATAATTTTACAAATGTTATTAATAATTTATCTACTATTAATGATAAGTTAAAAAATGAAAGAGAAGAGAACAAAGAATTAAAAGTTAGAAATTTAGATTTAATAAGAGAAATAAATGGTAAAAATAATGATTTCAATGAAGTAATTAAAGATAATTATTACCTAAGAAAAGAACTAAAAGATAAAAAAACAGAAGATATAAAATTAATGACTTATTTATCAGAAGGGGTTAATAGTAGTGATATAAAAAAATCAAAAACATTTACAAGAATAACTAATGACTTAAAAGATAGGAAAGTTATTAATAAGAATGAACATAGACTTATATTCAAACCACCTAATTTAATTAGTGAAGCTGCATTTGAACAAGCACTTAAACATATTAATCAGCAAAATGAAGAAGCTGCAGAAGAATTTTATAAGATGAATAGCAATTCAAAAAAGGATGACTATCAATTGTAGTTATCCTTTTCCTTTTCATTTAAAAAACTATGGACTTTTTTTTAAAAAAAAACTATGGACTTTTTTGTTGCATTTATAATATATATGTTTTATAATATATACTTACTTAAGGGGGTATATATGAAATACATAAAAGAAACTAAAGAAGGCAAACAGGTATATGAAGTTGAAATAGATGTTAATAGATTAATGGAATTAATGGTATCTTTAGATAAAGACTGTTATGTAAGAAAATTTGGAAAGAAAACAATAGAAGCATCTAATGAAGTAGAAGTAAGTAAAAAAATAAAAGAAATGGTCAACCATGCTGGGCTAAAGGTGAATGAGAGTTTTAAACTATTATCTTCAGGAAGAGATGAAGGCTTTGCAGTTGCAACTTATAAAGCTGTATATAAAGATAGTGTTTTATTAGTTAAATATATAGAAAAATTATTAGCCGAAAGAGATAATAGCAACTATAACTGCTCTAAAGATATAGATTCAATTATTAATTATACTCAGACAATAGATTTTTATGCTTTTAATAGAAGAATTGAATTATCAGCAAAGCGCATGTTGGAAAATGGAAATGATAATAATATAGATTTATTAGAAGAATATATATCTATACAAGCGGAAGCCATGCTAAATAGAGAATATGACTTTTCAAGATTATATGAATTATATGAAGATGTATTGAAGTGTTTTGAATTTACTTTGGTAGAGAAAACAAGTTATTATAATTCAGGCGAACCTTGTGATTTAATTAGAAAGTTAAAAGGCAACTAAAGAAATATTTAATAATATATAGTCATAGTTTTGTTTTTTAAACTATGGCTATTTTTTTGTTAATATTTATTCTTTTTCTTTCTACCTAATGTCATATTTTTTTCTTTTGAAAACAACTGAGAAGCAATTGCTAAATCATTTGTTCTATCAACTTCCATCAGTCCTGGTATTTTACTCGCACTAGCTAAAATACTCATTTCATGTTGATTAATTTCCGCATTTATTTCTTCTTGTTTTAGTCTTTCACCACTTTTCATCACATAATATTCAAACCATTCCTGATAAAGTGCTTTCATTTTTTCTTGTTCTATAGCTAATTGGTACAAATGCTCTAAATTATTTAAATTCAAACATTCTAAGATAATCTTTGAATCAATACCTTTAAAAGCATTATCTTTTAAGTAATCGCCTAAATCTAATTTGCCATTTTCAATGTCATTTTTAACTCTTGAATCTCTAACAACTGATAAAACTCTTGTTGTAAAATCTTTTGTATATTTCATAATTCAAACTCCTTCTTCTTATGTCTTAATATTATAATTAATTACTATTTTATTTTCAAGTTATATTTCAAAAGAAAAAAGATATTGGTTTGTGAATCAATATCTTTTAATTGTTTTCATTTTTTTTCAATGATAAAGTTTTAACTCTATCTACACTATCCACAATTTCGTTATTTTCAAAACTTACATTTAAAAAATTTCTAGAGGCAATATAATCACATAAATGAATTATTATTTCTTCGTTTGTTTTAGGTATAGGCATTATTACATTACCTTGCCTGTCTTTATTCCAAGGCCCCATGTGAGATCTAATTAAATTAGATACAAACAATGCATCACTTTCACTAATACATAAAACTTCTTTATTATTAAGAATAAAATCACTCATAATCACAGGATGTTCGCTACAAGTATGACCGACATTTTCTATTCCTGATTTAAATCCATCATGTAACATGAGTGCCATTCTCATTAAATCTTTTGTATAATTATCATAATTGCCAAAAACACTATCTTTAAAAATTTCTTCTAGTATTCTTAATGCAACTTTAACGTGTCTTACTAATCCACCTTCACCTAATGAAAATGCTGGATGATACTTTCCCGATGATGATGCTGGTATTTGATAAAAATAATCGGGTAACATTTCTAATACAATTTCAGTGCTTATTCTTACATTTTCATATTTAAAATTATGTAATTCCATTTCAAAAACATCTTTTTTCATAACAAACCTCCTTATGTCTTATTATTATATACAAAACTTTAATTTATTTCAACGAGATTTTATAATGATTTTGACATTTTAAACTTTTGTGATATACTTTGTATGTAACTGAGCTTTATCTCAGTTCTCATTTACACATGTTTTTGCTCATACGAGTAGTAAACGCGTGCCATTTAGAATATTAGTCGAACTAAAATAGTTCGATTTTTAATTTTTTATTTACAAACAAATATTTGCGTTATATAATTAATATGTAATAATTACTTGCCAAGAGTTATTATGACAATTAGATCGACTAGGGTTTTCTATTTAAGGCAAGATAAATAGATTGCAAGCATGCGGAGATATACTAGAAATAGTATGTCTCTTTTTTTGTTGATCCATGTAAATAGCAATTGAAAAGGAGGTAAATTATTAAAAATGAAATTGTTATTTTTGAAAACCAAAATGTAAGATTGGAGGTGAATTTGAAAGATGATACTGTTTGGTTAAATTCAAATCAAATATCTGATTTGTTTGATAGAGATTTTAAAACAATTAGAAAACATATTAATAATGCTTTAAAGGAAGAATTAGATAATTCAACTATCGCAAAATTTGCGACAGTTCAACAAGAAGGAAGTAGAAAAATTAAACGTAATATTGAATATTACAATTTAGATATGATAATTAGTGTTGGTTATCGAGTTAAATCTAAAAATGGTATTATTTTTAGAAAATGGGCAACTAGTGTTTTAAAAGATTATATGTTAAAAGGTGTTGCTATCAATAATAAGAGATTAGAGTTTTTAGAAAAGAGTGTTAAACTGATTGAAATAGCAAATAGAGGTAATAATAGAATAAGTGACTCAGAAGCTAAAGACATATTAAAAGTAATTGGTGAATATACTAAATCATTAGACTTACTTGATGATTATGATCATAGAACATTAACAAAGATTAAAGGTAATAAAGATGATAAAATTATTACATATGATGATTGCTTTAAACTAATTAAAGAATTAAGATTTAATAATGATAGTAATATTTTTGGGTTAGAAAGAAATCATGGACTTGAATCTATAATAAATGATATTTATTTAACATTTGATGGTAAAGATGTATATGAAAGTGTTGAATTAAAGGCCTGTAATTTTTTATATACTCTTATTAAAAATCATCCATTTATAGATGGTAATAAAAGAATAGCTGCTACATTATTTATATACTTTTTAAACTATTATGATATTTTGTATAATGAAGGAAAACAAGTAATAGACAATAATACACTTACAGCTATGACATTATTAATAGCAGAATCTAATCCAAAAGAAAAAGAGGTTATAATAGATTTAATTATGAATTTTTTGAATTAGTGTCATTTTAAATATTAAAACACTAACGTAATTGTTAGTGTCTTTTTATACTTGAAGTATCAAGTTCTAAAGTTTCTTTTAAATCCGAGATTATTTCATTGAATACTTGTTCTCTGTTTTGTGATGTTTCATACGACTTTATTCCATATTTTTTGAATTTCTCATTAAAAATTCTATTTTTATTAATAATGTATTTTGCATCAGACATTAATTCATCATCTTTAACCCAGTAAGTCCAATCGTCTTCTGTATCATACTTTTTCATATTATTATATAAATCTTCAGCTGTTTCTTCATTTATTGTTAAACCAATTATTTCATATTTTTCTTTATACATATCACTTTGAAGTAATGGCATTAATCTTTCAAAATCTATATGTGTTCCTTCTATAACAAATTTAACTCCTCCATAAAAATTTGTACTTTCTGATAATTCAATAAAATATTTTTCTAAAAATGGTCCAAGATTTTTAGTAGTTATGTCTGTTTCACCATCATGATGAATATTTAATTGAGGATAGGCTGCTAAACCGCTAACAATGTCATCTATGCTTATAACACTATATCCATACTCTTGATTTAATCTCCTAGCTAATGTAGTCTTTCCACATCTTGCTGCACCTATAATTATTATATTTTTAAACATAATACCACTTCCTAACAATTATTATATCATATTATTTTAGTATATTTATTATTGTAAATAATTATGATATATCCTTTTTAATGAATAATTAGTCGTACAAAATTAGCTCAAAATTTTATTTACTTTTTATTATTTTTGTGATATTTTTAATACAAGAAGGAGATAAAATTATGAATTATTTAAATAATAATAATTTAAATAATTGGTGGAATGTATGGAAAAGTTAATCCATACAGATTTTGTCGTCTTAATATAGTTTAATAAGTATTTAAAAGGCATATGTATGGATTAATCTTACATATGTCTTTTTTGTGTACTTGAAAGGAGGTGGTGCATATGGAAAGTGAATGGCAATGGTTAAAAATAATAGGGATAAATAATTATAAAGAAAGAAGGAAGGAAAATGAAATATGGAGAATTTGGTGGTCAATATGTACCACAGGAACTAAAAGAAAAATTAAATGAAATAAAGAAAGAATTTAAAAAGTATAAAAATGATAAAGAATTTATAAAAGAATATAAGTATTATTTAAAAGAATATGTAGGTAGACCTTCACCTTTATACTATGCAGAAAAGTTAACTAAGTATGTGGGTGGATGTAAAATATATTTAAAAAGAGAAGATTTAAATCATACAGGAGCACATAAAATTAATAATGTTATAGGGCAAGTCTTACTTGCAAAAAGAATGGGGAAAACTCATATCATTGCTGAAACAGGTGCAGGACAACATGGAGTAGCTACCGCTACAGTTTGTGCATTATTTAATATTAAATGTACTATTTTTATGGGAAGAGAAGATATTAAAAGACAACATTTAAATGTAGAAAAAATGAAATTACTTGGCTCAGATGTACATTCAGTTAATTTGGGTAATGGAACTCTAAAGGAAGCTGTGGATGTTGCATTTGAATATTTATTAAATCATCAAGATTCATTTTATTTAATTGGATCTGCTGTAGGGCCTTCGCCTTATCCTGAAATGGTTAAGTTTTTCCAAAAAGTAATAGGTGAAGAAGCAAAAAAACAGGTATTAAAACAAGAAGGTAAGTTTCCTAAAGCATTGGTTGCTTGTGTAGGTGGTGGAAGTAATAGTATAGGATTATTTAATGAATTTATTAAATATAAGGATATAGATATATATGGTGTTGAAGCATATGGAACTGGAATTAAACATGCTTCTGCAATTAAGAATAATACTATAGGAATTTTACATGGTATGAAGACTTATATAATGCAAGATAGTAATGGTAAAACAATGGATGCATATTCAATATCAGCAGGACTTGATTATCCTGGAATTGGGCCTGAACACGCATATTTAAATAAAATTAACAGAGTTAAATATGATGGTATTACTGATTATGAAGCAATAAATGCTTTTAAATTATTAACTAGATTAGAGGGTATAATTCCAGCATTAGAAAGTTCTCATGCTATAGCTTATGCTATTAAAATAGCAAAAAAATATAATAAAAATGATGTGATGATTGTAAATTTATCTGGTCGTGGAGATAAAGATTTAAAAACAATACTAAATTTAAACTAAATATATATATTTATTAATCAAATTATATCCCTATATTTTTTTAAACAAACGAATATAAAGTATGGAGTTTATAAAAAAAGTCGGTTCAATTATGAATCGACTTTTTGTTTTAAAAAATACATTTATAAAATTATCTTATTATACTTTTTAAAATATTATGAATTATTTTAATAGAGTATAGTTTATTTTAGTTTTTTTATTAGTTGTGGTTCTTGTAATTGATTTCCTTTATAAGAATTTATTCTAAATTCATTTAAAGCATTATTATATTCAATTAAAGCTCTTTCATCATATTTTAAATAGTCACCATATATGTTTCCATCGTATGTTTTAATAATATACCAGTCTTCATTATACATACAATAAGTAAAACCGTATTTATCGCATAATTTAAAATCTTCTGCTTCTTCTAAATCACAATTTACATACCTAACTGCATTTATAATTTTTAATGCTTTTTCTTGCTCGTTTCTAGGAGATCTGAAAAAATCACAACAACATATTAATGGTCTTGGATCTTGATAACTACACTTTGGATTACCATATTTAATATTATTTAAATCTAAATTAGGATTCTTATATATTATTGTTAAATTTTTATGATATACATCAGTTCTTCTATATGTTAAATCATCTTTTTCAAAAATAGTTGGTGTTTGTATATCATCTGGAAATGGCTCTCCCTCTGGTCTTGCATATGCATCAGTTCCTATACATACTAGATTTATTGGATTATCTCCATTTTTATTATTTTGAGATACATTAACAATATCTTTAATGGCTTCTTTAAACGCTTCAATTGCTTTTTCATTTATTAACTTATGTGTACACTCTATACTATTTGCAATTAAAACTTCACCATTTCTCTTTAGTGGAGCAAATCCTGCAATCTCATTATTTTGATCGTATATTATTAATATTCTACCATTTCTACATAATGTTGCATGTAATAAATGATTATGTGCTATATCATGAATTCTTATACAACAATTACCTTTATAACCAAGTGTAAATGCAATTGGATCGTTTAATTTCATCATTTCATAAGAATATCCATTTGAACAACTTCCTTTAACATATGGAATACTAGATTCTGTTCTTCTTTTCATTTGTTCATAGACATCTAATACTGATTTATAGATTTCTTCATTAGGCTTTTTTGTTTTATTTCCTAAGCATATATCATTTAATATATCATTTTCAGTTAACTTATAATTATCTGGTGACACATCATTTATATCTCTTGAGGGAGATAATTGTTTAAATAAAATATTTAATTTTTTTAAAGTAATTTTACCATGGCATTTTTCTTTTAATTCATCGAAATTATTATATAATAAAGGCCAATATGAATATAATCCAGTATAAGATTTTTCTGATCTATGTTTAAGCATTTCTATAAAATGATTATTATTTTGACTTGAAAACATGAAATTTAAAAAATCATTAGAAAGAATTGGTAAATATTTATTTCCTTCGTTTTTAAATTCAACATTTTTAACATTTAAAGAACCAGCTCTTTCTAAAAACATTGCACCTACATCAGGAAACTCTTTGCTAAAAAAAGTTAAAACTCTTTCTAAACCAAAGACTAAATATAATTTAATTGCACATGAATATGTATTTGATAATTCATCTTCATAAGCAAAATAAGTTTTTTCTTGTAACTCTTTTACTATTTTATTTATATGTTTAACATTTATATATTCAATTTGTTTAAATGATATTCCATTTAAATAATCCATTCTATTAGAAGTTTTTCCAAATTTTAAATAAAATGCAGTCTTTAATGTATCAGGACTGTGAAATAGTTTTCCAAAATCTTCTTTTGTAATACTTTTTGTTTTAAGTTTATTATACAATGCTTCTTTTAAAAGTCTTATTTCATTTTCATCTAATTCTAGATTATTACATAATATACTATATAAGAAATCTATAAAGTTATTTTTAACTATCTCATTATCTTTACATTGATCTATAATAACATTAAAATATATATAATCAATTTCTGAAAAAAATATATAGTTTCTATTTAATAAATGTGGAAATATTTTATTAAAATCAAAATTATTACTTTTGATGAATTCAATAATACCTTTTTCTAAAAAGTCTTGTATAAATTTTTTATCAATATTTTTAAATTCTAAGAGTTCTTTTATCATTTCAGTAGTCATTAGAGATAAAGTCCTTTTATCTACAATAACTCTATCTTTTTTATAAGAATGACTTCTTTTATTCATCAAAAATTCTTTTGGATCTACTATTTTATAATAATCATCTGATAAGAGAATATGTTCACTTACATTATTAAAAATTGTAAGAATATTTCTTTTTCTTGAAATATAAGTATTAAAAATCTCTTCATCATTTATTATATTATAAAATAGTTTTACTTCGTTTATTCCTTTAAAGAATGATGAAGAAAGTTGTTTATAAGAACATAATGCAATAATTCTTTGAAAATATTTACTTTCAATTATTTGTTCATATATTTTTGGACTTTTAATAGAATGTAAAAAGTTTTCTAATTGTCTTAATTCTTCTTCATTAAAAGAAATTTCTTTTCTATTATAGTTATCAAATAATTCTTTTCTATTTAAAGATTGTCTTGGCGCTAGTAATAAATCTTGTATTTTTTCATGTGAAAACATTATTTCTTGGAAAAAAGGTGGTACTTTTCTAAAAATAGTTCTTAATATTTCTGTATTATCTATATTTAATATAACATTTTGAACTGATGGAGTGTTAAATATTATTAATGCTTCTTCTTTTGTTATAGTTGGTAATATTTTTACAGCTTTTCCATTTCTAGTTTTTTGTTTATTATAACCCATACCACTTTTAGCATAATAATTGCTTATTTGACTTAATATAGAAATCTTTTTATCTAAAGTTAATGTTTGAATATCTTGTTCCATTTTTCCCCCTAAAACAAATGTGTCTTATATTATATCACATAATAAAAAAATTGATAAATAAATTATCAATTCTTTTGTTTTCTAAATCCTAGTGATAATATAGCTGGTTTATTTCTATCTTTTTTTATTGATTTAAAACAGTTAATAACTAATTGAGTTCCAATAGTATCATTTGAATGTTTGTCTAAATATTCATCACTTTCAACAAATTCATGAAAACTATCATTCATATCTGTTAATAATTCATCATCTAAAAATAAGAATGCTGATCTTAAATAACATTGTCTTAATATAGAAGATAGTTTATTATCATCATCATATTTATATTCTTCATCAAATATATCAATCAATCTAGATATTTGTTTTGCTGCTTCTTTTGCATAAAAATCATTACTTATTGACTTATAAAATGTTAAATTAACATTGTATACATCAGCAATTAATCTTGAACTAACATAAAATGTTTTAGGAATATCAAAACTGCTACTTAACATATCAGATTCTATTGATTTATTTATAAATGCTGTATTATATTTATTAATTATAAATTGATCTTTTTTCTCTTCATAACTCTTGCTATTAGCAAAATCTTGCATGAATGATAAGTATCCATTAATTATATCTTTTTCAAATGCATTTCTTAATTTGGCACTTTTATAATCTGAAACTCCTATATTAAATAGATTATTTATAATACGTCTATATGTTCTAACATTATAATTTTGGTTTATTGTACTTTCAACATCATTTTCTGTATTTTCTGGTAAGTTTTGTTCCATTATATAAAATGTTAAACCAACACCACGTTCTTCATTTATATTAGCATCACTATATATTTTATTTTCTTCTTCAACTGTTTCTTTTAATAATGTAATTAATCCATTATATTCTTTTGTATTCTTTTTACCATTTAGTTCTAATTCACACATTTTTTTATATAGTGATTCAATTGATTTAGTAATTATTAATAATTTATGTATTAAATCATAATCTTGTCTATTTGGTATATATATTTTCATATATTAATCCCCCTAATGCTTTTTCAATGAGACTGATTATATCATAAATTATTACAATTGTAAAACATTATCATCTTTAGATAATCTAATAAATATATTATATTCATTTTTTTAATCATTATTGTATTAATTATAGTATAATAATACTAAGGAGGAGAAAATGAAAAAGTATATTGCTGAAGGTGTTGGAACTATGATGCTTACATTAGTAGCTTGTGGTATTGCTGTTACTTCAGGAGTTGACCTTGTAGCAACTTCACTTGCATTTGGTTTAGTTATTGTTGCTGCTGCTTATAGTATAGGTAATGTTTCAGGATGCCATATTAATCCAGCTGTATCAATTGCTTTATTGGTAGCAGGAAAAATGACTGCAAAAGAATGTATTCGTTATATCATTTCTCAAGTTATTGGTGCATTTGTAGGTTCTTTATTACTTGCATTAGTTTTAGGTGGATTTAGTAACCTTGGAGCAAATGGTCTTGGTGGTGGAACATCAATATGGATTGCTTTAGTTGTAGAAGTAATTTTAACATTTATTTTTACAACAACTATATTAGGTGTAACTGATAAAAAAGAAAATGGACACGCTACTGGAATTGTTATTGGACTTACATTAGCATTAGTTCATTTATTTGGTTTACCATTTACTGGAACAAGTGTTAATCCTGCTAGAAGTTTAGCACCAGCTGTTTTACAAGGCGGAAGTGCATTTTGTAATGTTTGGATTTTTATTGTTGCTCCAATTGCAGGTGCAGTTCTTGCTGGATTATTTTATAAATATGTATTAAAAGAAAAATAATAATTATAAGTATTTATAATAAAAGCACTAACTGAAAAAGTTAGTGTTTTTTATATATAATTATGATATACTTAATATGGTGATAGTATATGAGTAAGTGTCCTAGTTGCGGAGCAGAACTAAAATATGATGTTAATTCTGCAAAAGTAACATGTGATTATTGTAAATGCACTTTTGATCCTAAAACACTTGAAGTTAAGACAAAAGTGGCAAAAGTTAGAGAACAATATGAAGGAAAAAGTTTTCATTGTACTCAATGTGGAGCAAGACTACTAACATTTGATGAAACTGCAATTACTTTTTGTAGTTATTGTGGCTCTCAAACTGTTATAGAAGAAAAAATGATTAAGCAAAATAATCCAGATTATATTATTCCATTTAAGAAAAGCAAAGAGGAATGTATTGCTAATTATAGAAAAAAACTAAAGAAGGCTTTATTTGTTCCAAAATATATGAAAGAAGATCTTGTTGTTGATAAGTTTAGAGGTATATTTATGCCATACTGTATTTATAAGACTTCTTTTCATGGCTTAAGTAGTAATAATGGTAGTAAATATTCACATAGATCTGGAAATTATGATTATTATGATGATTATACTATTAAAGCTCAAGTAGATGCAGATTATGAAGGAATATCATATGATTTATTATCTAAGTTTTCTGATGATTATAGTACTGCGATTCCATTTTCTTTTGATGAAGTTGAAAAGTTTAACAAAAACTATTTGATGGGATTTTATGCTGATACAATTGATGTTGATGGAAGTGTGTATGATGTACAAGCAGAAGCTATTTCAACTGTTGATTCAACTTCACATTTAAGAAAGAGAAGAGAGTTTTCAAAATATGGTTGTCATAATCCTAAAGTTGGTTTAAAAGTATCAGATAGAAAAATAGGAATGTTTCCAGTTTACTTTCTAGCTATTAGAACAAAAGATAACAAAAATGTACATTATGCAGTTGTTAATGGTCAAACTGGTCAAGTTGCTGCTGATTTACCAATAGATTTTAAAAAATATATTATTGGAACTTTAATATTAGCAATAATTGTGTTTGCACTTTTATCTTTTGCTAGTGTAATACTTCCAATTGCTGTTGTAATATTTGCATTTATTGCTTCAATAATTAGTATTATTATTTCAAATTCACAATTAAATAAAATATTTGATAAAGAAAATAATCTAAGTGATAAAGGATTTCAATATAAAAAGAATACTGATGAAGAAAAAAATGAATCAAAAGAAACAAGTGAAAGTGATTCTAAAGAAATTAATGCAAATGCAAATGAAACTATAGTTGTAGAAAAGAAAAATAAAGTAAAAAAAGAGAAAAAAATAAAAATGCCATTTAAAGATAAGTTTAAATATATATATAAACAATTAATAGCAATGTTTATAGCTATAGTTATTATAATTTTAAAACCAGTAAATGATGCTTACTATTATGGAGCAGCTATCATTTCATTAGGTATAATTATTATCGCATTTAAAGATTTGATTAAAGAACATAATTTATTAACTTCAAATAAATTGCCTCAATTAGAGAAAAGAGGAGGTGATGAGAAGTGAAAAATAAACTATTTAAAGTATTATTTGTATTTATAATTTCACTTTTATTTATTAACATCACTTATGCAGAAGAAATAAAGGATAATAATACTGATTTGGATACTAATAAATATAATTATATAAATAGTACTACTAACTATAAATTATTAATTGAAGATGATGCTAATTTATTAAGTGAAGAAGAAATAAAAAAATTAGAAGATAAGATGACATCATTAACTGAATATGGAAATATTATATTTAAATCAATAGATAAGAATAACCATGGAAGTGCATCATCTTATGCCTCATCGTATTATCATAGTAATTTTGGAACTGAAAGTGGAAGTGTATTGTTAATAGATATGGATACAAGAAATATATACATTTTCTCAGATGGATATAATTTTACTATTATTACTTCATCAAAAGCATATTCTATAACTGATAATAGCTATAAATATGCTTCAGATAAAAGATATTATGATTGTGCATATTCTGCATTTGATCAAATGGAAACAATACTTGGTGGCGGCAAAATAATGGAGCCAATGAGGTATGCTAGTGATGTTGTAATAGCATTAACTTTAGCTGCTTTCATTAACTTCTTTATAATAATGAAAAAATCAAAATTAAAAGTTGCAAGTAGTAGTGAAATTCTTTCAAAATGTAAAATTGATTTTAATATAGGAGATATAAATGCTACCAAGACTGGAACACATAGAGTTTATAATCCACCATCAAGTAGTTCTTCTGGAGGATCATCCGGCGGTGGTGGAGGAGGATCATCCGGTGGCGGTGGAGGTCATAGCTTCTAATAATAAAAAAACACCTTAATAAAAAAGGTGTTTTAATTATCTTATAATTTCGTGTTTAAAAAATTGCTCTTGAAATTCTGTTAAAGCTTCTATAGCTTCATTTGAATAATCTTTGTTAGTTGGAGTAATAACTAATTTATCATCATTATCATTAATTCTATGTATTATAGCAATACATTTACCTTCATATTCTATGGTTGGTTTAAAAACTCCAAGTAAGTATGCATCAATTTCTTCATCATCTCCACTAATAGTATTTGGAACATATCCATAATTTACTGGATAGATAAATCCATGTTTAGGATGTTTAGATCCAAATGGACGATCAATCTTAATTTTTACTATTTTTCCTAAATAATCTTTAATATTCATAATTTCTCCTTAATAATATTTTATCATATATATATTTCTATTTACAAATTTGAATATTACAATTATAATAAGTATGAAAAGTATAATTTGTTATATTTAAGGAGTTAATATGAAAGAAAAATTTGTTGGAATTGCTAAAGTAGGTGAAAAAGGACAAATTGTTATACCTAAAGAAGCAAGAGATATGTTTAATATTAAAAGTGGAGATTCTATAGTAGTATTATGTGATAAAAATAAAGGAATTGCTTTAATTAAATCTGAAGTGTTTGAAGATACAATTGATAAGATAATTGAAGAAGGGAAATAATTATGAATTCAATAGAGATTAAAAATCTAACTAAAAAGTATAAAGATAAAATAGCTGTTAATAATATGAATTTAAATATAAAAGAGGGAGAATTATTTGCTCTTCTTGGAGTAAATGGTGCTGGTAAAACAACAACAATTAAAATGTTATCAGGTCTTATTCTTCCAACTAGTGGAAGTATTACTATATCAAATATGGATATGAAAAAAGATACTACAAAAATAAAAGAAATATTGAATGTTTCACCACAAGAAACAGCTGTTGCTTTAAATCTAACTGTTAAAGAAAATTTAGAATTTATGGCTGGAGTATATCAAATAAATGATAGAGAAAAAAAGATTAATGAATTAATAAATTTATTTAAATTAGATGAAGTATTAAATAAAAAAGCTAAGACACTATCTGGAGGATGGCAAAGAAAAGTATCTATTGCAATTAGTTTAATAAATTCACCTAAAATACTTTTTTTAGATGAACCCACATTGGGACTTGATGTTCTAGCAAGAAAAGAATTATGGAAAGTTATTAATGAATTAAAAGGAAATATAACAATTATTTTAACAACTCATTATATGGAGGAAGCAGAAAGTTTATCTGATAGAATTGGTATTATGTCAAATGGTAGTTTAATTGATATTGGTACTCCAAAAGAATTAATGAAAAAAACCAAATCAAAGAATATAGAAGATGCATTTGTAAAAATTGTTACAGGAGGTGAATTATAATGAGAATGTTAAACTTTGCAAAAAGAAATTTTAAGGAATTAGTAAGAGATCCATTAAGTTTGGCTTTTGAAATAATATTACCATTATTTTTACTATTTATATTTAAACAAATAGATATTCCTGGAGATGTATACAAACTTGAAAATTTTACACCTGGTATTATTATTTTTGGTTTTTCATTTATTACGTTATTTACTTCATCATTAATAGCAAAAGATAGATCAACATCATTTCTTATAAGACTAGGAACTTCTCCTATGAAAAGTTCAGATTATATACTTGGATATATATTATCATTAATACCAATTGTATTAATTCAAGAAGTACTTTTCTTTATACTTGCATGTATACTTGGATTAAGTATTAGTATAAATATTGTCTATACTATTCTTATATCTGTATTTGTTTCTGTATTTTTTATAAATATGGGTATATTAATTGGAAGTGTTGTTAGTGAAAAAGCATCTGGTGGAATAGGTAGTATAATTGTTCAATTAGTATGTTTTACAAGTGGAATGTATTTTTCTAAAGACTTGGTTGGTGCTTTTTTTGCAAAAATATGTGAAATACTACCTTTTGAAAGTATATTAAATATTATTAGAGCAGTATTAAATAATAATACTATAGATTTTAGAAATATTATTGTGTTTTTAATATATTTTATAATAATATTAGTTACATCAATTATTGTATTTAAAAAGAAAATGGTTAGTGATAATAAATGAATATGGATGATGAATACAAATTATTAATTGGTGCATATTATGGTATTAAATACTTAGATCAGTATGAATTAAAAGAATACTTACTAAATGATATAAGAAAAATAATAAATGAATTTATAAATAATAATAAAAATAAGGATTATGATTTTAAAAAAATGGAAGAAGTGTATGAAAAGGAATTAACTAAAAGAACAAAATTACAAGATGCTCTTTTATTACTTCAGGATATTAATGGTCCATTAGAAGTATCATTAATTATTAGAAAGCTTTTAAAAGAAGAAAAATAACTTTACTATTAAAGTTGTTTTTTTTATGTTATAATATTAATGTTAAGGAGTAGATATGAGTAAGATTAATAGTTATTTTATAAGTCAAAAAAATGATGAAATTAAGTTATTAATGGAAATTTTGGATAAAAACAACGGAAATTTGTCTACTTTTTATTATGAAATAATATTAAAAATAAATGGTGGTTCTTTAGATAATAGATATTATGAATTAAAATCTATTAAAGAAATATTTAATATTTTTGAATATTTATATTCTAGTTTTAAAGGAAATATAAAGAAAAGAAGAATAGAAGAAACTACAACAGATTATTTAGTAAAATTATTAATTTTGCAATCATATAAAAAAGGATTAAATAATAGACTTTTAAAAAGATTAATGATTTATAATAGAAGTAAAATAAATGATGAAGAAGATATATCAAGAACTAAATAGGTGTTAATGTGAAAGAGGAACTTGATAAAATAATATTTGAAATAAATAGTCATACTTCTTGGAGTAAAAATGCTAAAATAAGGTATGCATATATAAAACTTGGTGAGCTTGTTTCTAAGGATGCCATGTTTTTTTATACTATTCAAAATAATTTATTATCAGAGGATAAAGAAGATATTAGATATTCAACTGATAGAATTAAAAGCATTATGAATACCCAAGATTTATTTGATTATAAAGTAATGTGTAAAAATTCAGCAGAAATGCTTAAATATATTTTAAATGGTTGTAGTATTGAATCAGAAATAAGAAAAACTTTAGTTTATACTTATTATGAAGATATTACGATAAATCATTACTTTGTTGTAGTAACAGGTGATGAAGATAAAAAGTATTTTTTAACTTTGAATCCTGATTTACCAAATATAAAAATTGGAAAAAGAACATCTAAGTTTGCGTATGAAATTAGATATCATATAGAAGATGATTATTTTGAAGGAAAAAATGATGGAAAACAATACTATGAGGGTGAAGAGGTAAAATATAGTGTTTTAAGCGATGAAGAAATAAAAAAATTAGATAAACAAATCGGATATATTCCAAATATAATCGATGATAAAAATGATAAAGATAAACAAGTATATACCGATTATTTCTTTGATATATTGAAAGAAATGTATAAAAACAATAGTGATTATATAGATTATGTATCTCATAAAACACATTTTTATGAAACTATTTCTAGATTATTAAATCAAAATAAAAGATTAAGTGAAGTTTTGTTTGAAAAGCCAAATTTAAATAGAGAAAAAACATACTATCTAGATTTTAAAATGGCAAATATAAATAATAGTACTTGGGATGATTTAAAGATATTTGTTTTGAATAGTTTAGTATCCAGATTATCTAAAGAATATAATATAAATAGTGATGTTGATTATATATCTTTGTTGAAGGATAAAAACTATGATGAAATAAGAAGAGTATTGAATACGTCTTTATATAGTAAAACAGATAAAGAAAGAATAAATAAACTGGGTAGTTTGAATCCATTTTACACTGTTAAAAAAATGGTTGAGTTATTTAAAATTATAGATATGTTTAAAGATAATAAAAATACTCATTTTAAAGATTTTAATCATTATAAAGCGAAATTTTCTCAGTGCCTTAGTTATATTTCTCTTGCGTTTGTTGAAAAATCTATTCTTCCAAATGAAGGAAGTTTATCTAGTACTTATTTAACTAACAAACTAATATATGCTTTTGAAAGTATATTTGATGTTGGTAACATTAATACATTTAATAATATAGGTTTAGCTGAACAAGTCGCTATTATAAAAGAATTACTTGAAATAGTATTATCTGATATTAAAAAAGATGATGATTTACCTAATTATGATGATAAGAAATCACCTCTTAGAAACAGAATAATATCAACCGTTATATTTGATAAAGAAAGTAAAAAACCATGTTATTTAATATATGTTAAAAATACAAGTTATGGTGATAATGCCAATATGTTAATAGTATATGATCTAGAAAAAAATAAATTGTATTTAGATAAATCACCAATTGATATTATTAGTGATTATTATGTTATTAAAGATGCAGACATGAAATTAATTATTGAAGAATTTAACTCATCTAAAGAAGATGAAGAAGTTAATTTTAATTATAAAACTTTGGAGTAAAACCAAAGTTTTTATATTATTAAATATTTGATAATTTAATTTAATTTATGTATAATAATATAAGTCTATAAATGGAGAAAATTATGATTAAAATTATTACATTATATAATTCAATTATTTTGCCTAATTCCACGTTATATTTAAGAAATGATAATATTACTGGAATGGATTATAAAACATCTAAAATTAATGATGAAGTATTATTGATTTTATCAAAAGAAAGATTAATAAATGATTTTAATATGGATGCATTTTATTCTATGGCAGTTGTAGGAACAATCATTGATAAAAAGAATGGAATAACAATAGTTGAAACTAGAAATAGAGTAAAAATAGATTTAATAACTCCACTTGGAGAAGGAAAATTTGAAATTAAGTTTACTGAAAATCCAGAAATTATGGATATAAGTGAAGAAGAAGAAAAAAATAAACTCGCAAATTTAAAAAGTAGTATAGCTGAATTTGTAAATAAATATGAATGGGGCTTTTTTGCTCGTGCATATATTATGCAATGGAATAATTTAAATGAAATTATTTGTTCACTTAATGATTTACTTAGTCTAAATAAAGACGAAAAGTATTCTTTGCTTGAAGAAAGCTCTTTAAAGAAAAGATATAATGAAATAGAACGTATTATTTATGAATATATAAATATTGAAAAAGTTAATAGTGAAGCAAATAATAAAGTTAAAGAAGAAAATGAAAAGATATATAAAGAACATGCTCTAAAAAAGCAAATTGAATATTTACAAAATGAACTAGATAATATGCATCCAGATAGTATTAGTGATATTAGTAAATTTGAAAATATAATTAAAGAATCTAATATGAATGAATATGCAAGAAAAGAAGCAGAGAAGGTTATAAACAGATTAAAACAAGAAGGTTCTTCTTCTCAAGAATATGGAATGCTATATGATTATATTGATTTTTTAACTACACTTTCTTGGAATAAAGAAAAATACATTCAAATAGATATTAATAAAGCTAAAAAGATTCTTGATGAAAATCACTATGGACTTAAAAAAGTTAAGAAAAGAATAATAGAAGAAATCGCTATAATGAATTTAAATAAAAGATGGTCGGGTAGTATTCTATTATTTGTTGGCCCTCCAGGTACTGGTAAAACTTCAATTGCAGATGCTATTAGTAAAAGTATGAACAGAAAATATGTTAGAGTATCACTTGGGGGAATCAGAGATGAAGCAGAAATTAGAGGACATAGAAGAACATATGTTGGAGCTCTACCAGGAAGAATACTAGATGGAATTAATAAAAGTGGTGTTTCAAATCCAGTTATGGTTTTAGATGAAGTAGATAAATTAATAACTTCTTATGATGGGGATCCAGCTAGTGCATTATTAGAAGTACTAGATCCTGAACAAAACTTTTCTTTTACTGATCATTATTTAAATGTTCCATATGATTTAAGTGATGTATTCTTTATATGTACAGCAAACTCAATTGAAAAGATACCAGAAGCACTCCTTAATAGAATGGAAGTAATAGAATTTAATGGATATAGTTCACTTGAAAAATTGCATATTGCAGAAAATCATTTAATTCCACAAGTATTAAAAAAGAGTGGATTAACGAAAAAACAATTAACTATTACTACTTCAGGCATTAATAAAATAATATCATCTTATACTATGGAATCTGGAGTAAGAAATTTAAAACGATTACTTGAACATTTATCAAGAGAAGTGGCTGTTAGAATAGTGTCTAATGAAAAAAGCAAAGTAACAATTACGTCTAAAAATGTAAAAGATTATATTGATGATAAAGAAATAAGACATAATAAAGCAATAAAGAATAAAAAAAGTGGTATTGTAACTGGACTTGCTTGGACCAGTGCTGGAGGAGAAATCTTATTTATTGAGTCTTTGTTTACTAAAGGAAGTGGAAAAATAATTATTACTGGACATTTGGGTGACATTATGAAAGAAAGTGTTCAAATAGCTATAAGCCTTGTTAAAGAATTTTATCCAGATAAAGTAAAATTATTTAAAGATAATGATTTACATATACATGTTCCAGAAGGGTCTACTCCTAAAGATGGACCTTCTGCTGGTATTACAATTACTACGGCACTTGCAAGTCTTGTTTCAAAAAAGAAAGTAAGTGAAAACATTGCTATGACTGGAGAAGTTAGTTTAAGAGGAAATGTAATGCCTATTGGTGGACTTCCAGAAAAATTAATGGCAGCAGTAAGAGCAGGAATAAAAACCGTATTTATTCCTGAAGATAATATAGTGGACTTAAAAGATGTTCCAAATGAAGTTAAAGAAAAACTAGAAATAATTAGTGTTAAAGAAATAAAAGAAGTATTAAATAAATTAGGTCTTATTTAATACTTCTTTTTATTCTTCTTCAAAATTATCAATTGTTCCTTTTTTAATTAAATTTATTGATTTTATTTCTTCTTTATGAGTTAGTATTTGCATAATTCTATTTGTTAAATCTGTTATTTTTGATGTATTAGCTATTAAGAAATCAATTGTACTAATATCTTCTGCTTCATCAACAATTTTTGTTGTTACAATTTTTGAATTAGTCTTTTTTGCTATATTATGAATACTATCTAATATTTCATTTTCTTTGCTAGAATCACATTCAATTTTAAAATAATAAACATCATAATCTTTACTTGAAGCAAGTCTTATAATTTTATTATTAAGTGGTCTTAATATAATATTTATAAATAATATTACAACAGTTCCAACTGCAGCTTCAAATAAAAGGTTTGCTCCACACAGAATTCCTACAGCAGCAGCACACCACAATGTAGCCGCAGTAGTAAGTCCTTTTACACTTTTTTCATCTTTAATTATGACACCAGCACCTAGAAAACCAATTCCAGCAACAACTTGAGCAGCAATTCTGTTCATATCAGAATCTGGAAATGATTTTTGAAATGTTACAAAAAGAAAAGAACCAACACTAACTAGTATTATAGTTCTAAGACCAATAGAACGTCTTCGCGCCTGACGTTCAAATCCAATTAGAAAACTTAATAAAAAACATACAAATAATTCTATTAAAAATGTAAAATAATCCATATTGCACCTTCTTATTCTAATAATAGTATAGCAAATTATTATATTGTTGTAAATATTGACAAATATGATATTTTATGCAATAATTTACTTGTCAAACAAATAAATCTATGATTTGGAGTAAGTAGTTATTATTTAGTTTTTAAAGAGAGAAATGGTAAGGTGTGACATTTCAAAACTTATAATAATGAATGGACCAATAAGAGTTTCCCAGAATTTAAAGTATGGGAAAACGGGTTTCTTCCGTTATAAAAGAACGTATATGATGGTATATGAATGGGTGGCAAAATAAGAATAGCAATCTTATCCTTTTCGGATAAGATTTTTTTATTAAAAAGAAAGGTGATAAAAATGAAAAATATTATTTTAACAGGTGATAGGCCAACTGGAAGATTACATGTTGGACATTATGTGGGATCTTTAAAGCAAAGAGTATTATTACAAAATGAAGGTAATTATGAAAGTATGTTTATTTTAATTGCTGATATTCAAGCTTTAACTGATAATGCGGGTAATCCTCAAAAAGTAAGAGATAATATAATTGAAGTTATGCTTGACTATTTAGCTGTTGGATTAGATCCTAAAAAAGTTACTTTTTGTCTTCAATCACAAATTAGTGCTTTAAGTGAACTTACAATGTATTATATGAATCTTGTAACTCTTCCTAGAGTTCTTAGAAATCCAACAGTAAAAAGTGAAATTAAAATGAGAGGTTTCGATGATAATGAAGAAGGAATACCTGTAGGATTTGCAACTTATCCAATAAGTCAAGCAGCAGATATTACTGCATTTAAAGCTAACTTAATTCCAGTAGGTGATGATCAAGAACCAATGATTGAGCAAACTCGTGAAATAGTTAGAAGTTTTAATAGGACTTATAACACTAATTGTTTAGTAGAATGTAAATCATTTTTACCTACAAATAATATATGTATGCGTTTACCTGGAACAGATAATGCCAAGATGAGTAAATCATTAAATAATTGTATTTATTTAAGTGATGAAGATGACGTTATTAAATCTAAAGTAAACTCTATTAAATCATTTCCAAGATTACTTAATGAACCTGGAGTGTTAGATGGAAATATTGCTTTTATTTATTTAGATGCATTTTCAACAAATGATCATTTTAAAAAATATTATCCAGAGTTTAATAATTTAGATGAATTAAAAGCTGCATATCAAAAAGGTGGAATAGGTGATGGAACAATCAAAAAATTCTTATGTAATGTTATGATTGATACTATTAGACCAATAAGAGAAAAAAGAAAAGAATTATCAAAAGATATTAAAAGTATTTTAGATATACTTGAAGATGGTACTAAAAAAGCAAACGAATATGCAAATAAAACACTATTTGAAGTAAAAAATGCTATGGGTATTAATTATGATGAAAATTTTAAAAAAGAACAAATAGAAAAGTATAGTTAGTATTGACAAAATTTAAAATTAATAGTAAAGTTATCTTATTATTCAAAAATATGGTGGGTTATATGAATAAAATAATAAAACACAACTTTATAATTAAAAATAACAATAGTTTTGTTTATCATGCCTTTAAAGACATTCTTTAAAGGCGTTTTATTTTATGGAGGATAAAATGAATAGTATAAGTTTTAATGATTTATTAAATGAAATTAAAAAATATAATGCAAATGAAGAAGATATTTCTTTAGTAAAAAAAGCATTTTCTTATGCTTCATTTTATCATGATGGTCAAAAAAGAGATAGTGGGGAAGATTATATTATTCATCCTTTAAACGTTGCATACATATTAGCGGTTATGCATGCTGATATAGATACATTATGTGCTGCTTTACTTCATGATACATTAGAAGATACTAAAGCAACAAAAGAAGAAATAGAAAATGAATTTAATAGTGATATTGCTTCTTTAGTTGATGGAGTTAGTAATATTAAAGATTTGAATTTCTCAACCATAGAAGAAGTTAATTATGCAAATACTAGAAAAATCATTACTGGTATAACAAAGGATGTTAGAATTATTATTATAAAAATTGCTGATAGACTACATAACATGAGAACACTTAATTATAAAAAACAGAATAAGCAACAAGAAAAAGCTTTAGAAACAATGGAAATATATGTTCCTTTTGCTTACTATATCGGTGCATACAGAATTAAAAGTGAACTTGAAGATTTAGCTTTTAAATATTTAAAACCTAATGATTTTGAAAGATTAAATGAACAAAGAAATGAAGTGGGCAATAAATACCTGGGTCTTGTAAATGAAATGGCTTTAAAAGTAGAGAATATATTAAAAAATAAGAGTATTCCTTATTCCATTAGAATAAGAATTAAAAATGTATATGGTATTTATCAAAAAATGAATGAAGGAAAAAAACTTTCTGATATACATGATTTGCTTGCATTAAAGGTAATTGTAGATGATATTGATAATTGTTATAGAACACTTGGAGTAATTCATAGTATATACAAACCAATGAATTCTAAGTTTAGAGATTATATTTGTAATCCTAAAACAAATATGTATCAATCATTACATACTACAGTTTATACTTCTGATAGATTTATTCATAGTCAAATAAGGACTTATGATATGGATAAAATTGCATCTTTCGGTTTACCTGCTTTTTGGGATATGAAAAAAGGAAATGCAAGAAGTGAAATGCAAAAAGAATTGAGTAATAAATGTCAATTTTTTAATTCACTTGTACAAATAGATTCAATGTTTTCTAATAATGAAGAATTTATTAATTCAGTTAAATCAGAAGTGTTTTCTGATAAAGTATATGTTTATACACCTCTTGGTACAGTAGTAGAACTTCCAAAAGGAGCAACTATAGTTGATTATGCATATAAAGTTAATGAGTATGAAGCCCCAAGATTAATTAAGGCATTAGTTAATGATGAAGAAGTTACTTTAGATTATGTTTTAAAAACAAAAGATAGAGTAAAATTAGTACTTAGTAATCAAAAAGAAGTTCCACATGATAATTGGGAGTTATATGCACAAACTAGTAGTGCAAGAAAATTAATTTTACAAAATAAAGGCAACTAATTATTAGTTGCCTTTATCTTTCTTTATCTTTTCAATTTTAATTGTATAACCCAAAGGTCCAATAATATCAAGTAAATTTTTAACAGTAGGTGAATGCATGCCAGATTCAATTCTTGCTATTTTAACTCTATTAACATGAGAATAAATACCAAGTAAGTCTTGGGTTAAATTGTTTTCTTTACGAAAAGAAACAAAATGTTTAATGAATTCTTTATTTAATTCATCAGGAGTTTTATCAACTTTAATAAAATTTACACAATCATACACGTTTTTCATATCCTTATTGTATCACAAACGATACAGAAATCAATATATATTTTAAAATTTGTATGATATAATACTTGTAAAGATAGGTGAGTATATGAAAGATGCTAATTATTTAAAACAAAATGGTGTAGATGTTGATAAAAGCTTAGAATTACTTGGTGATATGAATATGTACGATGAAGTTAGTCATGAATTTTTAAATATGATTGATGACAAAGTAAATCTTATACAAAAATATAATAGTAATAATGATATGCATAATTATTCAATTGAAGTACATGCATTAAAAAGTGATGTTAGATATTTAGGATTTATGGCTCTTGGAGATCTTGCTTATGAACTTGAACTTGCTAGTAAAGCAAATGATTTATCAAAAGTAAATGAAAAACACAATTTGTTGATTGAAGAAGTATATAAAGCAATTAATATTCTAAATACATATTTATATGGAGAAAGTAAATCTCCAACTAATAATAATGTTATTACTATTAACAGTGATGATATTAATTCATTAGATCCAATGAGTCAAGCATTAATATATCAGAATAAAAATAAAGTTGTTATAGACAATAATGAACCAAAAAATGGTGTTATTTTAATAGCCGATGATAGTGAAATAGTTGCTAATTTTGTAAAAAGTGTCTTTTGTAATAAATATGATGTTGTAATAGCTGATGATGGAAGAAAAACAATAGATTTGTGTAAAGATGAAAACTTTAGAAGCAAAATAAAAGCATGTTTAATTGATATTAATATGCCAAATGTTAGTGGACTTGAAGTATTAGAAGAGTTTAAAAAGAATAATTATTTTGTTCATTTACCTGTTGTTGTAATATCTGGAGTTGAAGATCAAGCAGTATTAAATAAAGCAAGAAGTTATCCAATAATAGAAGTATTACAAAAACCATTTAATGAAAGAGATATTAAGTATTGTTTAGAAAAATGTTTAGCTTTATATTTTTAGCTAAACTTTTTTAATGTATATTTTTTTAAAATAATAATATAATTTAATGAGGTGAATCATGAGTAAAAATAATTTATGGTTTTTAACTTTATTTTCTTTAATACTAATTTTGGGCATTTATTATATAACTCTTCCTAGTGATATTTTTTCAAATAATGAGACTGAAGAAGTATCTAAAAAGATAGATGTTAATGTTAGTGAAAATAATATGCTTGTTGCTCTTAGAGTTGAAAGAGATGAACATATTAGTAATGAAATGGCAGAACTTCAAGATAAAATATTATCTTCCAATGATGCTAATGAAAAAAACACTGCATTTGAAGAATTACAATTATTAAATCTTTCTAAAGGAAAAGAATCATATTTAGAAGATAAAATACAAAATGATTTTGGTATTATTTCATTTGTTGAAATAAATCAAGATAATATAAATGTTACTATTTCTTCAAATGAACATGATGAAGAATTGGTAAGTAAAATAATGAAATCTATACAAGAAGAATTTGAAGATAGGAAAAATATAACAATTAAATTTTCTTAAAAATAGGCAAATATATTAACTAAATTATTTTTTTGTCATAAATTATTATTAGTATAAAGGAGTGAATTTATGACAGGAAATATATTAACCAAAAGAGAAAAAGATGTATTTATGCTTTTAATTAAAAATAAATCAACAAAAGAAATTGCAGAGTCTTTAAATATAAGTGAAAAAACAGTTAGAAATCATGTCTCAAATGCTATGCAAAAACTTGGATGTAAGGGAAGAGCAGGAGCTGTTATAGAGTTATTAAAACTAGGTGAAATATCTTTATAAAAAAATGACTAAATTAGTCATTTTTATTTGTTTTAAAACATATAATTAGTATGGACAAATTAAAAAAATATGCAATAAAAAAGTTTTTAATATCAACAATATGTTTAATGCTATTTGGATTATTTTACTTTTATCCAACACATGAAGATATTAAAACTGAAGTACGCATCAATAATGATAAAACACAAAATGTTATTTATATGCTTGATAAAGATAATTATGTTTCAAGGGTTACAATGTTTTTTGATAGTAAAACAATTGAAGAAGAAATAAAAAAGAAAATAGATATACTCACAAATGGAAGTAGTGAGCTTTTGGATTTTTATCCATTAATTCCGAAAAACACGAAACTTAATAGTGTTAAAGTAAATAAGAATAAAGTAATATTAGATTTTAGTATAGATATATTAAAAGTAAATAAATATTTGGAAGAATCTATGATTGAAGCAATACTATATACTATAACTGAGATAAATGGTATTGATACAGTTTATATAAAAGTAGATGGACGTGAACTTAGGAATTTACCTAATTCACACAAAGATATACCATATCCCCTAAAAAGAAGTTATGGTATTAATAAACAATATGATTTAAATAGTTTAAATAATACTAGTAAAACAACAATATTTTTTTCTAAAAATATTGATGAGTATAAATATTATGTTCCAGTTACTCAAATAAAAAATAATAATGAAGACAAAATAGATATTATTATTGAAGAATTAAAAAGTAGTATTAATTCACAAAATAATTTAAACAGTTATTTTGATGATAAAACAAAATTAATAAGTTATGAAATAAATGATAAAAAAATAAATCTAAATTTTAATGATTATATTTTTAATAACGAAAAATATTTAGATGAAGAAGAATTCGTACTTACTAGTTCAATATTTGAAAACTATAATATTAATGAAATAAATATAAATAATAAATATAATTTTAAAAGGAAATAGTACTTGATTTTTGAAATAGATTTTACTATAATTATGACATAAACGAAGAAGGAAAGAGTATATTTAATAATTGCTTATAGAAAGTTAATGGTTGATGAAAATTAACACATTATTAAATAGAAAGACATCCAGAGTGCTTAAAGAATTAAGTAGATTAAGCCGGTAATAAAACCGTTATAAAATATGAGTGACTTAATATAAGTAATTAAGGTGGTACCACGGATTTTAAACAATGATTCGTCCTTTAGTAATCATTGTTTTTATTTTGGAGGAGATAATATGGAAAAGATTAAAAGTTATAATATTAGTAATGTAGGAGAAAAGGTTACTATTAACGGATGGGTTTCAAAAGTTAGAAATTTGGGTGGACTTGTTTTTATTGATTTAAGAAATAGAGCAGGTATTATTCAAGTTGTTGTAAGACCTGAATCTAAGTATTATAATCTTGCTAATGAATTAAAAAATGAATATGTTATAAAAGTAAAAGGTAAGATTGTTGAAAGAGAAAGTAAAAATAAAAATTTAGCTTCAGGAGAAATTGAAGTTGAAACAGAATTATTAGAATTAATTAATAAATCAAAAGAAATTCCTTTTCAAATAAGCGATGATACGACTGCTCTTGAAGATACTAGACTTAAGTATAGATATTTAGATTTGAGAAGAGAAAGTTTAAAAGATAAGTTTGTAGTTAGAAACAATATTACTTTTGCTACCAGAAAATATTTAAATGGATTAGATTTTTTAGAAGTTGAAACACCAATTTTATGTAAAAGTACACCAGAAGGAGCAAGAGATTATCTTGTACCAAGTAGAGTAAATAAGGGGAAGTTTTATGCACTTCCTCAATCACCTCAAATATTTAAACAATTATTAATGGTTAGTGGATTTGAAAGATATTTTCAAATTGCAAAATGCTTTAGAGATGAAGATTTACGTGCTGATAGACAACCTGAATTTACTCAAATTGATGTAGAAATGAGTTTTGTAGATGAAAATGATGTTATGGAATTGGGTGAAAATCTAGTTGCTAGTATATTTAAAGAAGTTAAAGGTATTGATATAAATCTACCTTTAATGAAAATGAAATATGATGATGCTATTAAAGATTATGGTAGTGATAAACCAGATTTAAGATTTGATATGAAAATAATGGATATTACAGAACTACTAAAAAAATCAGAATCAACATTATTTAGAAACACTCTTGATAATAATGGAGTAATTAATGCTATTGTTGCTAAAAATGCTTCTGATAAGTATTCAAGAAAAGAACTTGATAGATTAACAGAGTATGTTAAAACTTATAAAGCAGGAGGACTTGCTTATTTAAAGTTTAATGAAGAAGTAACTGGTTCTATTGCAAAAGCATTAACAGATGAAGAAATAGAAAGTATTCGTAAGTATTTAAATATAGAGAATAATGATTTAGTTTTTGTAATACTTGGAGACTATAGTATTGTCAAAACATCACTTGGTGCACTTAGATGTAAACTTGCTCGTGAGCTTGGTTTAATTAAAAGTGGAGACTATAAACTTCTTTGGGTAACTGATTTCCCATCATTTGAATGGAGTGAGGAAGAGGGTAGATACTTAGCATGCCACCATCCATTTACTATGCCTAAAGACGAAGATGTTGATAAACTTTTAACTGATAAAGCACATTGTTACTCTAAAGCATATGATATTGTAATTAATGGATATGAAGCAGGTGGTGGATCAATTCGTATTCATGATGAAAAAGTTCAAGAAACAATGTTTAAAGCATTAGAATTAACAGAAGAACAAATAAGAGAAAAATTTGGATTCTTTGTTGATGCCCTTAAATATGGATGCCCTCCTCATGGTGGATTTGCTATGGGGTTAGATAGACTTACGATGTTACTTACTGAGACAGAAAATATTCGTGATGTTATTGCATTTCCAAAAACTGCTAGTGCCAGTGATTTAATGTGTGAGTGTCCAAATAAGGTTGATGAAGTTCAGTTAAATGAATTAGGCCTTAAAATAAAATAAAAGTCTTGCAAATTACGAAATAATGTTGTATACTTTATTTTGTAATTTTGACCTGTCCTCGTAGCTCAGCTGGATAGAGCAACGGCCTTCTAAGCCGTCGGTCACACGTTCGAATCGTGCCGGGGACACCACTTATGATAATAAAAGACCTTTTAAGTTAATACTTATAAGGTTTTTTAATTGATAAAAAGATAGACATTTTAATACTTCTTTATAGTGTAAAATAATTATTTTAATTTCATCAATTAATTCAAAATATGATAAACTTATTATAGTGAAGTGTATGAAGAATAAAGGATTTACATTAATTGAACTTTTAACAGTAATAGTAATACTTGCAATATTAATAATATTAGTATTACCAGATATAATGAAGTTTTTCATTGATTCAAAGGAAAACGCTTTTTTAATTGAAGTAAAAGAAATATATAAAACGGCAAAACAAAAATGGATTAGTGAATCACTTTTTACAACAGAAGAGAGAATATATTCAAAAAGTAATAGTGAAGTTTGTGATAATCCACTTGATTTAAATGGAAGAAGTGAAATTGAATATTATATAAGAATTAATAAAGCTGGTAATGTAGTTGAATATTA
>JAEEGL012884709.1_pt1 | contig 29987 bp, 55 predicted proteins | sample 9134231 | NCBI WGS metagenome assembly JAEEGL01 (sample SAMN16246548, study PRJNA631951) | gut metagenome | biome: gut microbiome; feature: rumen; material: fiber-attached | host: Bos | place: Iran: Karaj | collected 2018-10 | reverse complement strand
CAACTTGAACGCTAGGGTCTGGAGTTAAATCGTTTAACTGTAGGGGTTGTGGGTCGTGAGCATAATCAAACAGATAACATCTTCTAGTAGCCAAGTCATTATACCAAGTGGCTTCAGTTATCTGGTCTGCTTCGTACTTTCGTACTTCACCGTTCCAAGCCCCTTTTTGACTCGCCCTTTGACGATACTTATCTAGGCTCGGCATACTACCCCTCCTTTATTGTATTTACTCTTGCACCTGCATCCAATATAAGTTTTCTATATGTATCAAAATCAAACTCGGTTTCTTCTAGTTTTTTTCTTGCTTCTTCCAATATGCTGAGTATATCAACAATCTCGGTAGGATAGGAAAGTAAACTATTGAATCCATCAATTCGATACATTAAATTATCAAATGCTCGTTTAATATCTACATCTGGATATTGACCCTTTGTGGCAGGGTCTGCCAATAATAGCAAAAAGAATATTTGCTTTCGTAGTGCTTCTTTCGTATCTTTAACTTGTTCTGTCTTAAATGCTCCATACGTATGCTTTAACATTGTTGCCTCCCAAATATCCGTTGTAGATATAACCTCTGTCTCGAATCAAATCTCTTTGTTTCTTAACGGCATTATCATAAACGTTTTGTATGGTAGACAAATGTTGTGCCTGAGAATAAAACTTAGATTCCTTTGAACTTGTTATCATCTGTTGTAAGTTTAATTTAGAGTTGAGCATAGGCTCAAGCCATTCAATTAACATACCTAATGCTAACATCTCAATAACGAAATCTTTGTCTTGGCTTTCATCGGACACTTGTTTAAGTCCATAAGTCATCGTGCTTATTCCATCATCCATTTCAAGAGAAGAAAACAATCTTCTACAATAAGGCTTTGAAATAGCCGAGTGGAGATATTCTGTTAATTGTTCAGTGACATCATCAACAGAATACTTTAAGAAATCATAATCAGTTACTTTACGTAAGAGCGCACTATTAATATCATCATAAAGCAGAGATGCCATACTAAACACCTCCGTTCCTTTAATTATTTGCTAACATAAGAAGCATATTAGTTCCGAAGATTCCATCAAGAGCCTTAATCTTAGCAACAGAGTCGAGACTGCCATCATCAATCTTAGTGGCAACAATGCCTTTAACACACTCTTTGCAACCATTAGGAAGTTTTGCTATTGCTTCTTTCATCTGTTCGTTGGGCATATCGATAATATCTTCAAAATCTCCCTCATAGAATTTACTATAAAATTCTTCAAGTTTAGGAAACTCCTCAACAAAGTCAGGGTCCTCAACTACGAAACGAGGATAGAAAAGATAATTAGTCGGATTAGCACTCTGTGCTTCACGTCTTAAATCTTCATATGAGATATATTCAATATTTCCATATCCCTCGAAACGATACTTAGTTCCACTGTAGCCAATGAAATTAAGTCCGCCACTTGTAACAGACTTACAAGCAATCATATCATTATTAGAAAACTTTGACTCAGCCTTAACCTTTTTGATGGGTTTAGCAGGCTTTTCTTCAGCCTTGGTTTCTTCAACAACTGTTTCTTCTTTAATTTCTGCAAATAAATCTTCATCTTTTTTTGTTCTTGACATTTCAATCTCCTTTTTCTCATAGGGGAGAGTCACCTCTCCCCATTACGTTAACTACGCTGTAATTGTCCAAACACCAAAGTATTTAGAAATAACTGTACCAACACCAATCTTTCTCTGGATTTCATATGACTGCTGGTCATTAAGAGTTGCACCAATCTCGTTAACTTCGAGGATTGTCTCACCACCATTAATGAACTTGATAAACTTGTTATCTTCACCAATAGGCATAATGAATAACTTAGTATTGTCTACAAGAGGACCTGTAGCGGCACTAAGGTCTGTAAGATTGTATCTCTGAGGCATCTCAAGAAGGTCTGTACCTTCATAGTCACCAAGAATTCCTGTATGAGCGATAGACTCCTTCTGTGAAGCCGCCATCCAGTTAACAGCAGTTGCGTTGTTAACAAGACCATTGAGTTTCTTAAGAGCAGTCTTTGTACCCATGATAACAACGGGTGTCTGGTTAAGTGACTCAACTACTTCGATAATATGGTCGAAGTCATCCTTGTTAGCGGCTGTAAGAGCACCACTATCTGTAAGTCCAGCAGGGAGAGGCAATGTGCTTGCCGCATTTGCGAACTTAGAGTAAATCTGCTGAATTGTGAAATCAACGAATGCCTTAACTGCGGCATCGATGAAAGCAGCCCAAGACTTCTTTCCAGTAAGAAAAAGTCTAATGTCCTGTCCTACCTTAACTCCGTAGTAAGCAGTGGGAACTGTGTAAGGCTCACCAGCCTTAAGTTTCTGCTGAATGAGGTCGTGATGAGAACCAGAAACTTTCTCAATCTGGAGATATGTTTCTTTCTCTACCCAGAACTCAGTATCATCACCATCTGCAAGGTTTCTTTCCTCAACATACTTGTTGAAGATATCAAGTCCTCTAAGACCCTCTGTAACCTTGATTTCAATCATTTCCTCGATTACTGCGAAGAACTCTCTAGCAGACTCAGACTTAAGAGCACGCTTAATCTGCTTGTCTGTTGATTTCTCGTTAAGACCTGTATACTGGAAGCAGAGTTCCTTAATCTTGTCATCTACTTCAGATTTTGTCATAACACGATTGTTTTCTGTATCAAAAATTTCTATGCCGTTAGCGGCATCAAATAAAAGATTTCTTACTGCTACATCTATCATGATTTATTCCTCCTTTCCCCTCAATTATGCGATAACCAACTTCTTGTTGGCGATTGTTGTGATTGCTACACCTGCATTGAGGTTGTTCATGTTTCCTTCGAAACCTTCTGCTGAAACTTCGAAAATATCACCAGCATATAACTGATGTGCTCTTGCAACATCACCTGCTTCGAGATAAAATCTCTTTTCGCCAGCAATCTGCTTGGGTGATTCATAAGGGTTTTCAGGAACGTTGTAAACCAAAAGAGCATCAAAGCCAAGGTCTGCAAGAACCTCTACATACCAGTTACCGTCTGCTGCCTGTCCTCTAACAATACCGTTGAAAGAGTTTGCAGTTGCTTCTGCATAGTTATCAAAACTATTCCAGTTACCTCTCTTAACAATGTTACCATTATCAGTATCAGTAGAGAGTGTTACGTTGTAAATGTGTCCGCCGTAGTTAGTTGCCAAAAGTTTAGATACATTGGCATCAGCGTGATTGCGAGTAAAATCTACTGCCATTTTGTTTTCCTCCTAAAAATTTTTAATTAAAAAAAGGCTTATGCCTCCGTTTCACTGTTTGTTGCAAACAAAGTACCATATCTTCCTACTTTCTTTGTCTCTCTAGGAATGCCAACGAATCTTATATCGTTGGAATTAGAAACAACACTAAAGTTACTATGCTTTGCATAGTCAAGAAGAATAGCATCTGCTTTTGCTTTCACTTCGTCAATCTCTAACTCGAAGTGCGCATCTTGTTTCATAAAGTCTTGATACTCTTTAGTATCAAATACTTTTGAATATTCATTAGAATTAAGAATTGCCATCTTATCAGGTTCTTCTTCATAATGACGGAGTTTCTCACTCATCTCTGCGAACTGGGTTTTCTGTGCTTCCAATTGTTCTTTCTGCTCGGCAGTTACGAATGTGTGGAAGATTTCTATTCTCTCGCCAGTAAGTGAATACTCTCCATTGTTTTCCTCGTATGACTGTCTGTAGCACTTACCACTAAACATACCATACATTTCAACATACTTTTCTTCCTCAAACATTTCAATACAATACCACTCATTATCTGCGTCACCATAGGTTGCATCAATAAGCATAGACATTGCATCGAGTTTTGCAGTTAAGCCAATACTGAACTCACGAACCTTATCATTGAATTCAACCTTGTACTGAACCTTTTTAATGCCTACAATCTCTTGTCCTTCTTCTGCTCCATCATCGTTGATGGCAGGGTTAATTGTAGGCTCATCATCTCCAGTGGGGTCACCAGAAGGGTCGAGTTTATTCGAAGGGTCGGCATCAACAACAGGTTCAGGTTCACTATCGGGTTCAGGGTCACCAGCAGTGTCATTCAAATCCTCTGTTACTATTGGTGCGACTTCTTCTGAAACAGGTTCTTCTACAGTAGGCTCATTTGCAGGTTCCTCATTTGTGGGCTCTGCATTCTTAACTTCTTCGTTAATATTTTCTTGAGTCATTTCCTCAAAAGAAACTTGTTTTGCTTTCTTCACTTCTTCTTCCTCCTTTCCACAAGAGTTGTTTATATTAAGATTAGAGAGAGTAGTATTTAACTTCTCTAACACCTTAACTAACTTATCGCTTGTTTCAAACTTAACAGAATTATTTTCTTCACTAAAGTCAACGATGTCGGCTCTAGAACCTAACATTCCTTCTCCGATTTCTGTTCCATCATCTTCGCTTCCAAGAAGCGTAGAGCCATTAACATAGAAATCTTCAAGGACAAGATAGTTTTCTTTTACATCATAAGACATCTTTTCTATACAGAGTTCAACACTGTTCTTTGTTCCTTGCTTACGCTCGATGATTTCTGCGGTCTTTGTATATTCAATAGGAATATAACCATAGCAACAGATATATGTCTTATCCATATCTTCATCATATTCTTTCCACGCAGGCTCGGATGAAAAAGAACCGACTTGGCGCTCTATATAAACGATTTCTCTTTCGCCTTTTTCATTCTCGATTTCTTCTATTTCGTGTGCTTCGAAATCCCAAGTACCATCATCAAGTTGATGAATGGCGGCAAGGATGGGTCTATCTGGTATTGTAAGCATAGCCTTATCAGCAGACTCATCGGGAACAAAACTACCATTGCGATTAAGCAATGTATGGAATAACTTGAACTTGAGTTTCATCATTCCTCTATGTGCATCATCAGACTTTATTTCCTCAAATGTAATAGGAACTTTAACCGCAAGTTTATATCCACTTTCAGAAGAATCAAAAGACTTGAAATCCTGCTCTTTACAGAAACGAAGTAAATCGTCAAAAGTCAATATCTTTTTGTTCATCTTATTTCCTTTCCTATACACAAATATTATTGGTGTATATGACTTTCTTTTTATCAAATGTTTGTTTTTTTGATGCGTCGTTTATAAAGACAAAGAACTTTCCTTGTTTAGATAATTCTTTGTAATTATTTTTTCTCAACTCTTTTGCGACTTCTTCATCAGAAGTTTTAATAAAGTGATTCATAATTTTTCCTCTTATTCGTTTCTTGAATCATCGCCTTTAGGTGTTAATTCATCATCTGGTTTTTCTGGAGCACCTTGTCCAACCTCTGGGGTATATCCGTCATTACTTGTAGTAAATGAGGATGTTAACGGGAATCTCATCTTTTCTTGAAGTTTAAGAACTTCTGTCTCAAGATAGATTTGAGCAAGTTGTTCTTTTTCACCTACACCAATAAGTGTACCATATGCCAACCTATTAGAGTAACTGTACTGACAACTCTTTAACATCTGTTCTGCAAGATTTTCACGGGTATATACCGAACATTCAAAGTGTGTAACCTTTGAAGGTTTGGTCATCATAAGGGCAAGTTGGAGATTACAGAAGCCGTTAATCTGTGGTATCAAAGGAGAGATAGCAAACTCTGTCTCTGCTTTTAACCAAGCATTGAATGCCGCCGTGCTCGTAATCTTATTCGCGTTAAGAACTGCACCGCCACCAGCAGTCTGGAGTATCTGGTTAGAAGATACTTCAACACTATTGGTGTCTTTATCTACACTTTTCTCAAAATCAATTGTTTTGAGTTCCTTACCGGGAATTGCACCTATACCAACATTGTCGGGTATCTGACCTGCGCTTATCATTCTCTGAAGATAATCAAGAGACAAGTCAGGACTTATTGCAAAGTCATCAGCATTTCTTGCACCAGACAATACTTCCATAGGTAAATAAATAAGTTTATATATACTTAATGCATCTGCTTCCGCTTGAATATCAACAAGGTCTTCCAATCCAGCCAATTGTAAGAACAACGGCAAGAAAGGTGGAATGTTCATATTATATGTGTCTGTTCTAAATTTGAAACAAACACTATACTGGGCAGGGCAGTGTATATATTTTTGAGTAGTGTCTTTTTCGTACTCGGCATACATCTCTTTTAAAGGAGAACCGATGTATTCTATGATTTTTTGTTTCTGTGAATTTCTCCATTTAGACATATCTACGGAGAAACCATAGCATCCATAATCTTCATAAATACCATCTATAACACACTCATCAGGGTCTAACTGATAAAATGATATTCCTTTATCCGATGTACCTTTACCATCTTTAAGAATGATGCCATAATAAACATCTTCTCTGAATACATTAACCAAAACAGGATACATATTATTCTGCAAATTTAAAACTTCAAGACAATCAAGAGTATTACTGTATGAGCGTAACACTTCTTTTACAGTTGAATCCGTTGGTTCTTTTATCATATCATAGTTAGGTGTAATCATTCTGCAATCAAGACAAAACATTGAAGCATACCAGTTTACAAGTCTATAAAATATGTTAGACCTATAATAAAGGTATCTCGCTGTATTTCTTAGATTCTTTTCATTACCACCTACATTACCAATCCATCTCTTAAGTTCTTCTTTATTGATAGCGTTTATCGCAGGATTAGTAATTTTGTTGATATCTCTTAATGGTTGAAGGTCTGCATCTTTAGCCTTCTTGTACATTAATGTATTGTTTGTTGATTCAGCAACCGTATGGTTGTTGTTTTTTTCGTTAGCCATACGACTACTCCTTTCCTAAAAATAAAAGAGGGTTCGCCTTAAGTATTTCTCTGTTCGGTACATCCCCTCATCGTGATTCATTCTATGTGGACTCACATTTGCAAGTCCACTGCACGCAAGGTGCCTATGTTTATTAATACCCTATAGGTACTGTTTTAATGGTGACTCGGCGCGGGTCTTCACCGCCATCGTTTAAGATACAAGAATTCGCCTCGGTTACCAACCTTAACGCCACCACTAATAACTATGTTTTGCTGGTCTTATTAAGAATTTATTTAAAAGTGCTTGTGTGCTTTGTGCTTTAGGTTTTAATCCTAATTCAATTTGACAAGCACACCAATAGTTATAAGCCATAGAAGAATAACGGTCTTTACGCATACCGCTTTGCTCATGAACCTTTATCATACCATTCCTAACTTCATGTTCAAGTTTAATCAACTCATATTCGGCAAGAGTGGTTTGAACATATGGATTCTTAATCAAAGCCTTTTCAGTATCATTCAAAGACTTAAATTTCTTAAATGTCTTTTCTATCTTATCATCACATTCGGTTTCATCAATTAGCAAATTAATCTTGCCATTCTGAATACCCGTTCTTAATAAAAGACATATTTCATTATTGAACTTATCACTAGCCTTTACAGACCACACAACTTTATTAGGGTCTTTAACTTTACAACGTGCCGCCATATCTGCATCATTGATACAAGTCATAGCCTTATAAACCTTGCCAGTCTCTGGGTCATATTGGTCTTTAACAATGAAGTCAAAAATTCCCAAGCCCAAACCCATTGTATCTAGAACAAGGTCTGTGCATTTATACTGATAAAAATATCTCATAATGATAAGACCTGCTTCATCGGTGGTTTTACCTTCAAGTGCTTCCGCATAACAGAAGTTAGATTGGTAAGACGTGTCATCTTGTTGTACAAGTTCATTAATGAAAATAGCGGTAGCATCGTTTTTCTTTTTCTTCGTTGACTGCATTAAAGCAACATCGACAGAAAGAATACGCCTACCGTTATCTGAAACATTAGGAACTGGATTGTTTTGTGTGTAATATTTTAAAGGAAGGAGAGCGTGTTCAATTCTTCTACAATGATTAATTTCTTCATATTTGAATAGATTATCTCCATCATCACCAAACCACATACATCCCATTTCCATATCAAATAATATTTGATTGAAGTTAGACTCACTCATTTCATCTTCAATCTGTTCACGAGAAAGCAATCCCTCTCTAATTGAAAGTTGATATGGTAAGCCACAAACGAAATAACTTTTACCAGCCAAGAAATTAAGTACATAACTCTGTACTTTTTTATATGCCCACGAACTCTTAAAGTAAGCAGAGGACATATATATTTCTTTGTTACGTTCTACTAAATGTGCATACTCTGGTTTGTCAAGATAACCGGGGTGTCGAGGTGATGTTAAGAATTTTCTTAATACCAAATCAACAATCTTCTCGGATATCATTCTAAACTCATCACAAATTAAAAGGTTAGCACGACAACCACGAGCATTATCCGTACTTGGTCTGGTTCTTATCCATGAACCATTAGCGAACAAAATTTCTGAATCTTGTGCGTTAATAGAACATTTACTTATTTCTCGTCTTAAGAATGCAGACTTAGGCATAAGTTCATCTTGGATTTTAAGAAGAACTTCATTTGCCTGTTTCAAAGTACCAGATACAACAATTACCTTTGTGCCCGGATAAAGAATACATCTTATGACAGCGAACACGGCAGTCAAGAAAGTCTTGGCAATACCACGAGCACCTATAAAACAAAAGTAATTATATTGCATCATTGCCCATAGTAGAATTTTCTGGAACCATTTGAGTTTTACATTCAAACAATCTTCCGCAAATCTATGTGGGTTTGCTCTATAGTAAGAACAACTTCGAGCAACTGCATCCATAATCTTTTTTTCTTTATCCTGAGCAATCTGTTGTTCGGACTTAATCATCTAATTGAGTACCGAATATCTTACCAAACAATTCTTCCGAGTATTCCTCGTCTTGATATTCTTGTTTAGTAACAGTGTATTTCTTCATAAATTGTTCATAACGAGAAGTAATAGCATTCTTCAATCCCATCATCTTACCAAGATGACCTAGGAAGAAAATGTCTACAAGAGCACCTATCTTATCAACATCCTTAAATTCGGATGATTGCTCAGGGATGGGTTCTTCTTCTTCCCACTTCTCTATTAATTGTCCATAAGATTTTGCATCTGTTAAAGATGCAGAACCTTTTTGAGATGGTTTAAGTTGAGCAGAAGCCATCAACTCTTGTAAGGTCTTATCTAATTCCTTAGTATCCTTACCTTGTTTCTGTGCTTTCTCAATAGCCAACTCCGTGAAACAAATTCTCTTGAACAATAATTCTTGTGCCTTAGACTCACACGCATAACGTGTAGTCCAATCCTCGTATTCCTTTTCCAAGAATAAGAGGTCAACATTATTATACTCGTCACCAAATCTATCTTTGGCTTTACGAATAAACTCTTGATTAATTTGTTCAGTTTCTTCATCGAGTTCGGTTTTAATATCTGAACTGCCGAAGTCACTATCTGCGTATGTCTTATTTTTCCATTGAGGTAAAGACATAACATTAGTAATGTACACACCAAATGCAGAGCGTGAACGTTCTTTAACATCATCACTTGCACCTTTCAAACACTTCTCATAAAGGTCATCATCATAAACCCTATCGAGAATTTGTAAGACTTTCTGTACACTCTCTTTAGTTTCATTAGGCTCATCTCTATCTTTCTCTCGTTGCTCTGCCATCTTGAGCAAACACTCTTTACAGTATGGATGTCTACCATCCAAGAAACGAGAATCAACATAGAAGCCTTTATCCTTATGTTTGAACTCGCCACATATAGGACATCTTAAATATTTGCCATCTAATATAGCGTTATAGTTCTTTGATATCTCTAGGTATTCTTCACGAAGGGAAGATGCGCCACGAGATTTTAACTCCTCTACGCTTGATGCGTATTTTAAATTAGCCATTGTTTCTTCCTTTCATTCCTATATCCTTTTGTTCGTTAGAGCGTAGACGGGATTTGAACCCGTGACACACGGCTTTTAATCCGTTGCTCCTGCCGAACTGAGCTACTACGCAACCATCTAGTTCTACGACTAGATACCCTAGGCGGGTTACCTATATATGAAAAACTCCGCACAGCACTAGAGTCCATACGGAGTTAATCTCACCAGTCTAATTCTGGATTGGTTAGGTCGGCAAGTTGACTTTTCATTCTTCTTGCTTGTGTAAATTTAATAACGGCTTTGAAGTTCGACATTGTTTTCTTTCCAGTTCGAGGGTCAACACATTCTCTCGGTTCCTTCTTCACCAACGTGAATGTACCAAAGTGTGGAATAACAACCTTATCTCCTCTAATCAATGTCTCCATTATAACGTGGAACACTTCCCTTATTACAACTTCAACATCTCCTTTAGTGTAACCAGTACGCTCGGACACTAAGTTAATAAGATTGCCAAGACCTAACTCGTTCATCATATCTTCTTGTACCTAGGTCTTTCTTCTTTATCTTGACCAGCGAGGAAATATGTATTACCCTGTCTTACTTTACCGTCTTTATCTTTAACCTTACCATCACAATTAACATTAGAACATACGAATACATTAGTACCCTTTATGTGAACAAAGGGAGAACCGCACGCTCTACATAATGTTTGTTTCTTCTCACTCATAGTATTAATTCCTTTCAATCATCATAGGAGTTTTGCCTCCCCCTACTTAATCCGTTAAGTGACATCTAATAAACCTAGTATTTGCAATGGTTTCAAGTATTTTAATTAAGTAGGGTAGTACAAAAAAGTATTAAAAAAGTAATATTTTTTTATATTTTTTTATATAAAAACTGTAGAAAAGATATATATTTTTTTATTTTTTCTATAAAAAATATAATTTTTTATACGCTTTTTTTATAATTATTATTATTATTATCTTTATTATCCTTAAAACATTCTAGGAATAGTTCTGGATTAACTGTATATAATGTTTTAAGTAATATAGAGCGGTTCTTATTAAGGGTTGTTCTTAATTTCTTTTTATTACAAACCATTCCCGGTGTTATAACGAATGCCCTATCTATTAACCAACACATTAATCCTCTATAATTACGAGATATATACATACTTCTTATATCTTCTACCATCTTATTAAAGTCATATTTAAGTACGAATAAATTATTATCATCATCCGTATCTCTGGATTGATACAACTTAAATGCATATTTCTCTATCATCTTCTCCACTTGTTTAGACTTTCTTCTATCGCTATCAAGAGGAACGTACACAAAGAACTCATCCATAGTAAGCGGAGGTCGTGAATCTCTTACTTTAGAAATCTCTACATCGTATAAGAAATTCATTGGACACTTTAATTGTTTATTAATATTGTCTATATTAAAGTTCTTTTTAACTATTGAGAAGAACTTGGGATATTTACATTCGTCTATCCCTAATTCTTTTTTAATTCTTTTAATCTCTTTAGGAATATCTATATCAAATGTACGCTTGGCATTATCGATTGCCGCCTGAGCCACAACTGACAATATACAAACAAAGTCATCATATCTCGTATCATCAAAGTTATAAGTATAAGACAAAGACAACTGTGCAAGGTTACTTGATTCACCTATGGCTAATTGAGCCGCCGCCAACTTATTATCTATATCTGCAAAGTTATCCATTGTATTATCGTAATGGTTCTTCTCTTTGGGAATCATATTAACGATTGTTGGATAATTATCATAACAGAACTTTGCGTGTGCAACTATATCTTCTTGGTTGGTTGTATAGATAGAGTCACTATCCATATCCGAACCATTATTTCTATCTTGGAAGTCTGTGTGTATCATATTAACGGCTATACATAATTTACCAAGATTAAAATACTTTTTAATTAATGGGTGGAGATTATTATGAAGATAACCCATATTGTTACGAGAGTTAAATGGTGAACGAAACTCTGCTAAATATTCTCCATCTGCAAATCTCTCAGAGTAGCATTGAATACTACCTTGCTCTATAGAAAAGGTCTGGTCATTTTCTGGATTCTCTCCTACGGCATGAAGTAACATCGCATAAGGACTACCAACAATAGTTAGGTTATCTGCGTTCTGTATACTTCTTCCATTCTTGAAGTCTAACACATACGCCCTAATAATATCTCTCTTTCTTGAGCGGTAGTATTCGCTTCGTAAGAAATCTGGATTACGTTTAACTAATGCAACCAATACTTCGTGGTCATTAGAAAAGTTAGCGGTTCTTTCAAGATACTCAAGGAATATATAATCATCCGTCTTAAGTCTTTCAATGTAGCGGATGCTATTATCAATTACATTGGGCATTATTTCTTCGGACAATGAATTAATCATTTGATAACTCATTCTCTGTACATTGCCAAGTTTAGATGGATGTGCAGTCTTAACAATACCAAACATACAATCGTTCTTACGAACCCATTCACTCCAGTAATCAAAACCTAAATCAAACTTAAGCCACTTCATTGATTGGTCTGTTGTAACAAGTTTAATATTCTTAACCCTTACATCATTACCCCACATATCTTTAACTGTGGCTTTATCATATTCATCCTTGAAATAATCCTTAAAGAACATTTGTAAGTTAGTAGAGAAAGCGGCACACTTACACATATGATGTCTCAATAGAATATAACCATCACCCCAACTGGGAAAGATTGACGAGTCAATTAAACCTTGTCCATCAAAGATTGTATTCTTAACTTCATAGTCTGACATTCTCTCTGCAAAACAATGTTTCTCTTTATCAGTCTTAATGGCAACTATGTTAGTCTTAAATTTAGAGTCGAAATCATTTAACACTAAAATTTCCTCTGGTTTAATTCTAACCTTGCCAACTATAGTAGAAGTAATCAAGGATGAGTATGCACCTATCTCAACTATAGGGGCATTCTTCTTTTTTAACTTTATCCCCATATAAAGAAAGTTACGTGCTTTTTTATATAGTTTCTCTTTAATGAACATACATTTACCAGCCTTAGCCTTGCCCGGTGTTCTATAAAGCATACGGTAAATAATTGTTTCTTCTTTTCCACTTTTAGTTTTATAAGTAATGGGTACTCCGTTATTATAGAATTCTTTTCTTATTTCGTCTTTGGATACTTTTTGATACTTATCTGGATTATTCTTAACATCCATATAAAGTTCTGCTATCTTCTTACGAGTGAAAATCTTTTTAGCAATCTCGTCTTTATTTCCAAATGACTTTGCAAGCCTATAAGACAATCTTGCTTCTTTTGCTCTCTTAACTAAATGTTTAATCTCATCCTCTGGACCTCTGGTTCCATAATTGAAATCTAAACAGATAATATCTTTAGTACAATCTTTCTTTACTTGTAAACCATTAGCAAGTAAAAAATCAGTAAACAAACTATTTGTTAACATAGCCTCGGTGTAATCATACTTCTCTCTCATCCCTAACATTACACCATAAATTGAACCTGCTTCAAAGTTCTTTATCTTATATCCAAATTCAGACATTTCATTCTCCCCTGTTTAACTCAATTAATTTATCTGATAATAAGTTCTGTAATTCTAAATAATTATCTGGTAGTTCATATTTATTATAATTTTTATCCGCTTGTGTATCAATGGCTCGTTTCACTTCTCTATTAAGCCTATATCTCTCATTGGTTAATACATTTACTATTTGATGTGGATTACATATAATCTTATAACATTGGAATATTCCTTCCCACCCTCGCTCATCTTTTACCAGCATATTAATTCTTGAATAGTATTCATTCTTTATACTTGGATTAAGATATATTTGATATTCACTACTTAAGTTCATATCTTCTAATACTTGTCTTTTTACACTTAAGATATAACTATGTTCTTCATTATTGGCTATATCAAACTTTAATTGATGATATCCATCATAGTAATATATCTTATATGCATCACTATAATCTAATAATAATCTTTTCTTTAAACTCTTAAATGATGATTCTAATATACTTAATATTTTAGCATCGCATCTTTTATAAAATTCATTTACATTAAATTCATCTAATTCATCATACAGTTTTATTAATTCTTTTCTATTATGCTTATACTCTATATATTTATTATTTACTAATCCTAATACTTTAATTAATTCATTTTTATTTATATATACTATCTTATCATTTTGTTTTACTAAATAGTTTAATAATATATCCTGAATTAGAGTAGTATATTTAGAATTAACATAACTAGGTAATGGTTTATCATATATCTCTAATACTATATACTTAGTATTATCTTTTAATAAATCTATATACCTATTTATTTCTCTTAATTGTATTTGTTTACTTTTACCAGTAGTAATATTAAGATTTAATAATTTACATAATTCTTTATAATTCTTAATTATCATTCCTTCTTGTATATTACTGGTATCTAATTCTAATATCATATTACTCCTATTAGTATACTATCTAAGATATATTTATTATTAATTATATTCTTTAAGATATATTTTATTATAAATATACTATCTAAGATATATTCTTTAATTGGTATACTATCTAATTACTATACAGTCTATATATTATCTATAATTCAAATATTATCTAATTATTATACTATCTATATATTACTATCTATAGACTATATACTATCTATAGATTGTATACTATGTATAGATATATACTAATATTACTATCTTTACTATTATAATAATCTATAGATAGTATACTATCTTATATCTTATATATATTATTAATATATTATACAGTCAAAAGTGACAACTTTTTTCTCCGTACAAGTTAATACTACCACATCTTGTGTCCGAGGTCAAATTTTGTGCTATATATAATTAACACAAATTTTTGACCATTTTCAATTTACCGATTGCTTAATCGTTTAATTTTACATTTCTTGCTATGGATTTTACAATTCTTGCTTTATTTATATTGCTATGTTTTTTACATTTATTGCTATTCTTCATTTCTTGCTTTTATTCTCCATCTTTTGATTTTGATTCTTTCTTTGGTCGTGCTTGATTTTACAGGCTATCGGAAACAATACGGTTGTGATTGTGATTCTGGTTATCGAGATTAGTGTGGTTACGATTACGATGTGGCTGCTAGCTCCGTTACAACTCCAAAAAGCCCTATTTTCACGATAAATACCCCCCTCAACATTTTCTTCATAAATTACAGTACAAAAATGTGAATTTTTGGTTTAGAAAATGCTTGTCAAAAGTTAGTTTTGACTTGAGAATAATGGTGTAACCAAAAACAAGTTGAACCATATGAAAGGAGAAAAATATTATGGCAACTATCAAATTAAATTATGAAACAATGGTAACTTTACTTGATGAGAAGATTAAGCCTATTAATGATAGACTTGATGCTATCGAGAAAAAACTGAATAAGGTATCGGTATCCGATAACACTCCTAAAGTAGAAAAGGCTACTAAGCCCACTACAAAGAAGTCTGCAAAGACTACTGAGAAGAAAGAAGAGCCTACCTCAGTACAGAGAATGTACATTCACGCACTCAAGAGATTAGAGGGCGAGTCTTTCACAAAGACCTACGCTTTAGTGAAGAAGTATAACGGTCGCATCAAGAACTCTGGTCGTAAGACTAAAGACGGCAAGAAGTTGGCTTGTTGGTCATTCTCAGTAGAAGATGGTAAGAAGTTCGCTGAAGAAATGATTAACGCTAAAATCTTCAAGGGCGACATTAAGAAAGTGTTCCAGTCAGAGATAGTGAACTTCTAATAGGTCACTCGGCAAGGGGCTTAATGCCCCTTGTCTTTTTTTTGTGTTTAATGAAAGGAGTAAAAATTATGTTAAATATTTATAGAACTTACGAAAACCCCAAGAACCTCGAAGAGCAACTCAAGAGAGCCGAAGAGCGATATGAAAGAACCAATGATTATGATGATTATTGTGAAGTTCAAGAACTCAAGGATAGAATTAACTTCGCCTACCAAGATGAAGAATTCGAAGAAAACGAAAGAGCCTATTCCGAGTTTCTTGGAGAATACTAATAAGTGTGGTCACGAAAAGGCACTCTAAAGAGTGCTTTTTTTAGTGGGTTCAATTCCCACTTTATTATTTCGTGTATATTAAGATGCACTTCATATAAAGGTGGCGACTTCCAATAAAGTCGTAATAAAATCGCATAAAAGTAGACAGCCCTATAAGGACTTCGAGAAGAAGTTCTCCATTAGGTCGAGGATAGTCATTGAGTATTGAATGATTACTTGGTGCTATCTCAAGAAGTCTTACTCGCATACATCAATTAGTGTGCTAATGAGTAAGAAACCTTGAGATTAAGGTGCCTTGTAAAGAAGTATCTCACAAATGCTTAATCATCAATAATCGAGAATGATGAAGATGACCGAAGTGGTAGGGGAGTGACGAAGAGTTAAGTTATCCAAGTAGTCTAAAGAAGTCGGCTAAAGGGTGTTGCGAATCACCACCAAGTTACAGACCTATGAAAGTGATGATTATGGTCATCTCTTATGAAAGTGACTTGGTACAAATAGGTGTCAGAAATACGGCACACGCAAGTTGGTCACTTGCACTCAAACTGTTAGAAGTTGTTAAACATACTTACTTGAAACAACAGTTCCTTTGGAACAACTTCAAGAAGTGATGATGAGTAAGGTTAACAGGGGTTGCACTTACACAGAACGATTAAATGTGAGTTAATCGTTGTGAGTGCATTCAGTAAGAACCACAAAGTCATCAAACCTTGATAAAAGTGATGTAGGCGTACAACTTGATAGGACACGAAAGTTGTAATGATGAGTAGTGACCTACGAGTTAGTGGGGTGTTTGATGATAACTAACAGTCGAATAATCTATGGTTAAGTACATTGTGATACACTTGCCGAAAGTGTGGACAATGCTGGTGCCAGTCGTGGTTAAAATCTCGGCAGACAGTCGTATGGCACTCAACCCATAGGTGTTAGAAGATTTACGATTAACGGATAGACACTATTGTATCTATTGAGTTACGGTATTTATATATTATGGTATATAAATGTTATGTGCTACGATACGATAGTCATAGAGCGAGTAAGACGCATACTCTCAACTCTATGAACGACACCCGACCAACGAATGTCGTTAAACAAGAGTCGTTGACAATAGTCATTTGGGTAGCCTTGAATGTCGAGTGGACAGATGACCGAGTAGCATAGACCAAAGGTTGTTATCGAGTGCAACTCTCGATGTGGGCATTTCAAAAAAAGAGAGGAGATTACAAGCATGGAATTTGCAAAAGAACACTATGTGTTTTTCATTGTGAACGGAAAAGCACGAACATTTATTGTAACAAGCACAAGCGACATCGAGCAATTACAGAATATGTACGGAACAATGTATAATACATTGCCAGAAGCGAAACGAGTGGCAGAGCAAGTTATAATGGAGCCTATTAAACACTATACAGACGAAGAACGCAGGCGACTTGAGAAACTCCAAAGGGAATGGGGTTGGTCTCAGTTGACTGAAGAAGAAAAGGCAACCATCCGTGAACAACGGAAACCAATAGATGTGTTACAGATGGAATTTGCAAGGGAAATGATGAGAAAGGAGAACGGCTATGGCAGTAACAATGGAAATGATTATGGAAGCATACGAAGAAGCAAAAAGAGAACAGTTAAGCGAAACCACAATGTATGGCGTTGAGAACGGAACTATCTACTACAGATAGGGAAAGGAGAATAGTATGGAAAGAGAGTTTCCCGAATTACTTAATCCACTGATTTAATCAACGGAAAACGTTGGGATAACGACGGAAAACGGTCAGAAAGGAGCAACCGATGGATGAACTTAAAGGATATTGGAACGGATACTCGTATATGGGTTATGTGAACGGAAATTACATTCCATTTGCAAGCGAAGAAGAATATAGGGAGTGGATGGGATGATTGGTAAATATATCGTAAATAAGTATTGTGGCAGAGTGTATTGTGGAAACGGATATTTCAACACGTTAGATGAGTGTATGAAATTCGCAGATGATGGGTTCTGTGACAAGGCAATTATAGTTGATGAGAATGGAAAGCGTTATACAGTTAAGTTTTGAAAGGAGAGTAAATTATGTACGCTTTAGGAATTATCTGCGTATTCGCAGAAACTATTTTGGAAATCGTTGTAGTGTTGGGAATTATAATCGTTCCCTTTATGGTGCTTGGACTTGCTTGGGAAATTGGTAAGTTCTACATAACAGAGAAACGCAACGGAAAACGTTGCAGATAGGAGCCGAATATGTTTATATGGCAATTAAGCAAAAAGGAACAGTATCAGTATTACAAGGCAATTAAGTCGGCACTCATTAACTTTGGGTGCTTTTCTTATGACCGATTAAGAGAATGTATGAGTGAGAAAATAAAGGACTTACAAGGTCTTTTGGAATATAAGTAAAGGAGAATGAGTATGACAAACACAACATTTAAGAAAGCAGACGAATTAGCAAAGACATTAAACAATGAACAGGCAGAAATTTTCTGTGATTTCATTCGTAGTTTTGGAAATGACATTACCGAAGACATATTACAAATTGTCAAAGGTTTCGCTTCAGACGAAGTTGAAACGGCAGATGATATGTCGGAACTCGACAAATTACAAAAATATTTAGACGATAAGGGAATTCCCTATGAGAGAACAGACACAGAAAGAGTATTTGACGGTATGGATATGAGTAGACACCAGATAAATGTCTACAAAGACCAAGAGAAAACGGCTTTATGGTTTGACGCTATATGTCATCCCGGTTCATACGGATACGAAGCTGGGCTACTGGAAATAATGGGAGATATAGTGGAAAGCGAATATGATGATGTCGAGGGTTGGTTAACGGCAGAAGAAATTATAGACAGAATGGAGAAATAAATAAGGAGAATGTTATGAAGTCAAAAGGATTCTTCAAAGTCAAAATTTGGACTTATGTAGTGGTAATAGATACGAGAACAGACAAAAAGACGGTACATAAGTACACACATTATGATAGTTATAAGACTTTTGCAAAGAAAAAAGATGCAAAAAAATACGCAAATAGTCTCAAACACGGAGACCTTTTTGATGAATGGTGCAATGATGCCATAGCCGAGAACGGAGAATGGTATTGTGAGTATTGCGAAAAGAGAATTGACAAGACCGAAATTGAAGAAATCTGGTAAAGGAGAATAATTATGATGTTTAATTACGATGTAACAGTAAAATTTGCCAACGAAAGTTGGTTTACAAAGAGATTTAAGTCTGAATTTTTTGCTCAAATTTACGCAAACAAAATGAGAAAAAAGAAAACAGTCAATGATGTATTTGTATGTGCGAGTTTTAGATAAGGAGAATAAATTATGCCAGTTTACACAGTAAAGCAGAACGGAAAATATTTCGTAAAAAATTGGAAAGAAACAGGAGTAATGTGGGTAGATGAGAGTGATATAAATTGTGGTTCTTATGACACTTGCGAAGGAACCAATGTGTTCTTGTCTACAAGCGAAGCCATTATAGAATTGGCAAAAGCATTAAAACATATAACTCTACCAAAAGACACAGATTTTATTATGGTAGAATTTTCAAAAGGTATAATTTAAGCAAAGGAGAATAAATTATGAAAGTAATAATATGTGATATATGTGGCAAAGTTATGAAGCCTCAGACTATGCCTCATGTGGGAAAAATAATAGATTATGAAACGATTCAATTAGGTGAACGTACACTTGAAACGTGTACAGAATGTTGTGACGAAATACAGAAATTTGTTGAAACATTACAGAAAAAAGGAGAATAAATTATGAAAAGAGTTTATTGTGTGTACTATGAGACATTGTTCAACGGAATTAGGGAAAGACACGTTGCTTGGGCAGATACAGAAGAAGAAGCCAAAAGAAAGGAAAATTACTTTAAGAACGACCTTAACACAATAAAGACGGAGATTATATAAAAAGGAGAATGATATGAAAATCACACAAGAAGATGTTGAGTTGTTATTAAAGAAAGACACTTCGCCTCGACTGGTGGAGTTAATGCAAAAATACAGAGGTTTAACACCCAATAGTGAAAGCGAAAATACGGCATACAGAATATTAAAGGAAAAGCCGTTACAAGTAGTTAATTTTTTGTTAAATGTCATAGACGAGTTAGAGAAAGGAGAATAATTATGGATGACCAAACTATTTACGTTGTTAGTTATGCACACGAGGGAGATTATGGTATGCATTATGTACCACGATGCTTTATCTTAAGTGATAAGAAAAAAGCAATAAAGGAAGCAAATGATATGCTTAAAAACGCAAAAGGAATGAAGAACACTTATGTAGCAATAAGTTTTGTAAAAGACGGAATATATACTGATTTAGGTGAAAATTGTTGTATGCTTGACGTACAATATGGAATTAAATTTGCATAAAAGGAGAATAAATTATGAATGAATTTTGTATATTGTTGACCGTAGTATTTATAGTTCTTAAATTAATTGGCATAATTCAATGGAGTTGGTTGTGGGTATTAAGTCCGTTGATATTCTTAATCGCACTAATAATTCTATTTTTAGTGCTGATATTCATACCATACACAATAATTGTTATAAAAGGGAGATAAAGTAAAGGAGAAATAATATGAGAGTACAGAGCAAAAAAGAAATCAGAGTTTTACGCAGACAATTAAATAAGGCACAGAGAGAGTTTGAAAGAACTGGAGATGTAGCAGACTTCAATAAAGCAAACGCTTTAGATGACGAATTATTTTTTGCTTATTATGTTGGAAGCACACGCAGATAGAAAGGAGAACTTATGAATACATTTGAAATTTATTTTAGTGACTTAAATGAAGATGCACAAAAGCGACTGATGGAAGCCGTTGGTATTACATCACCATCGGAAATGAATTGGGATATTGATATGTGTCCTATTGCAATGTATGATTTCGAAAACGAATAGAAAGGAAAGCATATGTACGACTTAGCAGAAAAAAATGGAAAATACTTATGCAATATGATAAAAGCACTCGCAAAGAAGAAGCCAGAAGCAATATTAGAAATCAATAATTTTGATGACTTAATAGTAAGCATAACAAATAATATCGACTATGGAGATATTGATGAACTATGCGAAACATTAGACGTAGACGTTTATTGGTTCGACCAATTCTTCAAGTACGATGATGTAATAGAAGATTTTTATTTTGATTATGAGCCACCATTTAAGAGAATGTTATGATTAATATAAAGGAGAGCGTATGAACGGAAAAGCAAAGGAAATTATAGCAACCATAATGATAGGATTATGGTTACCTTTATTGTTGATAGGTGGTTCTCTATGTGTTGAATTTGGAGAAACATTAAGTATCGCACAGTTAATTATAGGCATTAGCCTACTAACAATAGACTTCGCAGACTTCGGAGTCTATTTTATGTTGGATAGAAAGAATGTAATTTAAGAAAGGAGTTTCAACAATGAGTGATAATGCAAACGGTTTATTAAACAATGGTGGACAGTTCACCGAAGAAGTAGTTGCAACAGAGAAAGGAGCAAACACAATGGAAAGATTTATTAAAGAGGATGGAGTAATCGTAGGAATAACAAAGGAATTCAGAGATGAACTCATAAAGGAGATAATTGAGGTATTCGACTGGTGCGAGTGTTATCCTGAATGTAACTATGACAGTGTTGGAGTTATAGTAGACAATTGGTATGATAACAAGAGATATCTACTGAATCAGTTTGCAAAATCTTCATTTTGGAACGAAGATAAATTGGCTATTGACTTCAATAAGCCTATAATGAGAAGTTTTGATAAGGCTGGTTATTTGGACTTCTTAAATTTAATGCGTAATTGTGCAACCAAAAAGTTAACACAACTCAAGTTAGGAAATTTCACTTATGCAGAAATACTTCGTTATATCGACAGATTAAGTTGCAGAATATCGTATCTTAACGATGCAAGAGATTACGGAGCAATAGTAGAAGACCACATTCGAAATGCCATCGAAGAAAGACGTTTCTTTGAAGATATTAAACGTAATGCTGATTATAACGCAAAGTATTGTATAACCAATAACATGGTTTATCTTAAAACAGAATACGATTTTAATACAAAAGTGAGAAAATGTTTAAGATATTTGATGGACAGAACCACACAGTTTCTCTCTGAAGATACTGCTTCGTATATCAACGAAGTTTTTGAGAAATTTGGAGCAAAAGAGGGACAAAAAACATCCCGTGTTGTAAATAAATTATGTAAGATGATAGGTCTTACAGATATAACTAAAAGAGATTTGGAAAATTGGGGTTTAGAATATTTTAGTAATCTTGAAGATTATGACAAGAACGCATACAACCCTAAATTTGCAAAGTTTGCAGATTGTTGTAACCCGTTTTCAGTACAAAAGCATATCTTAATATCACTTCATCCAGTAGATTATTTAACAATGTCGTGGGGAACGAACTGGAGTTCTTGTCACTCAACAGACAAGACAAATAAACACAATTGGGGTGGTAGTTCAGGTGCTTCGTACAGTGGATGTTATTCAAGTGGATGTGAAAGTTATATGCTTGATGAATCATCTGTTGTTATGTACATCTTAAGCGAAAACGCAGAAGAAGAAGCGAAAGAAAAAGATGAACCTGTACCTCGTAAGGAAATGCGTCAGATGTTCCATATCGGAGAACAGAAATTCATACAGGGTAGACTTTATCCTTATGACCAGTCCGATAGAGGACACAACGCAGAACCCGAAGATTATGTACAGTACAGAGAAATAATGCAGAGTGTACTTTCAGAGATTTGGGATGTACCTAATCTTTGGACTAACAAGCGTGGTAATAGTGCTTGTTCGATGGAAGAAAGAAGTGACGGAACACATTACAGAGATTATGAACATTACTCAAATGTCAATGTTTCATATCTTAAAGAGTATATTGGAACGGACAGAATTTATATTGGACACGACCCTATATGTCCGAGTTGTGGCAAAACACACACCGAAGAAGAAAATTCATTCTGTTATGATTGCAAGGAAGATAGAATGAGAGTTTGGTGTGAATATCACGAGGAGTACGAATATGGTAACGATGAGGACTTTGTAGAGGTTAGCAATTACGGAACTGTTTGTAGGGATGCGTTAAGTGATGATGATAATTTCCATTGTTGCGAGCGTTGTGGAGATTGGTTCTATGATGACGGAGATGGTCATATTTATTCGAAATACGATGACGTTTGGTTCTGTGGTGAACGTTGTGCAGAGAGAGATGATTACTATTACGTAGAATTTGTAGATGATTACATTCATATAAACGACTTTAGTTATTCGGAAATAGACCAAGAAGATTTACCTACATACAATATGGATTATCACGACTTGTGTTATGCGATTTACGACATAGAAACAGGAAGTGATACTATTGCAAGACAGTCCTCTTGTACCTACATAGACGGACAGTGGTGTGCCAAAGAACTTTGCGTAGAAACCGTATACGGAGATTACGAACTTAGAAATGATTGTATCGAACTTGATGGAGCGTGGTATCTCAAGACTTTAAGTATTAAAGACTTGGATATTGACGAAGCCTACGAGTTTTACAAGAAAGTGAAAGCATACTTGATTAAGACTAACAACTATTCATATGAGGTACTCAAACAGTACCTCTATGATGCAACGTTGGAAACAGTAATGAATGATGTAGCATAAGGAAAGGGGTGGTCATATGTCACAAGAGAAATGGTTTAATAAAAAGCAGAACACATACGTTGAATATAAAGGCAGAAAGAACAAGTTAGACAATAATAATAAGAAGTTTGTAGACTTCTGTAAGATGTCGCAGAAACAGTTAAAAAACTTCTTGATTATGTGGTTAAGCGAGTACGGATATGGAAGTGACATAATCATTGGTAATGGTTACATCTACGCAAAAGGTAACATCCCTATATGTCTTACGGCTCATATGGATACAGTTCATAAGGAATTAGTTAAAGATACATATGAGTATAAAGATAAGAACGGACACTACCTTATATCTTCACCACAAGGCATAGGTGGAGATGACAGATGTGGTTGTTATATGATAGCACAGATAATTAAAAAGGGATATAAGCCTTACGTAGTGTTCTGTGAAGATGAAGAAATTGGTTGTATAGGTTCTGGAAAGTTCTGTGAAACAGACCACATAAAAGAACTTGGAGAAAAGTGCAACTACATTATCGAACTCGATAGAGCAAATGGAAATGATAGTGTATATTATGACTGTGCAAACGATGAGTTTGAGGAGTTCATCAATAAGGCAACCGGATATAAGACCGCTTGGGGTTCTTGTTCGGATATAAGTAACTTATGTCCTCATTCAGAAATTGCTGGTGTAAATTTAAGTTGTGGTTACTACAATGCTCATACAGTTGGTGAGTATGTAGATATGACGGAAATGCAACACACACAAGACATTGTAGAAGTCCTACTGAACACAGAGAGCGTTAAGTATGAGTATAAAGAAAAGGTTTATGCAAACTACTACGCAAATTATTATCGTGGCTTCGGTTATTACGGTTATGACTGGGGCAAGTACGATAGAGAGAACAATAAAGACAATGAAGATGCACTTGATAAATATCTCGCAAACAAAAAGAAAGATAAAGACAATGATGATAAAATGATTCTTGAAGTTATCTACTACAATGTTGAGACTGGCGAAGAAGAAGAATGGTACGGAAGTGGCGAAGATAGAAATGCATTATGGGTACAGTTCTTTATGGAATGTCCAGACGTAAGTTACAACATGGTTGAAGATTGGTATGAATTTTAGAAAGGAGTTCATTATGGATGAGAACAAAAAGATGGTCACGGAGAGAATGTTCGCACTCTTTAGAGAATGTAGAGCATATCACGATTTAGTAGATATGGAGTATGTAGAACAGGACTATGGAAGAGAAGCCGTAGTCCTTACTTTTAAGCACAAGAGCCACGACAGTAATGGAAATGAAACAGAATACCTTGAGACACATTCTGTAAATGTTACCGCAGATAGTGGTTGTGCAATGATACAAGATGTATGGAAATTTATGTGGGCGAGGGCAAATTGATGGAATATAGAATTACATTTCCTACTTGGGATGACAAAGGCAATGCAATGGTGCTGTTAGATAGAAACGGAATTAAATATAGTTTTGATAGTGGCGGTAGAATGATGATAGGAATTAATGGTTTAGCATTACTTGAACTTAATGATATTGACTATGATGAAGTATAGGAGAAGATAATGAAAACGATTAAACTTAAAGCGTGGGGCGAAACCTACAAACTCAATACAAGAATTAGCAACTACAGAAACAACGGAAACATTTACATAGGTTTGATAAGTGAAGATGGAGAGCCGTTTGCAGACTTGACAGTAAACGTAAAACCTTTAGCGGAGAATTGTTCGGCGGTTGATACAAACAACTGTCCTTGGGCAGAAGAACTAATCAATGAATACGGACTTGGAAAACAGTTCGCTTATGTACAGTCTGGTTTTTGTAACTATCCAGTATATGAGTTTAATATGGAAAAGGTTAAAGAATATTTGGTATAAGGAGAACGTATATGGGCGAATGGGTATATATCTCAAAGAAAACAGTTACAAATATGTGTAATTGGATAAATAAATACGTAACGGCACAGACAATACTTAAATGCATAATCAAACATTTACAAGAAAGCAACGGATATAATAATGCAGACCTTAAGAAATTCGTTGACTCAGCATTATACGAATGTGGTTTTGATTATGATGATTTGATGGAAATCCTTGAATAAGAAAGGAGAATAATATGGAACCTATTATTTTTCCTACACCAGAGATGGTTGATGGTTATGTAAGAGCAAGTAAGATAGAAGAACTTAAAAAGTTAAAGAAAGAAATGCTTGGATATATTGTTATTACATTAAAAGACGAAACAAATAGGGTAATATTGGAGCATAACAAAACAATATATTCAAATATAGGAATAATTGATAAACGTATTGCAGAACTAAAAGGAGAACAAAAATGAGTTTATTATCTATATTTTGTGTTGTTTTATTAGCAGTATTTATAGGACTTAAATGTGCAAAAGTAATAACTTGGAGTTGGTTATGGGTACTATCTCCAATATGGATACCACTTGTATTAGTAATGATATTCGTAGTGTTGAGTTTTTTAAGAGAAGCACTTGATGATTTCTTTGAGAACTGAAAGGGAGAATGAATATGGCAGATATAGAACGTAATTTATATAATATACAAGAATATACAAAAGAAGCGAAGAAACTTTTAAGAGCCAACAAAATTATTTCCGCTTTTGAAAATCTTACGGCAATTCAAGAGGCACTAAAAGAAATATATTCCGATAATGCAACAAACGGAGATGTGATTAAGACCTTGTTCCCTAATGTAGAAATAAAAGAATGTCATAAAGATATGTACGGAACACCTCATATATATGTGGTTTCTAAACTTGACACATACCCAACAAGTTTTACGTCAGATTTCTGGAATGCATCTTATAAGGAGAATAAAAAATGACACTTGAAGATAAAATTAAAAATGCTAAACCAAGTGATTTATTTGATAATATTCCCAAAAAGAAACAAAGGCTCATTATTCAGAAAAATAAACGGAGATTGAAAAGACTTAAAAGGAGAATAATAAATGAATAAAGAAGAAGCAACATATCAATATCTTGAAGAAGCGCACGGAAACGGAATGTTCTTCTATACCGATTGTTGCCATACTCGACTGTATAGTATAGACAATAATCCTATGAAGTATCACGGATGTTTATGTCCAAACTGTTTTTGGAAATATAATAAGTATGTGACGCTATATGCAAGAGGTACAGAAGATGGCATAAGGGTATTCAATGAGAAATGGGATAAAGGTGAATATGGTATTCACGGAAAAAAGGAGAGAATAAATTAAATATAAAGTTTGGGTAAGGTTAGAATTTGAAGAAGAATATGAAGCAGATAGTCCTGAAGAAGCATTTCGTATGTGTAGTGATGATGCTATGTCTGGTGGAACTTGGGATTACGAAGTAGAAGAAATTTAAGGAGAATAAATAATGTCTTTAATAATACAAGAACCTAATTTAATTAAATTGAAAGATGTAAAATTCGGACAGATATTTAAAGTACAAAGTTATACCACAAGAACAGAAGGAAAATATTTTGTAAAAGCAAAAAATATGAAATATATACCTACTGAAACGATGTATATAAGCCTAAAAAATTTTTATTCGTGTCCATTTGATGAAAATGATTTAGTTTATCTTATGGATGCAGATATTATTATTAAAGACATTATACCAAAGGAGAATAAAAATGACATTTGAAGAAGCAATAACAGATTTAATGTTAGCACAGGCAGATGTATCTTACAGACCTAAAGATGATAGTATTGATATGGCGATTATAGCATTAAAGCAAAAGCCAAGAAAAGGTGAATGGTTTAGAATGTCAGATTTACCAGAGAAAGACGATTATAGATACCAGTGTTCACATTGTGGTAATGTGGTTCACTATAAAAACAGAATGGATTTATATACATTTAACAGGTGGTGCGGCAGATGTGGAAGTAATAACGAAAGATAAATTGAGGTAGAGTTATGGCAAATCAAGAAGTAATAGAAGAATTACAATATAAAAAGGGAACTCTAATAAAGAGTATGCAAGAAAGAGAGTATGAAGTTTATAGTAAGGCGATAGAAGCACTTGAAAACCAAAAGACAGGGCATTGGTTTATAGATGAAAGACCTGAAAGTGACAGAGAAATAATTTGTTCAAATTGTGAACAACCTATTTTTAAATATCATAAATTAGATTTTGATTATAGACCAAAGTTTTGTCCAAATTGTGGTGCAAAGATGAAAGGAGAATAAAATATGGTAATGACAATGAGAGAATTATGGGAGTGGGCAAAAGAAAACAATGCAGAGGATTATGACATCTTGTTAAATCAAAGAGATGATGACACATACAATGTAGAACCAATGATTATTAATGATATAGTAAACGTTGTTAACCTATAGAAAGGAGATAAGATGGCTAAAGAACAAAGAGAAATGGTAGCGGTGTGTATGTTTTATGATGGAACGTATACCATTGGAAATGCACCGAGTTGTTATGGAACGCAATTCTTAAACTGTAAGCGAGATGGTAAAGATGGAATGATGTTTTATTGCAAGAAAGGAATGGAAAACTACTACTTACGCAGACTCGCAATTAAAGTAGGAGAACATCTTGATAATCAAATTAAAGAATTGCAGAAACAAAAGAAACTATTTGATGAAAGAATAAAAAGATTAAAGAAAGGAGAGTAATATGCGACTGGTTTATATGAAAGATATTATGGATGCATACAATGAAGCAAAGGAAAACGCATAGCGAAATAAGAGAGGAGATTTGAGTATGACAATGAAATTTCTAATAATAAACGCAAAAGAACGTAAGATAACAGTTGAAGAATTCGATAAGCGACCTACACTTGCAGATTTATATATAATGCTTGATTGTGATTGCATTGATATAACAGAACGCAAGATAGGTGATGAGTGGTTTAATATCACTTGTGATGATGAAGGATTGTTAAAAGCGAACCCTATTATGTCCGCTTCATCATTAACAAATCCTAATGATGTTCTTGTAGGCAACTTACTCTTTAGTGATTATGATGATGAGGGAGAAGAAATAGGACTTACAGATACAAGAATTGAGTTCTTAAAGAAACACATCAAGTTTTTTACTGATAAGAACGGAATAGAATTCCCATTATTATTAATGGATTAAGGAGTTAAATATGTACGATAAATTAAATGAACTTTATTACAAAACAAGAATTGATATGTTCTCTATGGTTATTACATATCTAATAGAAAAGGGAACAGAAAGAGTTAAAGCATTAACAGATGATGACATTAATTCTGTTGGTGGTAATGGACTTATGACCGCAGAATATGTACACTCTTTAATGAGAACGGCAAGAGATATTGCTAACACAATAGATAATCCTATCGAGGTAGTTCAGTTCTGTGATGCAAAAGGTATCTTTGAAACTGGCTTTTATACTAACGGAGAATGTGCCGATAGACAGACACTTGAAAAATCCGTTAGAACAATGAGCAATTACATACTGTATGATGACACAGTGAACCTTAATTCAAAAGAACTATTAGCAGACTATCTCGATATGGAAATAGATGAACTTGAAAGCCTATTAGATTAAGAGAAAGGAGTGTAAAGAATGGCAGAAAAGTTATGTACGCTGGATAGGATATGCGTTGAGATGAAAGAGAAAGGAAAAAATTATTCCGACTGGCAGAAAGAACGCTATCCTGTTACGGCAAGTCACAAAGAGTCTAGGAATTTTATAAAGGAGAATGAAGATGGCGAAGAATGATGAAATCAAATTTGAAGTAGTCGAGAACTACGGACAGATTGCAGAGAAAGGTGGCTACTCACTTGAACTTCGAAAGGTATCTTGGAACGGCAGAGAAGCAAAGTTCGATATAAGACCTTGGAAAGATGACAAGTGTGGTAAGGGAATTACACTTACAGACGATGAAATGAAAGGTCTGTTTGATTTGTTGGTTGACCTTGATAAGAAAGGTCTGTTTAAGGATTAAGAGAGTGGGCATTTGCCCCTCTCTTTTTGAAAGGAAGCGATATGAAATATTATAAAGGCAAAGGGTATTTGGTTGACACATTTACTGAAGATGAATTAAAAAATGGTGTAGATAAAGAGTGTGTTGAAAGAGCAATAATAGAAACTGGTTTAAATTATATAAATACCGAATTTGTTTATAATAATAAAAAGAAAATAATCGGAGTAAAAATCTATGTATGCAACGAAGAAGATGTGAGAACATAAGGAGAACAGTATGAAAGATATAGTTAATATTACTTGCTATAACAAGACGGAACAGATGACACGTACAGACGCAATAGCCAAATATACGGAAGCGATGGCTTGGTCTGATGGTAGCGAAATGCAGAGATATGCAACCATATTGAATGGTTTATTTTCTGGATTAACAAATATTAGAGATGAATATTAAAGGAGAACAAACATGAGAACAGAAGATATTACAGAAACAAGAGTAGTGAGAACAGAATATATAGCAGATGACGGAACAATATTCTATACCAAAGAAGAATGTGAGAAATATGAAAAGAGTGCTTTG